>Ga0306920_100000508_pt1 | contig 45480 bp, 46 predicted proteins | sample flu12Cox44000170_FD_204666 | JGI IMG/M metagenome (GOLD analysis project Ga0306920, IMG submission 204666) | Lab enrichment of tropical soil microbial communities from Luquillo Experimental Forest, Puerto Rico - flux4day.12C.oxic.44.000.170 (v2)... | ecosystem: Environmental > Terrestrial >... | reverse complement strand
TGGTTCCGGTTGTCTACCTCAAACTGGACTGTGCCAATCCGTTACCGCCCTGGGTGAAGGATTTTTCATTGATCGGATTGTTCGCCAAAATTCTGCAGATTGATCGCTTCTTTGCTTTGGCCAGGGTTGCACATTCTGCGCAGGTCGGGAACAATCTATAGGCAACACCAATTCTTCTTCTGAGCGGCTGATGAAGCAAAAAATTGTTTCCTCTCTCGACGCGGCGGTCGCGGATATTCCTGATGGCGCGCGCATCATGTTCGGCGGCTTTGGCGGCGCCGGTTTCCCCAACAACCTGATTCAGGCACTGTCTCGCAAGGGCGTGAAGAACATTACGGCGATCAGCAACAATTGTGGCACGCGCGAAGGGGAACTGGGCATCATGTTCAAAAACGGGCAGGTGAGCCACGTCATTGCCTCGTTTCCCGGGCCGCACTCGAACTACTTTCAGGAACGCTACGCCAAGGGTGAAGTAACTTGCGAACTGGTGCCGCAGGGCATTTTGTGCGAACGCATGCGGGCTGCCGCAGCCGGGCTGCTTGGCTTCTACACCACCGTTGGTGTGGGCACGGAAGTGGCCAAGGGCAAGGAAGAGCGCGTGATTGACGGCAAGCGTTGCATCCTGGAGGCGCCAATCCATGCGGATTTCGCGCTGATCAAGGCGGAAAAGGCCGACGAGCTGGGGAATCTTACGTATCGCCTCGCGGCGCGCAATTTCAACCCGATTATGGCCATGGCCGCCGAGACCACAATTGTGGAAGCGGACGAAATCGTTCCGGTCGGATCTATTGCGCCGGAGAATGTCATTACACCGGCAATTTTTGTTCGCCGCATCGTGCAGGCGAAGGGAATCCGCTTTGCAGGTTGAAGGCTTCAGGAGAAGGCTATGCCGGAGAAACCACGTTTGACACGCGAACAGATTGCGGAGCGCGCCGCGCAGGAATTGACGGACGGCGCCTACGTCAATCTGGGCTGGGGCATCCCGAATCTCATCGCGGATTATTTGCCGAAGAGCATCACCGTTTATTTTCACAGCGAGAACGGCATTCTCGGCATGGGCCGGCGCGCCCAGGCCGGCGAGGAAGATTACGACCTGGTGGACGCCATGAAGGTCCCCGTCACACTGATTCCAGGGGCTTCGTTTTTCCATCAAGCCGACGCCCACCTGATGACGCGCGGGGGACATCTGGATGTTGCCGTTCTCGGCGGGTTCCAGGTGTCCGAAAAAGGCGACCTGGCCAACTGGAAAATTCCGGGGTCGAAGGGGAGCGGCGGCATCGGGGGCGCGATGGACATTGCTGCCGGCGCGAAGAACCTGATTGTGTGCATGGAGCACAGCACGAAGGAAGGCGCTCCAAAAATCGTGAAGCAGTGCAGCTATCCGCTCACGGGGATCCAGTGCGTGAACACGATTGTCACGGATTTGGCGGTCATTGACATAACGAAGGAAGGATTGCGGTTGCGCGAGGTCGCGCCCGGCTGGACGGCAGAAGAAGCGCAGAAAGCTACGGAGGCAAAGCTCGTTGTGCCTGGGCACGTTCCGGAGATGAAGTTGAGTGGAAGATAGAGAGTAGAAAATGGAAAATAGAAATTAGAAAGAGATTGGCCGCTACATGCGAGCGGCTACGCGGGCCGCGATCTGGCCTTCGGTTGTGCGAAGCATGATTACCAGGCTGTCCGTGACGGGCACGTGCGCACTCGGAACCTCGAACTCGAAGTACCACTCATACATTTCCGGAAGCTCTTTCGTGAATTGCGTCGCATAGGGCGAAACGAGCTCGGCTTGCATGCGTTTTGCAACCACGCCGGTGGCGGGGCGGAGGTCCATGCCGCGTTTCCAGTAGAAGCGGAGACGCAGAGTATCCATCACGGCGCGATTGAGGAAAACGCGCGTGCCGGCCTGCTGGATTTTGTCCATGCAGGGAAAATCGTACATGACCATGCTCAGGTTTAGCCGCTCCGGGAATTCCGTGACGACCTCGTTGCCCCGGCGGAAAAATGTGCCGCTGGCGCCGTCAATGCGCTTGAGGTTCTGAAAAAAGTCTCCCGAAGTGACTTTGCTATTGATGCGGAAACAGGGGCCTTCCTTAAGGGAGCCTTCGGTTTCGACGAGGATGCCGCCATCGTAATTCCAAACCGTTTTTTCACGATGATTGGGTTGTGGACTTGCTGGCCGAGGAGCCGCGGCGAGGAGAAGGAACGCGGCAATCGCAAGTGAGGCGTGCAACCGGAGAAGCATGGTGGTCCTCGAGGACGCTATTTTACTCCTCAGGGCCCTTCGTGAAGAAGATAAGTAATGGCGTTGACCGGCAACCGGTGAGGGGGAAGAGGAAAGTCTAGGCAAAAGGCACAGAGGTCGGAGCGCAGAGGGCGCAGAGAAGCCTTACGCGGAGTGCAGGTTGCAGTAGGTCGCGACTTGCGGGAACAGAATCACGGGTGGATCATCTCTTCGGGCTTGACGAGGGCGTCGAATTCTTCGGCGGAGAGCAGACCGAGTTTGGTGGCGGCTTCCCGGAGGCTGGTGTGCTCGTGGTGGGCGGTGTGGGCGACCTTGGCGGCGTTGTCGTAGCCGATTTTGGGGGCGAGGGCGGTGACAAGCATGAGGGAGTTTTTCACGTGGTGGTCGATGACCTCGCGATTGAGCTCGATGCCGACGACGCAGTGGTCCACGAAGCTGTTGCAGCCGTCGGCGAGGAGTTCGACGGAGTGGAGGTAGTTGAAGATCATCACCGGCTTGTAGACGTTCAGCTCGAAATTCCCTTGCGAGCCGGCAAAGCCGATGGCGGCGTCGTTGCCCATGACCTGCACGGCGACCATGGTGAGGGCTTCGCACTGAGTGGGATTAACCTTGCCGGGCATGATGGAGGAGCCCGGCTCGTTTTCGGGTAATGAGAGTTCGCCGAGGCCGCAGCGCGGGCCGGACGCGAGCCAGCGAATGTCATTGGCGATTTTCATGAGCGAGGCGGCGAGAGTTTTCAGCGCGCCACTGGCGAAGACGATTTCGTCGTGCGCGGAGAGGCTGGCGAATTTGTTGGGGTGGGAGCGGAAAGGCAGGGCGGTCAGCTCGGCGATTTTTTTGGCGGCGCGTTCGGCAAATTCGGGGTGCGCGTTCAGGCCGGTGCCTACGGCGGTGCCGCCGATGGCGAGATCGAAGAGTCCATCGAGGGCGATGGCAATGCGTGTGCCATCGCGGTCCAGCAGGCTGACCCAGCCGGAAAATTCCTGTCCCACGGTGAGGGGCGTGGCGTCCTGCAAATGCGTGCGGCCGATTTTGACGACCCCGACGAATTCCTTGGCCTTGGCGTCGAGGGCGTCGCGAAGTTTTTTCACAGCGGGCAAGAGGCGGCGCGATGTTTCGGCGGCAGCGGCGATGTGCATGGCGGCGGGGAAAGTGTCATTCGAGGATTGCGACATGTTGACGTCGTCGTTGGGATGGATGGGCTTCTTGCTGCCCATGATGCCACCGGCGATCTGGATGGCGCGGTTGGAGATGACCTCGTTGACGTTCATATTGGTCTGCGTGCCGCTGCCGGTTTGCCATATGTGCAAGGGGAAATGGTCGTTCAATTTGCCAGAGATGACTTCATCGGCGGCCTGGGTGATGAGGTTGGCTTTTTCCTCGGGGAGTTTGCCGAGATCGCGATTCACCAGGGCCGCGGCCTTTTTGAGAACGCCAAAGGCACGAATGAGTTCCGGCGGCATGGTGTCCTTGCCAATGGCGAAGTGGATGAGCGAGCGAGCCGTTTGCGCGCCGTAATAGCGGTCCATGGGGACTTCCATCTTGCCCATGCTGTCGGATTCGGTGCGCGTGGGAACGGACTTGGCGAATTGCGTACCTTCAGACATGACGTTACTCCTGTGCAGCGGTGATGGAGATAGTGTATCAGGGAGAAAGCAGGAAAGCGGCTCCCGGAAGCGCCGGGCAAGCGGTAAGGTATAATTAGATCTTGTGGAAAACAGGGGAAGGATGAAGCAAAAAGGGAAAGCATCGCCGGGAACGCGGCGGCGGAAACGTTTGCGTTTTTACCGGACGCGATTGCGGGAGCTGTGGCGGATCGCGAAGGGACTGGTGTCCACGAAGCATCCGTTCCTGGTGCACATCATTCCGATGCGGCGTTGCAACCTGGACTGCACGTATTGCAACGAGTTTGACGATGTGTCGAAGCCCGTGCCGCTGGAGGAGATGAAGCGGCGGCTGGATCTGCTTGCGGACATGGGCACGTCCATCATCACGATCAGCGGCGGAGAGCCGTTGATGCATCCGGAGCTGGATGAAGTGATCCGGCACATCCGGAAGCGGGCGATGATCGCCGGACTGATCACCAATGGATTTTTCCTAAACAAGGAGCGGATTGAGCGGCTGAATGAGGCGGGACTCGAACATCTGCAGATCAGCATTGATAATGCGGTGCCGGATGAAGTGTCCAAGAAGAGCCTGAAGACTTTGGATGGGCGGCTGGAAATGCTCTCCGAATGGGCCGTATTTCAGGTGAACATCAATTCCGTGCTGGGAAGCGGCGTGAAAAATTCCGAGGATGCGCTGAAAATTGCGCACCGGGCGCTGGAACTGGGATTTACCAGCACAGTGGGGATTATTCACGACCACGACGGGCAACTGAAGCCGTTGGCGCCGAGAGACCAGGAAATTTTTGAAGAGATCATGACGCTGGGAAAGAGGTCGTTCTCGCGATTCAACCAGTTTCAGCACAACGTGGCGAAGGGGCGCGAGCACGATTGGAAGTGTCGGGCGGGCTCGCGATATTTGTATATTTGCGAAGACGGACTTGTGCACTGGTGCTCGCAACAGCGGGGGTATCCGGGTATTCCCTTGGGCCGATATACGGCGGAGATGCGGCACCGCGAATTCCTGACGCACAAGGGATGCGCGCCGATGTGCACGGTCAGTTGCGTGCAGCAGGTGGGGATTCTGGACAATTGGAGAGCGCCGCAGACATTGCAGCCGGTGGAGATGGCGGCGGCCAAGAGCGATTTGGTGCAGATCGCGAAGTGAGGAAGCAGGGAAGCAAAGAGAAGATTTCAACGCAGAGAACACAGAGAGCACAGAGGACGCAGAGAAGAGGCGCACAGGAATCGACGGGACTATTGTCAAATTGTTGGAATTGGGGCGTTCCGGCGAGCCGGGACGCCTTTTTGCTTTGGGGCCGAGTTGCTGCTGGCGCACAGGGCAACGCCTGGCGCGTTGACGTGGGAGGCCGGGTCTTAAAAAATGCTGGCATGAGCACGCCTGCTATTGAGATCGAGAAGTTGTCGAAGGAATACCCCTACGGATTTTTGAACCTGAAGACGAAGAAATCGCTTGAAGACCTGACGATGCGGGTAGATACGGGCGATGTGTTCGGATTCCTGGGGCCGAATGGGGCGGGAAAATCCACGACCATCAAGCTGCTGATGCGGCTGATTTTTCCGACGTCCGGCACGGCGCGCATCCTGGGGAAATCGATCGAGGACGTGTCCATGCACCAGCAGGTCGGGTATCTGCCGGAGCAGCCGTATTTTTACGACTACCTAACAGCGGCGGAAGTGTTGGACTATTTTGCGCGATTCCACGGATTGACGGAGAACGACCGGAAGGCGCGAATGGAAAAAATGCTGAAGAAGGTGGGGCTGGAGACGGCCAAGAAAATTCAACTGCGAAAATATTCGAAAGGGATGTTGCAGCGCGTGGGGCTGGCGCAAGCGATCCTGCACGATCCGGAAGTGGTAGTGCTGGACGAGCCGATGTCCGGGCTGGACCCGCTGGGCCGGCGGGAAGTGCGGGATATCATCCTGGAATTGAAAAAGGACGGACGGACGGTGCTGTTTTCTACGCACGTGCTCTCTGACGCGGAGATGCTTTGCGACCGCGTTGGCGTGATTGTGGGCGGAAAGCTGCGCGGAGTGGGCGCGCCGGGAGAGTTGGTGGGAATCCAGTCGCACGGGATGGAGATATTGTTTGAATTGCGGACGGAAGGAAACAAGCCGCCGCTGCTCTCGCGGGCAACACGAACAGGAGAACGCTATCGAGTACAGTTGCCTGAGGCAGAGTTGTATGGGGCGCTGGACGAATTGAAAGCGGCGGAAGCGCGAATCCTGAACGTGGCGCAACTCAAACCGACGCTGGAGGAAGTTTTCATGGACTTGGTGGAAGCGGACCGGGCACAAGCGAGCGCCGTCGACGTGAGCGGGAAATGATGAACGTATGGGCGGTGGCGACGAATGCGTTCCGGGAAGCGGTGCGCGACCGCGTGCTCTACAACCTGGTGTTTTTTGCGCTACTGATGATGGGCGCGGCGATCCTCGTGGGCCAGATCTCGATCGGCGTCGAGGATACGGTCATCATCAGCCTGGGCCTTTCGGCGATTTCCATCATCGGGCTTTTTATCGCGGTCTTTATCGGCGTGGGGCTAGTGTCCAAGGAGATGGACAAGCGGACGCTTTACGCGTTGCTGGCCAAGCCGGTGGAGCGCTGGCAATTTCTGTTGGGGAAATTTTGTGGGCTGGTGATGACGCTAGCAGTGAATACAGCAGCGATGGCGTTGGGATTGTATCTGGCGTTGTGGACGGTGAAGCATCCGCTGGAGAAGAGCGACGCGTATGTACTGGTGGCGGTGTATTTGATTTTGCTGAAGCTGGCGTTGATCGTGGCGCTGGCAATGCTTTTTTCCTGCTTTACGACATCATTTCTGGCGATCCTTTTTACGGCGGGGATTTACGTGGCGGGGCTTTTCGCGGAGGACTTGCGAACGATCCAGGCGGTGGATTTGAGCCCGACGACAATGAAAATGCTGCGGGGAATTTCCTACCTGCTGCCGAATTTCGAAAATTTCAGCGTGATGGGAGCGGTGGCGCACGGGCGGGGAGTGCCCGGGGGGCTCGTGGGGCAGGCGACGCTGTACGCGCTGGTGTACGCGACGATCGTGCTGGCCGCTGCGGCGATGGTGTTTTCCCGGCGGAACCTGAAATGAACCGAAGAGCGATCGCGGGTGTGTTGCTGGGCGTGATGATTACGGTTGGGCTAGCAGGGGTCTGGCAACTCCAGAAAAAGATTGATGCGCAAAAGCAGGCGCTGCGGATGGAGCGGGATGAATTGACGCTGCGTTCGCCGAAACTGATCCAGAAAATGAGCCTGGAATACACGCCGCTGGTTGCCGCGCTGTACTGGACGCGGGTGGTGCAGTATTACGGAGAGAAGCACCGGTTTGGCCATAGGAATCTGGAGCTTTTGTGGCCGTTGCTGGATATTACGACGACGCTGGATCCCCATCTGATGGTGGCGTACCGGTTTGGATCGACGTTTCTGAGCGACGCCCCTCCACGTGGCGCCGGGGAGCCGGAAAAAGGCGTGAAGCTGCTAGAACGGGGGTTGCGGGCGAATCCAGAGCAATGGCGGCTATATCAGGATTTGGGAAACGTGTACTACTTCGACGAGAAGAATTATCCGAAAGCTGCTGCGGCCTTTGAAGAGGGAAGCAAGAACCCGAAGGCGCCGATCTGGATGAAAGCGATGGCCGCAAAGATTGCCGCGGAAGGAGAATCGACCGAGACGTCGTATTTTCTGTGGCGGGATATTTACCAAACTACGAAAGATCCGCTGGTCAAGAAAAATGCGGAATCGCACCTAAGACTTCTGAAGGTGGATTTAGACTTGAAAGAAATCAACCGGCTGGCGGATGAATACGAGAAGCGGAATGGACGGCGAGCGGCGAAGATGGCCGAGCTGGTACAGGCAGGGTTGTTGAAGGAAATGCCGGTAGACGCGGACGGTTTTCCGTACGTGCTAGGCGAAGGGGGAAAAGCCGAACTGAATTTGAGGAGCCCGCTGCTTGAAGAAAAACTGATGGAAAACAAGTAGAGACGATTGCAGCAACAATCTTGCCCGCGTTTTAGAAGCTTTTAGCCAGCTTCGGCCTCGGCTACGGAAAAGCCGCAGGGCTCGAAGATTTGCCCTGTGCTACATGTTTATTCCGGAACACAGAGAAGAGTCATGTGGGGATCGATCAGCAGTCTGTGAGGATCGGTCTGCGTCGTGAAGGAAAAGGAAGTTTCTTCGCCGGAGGCGATCACGTTTCCGAGGAAGACGCTACGGCCCGCGCCCATGCTTACGTAAAGCGGGACCGGGGCGATAAAGGAACGCGGCACCCCCGACTGGCGAAGCTTGCCGCGAACCTGAAAACCCTTTTCGGTGCGGCGGGAAGTGAATTCCACCTTGTAGTGCGGAACACCGGTGCCACGGACGTATTCGTCGAAAAACCATTCCATGGAACGGCCACCTTCGAGATCCATCTTCGGCGTCATGACGGCCTGGATTTCACGCTGCAGTTGCTGTGTGGAGAGGGCCTTCTGCGCGTATTTGGATACGAGAGATTGCAAGAGCGCGACGAAACGCGCATCGGGGTTTGGAGAATTGGGCTGCCGCAGCATTTCGCGGAGCATGTGAATGATCCAGGTGCCCTTGGAATAGACGATCTGTTCGTATGCTTCCGGCGATTTGGAAGAAGAGAGACGAGAACCGAGGACAAGCGAACCGGTATCCGCGGGGGCGATGTCCGCGTCCGGTCTTTTGGCGGTGAGGTTCTTGCGGTAACGGTCGAGCCAGACGTGAAGTTTCTGGTCGGGGTTTTTCTGCGAGTCGGCAAAGAGAAGGGCGAGATAGCCGGCGATGGATTCGTCGATCCATTGATCGCGATAGCTGGCCCAGCCGACCACGTTGCCCCACCACTGATGGGCAACTTCGTGAAAGGGAACGATATCCGTAAAAAGTTGCTGGCCGGCGGCCGTGAGTCCGGCGCGCTGCTGAGCTTCCTGGGGAAGGAAGGAGAGTGTGGAGAGGTAGAGAAGTCCAGGCCAGCCTTGACCAAACGCGCCGGGAATCTGAGAGACGCCGAGATGATGGAAAGGGAAGGGTCCAGAATAAGCTTCATAGAAATTCACGGAGGAATCGATTTCATGGGCGAGCTGTTTAAGGGCGTCAGCGGGACTTGGCGTGAATGGCGTGATCGAAGTTAGCGGGGTCGAGGGGTCATTGAAAGAAGTAGGGATATGGGGGTCACCCGAGGCAGGAACTCTGGTAAGGCGGGAGAGGATGGCGGCCTCGAGCTGCTTGTTGGCATAGACGTCGACGGAGCGATTGGCGGAAGTGACGGAGATGACGGCATATTCCCCGAGGTTGAAACCAGCTTCAGGAACAGGCTGAGCCGTTTTAAAGCGAGCCATGCGGGTGTCGCCTTCCTCGCGTTCGTCGGATTTTTCACCGGTGGCGACGAGGCGAAGGCGCTTGGGCCACTGAAACGTCAGATCGTAGAGAGCGAACTCGGCGGTATCGCCGAAATGGGGATACCAGCTTTCGCGCGCGCCGACAAAGAGGACGCCGTTGCCGGCGTTTTCGATGACGTTGCCGCGATAGCGGAAGCGGAGGGTGAAGGTTTCTCCCGCAGCGGCTGGCTTCGGGAGGAAGACACAGAGGCTGTCGTCGCCGTGCGAACGCAACTGCTGTTCGGTGAGACCTTCATTCTGGAAAAAAGTGAGCGGAGGGCCGTTGTCGAGGGAGACGGAGTCGACTTTGAGGGAGCGCGCCAGTTGGACAAAGAGAAGCTGCGCGCCTCCAGGGAGGGCGCGGAACTCCACGGAAGCGTCTCCGTCCAGGGAATTGTCCGGGCGAATGGTGGTTTCAATATGGTAGCGCAAGGAATTAAATGATGTCGGTGGCGGCTTGGAATCCGGCAGGGAGTAAGAAGCCCAGACGTCGTAGTAGGTTTTGCCGGCCACGGTGCGAGGCTGGCCGAGAACAAGAGTTTCCTGGCGCATCGAATCGACGAGAACGTCAAAGGGACCAGTAACAACCCCATCAATACCGGCATGGAAAAAATGTCGCGCCGGTGAAGAGAATTTCTCAACAAGGATGCGCAGGGAATGGGAGGCGTTGAGCCGGTCGAGATTTGTCGTCCACATCGCAGTAAAAGCGGAGTCGGGCGCAGGTTGCACAGCGGCGCGCTGGAGTTGGGCGAGGAGATCCTTTGCGGTGTCATCAGTGAACCGCACGTAAGCCGAAACGAATTGTTGATCCAGGATGGGAGCGCCAAGGAAGCGGGCAAGCTGCTGCTTTTCCGAAGGGTCACGCGGAAAAGCGAGGGCATGGCCGAGGCCGGAAAAAACAAATCCGGTGACGCGCCCCTCGAAGGGCTGGAAGAAGGCGATTCTGCCGCGGTCGAAGGCGAGGGCGACGTCGGCCTGGCGCACTTCGATGCGGTCCTTGGAGGAAATCGTATAGACGTTCTCAGCATCGAGGCGGAGGGCGTTCAGGGAGGCCAGGAGTTCGCGAGGGGAAGGGTCTGCTGCACGACACGGAAATGGCAACCAGAAGAAAAGAGAAAAAAGAACAGCAAGGGGCCGCATAGGACGAGTGTAGACATATTCGGCATGAGGGAACAAGGCCGGGCGACGAGGGAAGTTTCCGAGGCTTAAAATAGGAGAATGCGGCAAACACGGATGGCGTCGAAAATCGCGTGCCTTCTGGCGGTTTTTTTGTTCACCGTCGCGACGGCGCATGCGGACAAGATCGTCCTGAAAAATGGGCGAACGATTATCGCGTACAACGTGGTGGAGGAGGGGGACAAGATCCGCTATGAGACGTCCGCCGGTCAATTGTCCCTGCCGAAATCGATTGTGGATCACATCGAAAAAGGCGGCTTGATGCCGGTGATGGAATCGCCAGCGGCGGCCGCGGCCAGCCTGAATCTCGCTCCACCCTCCGTCGAAGCCACGGCCAGCGGGACCGAAATTGATCAAAATGTAGTGCACGACGGGGCGATCGACCGGAATTACATTGCGCAACTGGAAGGAGAAGTTCGCAGTGGGGGCGCTAAGGCCAGTGAACGGGCCGCGCTGGCGCACCACGCGGCTTCCCAATTTGAACTGGCGCACGGCGACCTGAACCATGCGTTGAGCGATGAGCGCGCGGCCGCGACGTACCTGCCGGACCAACCAACCTTGTTGATGAATGTGGCGTACGTCTACCTGAAGAGGAGCGAATTCAAGCAGGCTTTGGAATACCTGGATCGCGCGAAACGCCTGGCTCCGGAGAATGCGGACGTGTACAAACTGGGAGGGTGGGCGTACTACGGGATGAACCGGCCAGAGCAGGCCGTGGTGGAATGGAAGAAGTCGCAAGCGATCCGGCCAGACGCGGAAGTGCAGACGGCGCTCGAAAAAGCGTTGCGGGATAAGCAGGAGGAAGGAAATTACCGGGAGAATGAGAGCGCGCATTTTCAGTTGCGGTACAACGGAGCGGCGGAGCCGACGCTGGCTCGCGAAATGCTTCACAAGCTGGAAGGGCATTTCCAGCAAATCGAATCAGAATTGAACTACACGCCGCCGGAGCCGATTGGCGTGATTCTTTACACCCAGCAGGGCTTTGCGGACATCACGCGGGCGCCGGGCTGGGTGGGCGCGCTGAACGACGGGCGAATTCGCGTGCCGGTACAAGGCTTGACGGGCGTGAATTCGGAATTATCGCGGGTGTTGCGGCATGAACTGACTCACAGCTTCATCCAGCAGAAGACGCACGGCCGAGCGCCGACGTGGGTCCAGGAAGGCGTGGCGCAGTGGATGGAGGGCAAGCGAAGCGACGAGAACGCGGCGGTGCTGGTGCAGATCTACGATCAGGGACAGGCGGCGCCGCTTGGGAAACTGGAAGGGTCGTGGATGAATCTGCCGGAGGAAGTGGTGCGGTATGCCTACGCCTGGGCGCTGGCGAACGTTGAGTACATCGTGCAGGCACAGGGGATGAGCGACGTGGTGCGGATACTGGACGGGATCTCCACGGGGAGCTCTACCGAAGAATCCGTGCACGGTGTGCTGCGCGACAATTACGGGGATTTGATGCAGTCCACCGCGGAGTATTTGAAGAAGACGTACGGGCGCTGAGGTCTTAGCCCTGGTAATTCATTTGAATGCCTACCCTATAGTTTACAGGTCTGATACCGCTGAGGGATTCCTTTCGAACTAGCAGGAGGCGAGAAGGGCGGCGAAGAGGGCGGCGCGGGCGGGCATGGTGTTGATGAGGACGTGTTCGTTGCGGGAGTGCGCGCCGTCGCCGACCGCGCCGAGGCCATCAAGAGTGGGAATGCCGAGGGCGGCGGTGAAATTGCCGTCGGAGCCGCCACCGGCCGCGGCTTCGCCGACGGATAGACCCATTTGTCTTGCGAGGGATTGTGCGCGGCTGAAAAGGACTGCACTCATGCGGCGTTCCAGCGGTGGGCGATCGAAGCCGCCTTGGATTTCGAGCCTGGCGCCGCGATGAATGGGCTTCAGGGAATGGAGGCGCTTTTCGAGGGCGCGCATGTCCGAGAGGCGCCAGGCACGAAGATCGAGCGTGGCTACGGCTCGCGCAGAGATGACGTTGGTGCGCGTGCCGCCCGAAACGACGTCGGCGTTGACGGTGACACCCCGGCGCACGTTGTTCCATTTTTCCATGCGAGCAATCTGAGCGGCGAGTTCGTGGATGGCGTTTACGCCTTTTTCCGGAGCCAGGCCGGCGTGGGAAGCGCGGCCATGGACGATGAGATTGGCTTCGCCAACACCTTTGCGAGAAGTTTTGAGCAAGCCGCGAGGGCCAAGGGAAGGCTCAAGAACGAAGACAGCATCGCTGCGACGGGCTTCGGCTTCAATGAGTTTTCGCGAGGATTCGCTGCCGATCTCTTCGTCAGAGGTCCAGAGAAAGACCAGACGCTTGAAGACTTTGATTTGCAATTGCTGCAGGGCTTCGAGAGCAAAAAGGGCTTGGACGATACCCGCCTTCATGTCAAAGGTGCCAGGACCGTAAGCTTTGCCGCCGGAAATACGGAATGGCATTCTGGATAGTGTGCCCGTGGGATAGACCGTATCGTAATGCCCGAGTACCAGGAGTTGCGCTCTTGGGGGTGCGGTGGCAGGCGTCCAGACAATGCGGAGATGATCGCCGCAGTGCTTCCGCTCGATGACCTGAACGATGGGGCCACGAAGGAGCCATTCCCTGGCGAGGTAGCCGGCGCACTGGTCCCCGTGTTCTTTTTCGAGACTGGGGGACTCGATGAGGGTCAGCTGGCGCAGCGTATCCAGCATTTGCGGAAGTCGCTTGCGGAGGAAGGCGAGGAGTTCTTTGGGAAGCGTGTGTTGAGCGGCCATGAATGGGAGATGGTAACAACCTCAAAAGAAGGGGGCAATGCACCCGCACGGAGCGGTCGACCTGGCAGGCCGATGAAGATAAACTTTGCTGGCCGTCAGGATTGCTTATAATAATAAGTTTGCAGGAAACGGAGGATGCGCCGCAGGAGCCGAGGCAAGGCGCAGGAGCAGGCATGGAACTGGACATCGTCGAAATACAGAAGTATCTGCCACACCGGTATCCCTTTCTCCTCATCGACAAGGTTGTGGAGATGGAGCGGTTCAAGCGCATCGTGGCCATCAAGAGCATCACCATCAATGAAGGGTTTTTTCAGGGGCATTTTCCCGGGAAGCCGGTGATGCCGGGAGTGCTGATTCTGGAGTCCATGGCACAGGCGGGCGGATTGTTGCTGCTGCAAGAGATACCGGATCGGGACCGTAAGGTGCTGTATCTGGCGTCCATGACCGATGTGAAATTCCGGCGGCCAGTGGTGCCGGGCGATCAACTGCGAGTCGAAGTGAACGTCCTCGTATGGAAAGGCGATCTTTGCAAGATCGAAGCGAAAGCGTTCGTGGATAGAAATCTGGCGGCTGAAGCCAGGATGCTCTGCGTGATGGCGGACCGCGAACCGGCGCCGAACGCGAAGAGATGAGCGAAGGCAAAATTCACCCAAAAGCTCAGGTCTCGCCAGACGCGAAGCTGGAAGAGGGTGTGCAGGTGGGTGCATTTGCAGTAGTGGGCGCGGGCGTCGAACTGGGAGAAGGATGCGTGCTGCGCGAGCACGCGGTGGTGCAAGGACCGTCGAAGTTTGGCTCCGGAAATGTGTTTCATACGTTTTGTGTAATCGGCGGAGACCCGCAGGACTACACGTTCGGCGGTGAGCGCGTGGAACTGGTGGCGGGAGACAACAACGTTTTCCGGGAGCACGTGACCGTTAGCCGCGGAACGATCAAGGGCGGCGGGACGACGAGGATCGGCAACGACAATTTTTTTCTGGCGTATTCGCATGTGGGGCACGACTGTGTAATCGGCAACGGGACGCTGTTTGTGAATGGCGCGACGCTAGCCGGGCACGTCACGGTGCAGGATTTTGTGACCATCGGCGCCTTTTCGCCGGTGCACCAATTCTGCCGGTTGGGGCGCTACGCGTACATCGGGGCATGCACGGTGATCACACAGGATGTGCCACCGTTTTCGCTGATCGTTACCGAGCGGGAAACGAAGTGCTTTGGACCAAATACGATTGGGTTGGAGAGAAAAGGATTTTCTGCGGAACGCATTAAAATGCTTCAACGGGCGTTCAGGCTCCTAGTGCGCTCCAAGAAGAATACAACGCAGGCGTTGCACGAGATGCGGGAGACGATGAAAAATTCCGCGGACGTGAAGGAACTCGTAGAGTTCGTGGAAAAGGCCGAACGCGGGATCGTAAAGTAGGCAAAAGAAATTCATGCCGGAAGCTCTGCAAACAACAACAGGCTGGGGATTGATCGCGGGGAACGGGCGATTTCCGTTTCTGGTGCTGGAAGGCGCACGCAGCCAGGGAATCGAAATGGCCGTGCTGGCACTGAAAGAGGAGGCTTCGCCGGAACTGGAGCAAGCGGCGAAGCGTGTTCACTGGGTGAGCCTCGGAGAATTAAGCAAGGCGATCGAATTATTGCAAAGCGAGGGTGTAAAGAAGGCCGTGATGGCCGGGCAAGTGAAGCACAACAAGATTTTCAGCGCGATCCGGCCGGACTGGAAGCTGGCCAAGCTGCTGTTTTCCCTGCCGCGAAAAAATACCGATTCGCTGATTGGCGCCGTGGCGAAGGTTTTCGAGGAAGAAGGAATCCAACTGGTGGATTCCACGATTTTTCTGAAGCCGTTGCTCCCGGAGGCAGGAGTGTTGACACGGCGCGCGCCGAATGAACACGAAACGGCAGATATGGAGTACGGGCTGGGAGTAGCGAGGCAGATTGCGGCGATGGACGTCGGACAGACCGTGGTGATTGCCGACCGCGCATGCGTGGCCTTGGAAGCGATGGAAGGAACCGACGAAGCGATTGCGCGCGCGGCACGGTTTGCCAATGGAAAACCGCTCGTGGTTGTGAAGGTGAGCAAGCCAGGCCAGGACATGCGCTTTGATGTACCTGTTGTGGGATTGCCGACCGTCGAAAGCATGAAGAAGGCAGGGGCCACGGCACTAGCGATCGATGCGGCGCGCACGCTGTTGTTTGACCGGCCAAGGCTCATCGAATCAGCGGACACCGCGGGCATCGTCATTCAGGCCTTTCCACCTCCGCAGGTTGCGGAACCAAAACGCCAAGCCGGGGGAATGAACATAGAATGAATGTCAACCGGGGCCAGGCCGGGGAGCCGCGAAAAATTTGTGTAGGTGTTGTGGGAACCGGCGAGTTTGGCCGGCATCACGCGCGCGTGTATCGCGAACTGGAGCATGTAGACCTGGCCGGCGTGTTCGATCAAGATGCGGCGCGCGCGCGGGAGATTGCGAAGGAATTCGGAACGAAGGCGTTCGAGAAAATTGAGGAGCTGCGCGGAGCGGTGGATGCGGTGACCGTGGCGGTGCCGACCATCGCGCACGCGGAGATGGGCTGCCGGTTGATGGAGCTGGGGATCGACGTTCTGGTGGAAAAGCCCATGGCCAGCACGCTTATGGAAGCAGATGAATTGTTGGAAACAGCGAAGCGAAACAAGCGAATCCTGCAGGTGGGCCATGTGGAGCGCTTCAATCCGGCGGTGCGGGCCGTGGAGCCGGTGGTGAACCGGCCACTATTTTTTGAGGTGCACCGCCTGGGAGTGTTCACGCCGCGCAGCCTCGATGTGGACGTGATCTACGACCTCATGATTCATGATCTGGATATACTGCTGGCCCTGGTGAAGGAACCTGTGGCTGAAGTGAAAGCTGTGGGAATACCGGTGCTGACGGACAAGGTGGATATTGCCCATGCGCGGCTCGAATTTGCAGGAGGCGCGGTAGCCAACGTGACGGCCAGCCGCGTCTCGACGGAACGTGTGAGAAAGATGCGATTTTTTCAGCACCACGAATACATTTCGCTCGATTATGCACGCAGGGATGCCCTGCGAATCGGTGTGAAGCGCCCTGGTCCGCAGCCGGAATTTGGATTTGAGAAACTGGCGGCGCCGGCAAGGGAGCCTTTGCGTGCAGAGCTGGAAGCCTTCATGGAAGCGGTCAGAACGCGAGTGGCGCCGAAGACGGACGGGGAAGCGGGGCGAGCGGCGCTGGAATTGGCTTCCAACGTGATGGCAAGCATCCGGGAACACGATGCGCGCGTCAAACCAAGGATAGAAACGGCTACCGAAGAAACGACATGATGATTCCGAGGACACTGGTTCCCGTTGGTGCGCGTCCACCGGCCGGAGATGCCACCACGACGCGGAGGCGCCCCTCGACACTGGACGAGCGCACGTTGGTGCCTTCGACGCTGCCGATCGTGACGCTGGACGGCCGTTCGACTATTCCTTCCAATTTGCCGTTGGATTCGATTGCCGCGCGCGTGGTGGTGCCGCGCGATTTGAATATCGAAGCGGTGCAGCGGCCGGAAGAATCCAGACTGCCGGCGCAGCCGACGGACATGGACGAACGCATCACGATACCCCAGGGAGTCGCGCCCCCGAGTGTGCTGCCGACATCGCTGCCAGTTTCGGAAGACCTGGTCGACCCGGATATTATTCAGACGGGCGAACTGAGCTTTCTCCCGCCGGAGCGTCCGAAGCAAACATCTTTTTGGGATTTGACCACGCGGGTAACTTCGATCGCGTTTCACATCGCGCTGGTGTTGTTGCTGATTTTCGAGCCAAAGATTTTCCGGCCGCATGTGCGCTCCAGCGAGGAAGAAGAAATTGCACGGCGACAGATTACGGTGTTGTTGCCGCCGGGCGCACTGGAGTCGTTGAAACCATCGCCAAGAACGGCGCCGCCTCCGCATGAAGCCGTAAGGGTCGATCCGAAGGTGCTGAAGAAAGTTGCGCCGCCCGTCGAGCCTCCGCCTACCCCGGTGCCACAACCGGAAGCGCCGAGGAAGGAGTTGCCGAGCGCGCCTGTACCGCAAGTGAATCCGGTTGCTCCGGTGCAGCAGCCGAATTTGCCGACCCCGAAGAACGATCCACCTAAAACGCCGTTGAAGCTAGAGACGCCGGAAGTGCCGACGCCGCGGGCCGGTTTGATTCTGCCCAAACAAGAATCACCAGGGGACACGATTCGCGATGCCGCGCGCGGGTCAGGAAAAATAAGGGCGCCTGTACCCACCGGCGGCGGAGGACAAATACCGGGGAGCATGGGCGGTAGCGGAGGGCGTGGCAGTGCCTACGGCGCCGTACAGATGCTCACGGACAATGAGGGCATTGACTTCAATGATTACCTGCACCGCGTGTATGTGACCGTGAAGCGAAACTGGTTCGCGGTAATGCCGCCATCGGTCGAATTGGGCGATCAGGGTGTGGTATCGCTGACGTTTCGGATCATGAAGGATGGCGCGGTGCCGGACGGAGAGCCCGTGCCCGTATATAGTTCAGGGAAGGAGCCGCTCGATCGGGCGGCGTTCTCGTCGGTGCGCGCTTCCAACCCTTTCCAACCGTTGCCTTCGGCGTTTAAGGCACCGTACATCGAACTGCGATTCACGTATTATTACAACCTGCAGCCTCCCAACAATTAGGTGAACGAATGAAACTGGTTCGCCAACAGGTGCTCGGCAGTTTGCTGCTGGCACTGATTGTTCTGGTTGTGCTCTTGATCCGCGCGTGGCCTCACTTATTTCCAAAATGAACAAGCACAGCGAATTGCCTCTCGTCGTCATCGTGGGCCCAACTGCTTCGGGAAAATCTTCACTGGCGATTTGGCTGGCGCAGCAATTGGGTGGCGAAGTCGTAGCTTGCGATTCGACGCAACTCTACCGTGGGTTCGATATTGGCACGGCAAAACCAACGGCTGCGGAGCGCGGTGGCGTCGCTCATCATCTGATTGATGTACTGGATGCTCGCGAGGAGGCGACCGCGGGAGGTTATCGCGAGCGGGCAATTGGTGTGCTGGAAGACCTAAGGTCACACCAGAAACTACCGATTCTCACGGCGGGGACGGGCCTCTATCTGCGTGCGCTTCTGGAAGGGCTGGCGAATATGCCGCAGCGTTCGGAATCGTTGCGCAAGCGCTTGCGCGCAAACGTGGCAGAGCATGCGCCAGGACATCTGCATGGCTTATTGCAAAAACTAGATAAGGTGTCGGCGGGAAAAATCGCACCAGGTGACGAACAAAAACTAATCCGCGCGATTGAGGTATGTTTGCTAGCGAAAAAACCCTTGTCGCAACTGCAGCAGACCAGCCGGGAGCCGTTACGGGGCTGGCGCGCGGTCAAAATCGGGCTGGCGCCGGAGCGGGATGCGCTTTATGGGAGAGTGCACGCAAGGACGGCGACAATGCTGGCCGCCGGGTGGCTCGAGGAAGTCCGACAACTGGTCGACGGCGGGCTGCCGATGGATGCAAAACCCTTTGATTTCATCGGCTATCGCGAATTGCACGCCGTACTGCAGGGCGAAATGAAACTTGACGAAGCGCGCGTCGCGATTGAACAGGCCACAAGGCGTTATGCGAAACGCCAGATCACCTGGTTCCGAGGCGAAGCTGGGGTGCAATGGCTGACAGGATTTGGCGATGAGCTCGACCTGCAGCGGCGGGCGCTGGATTACCTGGACGGAGAGCTGCGCGGTGCGTCACCCGCTACGGGTGGATTGGACGTATAATCGAAACGATGAAGCGTAGTCCCTCTCCACCTCCACAGTGTAAGTCGATGACTCCGGCTTGCAGTCACCCATGAAAACACAGCACGAAACTTCGGTTGCCGATCGCGTCCTGCTAGTAGGCGTCGGATGGAAACGCGCGCCGCGCTTTCCCGGCATGCCGGCGGGAGAGCAGGGGCGCGAGTCCTTGTCGGAACTCGTGGAATTGGCGCGCAGTGCGGGCGCTGAAATTGCCGGGACAATTTTCCAGTTAAGAGATGCGGCGGATCCGGCGACGCTTGTCGGCCGCGGCAAGCTGGACGAGATTCGCGCCGAGGCCAATGCGAAAGATGCGCCGCTTATTATCTTCGACAGCGAACTGACCCCGATGCAACAGCGGAACATCGAGGAGGCCACGGAGCGGCGGGTGATCGACCGCACGCAACTGATCCTGGATATTTTTGCGCGGCATGCGCGGAGCCGCGAAGGGCAATTGCAGGTGGAACTGGCGCAATTGAATTACATGCTGCCGCGGTTGACGGGGAAAGGCGCGCAGATGTCGCGACTCGGCGGTAAGAGCGGTGGGGGTGGTTCAGGGGGAGCGGGGGGAGGAGCCGGGCGCATCGGCGTGCGCGGACCTGGAGAAAAGAAACTGGAAACGGACAGGCGGCGCATCCGGGACCGCGTGCGAAGGATTGAAGAAAATATTGATGAAGTGCGCCAACAGCGTGCTTTGCGGCGGGAGGCGCGCAACGCGGTGCCGCTGGGCACGGTGACGCTGGTTGGCTATACGAACGCGGGGAAATCAACGCTTTTCAATACGCTGAGCTGCGCGGAAGTGTTGGTATCCTCGCGGATGTTTGCGACGCTCGACCCGACGATTCGTGCGTTGCGCCTGCCATCCAACCGTCGAATCCTTTTATCGGACACGGTGGGATTTATCCGGCAACTGCCGAAGGGATTGATCACGGCGTTCCGCGCGACGCTGGAAGAAGTGCAAGAGGCGGCCTTACTGCTGCAAGTAAGCGATATTTCCAATCCGCATCAAGCGGAACTCGATCAGGAAGTCGAGAAAATCCTCGATGAATTGGCGGTCCTAGGGAGGCCGCGGCTGAGAGTGTTCAATAAAGTGGATCAACTCACTCCCGAACAACGTAAAGAACTTGCGGAAAACTGTGCCGGTCACTCGGGAGGGGATGAGCCGGTGTTTGTATCCGCGCGGACCGGGGAGGGGCTGGACGAATTGTTACGCCGCGTGGACATTGTGCTGCCGGTGGATCCGGTGGTGAAGCTGAGGCTGCATATGCCTTTGAGTGAAGGCAAGTCGCTGGCCTTGATTCATGCGATGGGGCGTGTGCTGACTTCCCGAGTAAGCGATTCGCACTTGGAACTGGAAGCAGAAGTTCCCGAGGGAATCGTGAAGCGGCTGAAGCTGAAGGATTTCGAAGTCAAGGAAACATCCAAGCCTTCCCCCGCGTATAGTTGAATGAGGGGGTAACAACAATGGCCGCTTTCTTCCTGTGGTGCCTTCTGTTCGTAGTTTGTTGGCCTATTGCCTTGATCGCTCTTGCGCTTTATCCGTTGATTTGGGTTTTGCTACTCCCCTTCCGCCTAGTGGGGATCGCCGTGAAAGGAGTTTTTGCGCTCTTGCACGCGATTCTGTTCCTGCCGGTGCGTGTCCTGCGCGGGCCCTACGCGATCTAGTGTTTGAATCCGATTGCGAGAACGTAACTCTCGGGTAACTACGGGGAAAAGGGCCGGATATGAATGAAATGTCATGATTTGCCGGATACCCGGTGAGAGTTGGGGGACTCGCTTCTCTTGTGGAAAACCTTGTGGAAACTCACGCCCGGGCATTTTGCGTGATGCAGAAGCGACGCTCGTCGGGGCGCAGCGCAAAGTTATCCTCGGATCGTAACGTTAAGAAAATAAGGTAGTTAAGTTTTCAACAATTCGTCATATTAGCTCTATGGGCGAGCGAAACCCGCCCATTCTCGTTTTGGCTTTTGCACAGGTTTGCAGCAGAGGTGTTACGAAAGAGTATTTCTGGTCCAGACAACTAACCTTGCGGCTTAGTTACCCCAAAGTACTGCTACGACTGCGAAATCACCGCATTCTTGCAGCGTTGACGCACGCGGAAGCGAAGTCTATAGTGAGCCAAGTGGCGCCGCGCGAGCCGGGAAGGGTGTCGGTGGCGGCCACGTAACTATGAATCTGCCGAACTTTCTGACGCTGCTGCGGATTTTCTTCGTCCCGCTTCTGATCGTGGTGCTGTTGACGCGAAGCCCGAATGTAGAGATGTGGGGCTTCACAATGCATTTTGAAGTTTGGGGTGTTTTGATCCTTTTGGCGGCCGCAGCCACGGATTGGGCGGATGGATATTTTGCGAGAAGGCGCTCGCAGGTGACCACCCTCGGCATCCTGTTGGATCCCATCGCCGATAAACTACTAATTTCCGCCTCTTTTATTTCTCTCGTAGATATGCACCTGGTGCCGGCCTGGATGGTGGTGATTATCATCGGAAGAGAATTCACGATTCTTGGATTGCGGAATATTGCCTCCGCAGAAGGATTTACCATCGCGGCGTCAGCCCTGGGAAAGACGAAAATGGTCTTGCAAGTCTGCGCCGTGGCCGTTCTGATCGCCGGCGCGCGCCACCCCTCGCTGAAACCATTTTCGGAGCTATTGCTCTGGCTGGTGGTAATCAGCGCGCTTGTTTCCGCAGCGCAGTATTTTTTCCGTTTCTGGAACCACCTCGACGATCGTATTAAGCAACGGCGAAAACTGAACATGCTGGACACGCGGAAGAAGTCGCAGGATGCCGTCCCTCTCTGAAGCGGAGCGCCGAGCGATCCTGGAACTGGCGCGGGAGGCCATACGGGAGGCGGTTCATCAGGATCGTTTAACCCAATCCATTCCTGAAAACGAGATTTTCAAGCGGAGGTGTGGCGTGTTTGTGTCTCTGCACGTGCAAGGACGGCTGCGTGGATGTATTGGAGTCGTCGACGCGCACGAGCCGTTAGGGACAAGCATCGTGCGATCCGCGGCGGGAGCGGCGCTGGAGGATCCACGATTCAGCCGCATGCGGCCAGACGAGCTTGCGGAACTGGAGATTGAAGTATCCCTCCTTTCCGGACTGCAAAGGATTCAGCCGGAAGAAATTGAAATCGGAAGGCACGGCCTGGTGGTGGAGCAAGGGTCGCGGCGAGGCTTGTTGCTGCCGCAAGTGGCGCTGGAGCACCATCTGGATCGTGAACGATTCCTGGAAGAGACTTGCCTGAAGGCCGGGCTTGACCGGGGGGCCTGGAAAGAAGCGGACACCAAAATCTATGGGTTTAGCTGCGAAATCGCGTCAGAGGCGGGGAAGGGAATCCTAGAAAATTGAAATTCGAAAATCGAAAATGGGAAGGAGAAAACAGGAGCCCGCGGCGCCATTCCGGCCGTGGGCTCCTAGAGAATTGTTTGGTGATAACTATTCGATCTCGGCGTAGTCGCCGGCGTACATGTCCATTCTGCTGTAGGTAACGTAGATCGTGGAGGAATTCGGGCTCACGCTAATCACGATGCCTTCGCCCAAGAGTTCCCTCGGTAAATCGTTCCACTTGTACTTTACGGGCGTGCTGCCAAAGCCGTAGAGCTGGTACTGGTAGCCTTCGGTGTTGGGCGCCGTCTCGGACATCGAGCCCTGGTAGCGGAAAATTCGATAATAGTCGCCCACTTTCGCGCCCTGGTTGCTGCCCAGATTCACGTAAACGGTCGAGTATCTTCCGTAAAGCTGGGAGAATTGTTTGCCGGTCACGAGCATTCCTACAGGCTTGCCGCTAACCGGAGCGAAAATGTCGAACTGGCTGGCGGGCTTGAAGGGTGGAGAGGGCCGCTCCTGCATGGGGCGGACGATATCGCCGCGCTGCATGTAAGCGCAGGAAAACGTGACCCTTGCCGTAGAAATGTTCGGCTGAACATTGACAACCTCCAAGTGCCCGGCGTCCACATATAGAGTGCCCATTGCCTTCATGAGCTTTCCCTGCCACTTAAACCACTGGAACCTCGTCGGGTCTGTCTCCGGACGAACCACCGAGAAGCGGTCGCCAACCTTTACGCCCTGGCTCGAGCCCTTGCTGAGAAAAACAAGATCGCCTCGAGCGAACACAACTTTGATATTGGATTCTTCGCCGGAGATCAGACGTAGATCCTCCGGCAGCTTTTCGTCGGTCACAAAATCCGAGCAGTAAACCGCGGCATAGTCCGGCGAGGACGAGAGTGCGTGCGGCTGTGTAGATGATACATCCTGGGTCTGGGGGTTACCCTGAGCCCAGGCGCCGGCGGATGCCAATAAAATCCCAAGAGAGACAACTGCAGCATTTGCGCGCATTATCGTACTCCTTCAAATCACGGCAAAGGGCCGTGCGGGGACTTGCACCTTCGAAACTAACAAGGGCCCGGAGCCTCGTCAACAAAATGGCTCGGGTGGCTTTACACTTTAGCTAAGGCATGCTACAAGCCCTGTTTTCAATGAATTGGGGGGATAGAAGGCAATGAACACGTTCGGAAAGGGGGCAGACCGGATTTGCGGGGTGGCCGCGGCACCCACGGCGCGGGAATTGGAGAAGCAGGTGGCGCGGGCCCTGCGGATTACCCGAACCGTGGAGCTACGCCTGGACTGGCTGCGAAGCGACCTGGAACGGGAAAAATTCCTGGCCTCGCTCAAGCGATCGGGTCCGCGAAGAGCGACTTTTCTGGCAACCTGCAGGCGCAGAGTTGGCGGGGGTGAATTTCCTGGTGATGCGGGTGCCGAATTGTTCTGGCTCATAAAAGCCAAAGAGGCCGGATGTCTATGGTGTGACCTCGAAGTGGAAACGCTGCGCGAGCTCCCTGGGGAGTCTGTAAGGGGCTACGACGTGCCTCCCGGGGTGCTGCTGTCTTTCCATGATTTTCGGAGCACGCCGCGCCTGCCGAAAAAGCTCCGGATCCCCGCCCATGGAGGAATTGACGCGATCAAGGTGGCGGCCATGGCTCGGACGATCGCGGACAGTGCACGGCTTCTCCGCGCGTTGCGCGGATCTCGGCAGGTGATTGCCGCTCCCATGGGGGAAATTGGTTTGCCCGCGCGTTTATTGGCCTTGCGGGAGGGTAGCGCACTGGCTTATGCACCCGTGGCTGCGGCGACGGCCCCCGGGCAGTTGCATTTGCGCGATTTCAAGGAGCTGTATCGGGTGCACCAGATCACCCGGAAAACGCGAGTATACGGCGTGATCGGAAATCCCATTGGCCACTCGTTGTCACCGTTGCTGCACAACACTGGCTATGTGGCGGCCAAAAAAGATGCCGTGTTCTTGCCGTTTCTGGTGGAGAAGCTGGACGACTTTCTGAAGACGCTTGAGGAATTTGGAGTTGCAGGATTCAGCGTTACCTTGCCGCACAAGGAGGCCATTTTCAAGCGGTTGGATGTTTGCGAGCCTTTGGCGGCGGAAATTGGCGCCGTCAATACGGTGACGGTCCGGCGAAATGGCGCGCTCTACGGGAGCAATACAGACTATTTGGGTGTGCTGCAAGCGCTTGAGAAGAAGGTGAAGCTGCGAAAGAGCCGCGTGCTGATCTTTGGCGCGGGCGGTGCCGCGCGCGCCGCGGGGTTTGCGGTTGCAAAGGCTGGAGCGGAGATATTTGTTTGTGCGCGGCGCAAGGCGGCTGCCCGAAAACTGGCACGAGCTGTAGAAGGTAGCGTCATACCACACACCCTCCTCAAGAAAGAAAAGTTCGACGTGATTGTGAACGCCACGCCCGTGGGGATGCACCCGCAAGCGGGAATTTCGCCTCTCGCGGCGAACGAGTTAAACTGTTCGCTCGTCATGGACCTCATCTACCGGCCGCTACGGACAAAGTTGTTACAGGCGGCTGCGGCAAAGGGCATCCGTACGGTTTCGGGCGTCGAAATGTTTTTGGCGCAGGGAATCGCACAATGGGAGCTGTGGATGGGCAGACCCGCGCCCGAAGGCCCCATGAGGCGCGCCGTACTTCGCGGGCTGCAGGCGGAGGAGAATGCGCACAAGTAGGTAGGAATAAGTGCCGCCCGTTTTTTTTGCGATTCGCTAACAATGAAAAATTTCTTGATTCAGAAACCTGACCCCAATGATCCAACCTTCCTTCCAGGAATTTCAGCAGCTGGCGAAACAAGGGAACCTGATTCCCGTCTACGATGTCTTTTCCGCGGACCTGTTGACGCCCGTCAGCGCTTATTTGCGGGTGGCACAAGCAGCCAGGTATTCCTTTTTGCTCGAGAGCGTGGAGGGTGGGGAAAAAATCGCGCGCTACACGTTCGCGGGAGCCAACCCCGAGGAAGTCTTCCGCTATGCCGCCGGGGCATGTGTGCTCGAAAGCCGCGACCGCATCATCTGGGAAGAACGCGATCCGATCTCGTTTCTTCGGGAACGAATGGCGCGATTCCGGCCGGTGCGGCTCCCGGGGTTGCCGCCGCTCGTTGCGGGGGCCATCGGGTACTTCAGCTATGACATGGTGCGCCTGATCGAGCGCCTGCCCAAGCGCTTACGCGACGGCATTGGTTTATATGATGCGATGCTGATGTTTTATCAGGGGATCATCGCTTTTGATCACGTCCAGCATCAGCTCTGGATTGTTCGCAACGTTTACATCGAAGGGCCGGGAACACTGCTCGGTAAGTACAAGGCGGCCGTGAAAGAGATTCTGCAGACGCGGCAAATGCTAGAGAAATCTGTTGCCAGCGAGATGCCGAGAAAGCCAGACAAAGGAAGACCGCGGGCGCCGAAAGTGGCTTCCAATATCAAGCGTAGCGAATATCTCGAAATCGTACGTAAGGCCAAGCGATACATTCGCGAAGGCGACATTTTTCAGGTTGTGCTGAGCCAGCGTTTTTCGGCGAAGACAAAGGCGGCTCCGTTCGACATTTATCGTGAACTGCGCGCGCTGAATCCTTCGCCGTATCTTTTCTTTTTACAGCTCAACGATATTCACGTTGTGGGCAGTTCGCCTGAGATGCTCGTGAAGGTACAGGGGCGGGACGTTTTCTACCGGCCGATTGCGGGCACGCGGTGGCGGGGCAAGGACGAGGCGGAGGACTTGCTCCTGGAACGCGAGATGCTGACGAGCGAAAAGGAACGCGCCGAGCACATCATGCTGGTGGATTTGGGCAGGAACGACCTGGGGCGGGTGTGCGACTACGGCAGCGTGCGCGTTGAAAAACTGATGAGCGTCGAGCGGTATTCCCACGTGATGCACCTGGTGTCTAGCCTGCGCGGGCAGCTGCGCGACGACATAGATTGTTTCGACGCGCTGATGTCCTGCTTCCCCGCGGGCACGGTTTCCGGCGCGCCCAAGGTTCGCGCCATGGAAATCATCGAGGAATTCGAGAAAACCCGCCGTGGGATTTATGCCGGCGGAATCCTCTATCTCGATTTTGCGGGCAACCTGGATTCGTGCATCGCCTTGCGCACCATGGTCATCAAAAACGGAGTGGCACACGTGCAGGCGGGCGGAGGCATCGTGGCAGACTCGATTCCTGAGGACGAATTCGATGAGAGCGTGAACAAGTCCAAGGCATTGCTGCGAGCGCTCGAAGCGGCTCATGCATCCCTGCGTTCAAGCGGAGGGAAACGGAAGCCGTGATCCTATTGCTGGACAACTACGATTCCTTTACCTACAACCTGGCGCAATATCTGGGGGACCTGGGGTGCACGGTCGAGGTCCATCGCAACGACAAGATCAGCGTGGAGCAGATTGCACGGCGGAAGCCGGAGAGAATCGTAATTTCACCTGGGCCTTGTACGCCTCAAGAGGCCGGCATTTCGATTGAACTGATACAGGAGCTCGCGAGCAAGATACCGATTCTTGGCGTGTGCCTGGGGCACCAGGCCATTGGCGCGGCTTTTGGCGGGAAGATCATTCGCGCGCCAAAGCTGTTTCATGGCAAAACGAGCGAAATCGAGCACGATGGGGAAGGCGTCTTTCGCAAGCTGCCGAATCCCTTTACGGCGACGCGGTACCACTCGCTGATTGTGGAGGGAAAGTCGCTCCCGCGCGAACTGGTGGTGACCGCCGAAACGAAAGACGGAATCATCATGGGCCTGCGCCACCGGCGGTTCAAGATTGCCGGCGTGCAATTCCACCCCGAGTCTGTCCTGACGCTCCCTGGCAAACAACTCCTGCAAAATTTCCTTTCTCTGTAAGGGCGAGGCGGGCGCTTGGAGCTGCCCCCTAGCCTAGTCCGTCAATCTCGCGGCCTCCCATCATATCTAGTCGGTAACTGCCGAAGACAATGAGACGCACACTGCGGCGGCGCGAGCGCCATGTCTCTATCCGCCACCTGCACCTGCCGCCCCAAACTCGGCCCTGGGGTTCTGACGCAGGCCTATGGCGCGCATCTGAATTCAGAGGCAACTTTTCCGGGCCTTTCCATATTTGAAGGGGAACATCTTTCGACGGAGCCTGATGGCAAAATGGGTGTTCGCGTTGCGGCTTCGAGCTTGGTTTTGTCGGGTTCTACAGGGGCGACACTGCACCAGATCAACGGGGGGGACGCACGTGGATATGAACCGCGGCGGCCTCTATTTTGCTTCGACTGAGAACGCGATGGGGAAGTGCATGCGGGAGATGCGTCTGACGAACCATTAAGTGACGCAAGCGGAAATCACGATTTTCGGACCTCATGCGTTGCAGATTGCCGCGCGGCGAGGGAATCTGGAATTCACTACCGCCAGGAATTTCAACTCTTGCCGGAGCGGGAAACGTATCGAATCTATCTGGACGCGCCAGCGGAACCCCAGAACCTTGCGGGAGCGGGGGCGGCGTCGGTCTCCTCACACACGAAAGTGGCGTTCTTCATCGTGGCGGGAGCGGTAGGGTCTGGACTGGCCGCGTGGGGCATCCACGATCTGATCAAGTCCAGCAATGGAATTGAGGGCCCCGCTAAGCCTTAGGATGCGCAGAAAAAGGGCGTTCCGTCAGGGTTTGCGAAATCGCGCTGCCCGTCAAAGAAGGCCGCATAAGAGCCGCCCCTACACTTCACTGTTCATGAATGCCCGAAGGCGCTCCAGCTTTTCAAAGGCTGCACCAGAAGAAATGGCCTGGGTTGCCAGTGAGGCGCCGACACGAAAATCTGGCGCAATGCTGGCGGCGACAAGAGCGGCGGATGCGTTTGCGACGAGAACATCGTGACGCGGGCCTTTCTTTCCACGAAGAATCTCAACAATCACGGATGCATTTTCCCGTGGCGTGCCGCCTTGCAGGACCTCGACGGGTGCCCGTTGCAGGCCAAAATCCTCCGGTGTGACCTGATAGGTTCTGATAACGCCGCCCTGTACTTCGGTGACCTGCGTTTCTCCGGCGAGGGAAATTTCATCCAGGCCGCCGGCGCCGTGCAGAACGAAGGCGCGTTTTACTCCGAGTTCCAAAAGAGTGGCAGCAATGAGTTCGAGCACCTCTGCGGAGAAAACACCGAGAACCTGAGCTTCTGCGCCGGCGGGGTTCGTGAGTGGGCCCAGAAGGTTGAAAACCGTTCGGTTGCCGATCTGCTTGCGCGCGGGAACGGCATGGCGCGTGGCCGCGTGGGCCGCAGGGGCAAAGAGGAATCCAATTCCCAGTTCGCGTATGGCGCGGCCAGCGCGGGCCAGCGGGAGATCGATCCGAATGCCGAGCGCTTCCAGGACGTCGGCGGAACCGCACCGCGAGCTGACCGAACGATTTCCGTGCTTGGCGACGCGGGCACCCGCAGCCGCAGTCACGAAGGCAGCCGCCGTTGAGATATTGAAGGTGCCGCTGGCATCTCCGCCCGTGCCGCAGGTATCCACCATGATTCCTGGGCGAGGCTCGCCTGGAGCGAAAACCGGAGCCGCATGACGACGCATGGTCGCAGCAAATCCGGTAAGCTCCGCGACGCAAATGGGCCGCAGGTTCAAGGCCAGAAGCAGCCGGACGATTTCCGGCGTTGCGATCTGGCCAGTCAGCAGCTCCTCCATGAGGAATTCGGCCTGGGCTCGTGTAAGAATGTCGCCGGCTTCTGCGTTTTTAATCAGAGTCTCTGTTTTGCTCATGCTGCTGGCTCAAAAGGACAAGTTGTGGCGTCCTTGCTCGATCTCCAGGTCTCAAGTAAACTTTAGTGTTTTGTGAAGCCTCAAATTCTAGCATCTGTGCATCGCTCCATCGTCGCACAAGATGCCGGCGGCGACCGCCTCAAGGCCGCGCAAAGGCAGAACCTCAAATGAAGATCCACGAATACCAAGCCAAAGCGATTCTTGCCCGCTACGGGGTCACGACGCCGCGCGGAGAAGTGACATTTACCAAGGAGGAAGCGCGGGAAGCAGCGCAGCGTTTGAAGTCTCACGTGGTGGTGGTGAAAGCGCAGATTCATGCGGGGGGCAGGGGCAAGGGCGGTGGAGTGAAGTTGGTGCGCTCGGCGGATGAAGCGGCGGAGACGGCTTCGCACATTTTGGGCATGACGCTGGTTACACCGCAGACGGGTCCGCAAGGAAGAGTTGTGCGCCGGGTGCTGATCGAGGAAGGACTGGACATCAAGCGCGAGTTGTACCTTGGGCTGCTGATTGACCGCGAAACGGAACGGCCGGTGTTCATGGCCAGCGCCGCGGGTGGCATGGAGATCGAGGAAGTCGCGAAAGAGAATCCGGGCGCGATTCTGCGCGAGCCGATCCATCCTGCGGTAGGTTTGCAGGCATTTCAGGCGCGCAAGATTGCCTTTGGCCTTGGCTTGTCGGGCGAGATGGTGACGATAGCAACACCGTTTTTGCAGGCCCTGTATAGCGCTTTTGTGGATACCGATGCATCACTGCTGGAAATTAACCCTTGCGTCCTGACCGGCGACGGGAAGCTGGTTGCGTTGGACGCGAAAATGACGTTCGATGACAACGGGCTCTTCCGCCATAAGGAGTTGCGCGAACTGCGCGATCTCGATGAGGAAGATCCCCTGGAAGTGGAAGCGTCAAAGTACGGCCTTAATTACATCAAGCTGGAAGGTAGCGTGGCTTGCATGGTGAATGGCGCAGGCTTGGCGATGGCCACGATGGATATCATCAAGTATGCAGGCGGTTCGCCGGCAAATTTCCTGGATGTGGGCGGGGGCGCCTCCGCCGATCAGGTCAAGAATGCTTTCCGGATTCTCCTGAGCGATCCGGAGGTCAAAGCGGTGTTCATCAATATTTTTGGGGGTATCTTGCGCTGCGACGTGCTGGCCACCGGAGTTGTGGCGGCGGCGAAGGACCTGCATGTGAAGGTTCCGGTGGTGGTGCGCATGGAAGGAACCAACGTCGAACGCGGGCAACAGATTTTGCGGGAGAGCGCCTTGAACTTTACGATTGCCGATGGAATGAAGGACGGAGCGCAAAAGGTCGTCGCGCTGGCGGGAGATGCGCGATGAGCGTTCTTGTAAATGAAAAAACGCGCGTGCTGGTGCAAGGCTTTACGGGGCGCGAGGGTACGTTTCATGCGCAGCAGATGATCGAGTACGGAACAAATGTGGTTGGCGGAGTGACTCCTGGCAAAGGCGGAACCAAGCATCTCGAGCGGCCCGTGTTTAACACCGTTGCCGACGGCTTGAAGGCCACCGGAGCGGACGCTTCCGTGATCTTCGTGCCGCCGCCGTATTCCGCGGATGCCATTCTCGAGGCCGCGGATGCGCAGATTCCCCTCGTCGTGTGCATTACCGAGGGTATCCCGGCCTTGGACATGGTGCGTGTCGCGGAGGTTTTGCGGCAATCGAAAACGCGCTTGATCGGACCAAACTGCCCGGGCGTTATCTCGCCGGGTAAGTGCAAGATCGGGATAATGCCGGGGCGCATCCACAAGCAAGGGAATGTGGGCGTGGTCAGCCGGAGCGGAACTTTGACGTACGAAGCGGTGCATCAACTGACCCAATTGGGGATTGGGCAGTCCACTTGCATCGGTATTGGTGGCGATCCGATCATCGGAACGACATTTCTGGATGCTATCCGGATGTTCCACGACGATGCGGACACGCACGCCATCGTGTTGATCGGCGAAATCGGCGGCAACGCCGAGGAACGTGCTTCGGAGTGGATCAAGGCCAATGTGAAGAAGCCGGTGGTGGGCTTCATCGCCGGGCAGACTGCACCTCCAGGCCGCCGCATGGGCCACGCGGGAGCGATCATCAGCGGAGGCCAAGGCACGGCGAAAGACAAATATTCAGCCATGAAAGCGGCAGGGATTCGTACGGTGGAGACCCCGGCGGAGCTGGGGTCAACGGTGGCCGCAGCGCTGAAGTGAAGCAAACAGGCAAAGACACAACGAAGCAGCGAAAAAACATTTCTTCAAGGAGTTTTCAGTGGCACTCGAACGCACATTTGCAATTATCAAACCGGACGCGGTATCGCGGGGGCACCAGGGTGAAATTCTCGCGCGTATATATAATGCAGGATTCAAGATCGTGGCTATCAAATCCATGCACCTCACCAAGGAAGAAGCTGCGGGATTCTACGCTGTGCATAAGGAGCGCCCTTTCTTCGGCGAACTGACGGACTTCATGAGCTCGGGCAAGATCTTTGCCATGGTGCTGGAAGCCGACGACGCGATCGTCAAATGGCGCGATACGATGGGCGCAACCGATCCGAAGAAGGCTGCTCCCAGAACCATTCGCCGAGATCTCGGCACCAGTATTGGCAATAACTGTACGCACGGTTCGGATGCTCCGGAGACCGCGGCATTTGAAATCGGTTACTTCTTTTCCGGCTTGGAATTGATCTGAAGCTAGGCAGAGAAGATACAAAGCGGGCGCCTAGCGCGTGGTGAGAAGGGCGAAAGGCGGCCCCCAGCGGCTAAAGCCGGGTCGCACAGCGTAATGGCTTGCGGCAGGCTGAAGTCGCGCCCTTCCGAATCAATAGCGACCGTACTCACCCGAAATACGGCTGTTGTCACGTAGACTCAGTTAGCCTGTTTTTTCCTCACCTAGCCCCTTTCCGTGCGTCTATATAATGAGAGTGGCCGCAGAAGATGGTGCGATCCGGAGGTTCGCATGCTCCACTTTACACGCCGCGAGTTTCTGCATCGAACCGCTTGCTCCACTGCCGGAGCGTGGATGGGCGTCCGATCGAGCCAGTTTCCCCTGGCCGCGCTGTCCACGCAGGAACAAAAATTATCCGCCACGGATACCGTCACCATTGGCCGCACTGGCATTCAGACTTCGCGTCTCGCCATGGGGACAGGCACAGTCGGTTTTGGGCATCACTCGAATCAAACGGCGCTTGGCCTAGAGGGCCTTTCCCGGCTGCTCCAGAACGGCTATGACAACGGATTGCGTTTCTTTGACACGGCGGATGCATACGGCAGCCATCCGCATGTTGCCGACGCGCTCAAACATGTGGACAGAAGCAAAGTCACCCTTTTGACGAAATCCTGGGCGCGCGAAGCTTCTGAAATGCGCGCCGATCTCGACCGCTTTCGACGCGAGTTGCACACGGACCATCTCGACATCATGCTGATGCACTGCCTCACCGAAGCCGACTGGACCACGCGCTATCGTCCGGTGATGGACGTGCTTTCCGAGGCCAAGGCGAAAGGGGTCTTGCGCGCGCACGGCTGTTCTTGCCATTCCATTGAGGCTCTGCGTGCCGCGGCCAAATCTCCCTGGGTCGAAGTGGATCTGGTGCGCATCAATCCGATCGGGTCGCACATGGATGCCGACCCTGTCACGGTCGTCGGCGTTCTCCGCGAAATGCGCGCTGCCGGAAAGGGAATCGTTGGCATGAAGATTCTCGGCCAAGGCGATTTGCGGCATCGGCAGGACCAGGCGCTTCGCTACGCGGTAGGACTTGGCGTGCTCGACGCGTTTACGATTGGGGCAGAGTCCATCGCGGAACAGAAAGATCTGATGCGCCGGATTCCCGTCGCGTGAGATGGAACTCTTCTTGTTCCCGCGGTCTCCAGCGCTTGCTTCTTCCTTCCCAGTGAGTAAACTTCGGTGCAATGGAATCCTTGCGTGAACTTGGCCGCATGTTACTCATGCTTGGTGGGCTACTCTTCCTTGTGGGCACGTTTTTCTTTTTCGGCGGCAAACTACCTTTCCGTCTGGGGCGCTTGCCCGGCGACATTGTCCACAAAGGCGAGCACACCACCTTCTACTTTCCGATCATGACAAGCCTTGTGCTCAGCATCGGTTTATCTCTTCTTCTCTGGCTGGTTGGACGGTTTCGCCGGTGACGAGCCTGCGCAATCGCGCTATCCTGTCGGAAGCCCGCATGAATCAGCTTCAATTTAACCTGCAGCCCGAACGCCGCGTTTACACCGTCAGCGACCTGACGGTGCGGATCCGCGATTTGCTGGCCAAAAACTTTACGGATATTTCCGTGCACGGGGAGATTTCCAACTGCCGCGAGGCGCAGTCGGGCCACTGCTATTTCACGCTGAAGGATGAACGCGCGCAAGTGCGCTGCGTTTTGTTCAAACAACAGCGGCGCGGGATGAAATTCCGTCCGGAAGACGGACTTCAGGTCACCGTGCGAGGTTCCATCAGCGTCTACGAATCGCGTGGCGAATACCAGATTTACGTGGAAGCGCTGGAGCCCGCTGGCCTCGGCGCGCTGCAACTCGCTTTTGAACAATTGAAAAAAAAGCTGGAAGCGGAAGGACTTTTTGCGGCGGAGCGGAAGAAGCCGCTGCCGTTGTTGCCGAATCGGATCGGCGTGATCACTTCGCCGAGGGGCGCCGCCGTCCGCGATGTCGTGCGTATCCTGACCAGGCGTTTCCCCGACGTGCATCTGACAGTCTATCCCGTGCGCGTGCAAGGAGACGGAGCGGCGGAGGAGATTGTCGAGGCTTTACGGCATTTTCATAAGAAGCATACGGCGGACGTGGTTCTACTGGTGCGCGGCGGCGGTTCAATGGAAGACCTCTGGGCGTTCAATGAGGAAATCGTCGCCCGAGCCATCGCTGATTGTGTGATTCCGGTTATTTCCGGAGTGGGCCATGAGACCGATTTCACGATTGCGGATTTTGTCGCGGATGTGCGCGCTTCCACGCCTTCGGCCGCGGCGGAGATCGTAGTACAGACGCGCCGTGAGTTCGACAAGCACCTTGCGGACCTTCGCAACACCCTTGAGGGGCTGATCCGCTACCGGATGATGGGGCTTTCCCGGCGTGTTCACGAGTTAGCCGGACGGCGCGGCTTCCGTAGGCCTCTCGATCTGCTCCGGCAACAGCGGCAGCGTGCCGATGAGTTCACCTCACGGCTCTCGTCTGGCCTTCGCGCGCGTCTCGAACGGTCAAGGAAGCGCTTTGCCGTAGCGCAACTTCGCGTCATGTCGGTTGATTTTCGCGCCAGGATTGCGGCCCTACGCATCCGGCTGCAAAAACGCAGCCATGATTTGGGCGTGCTGTCGGAACGCCAGTTGCGCCTGAAACGCGAGCACTGGCAGCGCCTCTCGCTACAACTTCAGGAACGAAGCCCTCTGGGCGTTCTGGAACGGGGTTATGCGATTGCGACGGACGCCGCGGGCAATGTCTTGCGCGATGCCGCCCAAGTCGCCATCGGCCATAAGGTTAGCGTTCAACTCCATCGTGGTCGCTTGAGAACTGTGGTCGAAGATAAGGTGAACCAATCTTCCTGAGCATCAGTTCTCTGATCCGACGCGCTTCTGCTTCAGGTCCTTGACCTTATCGAGCAGTTCATCCGCCTGGTTTGTGAGCGCGTCTCGTTCGGTTTGGGTGGCGGTCATATCCGCTTTCCGGCGATAGAGCAGATTCAAGTAAACCATCGCATCGTCATACTCCGGTTTCAGCTCAATCGCATGCTGCAATGCAGCAATTCCTTCTTCAACGGTTGGCTCGAACTCCCAGACATAGGTCGGTGTCGTTTAATCCCTCACTACCAAGAGGTTGATTGAATTCCTGGCGAAGTTTGCTATTCCCACGATAGGCGAGTGCCAGTCAATTACGCCGATGGAATAGGACGGCTGGGGATCTTCTGGCTTGAGCTCAATGTGTTTCTGGTGGTAGACCTTCGATTCTTCAAAGAGCGCGACATCTAAAGGCTGGCCAGCCCTTTGATAAAGGATCGACGCCAAGCCGTCGATGGCGGAAAGAGTATTGGGATCTAGCCGCAAAACGTCCCGGCGCGCATTCAAGAGTGAAGGATCTAATTCTTTGGCGCTAGCGCATTGCCGAACTGCCTCCTCATATTGCCCGTTCTTGAACACGCCTTCCACACCTCGACTCAACTCTTGGCTGGCTCGGATCTGGGTGTCGGCCGGCTGGTCCTTATCTTGAGGTGAAACAGTCTGGGAAAACACTGCTGGGGGGAAGCAGTAGAAAACCAAGGCAAGAGTTGCGCGACGGGACGGGAACAAACCAGAAAATGAAAAGGCACGGAAGCCCCCTATAACCCTGCGGAGCTTGATTCTACTCTTCTTCGCCTCCGGAAACCTTCAGGACGGCGAGGAAAGCTTCTTGCGGTATGTCCACCTGACCGACGCGCTTCATGCGCTTCTTACCTTCTTTTTGTTTTTCGAGGAGCTTGCGTTTGCGGGTGATGTCTCCGCCATAACACTTGGCGAGAACGTTTTTGCGGATGGCTGCGACGGTTTCTCGGGCGATGATGCGGCTGCCGATGGCGGCCTGAATAGGCACCTCAAACATCTGGCGCGGAATCAGTTTGCGTAGGCGGGTCACCAATTCCCGCCCACGCTCGACCGACATTTCGCGGTGAATGATCAAGGCCAGCGCATCCACCGGCTCGCCGGCCACCAGGATGTCCAGCTTGATCAGGTCGGATTCTTTGTAGCCGGCGAGATGGTAGTCGAGCGAAGCGTAACCGCGCGAGACACTTTTCAGCCGGTCATAGAAGTCGAGGACAATTTCATTGAGCGGGAGTTCGTAAGTGAGCATCACGCGGGTGGGGGAGAGGTACTCAAAGTTTTTCTGGATACCACGCTTGTCCTGGCAGAGCTGGAGGATGCCGCCGACGGATTCGTCGTTGGTAATAATCATCGCTTTGATGATGGGCTCTTCAATTTTTTCGATGTCGCTCGGATTCGGAAATTTCGACGGGCTGTCAACCTCGATCACATCTCCACCCACGCGCGTGATGCGGTAACGCACGCTGGGCGCGGTAGTAATCAGGTTGAGGCCAAACTCCCGTTCCAGGCGTTCTTGAACGATTTCGAGGTGCAGAAGACCGAGAAAGCCGCAGCGGAAGCCGAAGCCGAGGGCAACAGAATTTTCGGGTTCGTAGAAAAAAGCTGCGTCGTTTAGCTGCAGTTTGCCGAGCGCGTCCCGCAGCGGCTCGTACTCGTCGGCGAGGACCGGGAAGATGCCGGCAAAAACCATGGGTTTGATGGCTTCAAACCCGGGCAAGGCGGGAGCGGGGCGCGCCGCTTCGGTAACGGTATCGCCCATACGCGCGTCTGCGACGCGCTTAATATTCGCGACGATAAAGCCCACGTCGCCGGCTTCCAGTTCCTCGAGAGCAACAGGTTTTGGAGTCAGCGTTCCAAGCTGCTCGACTTCGTAGACTTCGCCGGTAGCGACAAGGCGAATCTTCATGTGCCGCGTGATGCGACCCTCCATCACGCGCACGAGAACGACGGCACCGCGATAGATGTCGAACCAGGAATCAAACACCAGCGCTTGAAACGGATTTTGCGCGCCGCCTTTCGGCGGGGGAATGCGCTGAACGATGGCTTCCAGCACGTCTTCCACGCCGACGCCGCTCTTGGCGCTGATCATCAGTGCGTCCGAGGCGGGAATCGCCAGCACGTTTTCAATCTGCTCTTTCACGAAATCGGGCTGGGCGGCCGGCAAATCAATTTTGTTAATCACGGGAAGAATGGTGAGGTTGTGACCGGCGGCGAGAAAGGTATTGGCCACGGTTTGCGCTTCGACGCCCTGGCTGGCGTCCACAACGAGAAGCGCGCCCTCACAAGCGGACAGGGCGCGCGAAACTTCATAGGAAAAATCAACATGGCCGGGCGTATCGATCAGATTCAGCCGGTAGGTATTTCCTTCTTTCGCCTTGTAATGCAGGCGGATGCTCTTAGCCTTGATGGTGATGCCGCGCTCGCGCTCCAGATCCATGGAGTCGAGCACTTGCTCATGCATCTCGCGCTGCGTCAGCGCGCCGGTCATTTCCAGCAGGCGGTCAGCCAGGGTGGATTTGCCGTGGTCAATGTGCGCAATGATACAAAAATTTCGTATGAACTTTGGGTCCATTCGTGTCCGTTACCGCCAGGTTATTTCCTGATGGTGTTCTCGCCTGATTGACGGCGGGCCTTAGCGCCGGGGCGAGCACCTCTCACCCTGCCCGAAACCTTGCCGCGCAAACTACTAGTTTGCCACACAAAGGGCATGGCTCGTCAGCTTTACCGCTCATCCAGTGGCAAAGACTTCCACTTGCGGAATCGTGGCTGCGCTCCCTCTTGGCGGATTGCCTATCGGGCCACGAGTACGGTTGGCGGCTCTTTTGCCCGGGTATATAGTGGGACGGGGTTCGCACCACCCGCGAACCTGCTAATCTCAACACCAACTGAGAATCCAAGGGTAAACCGGGCAGATGGCCGCAGACGTTGCCAAAAATTTGGAGCGCGCCAAGAAATTCCTCGAGAAAAACCGATTTGAGGATGCCATTGAGGCGTATCTCGCGGTCCTTGAGGAAGCGCCGCAGCACGTCGACGCGACGCAAACGCTTGGCGATCTGTACACGCGCCTGGAGAACCACGACCGCGCCGCGGTTTACTACGGACATCTGTTTGATCTCCTGACCGATCCGAAGGATGAAACTAAGGCTCTCGCGATCTACAACCGCTTTCTGCGCAATACCATTGCGCCCCAATCGCCCGAACGCATTGCGCGCCATGCCTTCCTGCAGCAGAAGCAGAATCGCCCGGAAGAAGCGATCGAGCAATACACCAAGGCCGCGCAAATGTTCAGCGAGGCCGGCCGGGGTGAAGATGCGTTGTTTTGTTGGGAACGGACCGCACAGCTGGATCCGGACAACTATGGGCGGCAATTGAAAGTGGGAGAGGCGGCGGCGCAGCTTGGCAAGAGCGCACTAGCCGCGCGATCGTTTCTGCGAGCCGGCCAACTGGCCTCGGCCGGCGGCGCGCAGCAGGATGCTTTGCAACTTCTCGGCCGCGCCTACGGGCTGGCACCGCAGGAGCGCAGCGTGGCGCTGATGTACGCAGAGGCAAAATTGCGTAATGGTGATGCGGCCGAAGCCGCGGCGCTGCTGGAGCCCTTTTCCTCGAGCGAGCATGATGTGGCCTTTCTGGACACGTTCGCGGACGCCCTGCGCCACGCCGGTCAGCTCGATCGCGCCCGCGCGATCTTGGAACGACTGTTGCGGGAAAAAAATGAAGGGATCACGCGCCTTTTCGATCTGGCCGATGGCTATGCCGATGCAGGGCAGGACAACAAGTCCGTCGAAATTCTGCACACGTTGAAACGCAGGCTGTTTGCAGACAAAAAACACGTTGAACTTATCACCCAAGTGGAGGAACTCGGCGCGAAACACCCGGAGTCTTTTCCGATCCTGGAATTCTGGGCCGCGATTTATAACGAACTGAATCGTGAATCCCAATATTTTGAAGTGCTTATCAAACTGTTTGACGCGCACTTTAATTCCGGAAGTTTCCCGAAGGCAAGCGAAGTTCTTGAGCGGCTGGTGGACATCGATTCCTATGATTATCGCTGCCAAGAGCGCCTCGAAAAGCTCCGCGGTCATGTGGAGGACAGCTTCCTTCGCCGCGTGGCGAGCCGCATGGCACGGACCGCTGCGGTAACCCCAAGGCACTCCTCCGCGCCTAAAGCGGCGGCGAGCCAGGACACGACGCCGGAAGTCGCTCCGGCAACCGAGGAAGTCCGCAAGATGCAGGCGCTGGAAGATCTGATCGTGCAAACGGAGATCTTTTTGCAATACTCGCTGCAAAGCAAGGCTGTCGAGCGATTGCAAAAAATCGCTGTGATGTTTCCCGGAGAAGAAGAGCGCAATCCTCGATTGCAGAATCTCTATCAGACGGCAAATTGGTGGCCGAAGACGCCGGCGAAAGCAGAGCCGGCTGGAAAACCATCGGTTGTTCCTATCGTCGAAGCGAAGCCGACCCCGCCGACGGGCCGAACGGGCTCCTATACGGCCGAAACCCTGCGAGACCTCACGAAGATTTCAGAGATCAACCAGAAAATTTTCCGGCAGCAGACTCCGCGGGCCATGCTCAACACAACCGTAAGCGAGGTAGGCGCGTATTTGAAGGCGGCCAGGACGATCGCGGTCATCGGCGTCCCCGGACGGCCGCCAGAAATGGCCGCGGAATATTGTTCCTCGGGCATGAAGCCGACTCCGGGGGCGCAAGTGGTTTTCCTGCTTGCTCAGATGGAGAAAGCTGTGCCGGATGAACTGGGCGGCCTGGTTGTGGACGCGATGGACGGTTCCATACTCAGCGAACTTGGGCTTGCGACGGCGCTGGGCGTGACGATCATGGACAAGGAGACACAGAACCCGGCGGGCATGCTCATCGTGGCGCACCCGACGACTCACCACTGGAAGCCGAATGAGACGTACTTCCTCCAAGCCATCGGCGATCAGATGATGATGAGCGTCAGTCACACACGACTGCGTTCGCTTGTTCGTCGCATGGGTGTTTCGGATGAACGCACGGGTCTCTTGAGCCGCAGTTCGTATCTAGGCTGCCTCCTGAATGAAGCGGATCGCGCGCGCACCCAGGGCACGGCGCTCTCCCTGGCCATCCTGCAAATCGATCGCGGTACGGACATGCTGCGTCAACAGGGGGAAGGCCCGCTCGAGAAATTCCTTGAGCAACTGGCGCGCTCGTTGCAGCCAATGGTCCGCCAGAATGATATGGCGGTGAAATACACTTCGTGGGCGCTCGCGTTCATTTTGCCGGACACTTCGCTTTCCGGCGCGCAGAATCTTGTGGAAAAATTGCGCCGTGCAGCCGCGGGCGTGAGGCCTCCTTGGGATTCCACGCAGATCACGCTGAGCGCCGGGATTGTGGAAGCAGCGGCGAGACAGGAGTACGACAGCGAAGACATTGTGACGGATTTGATCAATCGCGCGGAGTTTACCGTGGATGAAGCCCGGAAACGCGGGGGAGATACGGTGGTCGCCGCGGAACTAGCCCGGTCGTAAGCTACACTGGAAGAGACCTTCCGCTTGGATTTCAAAACCGATTGAAGAGAGGGAAGCATGTTTCCATCCGATGTAGTCATTATTGCCGGCGCGCGCACGCCCATGGCGAGATACACAGGATCGTTTTCGGATGTGTCCGCGATCGATCTCGGGGCACACGCGTCAAAGGCCGCCATTCAGCGATCGGGCGTGGACGCGAAGGAAATCGATCACGCCATCTTTGGAAACGTGATGCAGACCAGCGCGGACGCCATTTACGGGGCGCGGCACGTCGGTTTGAAGGCCGGGTTGAAGATCGAGACGCCGGCGGTAACCGTCAACCGGCTTTGCGGTTCGGGAATCGAAGCCATCGTGCAAGCGTCGCAACGGCTCCTGCTGGGCGAGGCAAATGTGGTGCTTGCCGGCGGGATGGAGAACATGACCCAAGCGCCGTTTGTCATTCGTGGCGCGCGCACGGGGTTGAAACTTGGCGGCGGCGCGCTTGAAGATTTTCTTTTTGTGGGGTTGACGGACACCTTTTGTGGATTGCCCATGGCATTGACAGCGGAAAAACTTGCGGATCAAACGGGAATCACGCGAAAAGACGCGGACGCCTATGCACTGCGCAGCCAGCAGGCTGCTGAGGCCGCGCACAAAGCAGGGCATTTCAAGGAAGAGATTTCACCTGTGGAAGTGAAGCAGGGAAAAAAGGTGACCCTGGTGAGCCAAGACGATCACCGGCGGCCGGAGACGACGATCGAAACGCTGGAGAAGTTGCCTCCTTCGTTCAAGAAAGACGGAATCGTCACTGCAGGTAACGCCAGCGGAATCGTGGATGGAGCCGCGGCCGTGGTGGTGACGCGGGAAAGGACCGCCAAAGATCGTGGCCTGAAGCCGATTGGCAAGATCGTTTCCTGGGCCGTGGCCGGGGTGGATCCCAGCATCATGGGCATCGGACCCGTGCCCTCGACCCGCAAGGCGCTGCAATTGGCCGGGTTGAAACTCGAGCAGATGGATCGCGTGGAAGTGAATGAAGCATTCGCCTCCCAGTATCTCGCCGTAGAGCAGGAACTCGGCCTTAATCGTGAACGAACAAATGTGAACGGCGGCGCGATTGCGCTGGGTCATCCGCTTGGCGCCTCGGGCACGCGTCTTGTCATCACCATTCTCAACGAATTGCGACGGAATGGATTGAAGTATGGCCTGGCCACGGCCTGTATCGGCGGCGGGCAGGGCATTGCCATGATCGTGGAAGCCCTGGGAAACTGAAGCGAAGAGAGTTCAGCGGAAACCTTTGATACACTTTCCCGGTTGGTTGCGCCTGCCGGATGGACCGGAATCCGCGGATGTGAGGAAGGGAATGACGATTCAAAAAGTCGGCGTCGTGGGGTGTGGGCTGATGGGTTCGGGAATCGCTCAGGTGTGCGCGCAGGCCGGATTTCAAACCGTGGCGCGCGAAGTGAGCGCCGAATTGGTGGAGAAAGGTCTGAAGAGCATCGAGAAGAACCTGGCGCGGCTGGTGGAGAAGGGCACGCTCAAGGAAGCGACGAAGAATGAAATTCGCGGGCGGCTGAAAGGAACGACTTCACTGGAGGATTTGAAAGACTGCGACGTCGTTGTGGAAGCCATCATCGAGCAATTGCCGGTGAAGCGCGAGCTGTTTGCCGCGTTGGATATGCTTTGTCCTCCCCAGACTATTTTCGCCAGCAATACTTCCTCGCTGACGATCACGGAAATCGCTGCAGCAACCAAACGTCCGCAGCGCTTCGTGGGCTTGCATTTCTTTAATCCCGTGCCGGTCATGAAACTGGTGGAAGTGGTCAAGACCATCGCGACGGATCCCGGCGTTTACGAAGAAATGGTCAGCTTCGGCGGCAAACTCGGAAAGACTCCCGTGCGGGCGAATGACAGCGGAGGATTCATCGTGAACCGGTTGCTGGTGCCGTATCTTCTGGACGCCATTCGTGCGTTGGAAGAAGGTGTCGGCTCCGTTATTGATATTGATAATTCCATGAAACTCGGTTGCGGTTATCCGATGGGTCCGTTTACGCTGCTTGATTTCGTCGGCCTGGATACGACGTATTACATTTCGCAAATCATGTTCGACGAGTTCAAAGAAAAGCGGTTTGCCGCGCCGCCCCTGCTGAAGCGCATGGTGCTGGCGGGCTGGCACGGAAAGAAGACGGGCCGTGGGTTTTACGACTACGCGGATCCCGCCAATCCGAAACCGATACAGCTGTGAGAGTTAGAGGAAAAGTTGATGGCCTACGAAAACTTGCTGTATGAAAAAAAAGATGGAATCGTAATCATCACGTTCAACCGCCCAAAAGTGCTGAACGCGCTGAACCGCAAGACGGTCGAGGAGCTTCAGCAAGCTCTGCTGGACGCGCGGGATGATACTTCAGTGCGTGTCCTGATTCTCACCGGCTCCGGAGAAAAAGCGTTTGTGGCGGGTGCTGATATCAATGAACTCGCGCAACAGACTCCGGTTAACGGAAAAGAATTTTCAATCTTTGGCCAAGGCGTATTTCATCTTCTCGAGACGATCGGCAAACCTTCGATCTGCGCCATTAACGGATTTGCTTTAGGGGGTGGCTGTGAGCTGGCGCTTTCCTGTTCGATCCGGCTCGCCAGCAAGACCGCCAAACTCGGCCAGCCCGAAGTAAAACTGGGAATTATTCCCGGCTATGGCGGCTCGCAGCGAATGGCGAGGCTTTGCGGCAAAGGTGTAGCGCACGAATTGTGCCTGACTGGCGAGATGATCACCGCCGAAGAAGCGCAGCGCATCGGACTGGTCAATCACGTGTACGAACCGGCCGAACTTCTGCCCGCGGCCGAAGCCACGGCCAAAAAGATTATCGAGAAAGCACCGCTGGCCGTGAAATATTGCATGGAAGCCATTGACCGCGGCGCCGAAATGCCGCAGGGGGAAGGACTCTTTCTCGAAGCAACGCTTTTCGGCCTTTGCTGCGCTACCGACGACATGCGCGAAGGCACCAAGGCGTTTCTCGAGAAGCGGCCGGCGCAGTTCAAGGGCAAATGAACTCGACGATGGCGGAGAAAATACAACCAGGGAACATTTCCGGCAGCTTGCGCGCCGAAGGACTGCGTTTCGGCATCCTCGTCAGCCGTTTCAACGGCTTTATCACCGAGCGTCTGCTACAGGGCGCGATTGACGCACTCGATCGTGCCGGTGCGGGGGGGAAAAACGTTGATGTTGTGCACGTACCAGGATCCTTTGAATTGCCGCTCGCGGCAAAAAAGCTCGCAGTAACTGGAAAGTATGACGCGCTGATCGCGATCGGCTGTGTTATCCGTGGCGAAACTTCCCACTACGACTACGTTTGTTTGGAGACAGCGCGCGGATTGCAACTCGCGCAGATGGATACCGGAGTCCCGCTAATGTTTTGTGTGCTTACCTGCGACACGCTCGAGCAGGCGATCGATCGAGCGGGTTTGAAGGGTGGAAACAAAGGCTTTGAAGCGGGACTTGCTGCTATCGAGATGGCGCAACTTTCGCGAGAACTTCGTGGGACTGGGAAGACTCCTTCGTCCAGCAAAGGGCGTCGGAAATAACGTGTCCCTCCGCACCAAATCGCGCGAGTTCGCCATGCAGATGCTCTTCCAGTGGGACATGAGCCAGCAGGACGCGACAAAACTCGAAGCGAAATTCTGGAAAGGCGCTAAGGCAGCGGAGCAAACCCGCACCTTCGCGAATCAACTATTCGAAGGGGCGGTGCACGACACCACCGCGCTTGATGAATTGATCTCCAAACATGCGGAAAACTGGCGGCTCGAACGGCTTGCGGCTATTGACCGCGCCATCCTGCGTCTTGCGCTGCACGAAATGCGCGCGACCGATACACCGGCAAAGGTTGTCATCAACGAAGCGGTCAACCTTGCCAAGAAATTCTCTTCGGATGATGCCGGGAAATTCGTAAACGGAATCCTCGACGGATACCGCAAGGCTTTGCAAAATAGGTAATTAGAGATTTCTTTGCGCCCCGGCATAACTTTCTCCTTTGCCCGGTGTTTCTTCCCTCAGCGGCTTTGCCCCGGCAGCTGAACTTCAGGAGAGAAGCTATGTTTTCATCGAAGTGGATCGTTCGTGGTGTGCTTAGTTTCGTTCTCAGCGGTACCCTGGCGCTCGCCGGCCAGGCGGCGCAAACTCAGGATCTCACCCCGCAGCAGCAGGATATACAGAGGGACAAGAAGGATTTCAGCCAGGACAACCGCGATCTGAGTCACGAGCGGGCGGACCGCAACGCGGATCAGGGCGACATCAATCACGACAAGACCGATTTGCACAAACACCGCGCGGATCGCAATCAGGATCAGCGCGATATCAATCACGACCGTCGTGACCTGAACAAGGACCGGGCCGAGCGCAATCAGGACCAACGGGATATCAACCGCGACAAAAACAAGCTCGCACGCGACGATCAGAAGTACGGCGACAATAGCCAGCAAGCCAAGGCCGATCGCAAAGACTTGCGCACCGATCGGACGGATCGCAATCACGACCAGCGGGACATCAATCACGACCGTCGTGACCTGAACAAAGACCGGGCTGATCGCAACCAGGACCAACGGGATATCAATCACGACAAGCGCGATCTAAACCATGATCACGCGGATCGCAATGCGGATCAGCGCGATATCAACCATGACAAGAAAGACCTGCGTCATGACCGCAAAGACTTGCGTCAGGATCGCAAGGCCGCGGCGCGGGCGAAGCATCGCTAGCCAGCTCTACCCCCAAGAAAAAGGGGCCCTCGACACGAGTCGGGGCCCTCTTTCCTTTTCTGAATTTTGAGCCTAGGCGATCAGGTGCGAATCACACCCTCAAACACCTGGACAGCCGCGCCACTGACACGCGGCGTAAGCTTCTTGCCGGTCTGAGACACTTCGACTTCAATTTGGCTTGGGCGCCCCATCTCCACGCCCTGCGTAATGTTCAGCTTGTGTCCCGGTCCAAGCCTTCCATGCTTTACAAGAAAGGCTCCGAGCGAACCAGCTGCGGAGCCTGTGGCGGCATCCTCGTAGAATTCCCACGGCATCATTCCCCGTGTAAACGCGGAATCGCCATTGCCCGCAGCAAAGCAGTAGGCAAGCGCAGCTTGTTTGCCTAGCAAACGCGCCATTTCGACAATGTTCATCTGAATCCTGGCTAACGTTGCGCGATTCCGCAGCGGCACCATGAGATTGAAGATGCCTGTCGAGACAAACTCAGGTTCAAGTTTCGGATCGAGGGCTTTCAGGGACAGCCCCAGAGCCGAGGCAAGTTTCCTCTTGTCAAACTCAGAAGGTTTGAAAACAGCTTCTTTCTGCGTCATTGTCACCCGCTGCGGCCGTCCATCCTTGAATCGAATCTCTACGGGGAGAACTCCAGCGCCCGTCTGTTGCAGGATGTGTACGCCGCCCTCTTGAGCTGGTACTACACCGAGTTCTGCCAGCAGAAACCACGTCCCGATCACGGGATGACCAGCCAGCTTCAGTTCTT
>Ga0306920_100000507_pt1 | contig 45483 bp, 38 predicted proteins | sample flu12Cox44000170_FD_204666 | JGI IMG/M metagenome (GOLD analysis project Ga0306920, IMG submission 204666) | Lab enrichment of tropical soil microbial communities from Luquillo Experimental Forest, Puerto Rico - flux4day.12C.oxic.44.000.170 (v2)... | ecosystem: Environmental > Terrestrial >... | reverse complement strand
CGCAGAAGCTTCACGGCCGCTTCCGCGGTGCCGCCCGTCGCAATCAGGTCATCGACGAGCACGATGCGCTCGCCCGGGGCGACCGCATCGCGATGCATCTCCATCTCATCGAGCCCGTACTCGAGCGAGTAGGCGACACGCACTGTGGTGTGGGGCAGCTTGCCTTTCTTGCGGATCGGCACGAAGCCCGCGCTCAGCTGATGGGCGAGCGCGCCGCCCAGAATGAAACCGCGCGCCTCGATGCCCGCGACGCGATCGACGTGCTCGTTGCGCCAGGGGGCGACGAGCTCTTCCACCACGCGGTGGAAGACGCGCGCATTGCCAAGGAGTGTGGTGATGTCGCGGAACATCACCCCGGGCCTCGGATAGTCCGGGATGTTGCGAATCGCCTCACGGATCTCGCGCAGCACGTCGGGGTCCATGGATGCACTCTACGCCTCGCGCGGCGTGTCCGCTCGCGCGCGCGGAGGTCACGGTCCGCGGCGCCACACCAGCGTGCGGTTGTTGGCGGGCATCGCGTGGTTTGCGGCGAACCGCAGGCCGCGCGCCTGTGCCTCGGCGTCGAGCGCCTCGAAATCGCGCACGCCGCTCGCGGGATCGCGCTCCCTGAGATAGTGGTCGAAGGCGGCGTTGCTGTCGCTCGTATGCCGTCCGCCGAAGCGGAACGGCCCGTAAACGCACAGCACCCCGGGGGGCGCGAGCACCGCGCCGACGCCGCGGAAGAACTCGCGCACAGCGCTCCACCCCATGATATGCAGTGTGTTGGCGCTGAACACGGCGTCGACCGTGGTGACCGGCCACGGGTCGTCCCGCACATCGAGCGCGAGCGGCGCACGCAGGTTTGCGCCGCCCTCGAGGCGAATGCGCTCGGCGAGGGGCGGCAGATTCTCGGCCAGCTCGCTCGGTTGCCACAGGAGCTGCGGCAGCGCGGCGGCGAAATGCACTGCGTGCTGCCCGGTGCCGCTGCCCACCTCGAGTACGCGGGTGCTCCCGGCGAGCTCCTCGCGCAGCACGGCGAGGATCGGTCCCCTGTTGCGTTCGCAGGCTTCTGACACGGTCAGCATCGCGTGAGTCTGCGACAATGGGCCCATGCAAGCCATAGAAGCCCTGCTCGCGCGGCGCTCTGCGCGCGCGCTCACCGAACCCGCGCCTGATGCGGGCGCACTCGAGCTCATCTTCTCGGCCGCCGCGCGCGCCCCGGATCACGGACGCCTGCGTCCGTGGCGTTTCGTCGTAGTGCGCGGCGCCGCCCGCGAGCGGCTCGGTGCGGTGCTCGCCGATCACTTGCGCCGCACACACCCGCAGATCGGGGAGGAGAGCCTGCAGCGCGAGCGGCTCAAGGCGTTCCGGGCGCCGCTGATCGTGGTGGTCGCGGCGCACAGCGACAGCGGCGTGAAAATTCCCGTCATCGAGCAGACGCTCTCCGCCGGCGCGGCCGCGCACGCCATGATGCTCGCGGCCTTCGCTCTGGGCTTCAACTCCATGTGGAAGACCGGCGATGCCGCCTACGACGCGACGGTCAGGCAGGCTCTCGGCCTCGAGCCCGCCGATGCCATCGTCGGGTTTCTTTACTTTGGCACCGAAAGCGGCGAACGCGCTCCCGCGGCCCGTACCGAGTGGCGGGACCGCGTCCGGGAGCTCCCCGCCTGAGGGTCCGCAGGCGCCCGCGCGCCCGCCCGCGTGCCTGGTGCGCTCATCCGTGCGCTCGCCGCGCTGCACTCCCGTATGATGCGCGCCCGGCCTGAATTCTGAAGGTTTGCGACACCATGAGATTTGTGTTCTGGATGCCTGCGCTCTTGGTCCTCTCGGCCTGCGCGGCGAAACCGGTGGAGGAAAAATCGGTGCCCGTCACCCCCCTTTCGACCGCGCCTGGCGCGGCCAGCTCGACCGCGCCGGGGAACCCCGCGGGTGCGGCTGCGGCACGCGGCGTAGCCATGGCGCTCGGTACCACGGCAACCGACCCACCGTTGCGGGCGAAGCCCGCGATCGGCGATTTCGGCCTCGATCTCAGCGCCCGCAATCCGCAGGTGAGGCCCGGGGATGATTTCTTCGCCTACGCGAACGGCGGCTGGTACGACAGGTTCAACATTCCGGACGACAAGTCGAGCTTCGGTCCGTTCGATCGGCTCGATGAGCTCTCCAAGGAGCGCGTACGCGGGATCATCGAGCGGTCGACGGCTGCCCACGCCGCGCCCGGCACCCCGGAGCAGCAGATCGGGGACTACTACGCCGCCTACATGGACCAGGCGGCAATCGAGGCCAACGGACTCACGCCCGCCGAGCCCGATCTGCAGCGCATCGCGGCGGCACGCACGCGGGCGGACATCGCGCGCCTGTTCGGCGAGCCGGGATTTGCCTCGCTGTTCGACGTGCAGCTGCCGGCTGACTTCAAGAACCCCGACCGCTATTGCGTCTTCATCAGCGAGTCCACCCTCGGGCTTCCCGATCGCGACTACTACCTGAAGGACGACCCGACGCTGCAAGAGCTGCGCGCCAAGTACATCGCCTACATCGCGCAGATGCTGACACTCGGCGGCGTGGCCGACGCTGCGACGAAGGCGCAGGCCATCATGGCCTTCGAGACCGAGGCCGCAAAGGTGCAATGGCCGATCGAGAAGCGGCGCGACGTGGACGCCATCTACAACCCGCGCACCAAGGCGCAGGTGCTCGCCTACGCGCCCGGCTTCCCCTGGCAGGCGTTCCTCGACCCCCAGCAGCTCGGTGCCCGCGAGCAACTGGTGCTCGGGGAGCTCAGCGCCATTCGCGACCTCGCGGCGCTCTTCGGGCGCACGAATGAGGCGACCCTCAGGGACTTCCTGACCTTCCATTACCTGAGCACCCATGCGCCTTACCTGCCCAAGCGCTTCGACGAGGCACGGTTCGCGTTCTACGGCCAGGCGATGCGCGGGCAACCGCAGCAGCGCGAGCGCTGGAAGCGCGGCGTCGATGCCGTCGATGACGCCCTGGGCGAGGCAGTCGGGCGGCTGTACGTAGCGGAGTATTTTCCGCCGGAATCCAAGGCACAGATGCAGCAGCTGGTTGCGGATCTCGAAGCCGCGCTCAGTGAGCGCATCGACGCCCTCGACTGGATGACGCCACAGACCAAGACGCGCGCCCACCAGAAGCTCGCGGCCTTCACTCCGAAGATCGGCTACCCCGACAAGTGGAAGGACTACTCCGCGCTCGTCGTACGGCGCAATGATCTGCTCGGCAACGTGCGCCGCGCGGCCGAGTGGGATTGGAACTACCAGGTGGCGCGTCTCGACAAGCCGGTGGACCGTGGCGAGTGGCAGATGACGCCGCAGGAGATCAACGCCTACTACAACCCCTCGAACAACGAGATCGTGTTCCCGGCGGCGATCCTGCAACCGCCGATGTTCGATCCCAATGCCGACGCCGCGGTCAATTTCGGCGCCATCGGCGCCGTAATCGGGCACGAGATGGGCCACGGGTTCGATGACCAGGGGCGCAAGTTCGGCCCGGACGGCGCGCTGCGCGACTGGTGGACGCCCGAGGATGCGCGGATCTTCACGGCGCGTACCACGCGTCTCATCAAGCAGTTCTCCGCTTTCGAGGCCTTGCCGGGCCTGAATGTCAACGGCGCCAACACCATCGGGGAGAACATCGGCGATCTCGGTGGGCTCAACGTGGCTCACGAGGCCTACCACATCTCCCTCAAGGGACGGCCCGCGCCGGTGATCGACGGCCTGACGGGAGATCAGCGCTTCTTCCTCGCCTACGCGCAGGTGTGGCGGCAGAAATATCGCGACGGGGCGCTGCGCGAGCTGGTGATGTCGGATGAGCACAGTCCCTCGCGGTTCCGCGTGAACGGTCCGCTGCCGAACATCGACGACTGGTACGCGGCGTTCGACGTGCAGCCGGGTGACAAGCTCTACATTGCGCCGGCTGAACGGGTACGGATCTGGTGAGCGCAGCGTTGAGGAGTGCAGTGTGAAGGGGGCGCAGTCATCGCCCCTTTTCCCCCATAGTTAGGTAAACGCCTAACTATCCGCGGGAACACGGTGACAGCCCCGCCTACCGGGTGACGCCTGCCATCGGCCTCATGGTTTGACGACTGCCAGTACCACGATCGCGAGCAGGAACAGCCCCGGCAGCTCGTTGAACCAGCGATACCAGCGCTGTGGGTGCGGATTGACCCCGGCGCGCAGCGCCAGCATCAGGCGGTAGCACCAGAAGTGGTAGCCGATCAGCAGGGCGACCAGCAGCAGCTTGGCGCGCAGCCACCCCTGCGCCAGATAACCCGGAGCCGCGATGATCATAGCGATGCCAAAAAGCACCGCGAGCAGCGCGCCGAGACTCATGATGAAGAACAGCCGCCGCTCCATCACCACGAAGCGTCGCAGCCCCGGGGCATCGGTGGTGACTGCGTGGTACACGTAGAGTCGCGGCAGGTAGAACAGTCCCGCGAACCAGGTGACCACGAACACCACGTGCAAGGCCTTCAGCCACAGCATGGGCGGCGATTGTAGCCAAGGCTGAGCGCGCCCGGCGGGCGCTCTGGTAGCATTACGCGCTTTTCCATCACGGCACCCCAACCATGCCTGACACGACGGCCACTCCAGCTACGCCCTTTCCGAGCAACATCGAGATCGCGCAGCGTGCGCAGTTGCGTCCGATCGTCCCCTTGGCGCGTGAGCGGCTGGGAATCCCCGCGGAGAGCCTCGAGCCCTACGGCCACTACAAGGCAAAGGTATCACTCGATTACCTCGAGCAGCTCGCTGGCCGTCCCGATGGCAAGCTCGTGCTGGTGACCGCGATCTCGCCGACACCCGCCGGTGAAGGCAAGACCACCACCACAGTCGGTCTCAGCGACGCGCTCAACCTCATCGGCAAGCGCGCCGTGCTCTGCCTGCGCGAGCCGGCGCTGGGACCGGTGTTCGGCATGAAGGGCGGCGCGGCCGGCGGCGGCTACTCGCAGGTCGTGCCGATGGAGGACATCAACCTGCATTTCACCGGCGACTTTGCCGCCATCGCGCTCGCCAACAACCTGCTCGCCGCGCTGATCGACAATCACATCTACCAGGGCAACCCGCTCGGCTTCGACGTGCGGCGCATCACCTGGCGACGCGTGCTGGACATCAACGATCGCGCGCTGCGTCAGATCGTCGTTGGGCTCGGCGGGACCGCCAATGGTGTGCCACGCGAAGATGGTTTCGACATCGTAGTGGCCTCCGAGGTCATGGCGATCCTGTGCCTGGCGAGTTCCCTCGGCGATCTCAAGGAGCGCCTCGGCCGAATCGTGGTCGGTTATCGCGCGAGCGGTGAGCCGATCCTGGCACGCGACCTCAAGGCGCACGGTGCCATGACGGCGCTGCTGAAGTCGGCACTCGCGCCGAATCTGGTGCAGACGCTCGCCAACAATCCGGCCTTCGTGCACGGCGGGCCGTTCGCCAACATCGCGCACGGCTGCAATTCGGTGATCGCTACCCGCACTGCGCTCAAGCTGGCCGACTACGTGGTCACCGAGGCGGGCTTCGGCGCGGATCTCGGCGCGGAGAAGTTCGTCGACATCAAGTGCCGCAAGGCGGGTCTCGAGCCCGCGGCTGCCGTGGTGGTGGCGACGGTGCGCGCACTCAAGTACCACGGCGGCGTGGAGCTCGCCGATCTCAAGACCGAGAACCTGGCGGCGCTGGACAAGGGTGTGGTCAACCTCGAGCGCCACATCGACAATGTCGTCAACCGCTACGGCCTGCCGTGCGTGGTGGCGATCAACCGCCGCGCCGAGGACAGCGAGCGCGAGATCCAGCTGCTGATCGATCGCATCGCGCCGCACGGCGTGCGGGTGATCCCGGCGTCGCATTTCGCCGAAGGCGGTCCCGGCGCGGTGGAGCTGGCCCGCGAGGTGGTACGCCTCACCGAGCAACCGAGCCGCTTCCGCTTCGTCTACCCGGACAACGCGACGTTGTGGGACAAGATGAAGGCGATCGCCACCGAGATCTATCACGCGAGCGATATCACCGCCGACACCAAGGTGCGGGCGCAGATCCGCCAGCTCCAGGAGGGCGGCTACGGTCACTACCCGGTGTGCGTCGCCAAGACACAGTATTCCTTTTCCACCGATCCCAAGCTGCGCGGCGCGCCCGCGCACCACGACGTCAACATCCGCGAGGTTCGCCTTGCGGCCGGGGCCGAATTCGTGATCATGATCTGCGGTGACATCATGACCATGCCGGGACTGCCGAAGGTTCCGGCGGCGAACAACATCGACGTCGACAGCGACGGCCGCATAACGGGGCTCTTCTAAGTCAGCGCCGCGCGTAATCCGCACGGAACGCGCCATGCCGTTCTGCGAAGCCGACCCCTGGCGCATGCAGTACTTCGAGGGTGTGCCGTGTCCTGCGCAGGTGCGCATACCGACCGAGGATCCGGACGCGTACGCGTGGCATCCGCAGCACCAGTGGGTGTACGACAAGTTGCGGCTGTGCGCCTCACAGGAGCTGGCGTGCGCACCGCACGGTGTCGAGCCGCCGGAGTTTCCGGTGTTCAGCAAGCCGATCACCAATCTGCGCGGCATGGGAGTCGGCAGCCGCGTGCTGCAGAGCTGCGCAGATTACCGGCGCTACCTCACGGCCGGGCACTTCTGGACGACCCTGCTCGAGGGCGAGCACGTGAGCACGGATGTGGCGGTGGTGCGCGGCAAGGCGACCTGGCGGCGACACTCCCGTGGCATCCCTGCCGGCCAGGGCATGTTCGATTACTGGACGATCGAGGCGGCAGCGCGGCCGGAGCTCGAGGCGTATCTCGAAGCGTGGCTGGCGAGCAACCTCGGCTCCTACACCGGCATGGCGAACTTCGAGACCATCGGTGGGCGCATCATCGATGCGCACCTGCGCTTTGCCGATCAGTGGCCGGACCTCTACGGCCGCGACTGGCTGGAGGCGGTGGTGGGTCTGTACCAGTACGGAGAATGGAGGTTCAGCGAGCCCGCGCGCAGCAACGGCTACAGCATCGCGCTCTTTGGTGCGCACGGGCGCGAGTACCGGCATCCGCCCGCGGCACTCGTCGAGCAGGTGCGCGCCATGCCGCAGGTGACGAGCGTGCAGATCACTTTTCACCGCGACCGTCCGGCGGCGACGCATGCGATGCCTCCCGGGGGGTTTCGGCTCGCGATCGTCAACTCCCGCGATCTCGAGAAGGGCAGGGCAGCGCTGGCGGTACTGGCGCGAGTGTTCGAGGTGTGACGGACCGGCGACCCCGGCGGTGGCCATCATCGCGGAATCCGGGGAGAATCGCCCGATGAGAGGCAAAAGGGAAGGCCTGCGCCGGCGCGTTCCCGATCGAAACTACGTCCTGGTGCTCGATGTCGGCGGCACGCACGTGAAGTTCCGCGTCGGCGCGCACGGTGCGAATCAGGAGTTCGAATCGGGACCTTCGATGACACCGCGCCGCATGGTGCGCCGCCTGCGTAAGCTCCTCGATGGCGAGCGCTACGACGCCGTCGCGATCGGGTATCCGGGGCTCGTCTATCACGGACGCATCGCCGCCGAGCCTCACAACCTCGGCAGAGGCTGGGTCGGCTTCGACTTCGCCGCGGCGTTCGGCCGGCCGGTCCGGCTCATCAACGATGCAGCCATGCAGGCGATCGGCAGCTATCGCGGCGGGCGCATGCTGTTTATCGGGCTCGGCACGGGTCTTGGCGTGACGCTCATCATCGACGGAGTGGTCGAGCCGACCGAAGTCGGGCACATGCCCTACAAGCGCGGCCGAACCTTCGAGGAGTGCGTCGGCGAGCGCGGCCGCAAGTACCTCGGCAATAAGCGCTGGCGCAAGGCGGTGCGAGAGGTGATTCGCGACCTGACTGCCGCTTTCGAGCCGGACTATATCGTGCTCGGCGGCGGCAACGCCCGGCGGTTGAAGAAGCTGCCTCGCGACGCAAGCCTCGGGAATAACGATCACGCCTTCGCCGGTGGCCGGCGGCTGTGGGATCCCCACTCCGGCGTGATCACGTCGGTGTCCGCGGCCTGGCAGGACGCGCGCAGGCGGCGATGAGCGTTGCGCCCGGAGCTCCCGGACTCTCCCCGACCTGGAGCAGCAGCAACAAGGACATGATCGGCTGCGCGCTCGGCGCTTCGAGGCTGTGGTTCACCATCGGCGGCGGCATCATCAACGAGGTCTACTATCCGCGCGTCGACATCCCGCAGATCCGCGATCTCGGCTTTCTCGTGGGCGATGGCGCGGGCTTCTGGGTCGAGGTCAAGCGGCTGTGGAAGTACGTCATTCAGCTCGCCGCCCCGGGCGTGCCGGCGGTGCACATCGTCCACCATCACGAGCGCTTCGAGCTCGCACTCAGGGTAACGCCCTGCGAGCACCGCGATGTGCTGCTCATCGAGGTAAGCCTCACGGGCGATGAGGCCCTGACGCCGTACGCGCTGCTCGCGCCGCATCTCGGCGGTACCGGCACGAACAACCGCGCCCAGGTCGTCTCCTACCGCGGGCGGCGGTTGTTGTGGGCGGAGCAGGGTCCGTTCGCTCTGGCGCTCGCCGCGGCGACGCCACAGCAGCAGGACGCGTTTGGCCGTGCGAGCGCCGGCAACGTCGGCAGCAGCGACGGCTGGCAGGACTTCGCGCACAACGGCGGCCTCACCTGGCAGTACGACAACGCCGGTGCCGGTAACGTTGCGCTCATCGGTGAGCTGCCGCGGCAGGCGGTGCTGGCGCTCGGTTTCGGCAGCAGTCCGGAGTCGGCCGCGACACTCTCGCTCACCGCGCTGTCAGAGCCGTTTGCCGTCAGCTGGGAACGGCAGCTCGTCGCCTGGACGCGCTGGCACGGTCAGTGTGGCCACGAGGTCCTCACCACGCAGCTGCCCGCGGAATGCGCCGAGCAGGTGCGCATCTCCACCATGGTGCTGCGCGCTCACCAGGACAAGACCTATCCGGGCGCGATGGTCGCTTCACTCAGCGTGCCGTGGGGCAACACTCGCGAGGAGCGGCCGGGCTATCACCTGGTGTGGCCGCGGGATCTGGTCGAGAGCTCCGGCGCATTGCTCGCGGTGGGCGCGCTGCGCGAAGCGCGCAACACGCTGCGGTATCTGCTCGCCACGCAGCACGCGGACGGACACTGGAGCCAGAACCAGTGGCTCGGCGGAGAGCCCTACTGGGAGGGCCTGCAGCTCGATGAGACGGCCTTTCCGGTGCTCCTGGCCGTGGCGCTCGATGAGCGCGATGCGCTCGAGGGCGTCGAGGTGCGCGACATGATCCGCCGTGCACTGTCGTACCTCGCGCGTCAGGGCCCGGTGAGTCAGCAGGACCGTTGGGAAGAGAATGCGGGACTCAACACGTTCACGCTCGCCGTGTGCATCTCGGCACTGGTGGCCGGTGCCCCCTACCTTCCCGATGAGGGCCGCGACCTGGCGCTCGCCATCGCCGATTACTGGAATGCTCGCCTCGAGAGTTGGACCGCCGTCGGCGAGGATGCCCCGCTCGCGCGCCTCTACGGCGTGCCGGGTTATTACGTGCGCGTGGCGCCCGAGCAGACTCTCATCGCCGCTCGACCCGCGGGCGTATTACCGATCCGCAACCTGCAGAACGATCCGAGCCTGCCGGTCGGCGCGCAGGTGGGGGTCGATTTCCTGCAGCTGGTGCGCTTCGGATTGCGCCGCGCGGATGACCCGCTGATCGTGGCCACCGTGAAGGTGGTGGATGCGCTGCTGAAGGTAGACACTCCCGCGGGACCGGTCTGGCATCGCTACAACGAGGACGGCTACGGCGAGCACGACGACGGCAGCGCCTACGATGGCACCGGGCGTGGGCGCGGCTGGCCGCTGCTCACGGGCGAGCGCGGGCACTACGAGCTGTGCCTCGGCCGCGATCCGCTGCCATTCCTCGTGGCGATGACGCGCATGGCCTCCTCGGGCGGCATGCTGCCGGAGCAGGTGTGGGACGCGGCACCGATCTCTGTGCGCGGGCTCGCGCCCGGGCGTCCGACCGGCGCCGCCATGCCGCTCGTGTGGGCGCACGCCGAGTTCGTGAAGCTCGCCGCCTCGCGCAGGGCCGAGCGACCCTTCGATCGACCAGCCTCCGTGTGGGAGCGTTACCACGGGGAGCGCCCACCGCTCACGCGCGTGATCTGGGCGGAGCAGGCGGCGGTGAATGAAGTGCCTGAGGGCTGTGCGCTCACCATCGCCCTGCGCGAGCCGGGGGCGGTGCGCTGGGGACTCGATGGTTGGCAGGACGTGCGCGAGCAGGACACTGTTGCCAATCCGCTCGGACTGCACGTGGTTGAGATCGACCGACAGCGGCTGCGCGCCGGGCGTCGCGTCGATCTCACCTACCGGTCAGGCACCGGCTGGGTCGGCCGGGACTTCTGCGTGCAGGTGGTTCCGCGCACGCGGCGGTCGGATTAGAGCGGCGCGTGCCCTTCACCCTGGCGCATCCGGCGGCGGTACTGCCCCTGCGCGGTGTGCGCCACCTGCGAATCGCACCCCTCATCGTCGGTGCCATGGTGCCTGACCTGCCGTACTACCTCCCCGGCGGCATCGCCCACTACGTCCCCGTGACCCACGCCTTCGTCCACTCCTTCACCGTCGACCTGGCGCTCGGCTATGCGCTCCTCGGGAGCCTCGTGGTGCTGCAGCGGCCGCTCACCGCGCTGCTCTCGGTGCGGGCGCGCGCGATGTGTCTACGTGCGCTCCTCCCTTTTCGGCGTCCCAGCGAGTGGGCCTATGCGGCGCCGGCGATCCTCGTCGGTGTGTGGACGCACCTGCTGTGGGATTCCTTCACGCACGCGGACGGCTGGATGGTGCGCCGCGTTGCGGCACTCACTGCGCCGCTGGTCGTCGGACCCTACAACGGCACGGTCTTCCACGCATTGCAGTACCTGAGCTCGGTGGCCGGGCTGTGCGTGCTCGTGCTGTGGTACGGGCGGCTGCCCACCCCCGCCGTCGCCATCGGCCCGGACGCCGCACGCTCCGCCGCTGGTCCGGTGCTGGTGCTGGTGTTGGCGGGCGCGCTGCTCATCGGCGGTGTGCAGGGGATGGAGTACTTCGAGCGCACGCACAATGTCTACCACACCTTCTTCGTGCTCCTCACCGATGCGCTCTTCTGGTTCGCGGCGCTGTACCTCACGGCGGGAATCGTGCTGACGCTCGAGCACGGCGAGTAGCCGCCTGATACGTACCGCCGGTCTCGTGGGACTCCGCTCAGCGCGGAGTGCCGAACTCCATCGCCCAGTACACGCCGCGCTCATCGTGCGGGTTCACCGCGAACGCGACACCCATCTGACGGTAGAGCGGGTCCATGAGGTTGGCACAGTGCTCGGGACTTCCGAGCCACCCGGCCACCACCTCGTCCGCCGTCATGACGCCGCTCGCCAGGTTCTCGCCGACTTCGCTCCAGTGGTAGCCGCTGCGCGTGATGCGCTGCGCCGGGGAACTGCCATCGCGTCCGGTGTGATCCATGTAGCCCCAGGTCGCCATCTCGCGCGCGTAGGCGAGCGCCACCTGCGAGAGTTTCTCGTTCATCGAGAGTGGCGGCGCGGGCGCGTAGGGCGTGGACCCGCAGCGGCGCGGGTGCGCACGTGCCTCGTTGGCGAGCTGCAGCACCCGGCGGCTGACCTCGCCGAGATCGGCGTGCGCGGGCGGGGTGAAGGGCTCGGCGAGCGCGATCCACACGTGGGCCCCGCTGCGCCACGAGCCCATTTCGCGAAATGCGGGATTGATGATCTGTTGGCAGAACTGCTGCGCTATGGTGCGCTCGATGTCACCGCTCGGTGGCACGTTGGAGATGCTGACCGAGAAGGAGCTCACCTCGTGGTAACCGGCAAACCGCAGCGCCGTGCGCAGGTCCGTGCCTTGGGAGAGCCGGTGCGCGGCCTCATCCAGGCGGGCGTTCTCGCGCACCGGCGCAACACCGGGATGACGCCCGTCGCAGCCGACGTGGCGTACTGCGTTGACCGAGTCGATCACATCGGCGGAGGCGGCGGCCGGTGCGAGCAGCGCGAGCAGCAGGATCACCGCGGTATGGCATGTGTTCCGCAGGTCAGTCATTGTTAGCCGATGGCAAGCCGGGATCCCGAGCAATTTACAACGACGGGTTGGCCGTGGCGAACGGGGAACTCGTTCGAGCTGCTCGACGGCGGTGGCGAGTTCTTTCCCGCCATGCTCGCGGCGATCGAGGCGGCGCGCGAGTCGGTGCTGCTGGAGATGTACCTCGTGCACTCCGGGCACATCGTCACGCACTTCATCGCAGCGCTCAGCGCGGCCGTGCGCCGCGGCGCCCGCGTCTGTGTGGTATTCGATGCGTTCGGCTCGCTCGGGCTGTCGCGCGCCGACCGGCGGCGCATCATCGATGCGGGAGTGGAACTGCGCTTCTTCAACCCGCTCGAGTTTCGCAAACGCCTCGGCAATCTGCTGCGCGATCATCGCAAGCTTCTCGTGATCGATGGACGCACCGCGTTCGTAGGCGGCACCGGCCTCACCGACGACTTCGCACCCGGCGCCGCGCACGAGCCGTGGCGCGAGGTGATGGTGCGCATCGTGGGTCCGGTGGTCGCCGACTGGCAGCGGGCCTTTGCGCGCACCTGGCGCCGCACCGGTGCGGCGCTCGATCTGCCAGTGCCACCGCCGTGGGCGCCACGCGCCGGCGCCGCCGGGCGGCTGTCGCTGTCGGAGGCGCGGCAGCGCTCGGTGCTCGCCAACGGAGTCCTGCGCCGTATCGACGACAGCGTCCAGCGCGCCTGGATCATGAGCGCCTATTTCGTGCCCGCGCGGCGCGTGCGCGCGGCGCTCGACCGCGCGGCCCGTCGTGGGGTGGACGTGTGCCTGCTGTTACCCGGCGCGCGCACCGATCACCCGTGGGTGCGCCAGGCATCGCGGCGCTTCTATGCGCGCATGCTCCGCAGTGGCGTGCGCATCTACGAGTACCAGCCGCACATGCTGCACGGCAAGGTGATCCTGTGCGATGACTGGGCGTCGGTCGGCTCGAGCAACCTCGATCGCTGGAGCCTGCGCTGGAACCTCGAGGCCAACCAGGAGGTTGCCGACTCACGCTTCAGCGATACCGTGGCGGCGCTGTTCGAACGGGACTTCGCCGTGTCACGTCGCATCAGCCGCCGCTACTGGCGCGAGCGCGCCCGGCTCGACCGGCTGCGCGAGAACATCGCCGGCGCAATCGATCGATACATCGATCGCTGGCGCCGCCCGCGACGTCCCTAATCGAGGTCTGCCCGCGACGCGAACAGCTCGTTGGTGCGCACGAACGAGAGCAGAAATGGCGCCATGACGCGTAACTGCGTCTGGTAGGCGCGGATCGCGAGCAGCTTCGCGTCTTCCTCCGCGGGCTCGAGCGCGAACCCGGCGGGCACGAGCGGAGCGGCCCGCGGGGCGGGGGTGAGCGGCACCCCGGGGAGCAGATCCCGGGGGCTCGGCCAGCCCTCGCCACCGTGCACGATCCAGTAATGCACGGGCGGCGCTGACGCGAGGCGCGCGGCGAGAAGCTGCGTGAGAAGTCCCGCTGCGCGGTGATCGGGATGCGTGTCGAGCGGGGTCGGGGCGAGGATCAGTGTCGGCTGCACGCGCTCGAGCACGGCCACGAAATCGCGCTCGAGGCTCTCGCCGGTGTAGGCGTGACCTGGATAGAGCGCGGCGGGATAAGGAACTGCTGCGGCACCTGTAGTCGGGGACGTGTAAGGCGCCGTGCGATGCGTGCCGAGCAGCTCGAGCAGTCCGCCATCCGGGTAGCCGAGGAACAGCTGCCCGGCGGTGGCCATCCCGAGCCGCGTCGTGGCGATGCGCGCCTCCTCCATGCGCCGCGCGCCGAGCTCGCGGGCGATGGCCGCTCCCGGGAACAGACTGCGCCCCATGAGGATGAGATTCATGCGCGCCGCATCGCCGCTCGTGAGCCATACCACCGCGACGCGGCCGCCGGCGTGCAAGACGCGCTGGATCACACCGCCACAACAGAGCGTCTCATCGTCCGGGTGCGGCGAGACCACCAGGAGCGAAGTGGCAGAGTCGATGCGGAGCTGGACTTCCGGGCCGCGACCCGCAGAAGGCGCGACGGTGTTGCCGATCCGGTCACCCGCCGGTGCGCTCGCGATCAGCCAGGCCATGAACCATGTTACGGAGAAGCGCATGGCGTCCGCAGTATCGCACGCGGCCCGGTGGATTTCGTTAGAGTGTCAGTGACGCGCACTCACTCTCGAGAGGAGCTCTCGGTGCACACGCCTCTGCTCGCTTATCACGATCCGCAGTTCATCGATTCCGACGACGGGCGCCCGATCCGCATCGTGTCCGAGTATCTCGCACCGCTGCGCACCTTCCGCGACGCGGGGGTCAGCGCCACGGTGGTGTTCTTCGGTTCGGCCCGCGTCCACTCCGGTGGCCCGCTCGGCCGCTATTACGATGAGGCGTGTGAGCTGGCGCGGCTCGTGACCGCCTGGAGTCTCGAGCAGTGCGCCGGGCGACTCATCGTCTGCTCCGGCGGCGGCCCCGGCATCATGGAAGCCGCTAACCGCGGCGCGAGTCTTGCCGGTGGCCGCAGCATCGGCCTCAATATCGGTCTGCCGTTCGAGCAGCGTCCCAACCGCTTCATCAGCGAGGGCCTGGGCTTCGAGTTCCACTACTTCTTCATGCGCAAGCTGTGGTTTGCCCACCTGGCGCACGCGCTCATCGCCTTCCCGGGCGGCTTCGGCACCTTCGATGAGCTGTTCGAGATCCTGACACTGGCGCAGACGCACAAGCTCGACCGGCCGATTCCAGTGTTTCTCTACGGCTCGGAGTACTGGCGCGAGGTGGTCAACTTCGATGCGCTGGTGCGCCACGGCACCATCGCGGCGGAGGACCTGGAGCTCTTCGAGTTCATCGACGAGCCGGGCGCGGCGTTCGCGCGGATCAAGAGCCGCATGCAGCCGCCGCCGACGGAGCCGCGGCTATCGTTCGCGAAGTCGCGCTGCCATCCCGAGGCCTGACAGGCCGGCCGTGCGGCGCGCCGCCGCCCACAGCTCAGAGGACCCGGATCGAGGGATCGACGCCCGCCGCCCACGCCAGCATGCCGCCCTCGAGATTGGCCGGTGAGCGGATGTTGGCGCGCAGGGCGATCTGGCAGGCGGCCATGCTGCGCCCGCCGCTGCGGCAGATGAACACAGGGTCGGCCTGTGGGTCGATCTCCGCGAGACGCTGCGGCAGCTGCCCGAGCGGAATGTGCAGCGCGCCCTCGAGGTGACCCGCGGCGAACTCCGCGTCCTCGCGCACATCGACGAGCAGCGGCTTCTCGCCACGCTGCAGCAGCTCGTTGAGCGCTGCGGCGCTCAGCCGCCGCAGGCCTTCGGGGGTCGCAGCATGTCTTTCCATATCTTGTGGCTCCGTGATCGTTGGGGCATCGCCGCACACGGCACAATCGCGCCGGCGGGTGAGCTTGAACTCCGAGAAGCGCATCTCGAGCGCGTCGTAGGTGAGCAGCCTTCCCACGAGTGGCGCGCCGATCCCGGTGATGAGCTTGATGGCCTCGGTCGCCTGCAGCGTGCCGAGCACACCCGGCAGCACACCGAGCACGCCTGCCTCGGCGCAGTTGGCCACCATGCCATCGACCGCCTGCGGGAAAAGGCAGCGATAGCACGGGCCGCGCTCCGGCACGTAGCTCATCAGGTGACCTTCGAAACGGTGGATCGCCGCCGAGACGAACGGGCGGCGCAGGATCACGCAGGCGTCATTGATGAGGTAGCGCGTGGCGAGGCGGTCGGTGCCATCGAGCACCAGATCGTATTGCCGGAACACCTCGCGTACGTTCGCCGCGCGCAGCTCGAGCGCATGGTCGACGATCCGAATTTCCGGATTCAGCGCCCTCAGGCGCTCGCGCCCGGCTTCGGCCTTCGGTTGTCCGAGGCTGGAGCTGTCGAACAGCACCTGACGCTGGAGGTTCGTGAGATCGACGCGGTCGCAGTCGAGGAGACCGAGCGTGCCGCAACCGGCGGCCGCCAGATACAACGCGGCCGGTGACCCGAGCCCGCCCGCCCCCACGATCAGCACGTGCGCTGCCTTGAGCTTCTCCTGCCCCGCCGCGCCAATCTCGCTGAGCGCCAGGTGGCGCCGGTAGCGCTCGCGCTCGGCCATCGACAGGCTCATTCGTCAGCCTCCGGAAAGTGCGCAGATCACGTGCACGGTATCACCGTCCGCAACCTCCGCCGACAGCTCACGTGCCTCGCTCGAGTTCACGAACAGCCGCATGTGCGGGCGGATCTGGTCCTGCTCGTCGATCATGCGGAAGCGGATGCCCGGACAGCGCTGCTCGAGCGAGGCGAGCACCTCGGCGAGCGAGCTGCCGTCGGCCGTGAGGGTCGCGGCACCGGAGGTGTAGGACCGCAGCGGACTTGCGATGCGCACAATGCAGGGCACTAGCGGGGCCCCCGCCAAATTTCGCGTCTTGTTGATCGATGGGTACTCATGGTGCGCGGCGAGCGAAATTTTGCGGGGTGCTGCAGCGGGGTCCCCGCCAAATTTCGCGTCTTGTCGGTCGATGGGTACTCATGGTGCGCGGCGAGCAAAATTTTGCGGGGTGCTCTGTCAGGCCGCGTGAGTCACCGAGTAGATCTCGGGCAGGTGGCGCGCAATGCAGCGCCAGCTCTGGCCGCCGTTGACGCCCGCCCAGACCTCCCCCGCGGTGGTGCCGAAATACACTCCCGGCCGCGCATGCCCGTCCGTGCACATCGCCTGTCGCAACACCGTGAACCACGCCTGAGAGCGCGGCAGTCCGCGATCGAGGCGGCGCCAGCTCGCACCGGCGTCCGCGGTCGCGTAGACCGCGGGCCGCCCGTCGATCGAGGTACGCGGCCAGACCGTTTGCCCGTCCATTGGTAGCACCCAGGCGCGGTCCGGGTCGCTGGGATGCAGCACGATCGGAAAGCCGACGTCGCCGACCTTCTTCGGCATCGCTTTGCCAATCCGTTGCCAGCGTCGCTCCGGCCGGTCGAGGCGGTAGATGCCGCAGTGATTCTGTTGGTAGAGCCGATCGGGGAGCAGCGGATGCTGCGCCACGCAGTGCGGGTCGTGCCCGAAGGGCACATCCGGGTCCGGCATGAAGTCGGCGGCACAGCCCTCATTCAGCGGCGTCCAGCTCTTGCCGCCGTCGGTCGACTCGAAAACGCCGCCGACCGAGATGGCGATGTACAGGTGCCGTGGGTCGCGCGGGTCGATCAGTATCGAGTGGAGGAACTCCCCGTCGGGGGTCGGGTTCGCCGCCCACTGCGGACGCATCGGGTGGTCGTTGAACCCCGCCACCGGCTCCCAGTGCTCGCCCCCGTCCGCGGAGCGGAACAGGCCGGCCGGCGAGCTGCCCGCGTACCAGCTGCCGCTCTCGTTGCGATGCCCGGGCGTGAGCCAGAAAACCCGCTGCACCGCGCGTGCTTCCTCGCCTTCCGCGGCCTTGCGGAAGGCCGGCGGCGCGGCCGCCTCATGCCAGCTGCGGCCGCGGTCGGTCGAGCGCAGCACGGTGGGTCCCAGATGTCCGGTCCGGGCGGCGAGCAGCAACACGCGCGGCTCGCGCGGATCCTGTACGACGTGATGCACGATGTGACCGAGGAACTGCGGGCCGGCGAGCTTCCAGTGGCGGCGGGCTTGCAGCGCGCGCAGCGCGAACAGGCCCTTACGCGTCCCGATCCACAGGGTATCCGTCGCAGTTCCTCAGGCCGTCACAGGCTGGCAGATGAACAGAAACGCAGGCAGGACGTTCAGTGGCTCGAACCGGCGTCCGACGTAGCCAAAGATGCGCTTCAGGTCGCTCAGCACGCGCGGCGAGAACTGGTACACGAGAAACGCGCCGCCGGGTTCGAGCATGTCGCGAGTCTTCTCGAGGATGCGCTCGCGCGATGGCGCCGGTATGGTACTGAAGGGAATGCCGGAGATGATGTAATCGGCGCGCAGGTAGCCGAGACGGCGCAGGATCTCATCGACAGACTCCGCCGAACCCTCGATCACCTGCAGACGCTTGTCGCTGAAAGCACTGCGCAGATAGCTCACGAAGTCGGGATTCATCTCGATGGCGATCAGCACGCCATCGGGGCGCATGCGCCGCAGCAGCTCCGCCGTAATGACCCCGACGCCCGGCCCGTATTCGACGATCACGCGGGCGCGGCCGAAGTTGATCGGCTCCAGCAGCTGCTTGATGAGGAAACGTGAGCTCGGCACGATCGAGCCGAGCATGCGCGGATGACGGAAGAAATTACGCGCGAACAGCAACACGTTGCCGCCCCGTCCCCGGGCCGGGTCACCAGGCTTTTTGTTCATCTTCTGTCCCCAGGTCGCTGCCACTGTAACTCTATAGCAATATTCGCTCGCCGAAGCCACTTGCTCGTCGGTGGCGGCAGCGCGGCAGCGCGGCAGCCGCGCGGGCGCGGCGGGGCTTCAGCCGCCGGCACGCTTGGCTTCGAAGCCGAGCCGGCACAGCTCGGCGACCAGCCGATCGCGGTGCTCGCCCTGGATCTCGATGCGGCCATCCTTCACGCCGCCTCCGGCCCCGCACAGGCGCTTGAACCGGGTGGCGAGCTCCTCGAGCTGCGCGGCATCCAACGTCAGTCCGCTCACCACGGTGACGCCCTTGCCGCCGCGTCCTGCAACTTCTCGACCAACGCGCACGCGTGCGGTGGCGGGCGTGACCGGCGCTTGCGGGCGCGGGCGCGCCGCGGGTGGTGCATTCCGCAGCACCACGCCGCGGAAAGAGTGTCTGGGCTTCATCGTAGTGTTACGAGGGTGAGGCGACTACAATCCTGTCGAGGCCGCCCGGCTCCCGTAACCGTAACACATAGAACGGAATTCACCTCATGGCCCCTCGGTCGCGCTTGCACGTTCCCGAGCCGCCGGCACGGCCGGGGCAGGAACCTGACTTCAGTTACCTGCAGCTCTCGCCGGCCGGTGCGGTCTATCGGCCCGATGTGACCGCCAGCGCGCGTGACATCGAGAACCTCTCCCTCGAGCTGGTGCGCGTGCTCGATGACGAGCACCGCGCGGTCGGCCCCTGGAATCCGCATCTCGAGGCGCCGGAGCTGCAAGTGGGGCTGCGCCACATGCTGCTGACGCGACTCTTCGACGATCGCATGCAGAAGATCCAGCGTCAGGGCCGGATCTCGTTCTACATCAAATCGACCGGCGAGGAGGCGGTTGCGGTCGCCGCCGGCATGGCGCTGCAGCCCGGTGACATGCTGTTCCCCTCCTACCGCCAGCAGGGCCTGCACGTGGTACGCGGGCGCAACCTGGTCGACCTCATGTGCCAGTGCCTCTCCAACACGCGCGACATGTGCAAGGGCCGGCAGATGCCCATCATGTACCACTGGGGCGAGGGCAACATTTTCTCCATCTCCGGCAACCTCGCGACGCAGTTCCCGCAGGCGGTCGGCTGGGCGATGGCCGCCGCGATCAAGGGCGAGGATCACCTCGCGGCGAGCTGGATCGGCGAGGGATCGAGCGCCGAGGCGGATTTTCACTATGCGATGACCTTTGCCGCCGTGTACCAGGCACCGGTGATCCTGAACCTGGTCAACAATCAGTGGGCGATCTCGACTTTCCAGGGATTCGCCGGCGGCGAGCATCGCACCTTCGCGCAGCGTGGCCCGGGCTACGGCATTCCCGGCATCCGTGTCGACGGCAACGACTTTCTCGCTGTCTACGCGGTGACCCAGTGGGCGGCGCAGCGCGCCCGCCAGAGCGCAGGACCGACCCTCATCGAGCTCGTGACCTATCGCGCCGCGGCGCATTCCACGAGTGACGATCCCTCGCGCTATCGCCCCAAGGAGGAATGGCGCGCCTGGCCGCTCGGGGATCCGATCACGCGCCTCAAGCAACACCTGATCGAGTTAGGGGAGTGGTCCGAGGAACGCCACGCGCAGCTGCACAAGGAGCTCGAGGCGCAGGTGACGGCCTGTTGGAAGGAAGCCGAGTCGTACGGCACGCTCACGCACGGCCCGTTCCTCGACCCCCTCACCATGTTCGAGGACGTGTTCCGGGACATCCCCGCGAATCTGCAGCGCGAGCGCGAGGAGATGCGCGCCCTGCTCGGTGCGCAACGCGACGCGACCGCGGCGCCGGCGGAAGGCGGGCACGAGCAGCCGCCGGTGGCGCACGAGGGCTAAAGCATGGCACGCATGAATATGGTGCAGGCGCTCAATTCCGCGATGGACGTGATGCTCGGCCGTGATCCCCGCGTGGTGATCCTCGGCGAGGACGTGGGCTTCTTCGGCGGCGTGTTCCGCGTAACCGACGGCCTGCAGCGCAAGTACGGCGAGCATCGCGTGCTCGACACGCCAATCGCCGAGGGCGGCATCATCGCGACCGCCATCGGCATGGGCGTCAACGGGCTGAAGCCGGTCGCGGAAATCCAGTTCGCCGACTACATCTATCCGGGCTTCGACCAAGTGGTGAGCGAGCTGGCACGCATCCGCTACCGCTCGGCCAGTGAATTTCACGTGCCGGTCACCATTCGCACACCTTGCGGCGGCGGCATCCGCGGCGGCCAGACTCACTCCCAGAGCCCGGAGGCGATCTTCGCGCACGTGTGCGGCATCAAGGTGGTCATGCCCTCCAACCCGTATGACGCCAAGGGGCTGCTGATCAGCGCCATCGAGGACGAGGATCCCGTGGTGTTCTTCGAGCCGAAGCGCATCTACAACGGCCCCTTTGACGGTGACGCCCATAAGCCCGCCGTCCCCTGGAGCTCGCATCCGCGCGGTGAAGTCCCCGACGGCCACTACTCGGTGCCGATCGGCCGCGCCGAGGTGGTGCGCGAGGGTCACGACCTCACCGTCATCACCTACGGCACCATGGTGCACGTCGCCGAAGCCGCCGTGCGCACCACCGGAGTCGATGCGGAGATCATCGACGTGCGCACCATGTCGCCACTCGATACCGACACGCTGTGCAACTCGGTGTGCAGGACGGGCCGCTGCGTCGTGGTGCACGAGGCCACGCGCTTCTCCGGCTACGGCGCGGAGCTCGTCGCAACCGTGCAGGAGCACTGCTTCTGGAATCTAGAGGCGCCGGTGAAGCGCGTCGCCGGCTGGGACACCCCCTACCCGCACGCCTTCGAGTGGGAGTACTTCCCGGGCCAGGCACGCATCGCCGCGGCACTCAAAGAGGTGATGGAGGCGCAATGAGCCGCTACGTCTTCAAGTTGCCGGACCTGGGCGAGGGCACCGTCGAAGCAGAGATCGTCGGCTGGCGCGTGAAGCCCGGTGACACGGTGGCCGAGGACGACGTGGTGGTCGAGGTGATGACCGAGAAGGCCGCGGTGGAGGTGCCCGCACCGGTGAGCGGCCGCGTGGTCTCGACCACCGGCGCGCCTGGAGACATGGTGCCGGTGGGCGCCGAGCTCATCGTACTCGAGACCGATGCGGCGGCCGCAGGCGCCTCCGCAGCCGCGAAGCCTGCGGCCGCGCCTGCCGCCGTGGCAGCTGCACCGGTGGCTCCGGCGGTGTCGCCGCCCCGCGCGGCTGGTGGCGGCGGCGGCAACGGCCGCGCCGCGCCGCATGCCGCGGCAACGCCAGCGCCCAGTGCACGCGTAGCGACCTCGCCCGCGATCCGCCGCCGCGCGCACGAGGCCGGCATCGATCTGCGGCAGGTTGCAGGTTCCGGGCCCAACGGGCGCATCGTGCCGAAGGATCTCGAAGCATTCGTGGCGCGCCGCGTACAGCCGACGCCGCTGCGCACCGCACCGAAGGCGGTGCCCGCTGCGCGACCGGCGGCGCCGGCGGCGGCCACCGAAGAGATCAAGGTGATCGGGCTGCGCCGCCTGATCGCGCAGCGCATGAGCGAGGCGAAGCGCACGATCCCGCACTTTGCCTACGTGGAGGAGCTCGATATCACCGAGCTCGAATCTCTCCGCCGCCACCTCAACAGCCGACTGCCCGCCGGCAGCGCACCACTGACCTACCTGCCGTTCCTCGCGCTCGGCCTGATTCGCGTGCTGCGCGAGTTCCCGCAGTGCAACGCTCACTACGACGCCGAGCGGGGCGTGATCGTGCGTCACGCCGCCGTGCACCTCGGCATCGCCACGCAGACTCCCGAGGGCCTCAAGGTGCCAGTGGTGCACGACGCCCAGGCGCTCTCACTGTGGGAGCTCGCGGCCGAGATGCGCCGCGTGAGTGAGGCGGCACGCACCAACAAGGCGAAGCGCGAAGAGCTGACCGGCTCCACCATCACCATCACCAGCCTCGGCAAGCTCGGCGGCATCGCCAGCACGCCGATCATCAACGCGCCGGAAGTTGCCATCATCGGCGTGAACCGCGCCATCGAGCGGCCGCTGGTCATCGAAGGTGCCATCGCGATCCGTCTCACCATGAACCTGTCCTCCTCCTTCGATCACCGCTTCGTCGACGGTTACGACGCGGCATCGATGATCCAGGCACTGAAGGAGTCTCTCGAGCACCCGGCGACTATTTTCATACCTGCCTGAGGGCGAGAGAGGGTAGTCCCTGCGGGTGTCTGCATCGATAGTTAGGCATTCGCCTAACTAATGGAAAAACATCCTTCGAGCGCGTGTCTCGAGCGCGTGTGTCGAACGCAGGCCCACTGCAGCGCGCGGCATGAGGTGACATAACGCGGCAGTGGTCCGGGGCGAGCCGCCAGCGTGTTAGGCTTTGCGCAGGGAAGGGCGGGGAGCGGATCACATGCGTGCACGACGCGGCCTGGCGATCGTTGCCCTGGTGACATTGGTTGCGGCCTGCGGCGGCAGCAGCAATTCCGGCACCGTCACACCCGTTCCCCCAACACCGCCCTTCAGCTCGGTGCAGCAGATACGCCTCTCGCAGCCCTCGACGTTCGCCGCCGGCTGCGACGGGGTGCCGGCGAGCGGCACGCTGTACATCGACACCGCGGTCGAGCCGTCGCTCGCGGCGAATCCGTTCAACCCGATGAACCTCATCGCAGCCTGGCAGCAGAACCGCTGGTCGAATGGCGGCTCGCAGGGATTGATGCTCGCCTCCTCGGTCAACGGCGGTACGAGCTGGACGCTCACCACGGCGCCGTTCTCGCGCTGCACCGGTGGCAATCCCGCGAATCTCGGCGACTACGCGCGCGCCACCGATCCATGGGTCACGATCTCGGCGAATAATGGCGTTGCGTATGCGCTGTCGCTGTCGTTCACCGGCGCGTCGCTCTCGCCCGGCTCCTCGAGCGCCATGCTGGTCGCGCGCTCGACGGACTTCGGTGTGACGTGGCTGCAGCCCCATGCGCTCATCGTGGACCCCCCCAACCCATCCGGCGCGCAGTTCTTCAACGACAAGGGCTCGATCACGGCCGACCCGCTGAACGCGAGCTTTGTGTACGCGGTCTGGGACCGCCTGACCTCGCCGACCAGCGGTCCGTCCTATTTCGCCTTCACACAAACTGGAGGCTCGACCTGGGAGCCCGCCCGCAGCATCTACGATCCGGGCCCTTCGGGCCAGACCATCGGCAACCAGATCGTGGTGCTGAACGGCGATGTGCTGCTCAACGTCTTCACCGAGATCGACACCGCGAGCGACGGCACGGTTTCATCCTTGGTGCGCGTCATCCGCGGGACCTACAACGGCACGACCTGGATCTGGTCTGCGCCGACGACGATCGCGAAACTCCAGGCCGTGGGCACGAGCAACCCCGCGAACAGCGCGCCGGTGCGCGACGGCTCGAGCATCGTCTCGGTGAGTGCAACGCTCGGCGCAGTCTACGTGGCGTGGCAGGACTCGCTGTTCTCGATGGGCAAGCACGATGGCATCGCGCTCGCGAGCTCGCTCGATGGCGGCCAGACCTGGTCGACGCCGGTTCAGGTCAACGCCGATCCCAACGTGCAGGCCTTCACACCGACGGTCAACGTGCGCGCCGATGGTGTCATCGCGGTCACCTATTTCGACCTGCGCAACAACACCGCGCCCTCCGCCTCCCACCTCTACGCCGACTGCTGGATGGTGACCTCGACCGATGGCGGCACGAGCTTCTCCGAGCAGCACCTCTCGGGATCCTTCGATCTCCAGAACGCGCCCGACTCCGAGGGTCTGTTTCTCGGCGACTACCAGGCGCTGGTGAGCAGCGGCAGCGGCACGCCGTTCCTGCCGCTCTACGCGCAGCCGGCGCTCGGCAATGTCGTGCAGACCGACACGTTCATCTCCTTCCCGCCATCGCCCGCGGCCGCTGCGGCGGCGCTGGCGTTCACCCCACGCGCCGCGGCGGCCGGGGCCGAGCTCACACCCGAGGCACAGCGGCGCGTGATGGCGCGTACCCGCCTCGTTCAGGCGCAGCGCCTGCGGGGGCGGTGAAGCTGCGATTGCCGGGGACCCCGGCGGGGGCGAGTCGCTCAGGAGCGGTGCGCGGGCACGCCGGCGTAGCGCTTCTCGCCCGCATCGACCCTGAGCTTCAGATGGTTCTGCGGCGGCGGCAGCGGACAGGTCGCGAAGTCGTTGAGCGCGCACGGCGGGTTGTAGGCCTTGTTGAAATCGAGCCGCGTACGCCCGGCACTCGGCAGCGGCACGTACAGGAATCGCCCCGCACCGTACGTCTCGTGACCGCTGGTCGCATCGGCGAACATGATGAAGAGCTCACGGTCGCCGGGCTCCTCGAGTACGGCATCGAGGCGCCACTCGCGGCCGTCCTTCACGAACACCACCGCGCCCGGAAACTCGTACTCGTGCTCCATCCCGAGGATGTTGATGATGCGGATGTGACGTGCGGGCTGGTAGGGCTCGAAGCGTGCCTCGAACACCCAGGCGGTGCTCACCGGGAAGTAGCTGAGCCCTTGAAACCCCGTGCGGTGCGGGTTGCTCAGATCCCGCACGCGCACGCCGAGATTGCCGGCGCGCTCGATCACGAAGAAACGCAGCGTGCCGCTTGCGAGCACCGTCGGCTCACCGCTGCTGTCGGCGCTGAGCTCGAGCGAGCCCACCGGCTGGCCATCGTGCGTGACAGCGCCATCGGGTGCGGCAGTGAACCGCACCGTGTGCCCGCGCAGGGTGAAGGTGCCGCAGTGCGCCACCAGCGCAGGGTTATCGAGAACGAGCGTGTTGTCCGCGCTGCGGCCGAAGCTGTTGTCGCCCTCCTTGAGCCAGAAGAGACCTGTGAGTGTCAGCCAGCCGTTATCGCTCGTGAGTGCCGCGACGCGCTGTGCGCGCCACGCGTCGATGAGCGCGCGCTCGGCCTGCGGATCCACGGTGGCGGGTGTCGCGATGGCGCCGGTGCATGGCAGCGCAAGCGCGAGCAACAGCGCGATGCGCACGTGTAGTGGGCGAGCGGGTGGCATGCGGCGAGTCTCCGTTACGGGCACGAGGCCCATCATGCCATCAGCGGCCGAGGATCTCCTCGCGCACATCGTCGATCTCGCGTGCGCGTGAGGGGCGGGCCCCTTCGCAGCGCTCGGGGCGCGGGCAGCGGTTGCTGCGCGGGCAGATGATGCGCGCAGGGGAGGCGAGCGCATCGCCGATCCAGGCGATGTTCAGCACGTTGGCGACCGCCCCCAGCGCCTGGCTGGCGGCCTTCGGTATGCGCGCCTCGCCGCGGCGATGCAGGCATTCGCGGAAGATGCCATCGATCACCGTGTCGCTCGGCACGCCGTTGGCGGCGAGCGCCGGCGCCAGGTCCACACCCACCGAGAGGACGTGCGGGTTGCCCGCCATGTCGTGGACGCGGATCGAGTGACAGCAGTACAGGAGCGACCGCTCGCCATCGCGCAGCACCGAGATCTGCGAGCCGCTCGCGCCGTGCTCCGCGTCGATCATGCGGAACACCGCCCAGTTGGGACAGGGGTCGCTCACCTGCGCGAGGTTTCCCCAGGGGAGCGGAATGCCGTTGCCGCGGTACACGGCGCGCAGATAGCCGGGCGGATAGGCATCGAAGAAATGCCAGTAAGGGTAGGGCGAGACCTTGGTCATGCGACGCATCACGACGGCCGGGGTGAGCTCGAGCCGCGCGCCCGCCTCGACCCGATAGCGCTCGCGCGCGAGAAAGCGGCGGAACGGCACGCGCGGCGCAAGCAGTGCACCGGCGAAGAAGCTGCACTCGAAGTCGCGCCAGGCGTGCAGCACGTCCTGCGCATTCATGCCGGCAGCGCCCGAGCCGCCCTCGGGGCTCCCACCCATCTCCCCGCCGGTGGCGTGGGCGGATTTGAGGCCATCGCCGCCGTGCAGCACCTTGTGGCCGATGTGGGCGGCGAGGTCGAACTTGAGACGCGCCGGGTCCGACTGCAGCGCGCGGTTCGCGTACACCACGCGCGGCGGCTCGAAGAACGAGCGCACCATGCTGCGCACTTCGCGGTCCTTGTCGCGCGCCAGCACCGGCTTGCGGTCGAACCAGCGGATCTCGAGCCCGTGTCGCCGCGCGAGCCGCGTGAGGTCCTCGACCGAGAGTGGAAAGCGCCGCTCGCCGATGTGGTCCGCGGCGCGCTCGAGGTCGGGGAAGTCGTTGCGTGACATCTCCTGGTGCGAGCGGATGAGCAGGTGCGCGAATTGCCGCCCGGTGGTGCCGGTCTGCGCGAGGAGCTCCGGGATCGCAGCCTGCAGCAGGCTCTTGGAGAACAGAAACGCGGGCTCGAGCGGAATGCGCGCCGCTACGCCCCCGGGAGGTGTGGGCAGGTCGAGCTCTGCGTTCTCATCGAGGAACCAGGCGGGCGGGCGTTGAAACACGCCGGCGAGCAGCTCGAGCAGCTGCGGTGAGGGCGTGCGCTTGCCGCTCTCGATCATGCTCAGATAGGAGACCGATGGGGCGATGTCGGGCTCTTGCTGGATGCAGCGCACCGACAACTCCTCCAGCGTGAGACCGTTGCGCCTGCGTATCGAACGCAGCTTGGCGCCGAGGAAGTGACCCTTCCGTAGCAGCTCCGCCATAGGTTCAGCTCAATCCGTGCCCATCCTTCTGTGAAATTAACAGTGTGAAGTTTTCACAGTCAAATTCGCGGTAACTTAACGCGTATGCTCTCCAGCCATGAACGTCGAGACGCACGGACGGGTTCACCTGCGCGAGCAGCCGGGACCCAGGGTCGAGATCCTGGGTCCGAAGATCGAGCGGGCGGAGGAAGTGCTGACACCACTCGCGCTGCAGCTGCTCGGCAGCCTCCATCGGCGCTTCAACGGCCGGCGTCTTGAGCTCCTCGAGGCGCGTGCCGAGCGACAGGCGGCGTTCGATGAGGGTGCACTGCCGGATTTCCCAGCCGCCACGGCCCCGCTGCGGGCCGCGGAGTGGCGCGTCGCGCCCGTGCCCACCGACCTCACCGACCGACGCGTCGAGATCACCGGTCCCGTCGACCGCAAGATGATCATCAACGCGCTGAACGCGCCGGTGCAGGCCTTCATGGCCGACTTCGAGGATTCCTGCGCACCGACCTGGGACAACATCGTCCAGGGCCAGGTGAATCTCCTCGATGCGGTGCGGCGGACCATCAGCTTCGAGGATCCGGCGACCGCCAAGATCTACCGCTTGGCGTCCCGCACCGCGACGCTCATCGTGCGTCCGCGCGGCTGGCACCTGCCGGAGAAGCACGTGCGCATCAACGGTGAGATCGTTGCCGGGGCGCTGTTCGACTTCGCGCTGTTTCTCGCCAACAACCACGAGGCGCTGGCACGGCGCGGCACCGGTCCCTATTTCTACCTGCCGAAGCTCGAGAGTCACCTCGAGGCGCGACTGTGGAACGAAGTGTTCATCGCCGCGCAGGATGCGCTCGGCATGCCGCGCGGCACGATCAAGGCGACCGTGCTCATCGAGACCATTCTCGCGGCGTTCGAGATGGATGAGATCCTCTACGAGCTGCGCGAGCACTCGGCCGGGCTGAACTGCGGCCGCTGGGACTACATCTTCAGCTTCATCAAGAAGTTCCGTAATCGGCGCGACTACCTGCTCCCCGACCGCGCGGCCGTGACCATGGAGCGTCACTTCCTCAAGTCGTATGTGGACCTCCTGATCCGCACCTGCCACCGGCGCGGCGCGCATGCCATGGGGGGCATGGCAGCGCAGATCCCGATCCGGGATGACCCGCAGGCCAACGCCCGCGCCATGGAGCGCGTGCGCGCCGACAAGCTGCGCGAGGCGCGCGCGGGGCACGATGGCACATGGATCGCGCATCCCGGGCTCGCGACGATCGCGCGGGAAGCGTTCGATGAGGTCATGAAGGGCCCGAATCAACTCGCGGTCCGGCGCGAGGACGTGAAGGTCACGGCGCAGGATCTGCTCAGCGTGCCCGAGGGAGCGATCACGGAAGAGGGCGTGCGCGGCTGCATCCGTGTCGGGGTGCAGTACCTCGAGTCGTGGCTGCGCGGCAATGGCTGCGTGCCGCTCTATCACCTCATGGAAGATGCTGCGACCGCCGAGATCTGCCGCGCGCAGCTGTGGCAGTGGCTGCATCACGGCGCCCGCACCAGCGATGGCGTGCCGGTGAGCGTCGAGCGCTTCGACCGGCTGCTGACCGAGGAGCTCAGTCGCATTCACGAGGAAGTGGGCGCGGCGCGTCTCACCGGCGGGGTGTTCCCCACGGCAGCGCGCCTCTTCGAGCAGATGACCAAGAGCGAGAGTTTCGATGAGTTCCTGACGCTGCCGGCATATGAGCTCCTGAGCTGACAGCCGCCGATCTCCGGATAGCAGAGGGCACGCGATCGATGAATCCTTCCAAAGCGCTTCCCACGGCCGACGATCTCGCGCGCACCTGGCGCGAAAGCCCGCGCTGGCGCGGCCTCTCGCGCGGTTACGAGCCGCGGGACGTGGTGCGGCTCCGCGGCACCATTCCCGTCGACCATTCGATCGCACGGCTCGCCGCGGAGAAGCTGTGGCGCTACCTGAACGACAGGTCGTTCGTGAATGCGCTCGGCGCGCTCACCGGCAATCAGGCGATGCAGCAGGTGCGGGCGGGGCTCGATGCCATCTATCTCTCGGGCTGGCAGGTGGCAGCCGATGCCAACCTGGCAGGCGAAATGTACCCGGATCAGTCGCTCTACCCGGCGGACTCGGTACCGAACGTCGTGCGCCGGATCAACAACACGCTGCGGCGCGCGGACGAGATCTGCCACGCCGAGGGCGATGACAGCATCGACTGGCTGAAGCCGATCGTCGCCGACGCCGAGGCGGGCTTCGGCGGCGTGCTCAATGCATTCGAGCTGATGAAGCAGCTCATCGATGCCGGGGCGGCTGGGGTGCACTTCGAGGACCAATTGTCATCCGCCAAGAAATGCGGGCACATGGGCGGCAAGGTGCTCGTACCTACCCAGGATGCGATCGCGAAGCTCATCGCGGCACGCCTGGCAGCCGATGTGTGCAACGTGCCGACCGTGCTCATCGCGCGCACCGATGCGGAGAGCGCGACGCTGCTCACCTCCGACATCGACGAGCGTGACCGCCCCTTCGTCGACGGCGCGTGTGGCCGCACCCACGAAGGCTTCTTTGCGGTGAAGGCCGGCATGGCGCAGGCGATCGCCCGAGGCCGCGCCTATGCTCCTTTCGCCGATCTGCTGTGGTGCGAGACCGCCAAGCCCGATCTCGAGGAGGCGCGCGAGTTTGCCGAAGGCATCCACGCGCAGTTCCCGGGGAAGCTCCTCGCCTACAACTGCTCACCTTCCTTCAACTGGAAGCGCAAGCTCGATGACGCGACCATCGCGAAGTTCCAGCGCGAGCTCGCTGCCATGGGCTATCGCTTCCAGTTCATCACGCTGGCCGGCTTCCATGCGCTCAATTACTCGATGTTCGAGCTGGCGCGCGGTTACAAGGCGCAGCAGATGACCGCCTACGTCAGGCTGCAACAAACCGAGTTCGCCGCCGAGCCCGCCGGCTACACTGCCACCAAGCACCAGCGCGAGGTCGGTGCCGGCTACTTCGATGCCGTGACCCAGGCAGTGAGCGGCGGCACCTCCTCGATCAGCGCGCTCGCCGGCAGCACCGAGGAGCAGCAGTTCGAGACACCCGCGGAAATCGCGCCCACCGGGACCGGTGAGCGCTAGCCGCTAGCAGCGCGCGTCGTCGCCTGCGCTGCGGTCGCCGCTTGCGCCTTGGCAGCGACCTTTTCCCACGTTGTCGCGAGGAAGCTCGGGCGCGCCTGCATCCGCGCGAGCCAGCGACGAATGTTGGGATGGCTTGTCGCGAGCGCCTCCCATTCCGGGGTCTGCTGCATGAAATCCAGCTGCGGAGCGAGCAGCAGGTCGGCGAGGGTGAGTGAGTCGCCGGTGAAGTAGCGCTGCTCACCCAGCAGAGCCGCAAGCTCATCGAACACCGTACGCGCCTTGGGCATTGCGGCGGCGATCGCCGCCTCATCGGGCGTGAGTCCCATCAACCGCGGGCCGACGATGCGCTGGAAGGCAATGACGTTGGCGACGCCGTGGAACAGGTACCAGTCGTTGACGTTCATCGCCTGGTCCATGCGCGCCGCACGCCGCGGATCGGCCGGCGTCAGTGCCGGCTCCGGCAACACGCGATCGAGGTAGCGCAGAATCGCCTGTGTCTCGTAGAGCGTGAAGTCGCCGTGCTCGAGCACGGGCACGCGCCCGAAAGGATGCCGGCTCAAATGCTGCGGTGAGCGCAGGCCGGAGGCGACGGGCACGACCCGATAGGGGGCGCCCTTTTCCTCGAGCACCGCGAGCGCTGCGCGCGAGAAGGGACTGCCGGGAATCAAGTGAACCAGGTACTCGCTCATGACTTCTTCTCCTCCCGTAAGACGTCCTTCGCATAGAGGTCCAAAATAGCCGGCCAGCCGCCATCGACGTCCTTGCGCATCTTCTCGCCGGCTGCTGCGCCGAGGCGCTCGAAGTTGCGGTGCTCGAGCTCGACGCGCGTGCGGCCGGCCGCCTCGGCCGTGAAGCGCACTTCGACCTCCGACGTGAAGGCCGGCCGTGGATCAGGCTTCCACTCGGAGCTGATCTCCCAGGAAACGACCAGCCGTTGCGCCGGCTCCCAGACACGCACGTGTCCGATCACGACGTCGCTGCCGTCCTCGTGACGGGTGTACCAGCGGCCGCCGACGAACGGCTCGATCACCGACTGGGAGATCGGGGTGGTGCCGATGCCGTGACTCTTCGGCCACCAGCGGTCGATACCCGCGGTGAACGCGGCGAATGCCTGCGGCGGGCTCGCTTCCACCACCACCGACTTGCGGACCGGGGCGATCTCAATCGTGCGGTTCACGGTTTCTTTCTCCCTTGCGCGGCGTGGGTGGCCGCGACCTCGTTCTTGAATGCCTCGAGGGCATCGGTCCAAAACCCATCGAGCCAGCGCCGCAACTCGCCGAGTCCGTGCGGATCGATGTAATAGACGCGCCGCGTGCCTTCGGACCGATCGCCCACCAGGCCCGCGTCCTTCAGCACTCTCAGATGCTGCGACACCGCCGGCCGGCTCACCGGCAGTCCTCGTGCCAGTACCCCCACTGACTGCGGGCCCGAGCGCAGCTTTTCGAGCACCCGACGGCGCGTGGGGTCGCTCAAACACTGCAGCGCTTTTGCGTAAGTCATAACTTACGGTAAGCAAATACTAACCTAAAGTCAAACCGGGCGTGGCCTGTACCACGGCCGCCGGTTCTCTTGCCTCGGACCGGACCGTCGTCACGATCAGACTTCGCCTACGGCGCACAAGTCCGGCGGGCGGCTAGACTGCCCCCATCGCGCGGCCGTCACCATGAATCCAACACTCGATTTCCTTGCCGGCGGGGGCGAGGTGGGAGTGCGCTTGCGCGCACTCAATTGGCAGGAGACGCCACTGGGGCCTCCCGAGCACTGGCCGCAGTCGCTCAAAACCATCGTGCGTGTCATGTTGGATTCACGCTACGCAATGTGGATGCTGTGGGGAGCGGACCTCACCTTCTTCTGCAACGATGCCTACCTGCCGACGGTGGGCATCAGGCGCGACTGGGTACTCGGCGCGAGAGCCGACAAGGTCTGGGAAGAGATCTGGCCGGATATCGGCCCGCGCATCAGCACAGTGCTCGAGCACGGCCAGGCGACCTGGGACGAGGCGCTGCTGCTGTTTCTCGAGCGCAGCGGGTTTGCCGAGGAGACCTATCACACCTTCTCCTACAGTCCGGTGTATGACGATGGGAGCCGCATCGCCGGGATGCTCTGCGTGGTCACCGAGGTCACCGAGCGGGTGATCGGTGAACGGCACCTGCGGGTGCTGCGGGATCTGGCGGCGCGCGCCGCGGGAATGGAAACCGTGCAGCAGGCCTGCGATCGCCTGATCGCGGTGCTGGCCGCGGACCTGCTCGATGTGCCATTTGCCTGTCTCTATCTGATCGACAAGGCCTCTGCCGAGGCGAGGCTTGCCAGCCATCACGGCGAACTTCCCGAGTGGCTGCGGCCCGCCACGGTGTCGCTGGGGAAAGCTGATAAATGGCGGCTGGGCGATACCCTGCGGCGCAACGACTCCCACGTCGTGGCACTCACCGAGCTGATTGCCTCGCCGCTGTGGCCAGAACAACTCATTACCCAGGCGGCAGTCCTGCCGATTCAGGGACAAGGCTCGTCCGAGTCCTGCGCCGTTCTGGTGGCCGGTCTATCCCCGCGCCGCCCGCTCGATGACTCCTACCGGGGGTTCCTCGATCTGGTGGCGGGGCAGTTTGCCGCGGCGCTCGCGGATGCACAGGGCTACGAGGCCGAGCGGCAGCGGGCCGAGGCTCTGGGGGCGCTCGATCGCGCCAAGACGATTTTCTTCTCCAACGTCAGTCACGAGTTCCGCACTCCACTCACGCTCATGCTGGGCCCCATCGCCGAGGCTGCCGCCGATCCGGCGACATCGGCGCCGGTGCGCGCGCAGCTCGAGCTCGCTCATCGCAACTCGCTGCGCCTGCTGAAGCTCGTCAACAGCCTGCTCGACTTCTCCCGCATCGAAGCGGGCCGTGCCCAGGCCTCCTACGAGCCCACGGATCTCGCGGCGCTCACCCGGGATCTTGCCAGCACGTTCCGCTCGACCATCGAGCGGGCGGGGTTGCGCTTCGTGGTCGGGTGCGCGGACCTCACCGAGCCCGTGTATCTCGACCGGGAGATGTGGGAAAAGATCGTGCTGAACCTCCTCTCCAACGCCTTCAAGTTCACCCTGTCAGGCGAGGTTGCGGTACATCTCCGACAGGAGGACGGCAATGCGGTCCTCGAAGTTGCCGATACCGGCGCAGGTATCCCGCAGCACGAGCTGCCGCGGCTGTTCGAACGCTTTCATCGCATCGAGTGCACGTGGGCGCGCACGCAGGAAGGGTCGGGGATCGGACTGGCTCTGGCGCACGAGCTGGTGAGGCTGCACGGCGGCACGATCGACGCCACCAGCACGCCCGGGCACGGCACGGCATTTCGCATTCGCATTCCATTTGGCACGGCTCACCTTCCTGCCGGGCGGATCAGGGCGCCGCGCGGGACGGCCGCGACGGCGACGAGTGTGCAGGCGTATGTGCAGGAAGCGCTGCGCTGGCTGCCGGAACCCGCGAGTAACACCGTGCCGCACCGCGCCATGATCGAAGACGTGATGGCCAGCTCCGCTGCGCCGGTGCGCGCGCACGGCGGCGCGCGCATTCTCCTGGCGGACGACAATGCCGACATCCGCGCTTACGTCGGCAGGCTGCTGGCACCGTTGTACACGCTCGAGCTCGCCGCCGATGGCGAGCAGGCGCTCGCGGCTGCGCGGCGTGCGCGGCCGGACCTCATCCTGTCGGATGTGATGATGCCGCGGCTGGACGGCTTCGGACTCCTGAAAGCGGTGCGTGAGGATGAAGCCCTGCGTGATGTCCCCTTCATTCTGCTCACGGCGCGCGCCGGAGAGGAATCGCGCATCGAAGGTCTCGAGGCCGGGGCCGATGATTATCTGGTCAAGCCGTTCCTGGCGCGCGAGCTGCTCGCCCGGATCAGCGGGTCGCTAGCGCTGGCGCGCATCCGCGCAGAGTTGCGGGCGAGCGAGATTCGCTTTCAGACCGTGCTGGATGCCTCACCCGCCGGCCTCACCCTGCTGGCCGCCGAGCGTGACGAGAAGAATCGGATCGTCGACTTTCGCTGGGTGTACCTCAATCGGCCGGCACAGGAAATGATCGGCAAGCCGCTGCGCGAGCTCAGCGGCCGTCGTATCACCGAGGGCTCAGCAGACACCTGGGAGAAGACCGCGCTCTTCGACAGCTACGTCTGCGCCATCGAGACCGGAGCGATGCAGACGGTCGAGGCACAGAGTCAAGGCGCAGGCCCGTCCAAGCGCACGTACTTCAACCTGGTGGCTCGCTTCGGTGACGGGGTGCTCGTGTGGTTCATCGACATCACCGCTCACAAGCGCACCGAGCGGGTGCTGCAGCAGCAGGAGCTCGCGCTGCGCGAAGCGGACCGCCGCAAAGACGAGTTCCTGGCCATGTTGGCGCACGAGCTGCGCAACCCGCTGGCGCCGATCAGCAATGCGAATGAGCTGCTCGGCAAGATCCTCAGTGTGCCGGACCCGCGCGTGGAGAGTGCCATCGCGACCACGAAACGTCAGGTCGCGCAGCTCAGACGGCTCGTCGATGATCTGCTGGATGTCTCGCGCGTGACTCAGGGGCGGATCGAGCTGCAACGCCGCCCGCTCGAAGTCGCGCACATCATCGTGCCGGCGATCGAGGCAGTGCAGCCGCTGCTGCGCGAGAAACGCCACCGGCTGGTCGCGGTCGACGCGACCGAGCACCCGGCCCTGTACGTGAACGCTGATCCTGCGCGTCTCATGCAGTGCGTGGTCAATGTGCTCACGAACGCGGCCAAGTACACCGATCCGGGCGGCGAGATCACCGTGCAGACTCGCGCCGAAGGCGCGAGTGCGGTGATCGAGATCTCCGATACCGGAGTGGGAATCGATCCGGAGCTGCTGCCGCGCATGTTCGATCTCTTCGTCCAGGGGGACCGATCGCCGGATCGCTCGCAGGGTGGTCTCGGCGTCGGCCTTGCCGTGGTGAAACGTCTGGTGGAGATGCACCAGGGCAGTGTGAGTGCGCGCAGCGCTGGGCCAGGGCAGGGCTCGACGTTCGAGATCCGACTGCCGCTCATCGAGCGCCGGATCGCGCACGCGGGACAGCCCGCTGTGCGAAAAGCCCCCAGCGCGGCGCGCATCCTGGTGGTGGACGATAACCGCGATGCCGCGGACTCGCTCGCCGCGCTTCTGGCGCTCGAGGGTCACACCGTCGAGCGGGCGTATTCCGCCGCGGACGCGCTGCGTCGCGCCGTGCCGTTCCGGGCGCAGGTCGTGCTGCTCGACATCGGCCTCCCGGAGATCGATGGCTACGAGGTCGCCCGGCGACTGCGACGGGTGCCAGAGCTGCGCGATGCGCGCCTGATCGCGGTCACCGGGTATGGACAGCCGCGAGATCGCGAGCGAGCGAAGGCGGCGGGCTTTGACGAGCATCTGATCAAACCGGTGAGTCCGGCGAGCGTGGCGCGCGCGCTCAGCGGTATGCCGCGAGAGTCGGCGCGGCAATAGTGCGAACGGTGCTACTTGGTCGTCGGCATCGTGAATTCCGCTCCCTTGGGCGTGCTCTCCGGCCAGCGCTGCATGATCGACTTCTGGCGGGTATAGAAGCGCACCCCTTCCTCGCCGTAGGCGTGCGTGTCGCCGAACAGGCTGCTCTTCCAGCCGCCGAACCCGTGCCAGGCCATGGGCACCGGGATCGGCACGTTGATGCCGACCATGCCGACCTCGATGCGGCGCCCGAACTCCCGGGCGATGTTGCCATCGCGCGTGTAGCAGGCCACGCCGTTCGCGAGCGTATGTGAGTTGACCAGCTCGACCGCGGCGGCGAAGTCCGGCACGCGCACGCAGGAGAGCACCGGCCCGAAGATCTCCTCACGGTAAATGCGCATCTGCGGAGTCACGTGATCGAAGAGCGTGGCACCCAGCCAGAAACCCTGCTCGTGACCGGCGACGGTGAAGGGCGCACCACTCAGCACCTGACGCCGTCCGTCCACCACCAGGGTCGCGCCACTCGCGACGCCGTCGGCGATGTAGCCGCGAATGCGCTCGAGGGCCGCCTGGCTGATGATCGGGCCCATCTCGGCATCGCTCTGCATGCCGTTGCCGATGCGCAGCCGCCGCGCCCGCTCGGCGAGCTTAGGTATCAGCGCCTCTCCGGTCTCGCCGACCAGCACCGCCACGGACACCGCCATGCAGCGCTCACCCGCCGAGCCGTAGGCGGCCCCGATGAGCGCATCGGCAGCCTGCTCGAGGTCGGCGTCCGGCATGACCACCATGTGATTCTTGGCACCCCCGAGCGCCTGCACGCGCTTACCGGCGGCGACGCCGCGCTGCGCGATGTAGTGCGCGATCGGCGTCGAGCCGACGAAGCTCACCGCACGCACCTCGCCATGATCGAGCAGCGCATCCACCGCCGCCTTGTCGCCCTGTACCACGTTGAAGACGCCGGCGGGGAGCCCGGCCTGCTGCAGCAGGCGCGCCATGAACAGCGAAGCCGAAGGGTCGCGCTCGCTCGGCTTGAGCACGAAGGTGTTGCCGCACGCGATCGCGAGCGGAAACATCCAGCACGGCACCATGCATGGAAAGTTGAAGGGCGTGATGCCGGCGACCACGCCGAGCGGCTGACGCAGCGTCCAGTTGTCGAGGCCGGTGGACACCTGGTCGGTGAAGTCACCCTTCAGTAGCTGTGGAATGCCACAGGCAAATTCCACGATCTCGATGCCGCGCGACACCTCGCCCTGCGCGTCGGAGAACACCTTGCCGTGCTCGCTGGTGATGAGGGCGGCGAGCGCGTCACGCTCGCGGTTGAGGAGCGCGAGAAAGCCCGCGAGCACGCGCGCGCGCCGCAGCGGCGGGGTAGCGGACCAGGCAGGCCATGCCGCGCGCGCGCTCGCCACCGCTGCACCGACCTCGGCCACACCGCCGCGGGCGATCTCGCGCACTGTTGCACCCGTCGCGGGATTCAGCACCGCAAGACGCGCACCTTCGCCCGCGACGGCCTGCCCGCCGATCCAATGCGGTATGAGTTCTGGCGCGGCGGTGCGTACGGCCGCGGCCGGGGAAGAGAGCGTGCTGGATGCCATTGTGTAGCCCGTCGTGTCCGCGCAAAAGTGCCGACCGCGCAGATCATAGACCAGTTACGCACCGCCCCCCATACTCGTGCGCCATTCATGAGTATCGAGCTCCTTTTCCCGACGCTGGTGTACCGCGCGTCGCTGCGCGCACGCGGGGCGGGTGCGCTCAATGCGCGCCTGCTCAAGGAGTGCCGGCAGTTGCGCGCCGATGACGCCGCGGGCCGCCGCTGGTCGGCGCGCCACTATCCCGACGGCTACACCTCCTACGGCTCGGCGCACCGCATGCAGCGGCTGTCGCCGACCTTCGCCGCGCTCGCCCGTGAGCTCGACCGCCACGTCGCGCGCTTCGCGCGCGAGCTGCAGTTCGCGCTCGGTGCGCGCGCACTCGTCATGACCGACTGCTGGGTCAACATCATGGGACGCGGCGCAGTCCAAGGCCTGCACTTGCATCCGCACGCGACCATCAGCGGCGTCTACTACGTCGCGGTGCCCGCGGGCGCACCGGGCCTGAAGCTCGAGGATCCGCGGCTCGAGCGTTTCATGGCCGCACCACCGCGCGCACGCGGTGCGCAACGCCGCAATCGTGCCTGGGTCACGATGCGCGCGCGCACCGGGCAGCTGGTGCTGTTCGAGAGTTGGCTGCGTCACGAGGTACCGGCCAACCTTGAGGCGCGCGAGCGCGTCAGCATCAGTTTCAACTACAACTGGTTCTAGTCGCAGCGCTGTCCGCGCCGGCTGCGCCGGGGGGTCAACCCGCGTAGGCAGCGCGCGTTGCACGGAATGACGCGTGACATTCGCACATTCAGCTGCAGTTCAGAATTCAGCCGCTGTTCAGTGTCGATCGGTCACCGTCAGAGCCAGAGGAGGCTCCCATGCGCAACCTGATTCGCGTGCTCATCGTGGCCCTGGCATTCACTGCTGTGCCGGTCGTGTCGCAGGCGGGGTTGTTCGTCGGTGTGTCGGTCAACATCGCACCGCCGGCGCTGCCGGTGTATGTGCAGCCGCCATGTCCGGCGCCCGGCTACATCTGGATGCCCGGATACTGGGCCTGGGACGACGGCTATTACTGGGTGCCGGGCACCTGGGTGCTGGCGCCGGCGGTGGGTCTGCTGTGGACGCCTGGCTACTGGGGCTGGGTCGAGGGAGCGTACGTGTGGAATGCCGGTTACTGGGGACCGCACGTCGGTTTCTACGGCGGCATCGATTACGGCTTTGGTTACGCCGGCGTCGGTTACCAGGGCGGCTACTGGCGCGGCAGCCAGTTCTACTACAACCGTTCCGTGACCAACATCAACACCACCAACATCACCAACGTCTACAACCGCACCGTGGTGAACAACGTCAACATCACGCGTGTGAGCTTCAATGGTGGCGCAGGCGGAGTGCAGGCACGTCCGACCGCCGCGCAGCAGGCGGCGCAACACGAGCGTCACCTCGGGTTGACCCCGGTTCAGCGGCAGCAGGAGCAGTCGGCGCGTGGCAACTCATCGCTGCGAGCCGCGACAAATGGCGGCCATCCTGCGATCGCAGCCACCCCGAGAGCTGGAGTGTTCGCGGGTCAGGGAATAGTCGCGGCGCGCGGAGCCGAGCACGTAAGTGGTGCGCCGCGCGCGAGCGAGGCGCGGCCGACGCCGCCCTCGAGTGCGCAGCGCTTCGATCGGCCGCCCGCCGCGCAGCACGCGCCGGTACACGACGCGCCCGTACACGAGATGGGGCCGGCGCGCGCGCCGCAGCCTCAGAGCTACGCGAGTGCTCGGTCGAGCCCCACCCCTTACCAGGGCCGTCCTGCGCCGCAATACCACCCGCCATCTCCGCCTCCGCACCAGGTTCAGGCTGCGCCGCAGTATCAGCCGCGGCAGGAGCCGCAGCACCCGGCCGGGCCCCAGCCCGGGTTTCAGCCAGCGGCGCCTCGCTATCAGCCTCCAGCGGCCCCTCAGGGTGAGGGTCGGGCGGTGCATCAACCCCAGCGGCCCGAGCACGGCGGCAGCTCCGATCGCGGGGGCGATCGCAACGGCCACGGCTAGGGCTGAAAGCTCTTTCCGCCAACCAGTCGACAGAATCCGGCCCGGCCGGCTGTCACCCTACGAGTGTAAGCATTTGTTCCTTCAAGGGAGCTCACGCGATGCGTCTCGCCCTCTATGCCCTCGCAACCCTCTTGGGGGGTTGCGTCGTATATCAGACCCCGCCCCCTGCCCCGGTACAGCCTCCTCCTGAGGCTTATCCTCCGCAGGCCGAGGCTCCGCCCGCCGAGGCACCCCCCGAGGACGCACCGGCCGTCAGTGTCAATATCGACCCGCCGGTGGTCCAACCCGCCCCGATCGTCGTGGGCTGGGCGCCACCGCCCTTGCTGGTCGAAGTCCCCCCACCGACCCCCTTCGTGGACGCGGTCTGGGTCGGCGGCTACTGGGTGTGGCAGGGGAACTGGGTGTGGGCCCACGGCCATTGGATGGCGCCGCCGCGCCCGGACTACATGTGGGTACACCCCTACTATGAGCACCGCGGCGATACGGTGATCTTCATCGACGGTCACTGGTCAGCGCGGGGCGTGGTGTTCGTGCCGCCGCCGCCCGGCCTGCGCCTGGAGGTCGAGAGACCGGCCTATGGCGTCATCCCTGGTGCGCGACCGATCGGGCCTGAAGGCTGCTTCGTGCCGGCACCGCCCGGCTCACGCGCCGGCATCATCATTCCGGCGCCGGTCGGCACCGCGCCTGCGGTCGTGACGAGCGCGCCGGCGGTCATCGCCCCGGGCATGCGCATCACGAACAACGTGACGACGGTCAACAACGTCACGAACGTGACCAACGTCACACGCGTCACCAACGTGACCATCGTGGCGCCTCCGGGTGCCACCAAGAACGGCCGTGCTTTCGACACGATGGTGCCTGCGGCACCTCATCTCGCCGCAGGTCGGCCGGCCCTCGTGCAAGCACGGGCGCCGGAGCCGGTGAGCACGCGGCCGCTGCCGGTCTACACCCCGGGCAGCCGGCCACCGGCGCTCCCGCAACCGCCGCCGATGCACGCGCTGCCGGTGAACACGCAGCCGATGAACGCGGGCAATGGGCCTGGACGTGCGGGCGAGCGCGAGCCTGGCTCGCCGCACACAGCTCCCGGCACCGCGACCCCGCCCGAAGCGGCGCACCCGATGCCGACGGCATTTGGGCACGATCAGGGCCACGCGAATCCTGATGCGGCGCGGTCTGAGCGCCCATACCCTGGCGGGTACGAGCACCCGGGGTCGCCGCAACAGCACGGCGATCCGAAGTCGCCGCCCCAGCCGCAGAACGCGAATCGGCCGGCACAGCCGCAGAACGGGTACCACCCGGCGCAACCACAGAATGATCAACGCAGTGCTCCGCCGCCGCAGAATAATCATGGCAATGCTCCGCAGCCGCAGAATGATCACCGCAATGCTCCGCAAGCGCAGAGCAGCCAGCACCAGGGTGCGCCTGCGAGTGCGCCTGCCCACGCGCAGGGCGACAACCGCTCACACAAGGCGGATGGGCAGAGCGAGCACGACGCGAAGCACGGGCAAGGCAACGACCACTGAGGTGCGTACGGCGCGGCAGGTCAACCTGCCGCGCCGCGCGGCCGGCTGTGGTTTTCGCCGGGGTCCCCGCGAAATTGCGCATCTAGCCGATCGGCGTTCGCTCGGCGGCCGCGTCGAGCGCAATGAGCACCCCACGAAATTTCGCGCGCCGCGCTTGGCAAGCCACAATCGACTGGCAAGAGGCGAAATTTCGTGAGGACCCCGCTTTCGTGGGGTGGCTTCAGGGGAGTACGCGCCGCAGCCAGGCGGCGATGTCGGCGACTTCTTGCGGGCACACCGAGTGCGGCATGCTGTACGCATGCCACTCCACCGCGTAACCCGCTGCCTGCAGCTGCCGGCAGGTGGCTTCCCCGAGCACCGGGGCCACCACCGGATCCTGAGTTCCGTGCGCGAGAAAAATCGGGGTCGCCTGGTTGGCGGGATTGCGCTCGGCGGCGAATCGTCCGGCGAGGAGTTGATAGCACGACAGCCCGATGATGCCGGCGAGGCGCTCGGGATAGCGCGTGCCGGCGAACAGCGCCATGGCCCCGCCTTGCGAGAATCCTGCGAGCACGATGTGCTCAGTGGCGATGCCGCGAACATTCTCGCGCCGGATCAGCTCGGTGATCAGTGTTTGTGAGGCACGGATGCCGTCCTCGTCTTCGGTCGTGCGCCGATCGAGCGCGATGATGTCGTACCAGGCACGCATGACGTACCCGTTGTTCAGCGTGACCGGGCGCATCGGCGCATGCGGGAAGACGAAGCGCAGCGCGCGCTCGGCAGGCTGCACGAGCTCGGGCACGAGCGGCTCGAAGTCGTGGCCATCGGCCCCGAGTCCATGCAGCCAGATGACGGCGGCCTGCGGATCACGGCCCGTCTCGACTTCCACGCCCTCACGCGCCACGTCGCTCTCCTCGGTGGATGTCACTCAGGCGCGGCATGTTAGTGCAGGCGCATGCGTTCGTGGCGGCATTTGCGCATGAGTGCCCGGCGCCGCCGCCGACGCACCCTATGGCTGCGCTTACCGAGGCGCGCCACGCGGCGGTACTGGCTACGGCGGCTGCGACGCATGCCGGCCGCGTGGCGGGTAGTGATCGCGCTCGTGGCCGTGACGGCCGTGGCACTGGCGATCAACGGTATCTATCAGGTGGCACGCAAGCCCACCGAGATCTTCTTCCCCGTGAGCGGGGTGCTCGCCAAGACGCCGGCGGAGACCTGGCGCGAATACGGCCCGGCTTTTCGCCGCTATGCGACGCCCGCCATCGATGCGGAGCTGCTCGCGGCGCTCGCCCAGGTGGAGGGATCGGGCAATCCGCTGGTGCGCACCTACTGGCGCTGGTCGTGGGCGCCACGGCCCTTCGACCTCTATCGGCCGGCATCGAGTGCGGTCGGCATGTACCAGATCACCGACGGCACCTTCGCCGAGGCGCGGCACTACTGCATTCATCACCACGCGCTGATGCACGAGGGAGCCTGGAACGACTGGCACTCGTGCTGGTTCAACGGCCTGTACCTGCGGATCGTCCCGCGCGATGCGATCGAGTTGACCGCCGCGTACCTGGATCTGAAGGTCAATGCCATCCTGGCGCACGACCTGCGCCACAGCGCAAGCGTGCTACAGCGCCAGCACCTGGCCGCGGTCGTACACCTGTGCGGGGCGGGCGCCGCCGCTGTCTACGCGCAGCGGGGCTTCCGCCTCGCCGACGGGGAGCGTTGCGGTGCTCACGACCCGCGCGAGTATCTGCGGCGCGTCGATGAGATGCGTGGCGTGTTCACGCGCCTGGCGCTCGCCGCAGGGGACGACGCCGGTTTCGCCCTTCAGTGATGGTGGCCGCCGGCCCCGTGCACGTGCCCGTGCGCGAGCTCTTCCTCGGTGGCCGCGCGCACCGTGGCCACCTCGACCTCGAAGTTGAGGCTCTTGCCGGCGAGCGGGTGATTGCCATCGAGTGTCACGAGGTCGCCACTGAGGTGCGTGACGGTCACCGCACGCGGACCCTGCGGGGTGTGAGCCTGCAGCCGCATGCCGACCCGCACGTCGCCGATACCCTTCAGTGCGCGCCGCGGTACCTGCTGTACGAGGCCCTGGTCGTATTCCCCGTAACCATCGGTTGGCGCGATCTTCACCTCCAGCCGGTCGCCGGCCTTGCGACCCGTCAGCGCGCGCTCGAGTCCCGGGATGAGATTGCCGTGACCATGCAGGTACGAGAGTGGCTCGCCCTCGGCGGAGCGGTCGATGAGCTCACCGGCATCATCGCGCAGCGTGTAATGGATACTGACGACCTGATCCTGGCTGATGCTCATGCAGGCTCCGACGTGGCGGGGAACGCAGCGTTGCCGCGAGCGCGGCGCGCACGGCGCGCAACGGGCGGGCGCGAAGGATACCATTGCTCATTGCCCGCAACCCCGGCATTGAAGCCACGGGGCCAGACTGCAAGGGAACTGTATGAGAATCTGCTGCCTGGGCGTCTTAACCGCCGCCTTCGCCACCACCGCGCTTGCCGCAGGGCATGTCTCCGCCACCGGTAGCCCTAGGACTGCTTTAATGGCCGACAATCCCTTCGACGCCCCGAGCACGCAACCCTTCCACCTGCCGCCCTTCGACCGCATCCACGACAGCGACTATCGCCCGGCCTTTCAGGCGGGCATGGCGGAGCAGCTGCGGCAGGTGGCGGCCATTGCTCACAACAGCGAGCCGCCGACTTTCGCCAACACGATCGTCGCACTCGAGCGATCCGGGCGGCTGCTCGAGCGGGTCGAGACGACCTTCTCGAACCTCAATTCCTGCAACAGCGACCCCGAGATGCAGCAGATCGACACCGAGATGGCGCCGCTCCTCGCGGCACAGCGCGATGCGATCCACCTCAACCCGGCGCTGTGGGCACGGGTCGATGAGCTGTACAACCGCCGCGCGAGCCTGCAGCTCGATGCCGAATCCCTGCAGCTGCTGACGCGCTACCACACGATGTTCGTTCGTGCCGGCGCGCGTCTCACGCCGGATCAGCAGGCACGCCTCAAGGATCTCAACAAGCAGATCTCCACCCTCACGACGCGCTTCAAGCACAACGTTCTCAAGGCGACCGCCGAGGGCGCCGTGGTCGTCGATGACGTGGCACAGCTCGATGGTCTCTCGGCGCAGCAGATCGGCGCCGCCGCCGAAGCGGCTGCGACACGCGGCATGCAGGGCATGTGGCTGATCACGCTGCAGAACACCACCGACCAGCCGGTCCTCGCACAGCTCAGCAATCGCGAGCTGCGCGAGCGTATCTACCGGGAGTCGATCTCGCGGGGCTTGGGCGGGCCGACGGACAACACTGCGGTGATCGCCGAGCTCGTGCGGCTGCGTGCCGAGCGCGCCACGCTGCTCGGCTACCCCGATCATGCCGCTTACCAGCTGGCCGACGAGTCCGCCGGCACGCCCGAGGCGGTGCGCGACATGATCGCCCAGGTGGCGCCCGCAGCGCTGGCGCGGGCCCACGCCGAGGCGGCTGACATACAGAAGCTCATCGACGCGCAGGCGGCCGCCGCGGGTAGCGCGTCCTTTGCGTTGCAGCCCTGGGACTGGTTCTACTACACCGAGAAGGTCCGCAAAGAGCGCTACGACTTCGACCAGGCGGCCGTGGCTCCGTACTTCGAGCTCGATCACGTGCTCAAGGACGGAGTGTTCTACGCGGCGCATCGGCTCTACGGGCTCAACTTCCGCGAGCGTCACGACCTGCCCGTGTACCAGAAGGACGTGCGGGTGTTCGAAGTCTCCGATGCCGACGGCAAGCCGCTGGCGCTGTTTCTCGCCGACTACTTCGCGCGCGACAACAAGCAGGGCGGCGCCTGGATGAGCTCCTACGTGCGACAGTCACGCCTGCTGGAGCGCAAGCCGGTGGTGGCGAATCATCTCAACATCCCCAAGCCCCCGCCCGGGCAGCCGGTGTTGCTGACGTTCGATGAAGTAACAACCATGTTCCACGAGTTCGGGCACGCACTGCACGGTATGCTGTCCGATGTGCACTACCCGCTGCTCTCGGGCACGGCAGTGCCACGCGACTTTGTCGAGTACCCCTCGCAGTACAACGAGATGTGGGCGCGCGAGCCGTCGGTAGTGGCGCACTATGCCCGCCACTACCAGAGCGGCGCGGCGATGCCGCCCGAGCTGCTCGCCAGGGTGCTCGCGGCGCAGAAGTTCAACCAGGGCTACGCCACCACCGAGTACCTCGAGGCAGCACTGCTCGATCAGGCCTGGCACCAGATCACCGTCGCGCAGGCACCGAGCGCGCAGCAGGTGCCGGCATTCGAGCAGCATGCGCTCCAGGCGAGCGGACTCGACTACCCGCCGGTTCCGCCGCGCTATCACTCGACCTACTTCGCGCACATCTTCGAAACGGGTTACTCGGCCGGTTATTACGCATACCTCTGGAGCGAGGTGCTGGCGCGCGATACCGGCGAATGGTTCCACATGCACGGTGGGCTGACGCGTGCAAACGGTGATTTCCTGCGCGCGCAGGTGCTCTCGCGTGGCCGCAGCGCGGATCCACAGGTGCTGTTCCACAATTTCTACGGGCGCGCACCCGAGATCGAACCGCTCCTCGAGTACCGCGGCCTCGCCGGCGCGGGCGGCGGCGCTCAGGCCACGGGCACCGCCAACGGTCGCTAGGGCACCTCACCCCGCATACGGTCGATGGCGGCGATGAGCCGCGTGAATGCCGCGAGCAACGGCAGATCGAGCTCGAGCTCGTGTGCCCTCGCGCACGCGTAGCCAAGCGTCTCGTGCACTTCGAGGGGGCGACCCGCCTCCACGTCCTGGAGCGACGACATGCGGTGGGTCGGCGCATTGCGACGGTACTCATCGCCGATCCGCCTGACGATCGCAACGGCGTCGCTCTCGGCAGCCGCACATAGCGTGGCAGCCGGCAGCACCGCGCGGTCGGAGAGGGGGATGCCGAGCGCACTGGCGAGGGCGCCCATCTCGCGCACCAGGCGCGCGACGAGCAGAGCCGCCTCCGGATCGGACAGAAACCTCCAGGTGTGCGCGCGCGTCGCCACCGACAGCGCCATCAGCCCGATCCAGCCG
>Ga0306920_100000506_pt1 | contig 45529 bp, 33 predicted proteins | sample flu12Cox44000170_FD_204666 | JGI IMG/M metagenome (GOLD analysis project Ga0306920, IMG submission 204666) | Lab enrichment of tropical soil microbial communities from Luquillo Experimental Forest, Puerto Rico - flux4day.12C.oxic.44.000.170 (v2)... | ecosystem: Environmental > Terrestrial >... | reverse complement strand
TCTCAAGCCGAAAGCATCTGTTTCCTTCCCATCGATCGTGAACTTCTGTCCTTTGGGAATTGTGAATTGTTGAACAGTCCCGTCTTCCAACCGAAGAGAAACAGACGACGGAGGGCTTACCCAGAATACAGTTCCCGTGACGGTCTCTACGGTTGTAACCGTCTTCGGGGTTGATGTCGTGGTGATTGTCCGCTGAAGCTTCATGCCGGGCTTCAGATCGTGGATCCCTAGCTGTTGCCCGTCCACGGTGACTCTGGCGCTTTCCGGAACGTTGGGGAAATGCCGAATGTCACCGTTTTCCATTTTCACGAACAAGTCGTTACCTGTGACACTAACAACTTCACCTCGCTCGACTGTCACCGTCTTCGTGGGCTGTCCGGTCGAAGAGCTGGTTTCAGTTTGTACTTGTGCTCCTGCGCTTGCGGCAAACCCCATGCTGATTAAGGCGACCGCGATCGCAAGCCATAGGTTCGTGGTTCTTGTGTTCCTATTCATGAGCTTCCTCCTTAGTAGTTATGGATTGGGGAGTTGAATCCTGGGTCTTGGTTTATTTTGGATACTGAGAGAAGCCTGGACAATTTAGCGATTCGGTGCACTTCCGACGAAATAGAAGGGGTAGCATGTCACCAGGGTCAATGATGGATGTCCCCGTGCGGAGCACGCTGACATCATCGGGGGTCACGATTTTAATGCTGTCCACCAAGTAAGCCGCCCATTGCCCTGCTGTCCCCAGGTCAATTTCGTCCCCCTCCTGAATATCCTTGAGACCGCGAAAAAAAACCGTCACGATGGGCTGCAATACCAATGTTTCCCGAACCGCCGAGTCTTGCTGTGCCAATGATTCGCCCGGCGCCGCGGTTAAGAGTCAGATCATCGGTTCCTTCGAATACCGGCACTTCCAGGCCTAGCCTTGGTATGTCCAGTAAAGCCAGCGGTCGTTCTTGCTCGGCAAGTGTTGTCGGCAGGGAACTGTTACTCTTGCCAGCCTTCCGAATTCACTGTCTTTCAAAGCCTCGGATGTGGGGATTGGAACGCCAGACGTGAGCCTATACGATCCAGTCCACCGGGAAGAGGAGAGCTGAGGTCCCGCTCCTGGCCCATCCGTTCTCTGCTTTCTACGTCGAATTTTGAGACGCTGTCACCTGTCAATTCTTACAGGAGCGGAGGCAAGAAGGTGAGCTAAAGTATGGTGAGAACGAAGTCATGGCTATCGGCTCAGTGCCCCGTCCAAGTCAAATCCTGTCATTGAATGCTGAAGGCGCACTCGTCCTCGCGGAACAGGCTCCAATCACTTCACTACCTGTAAAAACTGACAGGTGACAGCTCCGCCGTCAGTCGCGTACAAACTAACAGAGTCGCCTGAGGCACGCACCTTGGGTTGACTTATGCCGTTGACTATAAAGCATAAGAGTAGGTTTAACTCCGATTCTGCCCTCCGATCGTAACGCGATCAGTTGAGCGTTCAAATAGCGGTGCCAACCAGAGCTAATTCCGTTCTAAAAGGAGACCCCAGATGGCCGCAACTCAGCAGGGTTCTATTTTGTTAGACAAGTCCACTCCATACGATGAGTTCAATACTCAGATTTCTAAGGAATCGTTCCCTGCCTCCGGGATGACAGCCCGAGCAGCCCAAGCAATTGTGAATAGTTTCGCGTGGACGGACGCGAACCCCGAACTCAACCTGTCCTCGTTTGTGACGACTTGGGCTGAGCCGGAGGCAGTCGAGGTGGCGCGTACGCATATGTATAAGAACTACATCGATCACGACATGTATCCACAGGTGTTCAAAATGGAGCGCCTGGCGGTGAATTGGCTGCATGACCTGTGGAACGGGCCAAAGGGTGTTGATGCATATGGCGCGGCCACCATTGGCTCCTCCGAGGCTTGCATGTTGGGAGGACTTGCTCATAAGTGGAATTGGCGTGAGGCACGGAAAAAGGCTGGCAAAGATGATAGCAAGCCCAATATGGTCACAGGCGGTAACGTTCAGATCGTGTGGAAGAAGTTCATGCGCTATTTCGACGTCGAGCCGCGGATCGTGCCACTTAAGCCGGGAAACTACCGCCTGACCGCCGACCGTCTTGAAAAATACGTTGACGAGAACACGATTTGCGTCGTGGCCATTGCAGGTCAGACCTTCACCGGAGAGGATGACGATTTTCAAGAAATCCACAATTGGCTAGATAGCTATGAGAAGCGAACGGGCATAAGTGTTCCGATGCATATCGACGGAGCATCGGGAGGTTTCGTCAACCCCTTCTTGTACCCCGATTACAAATGGGACTTTCGCCTCCCGCGGGTGCAGTCGATCAACGCCTCCGGCCACAAGTTTGGTTTGGTACCGCCTGGCCTCGGCTGGGTCGTTTTCAGGGAGCGCAAGACTTTCAATGAGAATCTGATTTTCTATGTCAACTACCTTGGCGGCGAAATGCCCACTGCGACACTGAATTTCAGTCGTGGCACATCCACGATTGCAGTGCAAGCTTATATGATGCTTCGGCTCGGACGCGAGGGCTACACGCGGGTGATGCGCCACACATTAGACAATGCGATTTACCTGCGGCAACGGCTCGTCGACTCTGGCTACTTTGTCATCATGAACGAAACGCAACGGATTCCCGTCGTCGCACTTACCCTCAAGAAGCAATTCAAGAACTTCAACGAATTCGATGTCTCGAATAAGGTGCGAGAACGCGGCTGGGTGCTTTCTGCTTACGCGATGCCGCCGGATGCGCAGGACGTGAACAGCTTGCGAATCGTCGTTCGCCCGCACCTCAACCACACGTTAATGGACACTCTTGCTGACGACATCATCAACGCTTGCAAATATCTCGAACAGCATGGGGGAACGGCGAAGCCGCCACAACTTCACAGCGCTCATCAGACGGCGCCCAAGTGCTGAAACGTGCTTGGCAGAACATGGTGCGAACATAGCCGTGACGGCTAGATCTTCAAGTACCGCTCGGTATTCCGAGTATGGTGTCGACGCACTGGGTGCTCCTAGCGGCGAGAGTGTGGAGGGACTTCAACAAGGGATGATGGAGATGAACTAAGAAGGGGTGTCAATGCTTGGCCATCTTCACGCTTTTTTTTCCGCTGCTCCACTGGCGGCGATCGCACTCGCACTGGCGCTAGGTTACTTGTGCGGTAGGATCCGGGTCGGCACTTTCGTTCTTGGGCCTGTAGCAGCGACGCTGCTGGTGGCTATAGCGATCGGACAGTTGGGCGTAAAGGTTTCGGTGGAAGTAAAGACGCTGGCGTTCGCGCTTTTCATCTATGCCCTGGGTTACATGATTGGTCCCCAGTTCGTGAGTAGTCTGGGACGCGCGACACTGAAGCAGGTGCACCTTACAATCGTTTCCTCAATTGTTGTCGTCCTCACCGTATGGGCGCTCGCTAAGGGGTTCAGCTTAGACAAAGGCACCGCAGCTGGAGTGCTCGCAGGCGGCGCGACTGAGTCGGCTGCGATTGGAACTGCAGGGGACGCCCTCGCGGCACAGCCCCTGCCTAAACAAGAAATCGAACGCCTTACCTCGAATATCGGAATGGCCTACGCCATCACTTACCTGTTTGGGACGTTCACAGTGATCTTTTTCGCGTCGAGCATTGCGCCAAGATTGCTTGGTATTGACATAGCCCGCGCCTCACATCAATACGAACAGGAATTAGGCGGGGGCAAATCCCAGCTTCCTCCGGGACAGTTCGAGGCACTACGCGGCGTAATTGTCCGCGTACACGTCATTAATTCTAAGTCATCCGGACGCACCGTGCAGGAGCTAGAAGAAGAATTGGTTGGCGTCGTGATCGAACAGGTCGTTCGAGGCGGCGAATCGATCGCAGTGGAGCCAAGCTTGAGCCTCCGGGAAGGCGATCGAGTGGCCGTGACCGGGAGGCGGAGCCAGGTTATAGAGAAGGTCGAACCCGTGCTCGGTCCAGAGAGTATTGATTCTTCCGCCATGAATCTCATCGCGGAAGTCCGCGATGTGGTGGTAACGAATCGCAATATCGCTGGCCGAACGATTGCTGAGATCTCCACGATACTCGATCCTCAGGTACGGCGCGGCGCATTTGTAGTCTCGTTGACGAGACTCAACCAGCCTGTTCCTATTGCTCCCAATACCCGAGTTGCGGTTGGCGACGTTGCGCGTGTCGTTGGGGCGCCCCAGGATGTCGAACGTGCGTCGAAACGGATCGGCTACCCGGTGCCACCTGCTGACAGAACCGATTTCTTATATTTCGGTCTAGGTCTTGTCAGCGGCTTCGCCTTGGGAATGCTGGGTGTCCCATTCCGCGGCGCTTCACTGGGGTTGGGCACGGGAGGCGGATGCCTCATTGCGGGCTTAGTTTTTGGCTGGCTAAGGGCGCGGCACCCAACGTTTGGTCAATTGCCGGCCGCAGCGGCCCTTTATTTGAAAGATTTCGGACTCGCGGTTTTTGTTGCTTGCATCGGGCTCGCGACGGGCCCGGAAGCGCTAAAGCAAATCGTCAAGTTCGGCGCAGTTCTTCCCGTGGCGGGCATCGGCGTGTCGCTGGTCCCCGGTCTCATTTCCCTCTACTACGGGAAATATGTGCTGAAGATGCATCCGGTCGTCCTCTGTGGCTCGCTGTGCGGGCGTCAGGCTAGCACCCCGGCTCTCAACGCACTCACGCTTGCTGCAGGCAGCAACGCCCCCGTCTTAGGATACACGGTACCGTATACGCTCGCGAACGTGCTGCTAACGCTGGCCGGCCCAGTGGTCGTGCTGATCAGTTGAGAAGAAGAACGAATCAAGATTTCAATTCCTTTGCCGCGGCAATCGACTTTAGCGACGACGCCGCTCGGCGGCATCATTCATCCGACTCGGATCTGAATCGCATGAGGATTAACCAAATAGTACTCCACCAACCTGCAGATCAACCCCTGTCTGCAGCGGTTGCTCTCACGAGACGCTCCAAGTGACTGCCATGCCTCCGTAGCGACGCGGGCCATTCAAGGGGCAAATTCACGCAAGAGGAGAACGTCTATGAGAATTCGAAACCTTTTGGCGCTTGTGGCGCTAATCGTGGCGGCTGCGTTAATGCCAGTGAGGACCGTCGCCCAATCGGACACTACCAACCAAGAGACTCAGGAGTTGCGGAAGCAACTCGATGACATGCGGGTTCAGATGGATAAGATGCAACAGCGGCTCGACCAATTGGAAAGTGAAAGAGCTGGACCGACCGCTCCCCCACAAGCGGCAGCGGCCGTCCCACCCGTACAACAAACTGGCACGATTCAGACAACCAAGCCATTGCCCCAAGCGCCGACGTCGGCGCACGTTGGTGAGCAGACTTCCGCCTACCGCGAATTTTCTGAAGATAACTTCGCAGCGCCCCGGTACGACAACGTCCCTACAGACCCCAAGTATCATGGGTTCTTCTATCTACCCGGCACGCAAACATTGCTTAAGATCGGCGGCTACGCGAAGACTGATCTTATCTACGACTTTCGTCAGGCAGGTAACACGGACGAATTTATCACTTCCTCAATTCCTGTGCCACAAGTACCTGGCATAGATAACTTTACCGTGTCAATTCGGCCGACACGGTTAACCCTCGACTTCCGTGTTCCAAGCCAGAAGTTAGGTGATATTCGGTTCTATTTTGAGGGAGATCTTTTTGGGACGAACGCGACTACGCCACGCCTGCGCCACGCATACGGACAAGCGAAGAACCTACTGATTGGTCAAACGTTTTCAAACTTCATGGACCCAGATGCGTCGCCTGACACCCTGGACTTCGAGGGGCCCAACGGTTGGGTAAATATCCGGAATCCACAAGTGCGTTATGGATTTGCCTTAAACCGGAGCACGACCCTCTTTTTCTCGGTAGAGAAGCCCAGTTCTGACGTGGCTTTCTCGACCCCTCAATTTGCAGCGAAGCCGAACGCGCCTGCCCCTGATGTGCCCATCCGCGTTCGCAATGAATTTGAGCGAGGCCACGTGCAACTGGCAGTGATCTTCCGTGATATCGCGGCGTTTTTGCCTGACGGCAGGCGGGGCTCGGTATTTGGATGGGGGTTCAATGTGTCGACAGCTCTAAAGACTTTCGGCAGGGACAATTTGATTCTCGAGGGAGCATATGGTCACGGGATTTCACGTTACTTCCAGGACACCTCAGGCCTTGGGATTGACGCAGAGGTTGCGGACAACGCGAATCCCCACCTGAAGGCGACCCCTGCAATAGGGCTTGAGGCGGCCTATCAGCACTACTGGTTCAGGAAGTTGCGGTCTAACCTCGTCTATGGTTACGCGGCGGTGCAAAACACGAATTTCATGCAGCCTGCCGGTGTGGTCTTTAATCCCTTCAACCATAGCAACTACAGTGCTGTGAATCTAATTTGGAATCCGTATGGGTCGCTCAATGTAGGGGCAGAATTTCTGTATGGAGGACAAGTACTGAAGGACGGAGCGTTAGCATATGCGCCCCGCATTCAATTTAGCGCGAAGTATAGCTTTGTAAGGATTGACCCGGTTGATGAGAAATAACGATGAACTACAGGAGATTCTTCCGATTCATCGTGTGCGAGGCAACATCTTAGACGAGGGTTTTGTACTTATAACCTCGCTACAGAAGATTCGGTACCTATGAAGGAGGTATCCGATGGGTATCGCTACATGGTTCGCTACGACGCTCCGACAATATCCAGAGATTGCCATATTTCTTACGCTGGCGCTGGGATACTATTTCGGTAAATTCAGTTTTCGGGGCATCGGCCTGGGGTCCGTCACAGCCACCCTGATCGCTGGCGTCATAATCGGACAGATCGGAATCACCATCTCACCGCCGCTGAAGGCAACTGCCTTTCTCATGTTTTTGTTTGCTGTTGGCTACGGCGTTGGGCCGCAATTCGTTCGAGGTATCGCTAAGGATGGCGTGCCGCAGGCACTTTTCACTGTGGTGCAATGCGTGTTTTGTTTGGTGGTCCCCGTTGTGATTGTTAAGCTGACTGGCTACAACCTCGGCTATGCAGCGGGACTTTACGCGGGGTCACAGACGATCTCCGCCTCGATTGGCCTCGCGACCGATGCCATTAACCGATTGGGCCTGGCGGCTGAGCAAACGAAAGTTCTTCTTGACGCCATACCAGTGGCCTACGCGGTGACATACATCTTCGGTACCGTGGGCTCGGCAATCGTAATCGCATTGATCGGGCCGGCCTTACTCCGCATTGATCTCGTTGCGGCCTGCAAGGATTACGAGGAGAAGCAGGGAGGTAAGAAGGAACTCGGCGGACCTGGCACTGCTTGGCACCGTTGGGAAGTGCGGGCATTTCGAGTACAACACGGAAGTAAGGTGTCTGGCCTACGCGCGATTCAGGCCGAGGCACTGGTACCGGATGCGCGTGTGTTCATACTGCGCGTACGGCACAACCAGACCGTAGAGGATGCAACTGCGGATACGGTGCTGAACGAGGGCGACGAGATAGCTGTCGCCGGCGCGCGCGAGGTGCTTTTGAAGATCATCGGGGAAGGAGCAAAGGAGGTAGAAGATCCCGAACTGCTGAGCATTCCCGTAGAGGGCGTCGACGTCTACGTCAGCAGCAAAGACGTGGATGGCAAAACACTCGCCGAACTTGCCGGCCTCCCCGGGGCACGCGGCGTCTTCCTTCGGAAGATAACCCGGGGTGCAACCGCTGTTTCGATTCCCATCCTGCCGAATACTCAGATTCACCGCGGTGACATTCTCACTCTTGTCGGTCGCACGGTAGACACGAATGCCGCAGCCAAGTGGGTTGGTGTCATAGATCGCCCGACAGATGTCGCTGACGTCGCTTTTATTGGTGCTGCGATCACAATCGGTGCACTAATTGGCGCAGTGGTCCTGAGGCTAAAGGGAGTGCCGCTGACGCTGTCCACAGCCGGTGGTGCGCTGATTGCAGGACTCGTTTTCGGTTGGTTCCGCTCAGTACGCCCGCTCTTTGGGAGAATTCCGACTCCCACAGTCTGGTTCATGAACTCGGTTGGGCTGAACATCTTCATCGCGATCGTGGGGATCTCGGCCGGTCCTGGCTTCGTCAACGGCCTTCGGACGCAAGGGATCAGCCTATTCCTATGGGGGGCGCTGGCTACCACAGCTCCTCTGGTCCTTGGCATGTTCGTTGGCAAGTTCCTTTTCCGATTCCACGACGCGATCCTACTCGGGATTGTCTCCGGTGCGCGGACGACGACAGCTTCACTTGGCTTGGTCTGCGATCAGGCGCACAGCCAGATCCCTGCGCTCGGCTACACTGTCACCTACGCCGTTGGAAACACCTTTCTCACGATCTGGGGCATGGTGTTAATCATGCTGCTGTCGTGACTATCTCTAAAGGGAGAAAAACATGGACGTTTTGACACTCCGCAACTACGAGAAATTGAGCCCCTTTGAAATTAAAGATGAGCTGATCAAGCTCGCTAAAAAGACCTCTCGGACCACACAGTCAGCATTCCTTAACGCCGGCCGTGGAAACCCGAACTGGATCGCCACTACTCCGCGCGAGGGGTACTTTCTTCTTGGTCAGTTCGCGGTTACGGAGAGCAAGCGAGTGATGGATGATCCCGCCGGTCTCGGAGGCATGCCCCAGGCCCAAGGGATCGCGGGCCGACTGGAGGCGTGGCTCGCCAAGCACGCCGACATGCCTGGTTCGTCCTTTCTCTCCAAGATGGTGTCGTTTGCAGTGAAAAGGTTCGATTTCGAGCCGGACGCTTTCGTCCACGAGCTGGTCGATTCGATCATCGGCGACAACTACCCCGTCCCTGACCGCATGTTAGTCCACAACGAGCGCATCGTACACGAATACATGATGTGGGCGGTGTGCGGGAATCCGCGCCCGGCGGGCAAGTTCGATCTGTTCGCTGTCGAGGGTGGAACGGCTGCGATGTGCTACCTTTTCAAATCGCTGAAGTCCAACCGTCTGCTCCGCGCCGGCGACACGATTGCGCTAGGCGCACCGATATTCACTCCCTACCTCGAAATGCCACATCTGGAAGATTACGCACTGAATTTCGTTTCCATCCATGCGCCACAGGAAAACCGCTTCCAGTTTACGGACACGGAACTCAAGAAGCTGGAGGATCCCAAGATCAAAGCCTTCTTTCTCGTCAATCCGGGCAATCCGACAGGCATGGCACTCAGCAAGGACGTAATCGGTAAGATCGCGAATCTGGTGAAGACGAAGCGTCCCGACCTCATTCTTCTGACCGACGATGTGTACGGAACTTTCGTGAACGACTTCCGCTCTCTGCTCGGGGAGCTTCCCCACAACACCATCGGTGTGTATTCCTATTCGAAGTATGTTGGTGCGACGGGGTGGCGGCTCGGCGTTATCGCTATCCATGAGGACAACATTTTCGACAAGATGATTGCGAAGCTTCCAGACGCTGATCTGAAGGCTCTCGACAAGCGCTACGGAGCCCTCACGCTTGAGCCGCGTAAGATTAAGTTTATTGACCGCATCGTGGCTGACAGCCGCGACGTGGCATTGAACCACACGTCGGGACTGTCCCTCCCTCAGCAGGTCATGATGAGTATTTTCTCCCTTGCCGAACTAATGGACGTGGACAAGCGGTACCAGAAGGCGTGCATGGAAATCTTGCATCGCCGTGCCTTGGCTACGGTCGAAGGCCTAGGGATCGAGGTCTCCCCGAACCCGCTCTATGATGCTTATTATGGCTTGATCGATTTCGAATTCTGGGCACGCAAAAACATCGGTCAGGACGCCGTAGATTACCTCAAGAAGAATGTCCACCCGCTCGACCTTGCTTTCCGTCTGGCCGAAGACCGCGGGATCGTGCTCTTAAACGGCGGCGGATTCGAGGCGCCGGACTGGTCGCTGCGCGTATCTTTGGCAAATCTGCCCGACGAAGTTTACGAAGAGATCGGGCGCGGAGTTCGTTCGATCGCGCGCGGATATCGGGACGCGTTCGAGGCCGCGAAGCGTGCTGAAAAACAGGGGCGAGCGACCGCGGGATAGTGCGTCCCGTGAGGCTCGGAGTTGGGGCGGGCGCGCTTTCTTTGCCAACGCTCTAGCGGCAGCCATGCATTCCTCGGGGTCTGAATAGATCTTCTCTAATGCTTCCTTTAGCCAGGTATAGCGTTTGATCATCTGGCCGTGATTGAATTCGAGGACAAACGCGGCGTAGAATTACCGGCTCGCGGATGACTGCTCGAGATTAACCTCACAACGACGAGGCGAGAATGAACTCGCTCGCACAACTACTCTCCATAGTATGGATTCTCGCTTTCATGTCGCCTTTGTTCGCCATCGTCTGCACGACCATATTTTACACTCGCTATTGCCGCATGCGCCCGGAATCAGAACGCCGCATCACGGGCGGTGCTTATAGCGTGGTTTTGCTCTTGTGCGCAGTCGTCGTATATCCATTCGGGATTAAATTAGGCATCAACTGGGCCTGTCCCTCGGCAGGAAACCTTTGTGGGTTGGCGGGATTCTTCGTTGTTGGCCCGCTTGTCTCGGCTCTCGCAATTGTTCTCGTGGGAGGATTAATTACTTCTTGGGGGTCTGACTGGAAGCCCTTTAGGTAGGCCATCCACCAAGTGCTTGCGCTCGTCGGCCCTTCCACTCCTCGTCGTTGACTGTTAACGCCTACCCTCGCCGCAAAACTTAAGATCGCAATCGTGGGGGGGGGCGCCGTCGTTAAAAGTGGCTCATCGTTAAGGCGTAGCGAGCATCTGCCGCCTTGTTTCCTTCTCTGTCTCCGGCGTATCAGGTCGTGTCGTCAGATGACAGACTCTTGGGTCGACTGACTTCCTCATTGATGCCCTCACTGGTTTTCCAAGAACTCGATAACGATTTGGCTGAACTCCGTGGGTTTTTCTAGATACATCAGATGCCCCGCGTCACTTATCACCACGCGGCGGGTTCTAGGTACACCTGCCTCGATCGCTCCTGCATGCGCATGAACATCTGGAATGTCAGCGTCGCCAACGAGCAACATGGTTGGGATACGAATCTCTCCCAACCGCGGCAGCGCAGGCTTTACGGGAAGTTCTAGGTCTGGATGCGTGAAGTCTTGCGGATTGGCAGAAAGAATCTCAGCCATTCGCTTCTTCGCGGCATCACTTCCAGGCGCGGTCAGATATTTGTCTTTGGTGGCGGCCGCGATGGCGCCCTCAATGTTTCCCTTTTCGAGGGGCTTGCCCAAAGCGTCTCCGCGCTCCAAGAAATGTTTTGAATACGGCATTCCACCGACCACAGCACCCACCAGCACAAGCTGCTCCACCATTTCCGGATGGTCGAGCGTGAAATTGATCGAGATTTCTCCGCCGTGCGAGCTGCCAACAATCGCAACACGTTTTAAATTCAAATGATGCAGAATTGCGGCGAGATCGTCCGTTTCATAATATCCGTGAGTTGCTACCGAAGATCGTCCGTATCCTCGGCGATCGTACCGGATGGTGTGAAAGTGCTTGCAGAAGTCTGGCCAGACTTCGTCCCATGCTGCCGAATGCAAAACCCCATCATGCACCAACACCACTGCGTGAGGCCCGGAGCCACATTCCTCGTAATAGAGCTTCGCCCCATCTACCTCTAGGAAAGATCCATGCGGCGGAGCGTTTTGCGCTCGCGCTGGAGCATTTCCTACCAATGCTGCTGCTAACAAAACGATTGCCTCAGCGCATCCCAGTGTCTTTGTCATTATCCGTGACTCCTAACTTGATTTTGTTAGACGGGCCGAGGTAATAGTCGTTAAGAGCCCGTATGGCACCTGCGAGAGAGTTTCCGAGAGCGGTGGCGATTCTACTCGGATAAGGGCGACGTACTTCCTAATTAACGGAATTACCGGAGAAGTTGAGCCCTGGTACGGGACTTGTCCGGTTAGGCGACTACACGTCCAATAGACCGTCGCCGAGCGGGGCGAGGATAACTTCCGGATTGCCGACATTCCGTCCGGTAAGGGCCGATATTTTGTCCCTCACACATTGCAATAAACGCGGGCAATGGGATAGAAACGAAGGGCCATCCGTTGCGCCGCGGCAAGGCAACGACCTGTCCTGCAAGACTAAGCGGCTCTATCACAACAGGGAGGAGCACCATGGCATTCGACGACATCAGGGTTCACGTGCGGCTCAAGCTTGTCGCGTTATGGTCTTCGCTCATGTTTTTCTACATCTATGCAGACTATTTCCAGCTGTGGCAGCCCGGGCATTTGCAAGGAATGCTAGAGGGAAGGCGGCCTTTTGCTGGTAGTCCCCAGGGAGTGTTGCTGGGGATGTCTTGCGTGATGGTAGTTCCTTGCCTGATGCCGTTTCTCTCCGTCGTGCTGCCAGTGCGACTTAGTCGCTGGGTGAACCTCCTTTTCGGCGTGGTATACACCCTGGTCATGGTCGCGGTCGTGGCGCTCGCGAGAGGCTGGTACTTCTATACCATGTACGGCTTAATCGAAATTACATTATCTCTACTTGTCGTCTGGTATGCGTGGACATGGCCCAAGGAGGCAAGCAATCGTTAGCAGTAAATGTGGACTCTCCTCCTGGCCTTGCAACACCTGTCCGGTGCCGTCAATCACCGAGTGACGGGCTACCCGGAAGTTATCCGCATGCCTGAGTAACGGGGTAATCGGACATTGAGATTCAGATACGTGTTGCGAACAGGGATTATCACCACCTATCTCAAGATGCGACGATTTCAAACGGCAAGCAAGCGCCTAAGAGTTTCCTTGAGAATCCGGCGCGGCTAGTGAAACACAGGCTCGTCAACAATGCCCGCATACGTTGGCTCGCTCCAGAGGAAGAAGCTCGCTTGCGCGTGGTAATTGAGAATCGTTACCCGGAACATCTGCCCGAATTGGAACTAGCCCTAAATACCGGGCTGCGACTGAGTGAGATGTATGGCCTAACTTGGGAGAGCGTGAACGCGTCCCGCCGAATCTTGACTGTCTCACGGTCGAAGAATGGCGAGACGCGCCATGTTCCGTTGAACGTTACCGCGGTCGCCGTGCTCTCGGAACTTCGCAAGCGTGGCGATGGCACCGGGCGAGTGGTCCGCAATATCAAAGGCTCGCCGCTGTCGGATCCGCGTTATTGGTTTGAGCCTTCCCTCCGCGCGGCAAAGATTCGAGACTTCTCCTGGCATTGCCTCCGCCATACATTTGCCAGCAGGCTGGTAATGGCGGGGTCGACTTACGCACGATCCAAGAGCTTCTAGGGCACAAGAGCATCGCTATGACCGTGAGGTATTCACATCTTGCCCCGGCCCATACCTTAGCTGCCGTTGAGCGGCTAGCCGGACCCGATCCAGAGGGTCCAACTGACACCGATACTGGCACCGCCGCGCCGTCCCGGTGTTTGGCTATGTCCAGTAAGTCTTTGCAGTAGATGGTATTATGAGGAAATGCTGGGGCGTGGTCCAATTGGTAGGACACCTCACTGTTAATGAGGACGGTGTTGGTTCGAGTCCAACCGCCCCAGCCAATTGTCCATTCGCACGCGTGACAGCTTTTTGGATTAGTCGCGAATTGTAGGAAAGCCTGCTTCCGTCCAGCCGCGCCAGCCGCCGTCCATCGAAATCACGTTGCGATAGCCCATTTTCCGCAGATTGTCTGCCGCCAGTGCGGATCGATAGCCACCACCGCAATATAAAACGAGCGTGGCATCTTTGTCCGGGATGGCCTTTTCGATGTCGCGTTCGATCACGCCTTTTCCGAGATGGACAGCATTAGGAATGTGGCCGCGAGCCCATTCATTATCCTCACGGGTGTCAATGATGACCATAGGTTCGCCCGCATCGAGCTTTTTCTTAATCTCGCGGAAATCCTCTTCCTTGATACGGGTTTTTGCTTCTTTCACGAGCCTCAGAAATCCCTCGGGATGATCCGGCATGATTTACCTCGCTGTCGTTTTGCGCTTCAACAAAAAATTTAGCACAGTCGGCGCCTGCATCGCGCACAATCACTGCATGTCGCGCCAGTTGGGGCCTACCTTTGTTTCCGCGACAATCGGCACGCTGAGTTTGTGCACTCCTTCCATCACTTCTTTTACCAGCTTTCGAAGGCTCGGAATTTCCTTTTCAGGCCCCTCGAACAAAAGCTCGTCGTGCACCTGCAGAATCATCTGTGACTTAAACCCATCTTCGAGCCGGCGATGAAGCTCGATCATGGCGAGTTTAATCAAATCGGCCGCAGCGCCCTGCATGGGCGTGTTCATAGCGGTGCGCTCAGCGAAATTGCGGATATTTGGCTGGGGTGAATTGATCTCCGAAATTTCGCGGATGCGCCCGAAAAGAGTCTTGGTTTGCCCGGTCTTGCGAGTTTCGGCGATCTGGCGGTCGAGAAATTCTTTCACACCGTGATAGCGCTCGAAGTACGCCGCGATAAACTTCGCAGCTTCTCTCTGTTCGATATCAAGCTGTTGCGCCAGGCCGAATGCGGAAAGCCCGTAAATCACGCCGAAATTGATGACTTTCGCTACTCGACGGTGTTCACGGGTTTGAGCCAGCGGCGGAACATTGAAAACTTCCTGCGCTGTTCGAGAATGAATGTCCTCGCCGCGCCGGAACGCGTCCACCAGAATCGGATCTTTCGAAAGATGCGCCAAAATCCTCAGTTCGATTTGCGAATAGTCGGCGGAGAGCAGCAGATTTCCCGGTGAAGCGATAAAAGCGGCGCGAATCTCACGACCCAGCTCTGAACGTATCGGAATGTTCTGCAGGTTTGGATTGGCTGAGCTAAGACGGCCCGTGGCGGTGCCGGTCTGGTCAAATCTTGTGTGCAGTCGCCCCGAAATGGGGTGCATCAGGCGCGGCAACACATCGGCGTATGTGGATTTCAGCTTCGTGAGTTCCCGGTATTGCAGCACTTTCTTGGGTATTTCGTGCACGAGCGCAAGTTCTTCGAGTACATCCACCGCCGTAGAGCGCGATTTCGTCCGGCTCTTGCGCGGGGGTTGCAGGCTGAGCCGGTCAAAAAGAATTTCGGCAAGTTGCTGCGGCGAATTAATTTTGAACTCGCATCCGGCAAGATCGAAGATGCAGCGCTCAAGTTCGGTTATCTCCTGCTGCATGTGCGTCGAAAGACGGTCGAGCTCCTTGGGATCGACGCGAACGCCAACCGCTTCCATGCGCGCCAGCACAGGCGCGAGGGGCAGATCGATTTTTTCGTAAAGATGCAGCAGGCCTTGCTTTTCGACTTCCGCGCGAAGAACAGGAGCGAGACGGAACAGAAAATCGGCACGTTCGCCCGCTGCTCCTGAAAGCGTGCAATTCAGATGACGCAGAACTACTTCGGCGAACGCGTGGTTTGCGGTCGTAGGCCGCAGCAGATACGAATAGAGCGCCGTTGCGTGTCGAATGGCCCCAACTCCGCAACCGTTCGTCACTGCATCTGGCGCCGCGAGCAGGCAAAAGAGCTTCGGATCGTGAACGATCTTAGGATGCTTTTCATCTGCAAGCCAATCCTTCATCGCGGCCACCGCTTTGTTCTCAACGTCATTCGCAGCGGTTCTGGCCGCGCCTGCCTTGGTCGACACTTCCACGTTGAGCACCCGCGTGCCGAAGCCTTCATCGTCCGGCTCTTCGGAATCAAGGTTCAGCCAGACGGCCGCTTCCTGGTTGCGAGGAATCGCGTCGAGGAGCTTTCCGAGCGCCGTATGGGAGTCTAGTACCGCATAGTCAGTTTTGCGCTCGTCTCCCACCGGCGCAAACTCGCGCAGCAAAGACGTAAATTCCAGCTCACCGAAAAGCTCGCGCAAAGCGGCAAGGTCGGGTCGGGGCAATTTCAGTTCTTCAAGGACAAGTGGCACCGGCAGGTCCGTCGGAATCGTAGCCAGTTGCTTGCTCAGTTTCACAAATTCGCCATACCTTTCGAGCGCCTCGCGATAATTTGCCCGCTTCACTTCGCTCGTGTGCTTCAGGGTTTCCTCGGCGCTGCCATATTGCTGAATTAACTGGCGAGCGCCCACTTCACCTATCCCGGCTTTCCGACGCTCGCCTGGCGCCGGCTTCTCGTTGGGATCGCGCGCGCCGGGAACGTTGTCGATCGAGTCGCCCATGAGTGCCATCACGTCGGGAACCTGGCTCGGCGGCACGCCCATCAGCTCTTCCACTTTTTTCGCGTCGATCAGCAGATCGCCCTTCGCAGGATTCAGCATCCGCACCCGGCCGCCGACAAGCTGCATCAGGTCCTTGTCGCTCGTGACGATGTAAACGTCGAGATCTTCTTTTTCGGCCTGCTTGGAGAGCGTCCCGATCACGTCATCGGCCTCATATCCGGGATATTCGAGCATTGGCAGCCGCATCGCCTCGCAATAGCGCCGGACAAACGGCACCTGGAGCGCAAGATCATCGGGCATTGGCTGGCGCTGCGCCTTGTATGCGGCAAAGAGCTTATCGCGAAAGGTTGGCGCGGAGACGTCGAAGACCACCCCGAGATAATCCGGCTTCCAGTCTTTGAGCAGCTTTCGAATCATATTGGCAAAGACGTACGGAACGTTTGTGGGGATGCCGGTGGCAGTCCGCATGCGCATGGGCATGGGGGCATAGAAAGCGCGAAAGATGTAGCCCATCGCATCGATCAGGAACAGGCGTTTTGGGGTTTCTGCAGGCATCCAATTCGGAAATTGTGCGACTCGCACGTCCAGCGTCGTCGGGTGGCAGGCCGCGAATATACCAGTATAGCAGATGGCGCGTAGCGATTCCGGCAGGCTAAAAGCTGCCATCGATAATGTGCGCTTGACTCTGTAACTTCTTGCGCTTATAGCTATTGCATCGATTTTGTTTCGGGGGGTTGGGTCTGAGGGGCTCGATAATGTCCTGCTTCATGCTTCCTGCAGTTGTTGTACGTCTGCGCCGTGCGTCTGTCTTTCAATCCTGGAGGGAAACTGCCATGGGGAACCTGCGTGTTTGTGGCGTTCGCGTCGTACTGTTCTGCGTTGTGCTGATATTGACGGCAGTTGCTGCGGCGCCGGCTTCAGCGCAAACCTTTCGCGGAACGATTCTCGGTACTGTTACGGACGCAAGCGGTGCCGCCGTCCTGAACGCGAAAGTCACTGCGCACAACGTGGATACAGGTGTTGACCGCAGTACAGACACAACGGCGGACGGGGGCTACTTGATCCCCGAGTTGGCAGTCGGTACCTATACGGTCACGGTCGAACTCAGCGGTTTTCAGAAGTCAGTCACGACCGACGTGAGAGTAGATATCGCCGGCGAGCGGCGCGTAGATGCAACGCTAAAGCCTGGTCAGGTCAGCCAGCAGGTTATCGTCGAAGGCGAAACTTTGCCACAAGTGGACGCGACTTCCGACACGCTGGGAGGCACGATCGAGAACAAACAGATCGAGGATCTGCCCATCAACGGCCGTGACTACACCAAACTCCTAATCATGGTGCCGGGTGCCGTCGGTGAGCCAAACGGCGGAGGCGATTCTCCAGGGTCCTACGGTCTATTTAGCGCAAACGGCAGCCGCGGGCGGTCCAACAATTATTTACTTGATGGCACGGATATGAATGACGGCTACCGAAACCTACCTGCGATCAATCAAGGCGGCGTGTTCGGGGTGCCGGGGACGATTCTACCCGAAGATTCTATTTCCGAGCTCAGCGTGCAGTCAAACTTTCAGGCTGAGTACGGCCGTAACTCCGGCGCAGTAGTAAATATCGTGACGAAAAGCGGAGGGAACAACTTTCACGGAGCTGTTTTCGAAGACTTTCGCAACTCAGTACTCAACGCTCGAAACTTTTTCAATACCACCTCTCAACCGAAAGATGCATTTCGCAACAATCAGTTCGGTGGTGCGGTGGGTGGGCCCATTGTTAAAGACAAAGCGTTCTTTTACTTGTCGTACGAAGGGCAGCGCGAAGGCATGGCGATCACGTCCATCAACACAGTTCCGACGCTAAACAATGGCGTCTTGGCCGATCCGAATGATTACGCGCAAGTAATTCAATCCATCGGCGGAAATCCGTCTCTCTGCACGACCACAGTCATCGCCTGCATTGACGGCCAGGCTCCCGGAGTGATCAATCCCGTGATCAAGAACCTCTACGATTTGTGCAATTCGAATGGACATTGTTCTGGGGGACAAAACGTTTGGCCGCTTACAAGCCAGATAGGTGGGCCGGCAAAGAACAATCTAGACAGTGTGCTTGCCAAGATTGACTATAATTGGAATCAACGCAATCAGATTTCTGGGCGCTACTTTTTCGGTAACAGCAATCAAAGCTTTCCTCTGGGCGTAGGTGGCGGGAATAACCTCCCCAATACGAATACGAACGCCCCGATTCGCACGCAGCTAGTCTCCATCAGCTGGATCAAGAACGTATCCCCGGACAAGACGAATGAAGCTCGTTTTGGATGGAATCGATATCGCAACGGTTTCTTCCCCCAAGATGCCTCTATTTTTGGGAATCCCAATGACACCCTGGAAATGAACACGGGTATCACGAATCCCCGAGACTTTGGTCTTCCCACGATAAAAGTTGGCGGCGGGTTGGCTTCACTGGGCTCTTCCGCGTTTGCGAATCCGCGGAACCGCGTAGATAGCAATTGGCAGGCATTTGACAATTTCACTTGGAACTTGAATCGTCATGCTGTCAAGTTTGGTGTTGAGTTTCGCCGAACTACCGTCGACTCCTTCAACGACTTGAATGAGCGCGGCACCTTGAAATTCTCGGACCTCGCCGACTTTCTGACTGGAAGTTTAAGTGGCGGGACGCTCGTGGCAGGCAATACGTCCCGAAACACATCGCAAAACTCCGTGGCCCTTTACGTTCAAGACAGTTATCGCGTTACGAGCCAGGTGACAGTGAATCTTGGGCTTCGCTGGGATTATTTCGGCGTGATTGGCGACAACGGTCAATTCAGCATCTATGATCCTAATGTCGGGCTGGTTTTGAAAAGCCAGTTATACCCAAAGGATTACAATAACTTCAGTCCGCGCGCGAGCGTGGCTTGGGACGTATTCGGCAAGGGAAAGACAGTGTTGCGCGCCGGATTTGGCGTCTTTTACGACGGCTTTTCGCAAGATTTCTTTACCGGCCAGCTTGCTGAAAATACATTCAATACCGGCCCGGCGTACAACGCCATCGGTCCCAATCCTATTTTTATTACCACCAAGCTCAACACCCCCACACTGCTGCCGGGCGTGCCTATCTTTACTGGGGTTGCGCCTGGCGAGGGCAATTCGACTACTGACGCCTTCACGGTTGCTCGAAATCTCCGCACGCCCTACGTCTACAATTACAACCTGAACGTCCAGCAAGAGCTCTTGCGCAATACAGTGCTGCAAGTCGGTTACGTGGGCTCTGCCGGAAGAAAGCTGTTTCGTTTCCGCGACATCAACCAGCCCACAGAGGCGACCATACAAGCCTACGACTATGCACTCAACGGGTGCTGTGTACCTCGACCGTTCGACGAAGCGGCTCCCCTAAGCCCTCTCGCGCCGAACGCTCCGTTCTACGTCAATCAGCTCGAAACCGAAGCCACCTCCAATTACAACTCGCTCCAGGTGTCTCTCTCTCAGCGAAATTGGCACGGTCTTAACAATCAAATTGCGTACACTTGGTCGCATTCCATTGATACAGCAAGCGACGGACAGGACTTCGTTCCCAATGCGTCTCAGCCGAACGACAGCACGAACCCGGGCGGTAACAAGGGGCCCTCGAACTTCGACACACGCAACCGCTTCGTGTGGTCAGCCACGTACGATTTTCCAAAATGGGAGGCTCTTGGCAGGATCGGTGAGGGGTGGTCTGTGAGTGGCGTTTTGACCCTCATGAGTGGGCATCCATTTAACCTGAACTATGCTTTCGAAGACGACTACGACGGAAGCGGAGAATTCTTCGGGCGACCGGATTTAATTGCGCCGCCCATCTATAATCGCTCTAACCCTTCGCAGTTTCTCGATCTGTCGTCCTTCGCAGTTCCTTGTACTTTTGATGGTGGTGGCACTACGGCACAAAATTGTGTTTTTGCAGGCGGTGTGAACTCAATGCATTTTGGCAGCCTCGGTCGCAATGCTTTGTTGGGCCCGGACTACCGCAACTTCGATTTTGCCATCACCAAAATGACCTCGATAACTGAGCGGGTGAAGCTGCAGTTCCGCACTGACTTTTATAATTTGACTAACCATCCAAATTTCGCGAACCCGCTATTGCCAGCATTTTTCGCCGACGCGGCTTTGAACGGAATCGGGTTGGATGGCAGAAGCCTTGGATTCTTTCCAATCACGGCGACGTCTGACGTCGGTTTGGGAAACCCCGTACTCGGAGGTGGGGGTCAAAGAAGCATTCAGTTCGGTTTGAAGCTGTTGTTCTAGCAATAGCGACAAACATATTTGTCAGGATTCCCGGCTCGGCGGCTCGCAAAGGTTGCCGGGCCAGATCTATTTTGAGCATTCCAATCCTCCGTAGGTATTGCTAGGCTCATCTTGCCGCACGCATACCGGGCGGTGGCGCCATGCGCTGATCCCGCCCAAGCCCAGCCGTCCTTTTGTAACGCGCGTGAAATATTTGCTAGGGTCCCTGCGTATTAATCCATGGAGAGGCGAAACACCACCGGAGAGATGAGCGCCGCGGAACTGGCGGAGGTGCTTTCGAATGTCCGGGCCGGTGACTCGGAGGCCTGGGGAGAGCTCTATCGCCGGTATGCCCCGGCCATGTTTCGTTTCTGCCGGCGGGCGCTTCCCACCCCGGAAGACGCCGAGGATGCAACGACGGAAATCTTTATGAAAGTGCGGCAAAAACTCGTCACCTACGATTCATCGCGGCCATTCACCGCCTGGCTCTACAAAGTGGCCAGCAACCATTGCTGGGATTTGCTGCGGCGACGGCGCATCCGTCAGGACCTTGAAACGGGCGACGTGGAGACGATGCCTCTCGAGCATCCTGACCCTGGCCAGCTTGAGAAACTGCAAGCCGAACATAGCAGCAAAGAAGTCCGCACGGGCCTCGCCAAGCTGCCGGATCGCGCCCGGATGGCGCTCGTCCTGCGCTATTACTCGGACATGAGCTACGACGAAATTGCCGAAACGCTGGGTGTGCGGCGCGCGTTTGTGGGTGTGTTGCTGCTGCGCGCACGCCACCAATTGCGTGAAGTTTTGGCCGGAAGCGGAGCCTCCGGAGAGCTGGGCGCTGCGGCAGGGAGAAGTTGATGAATCATTTTGACGAGATGACTGTTCTGCTGTTCCTCGAAGGCCAGCTTGATGCCGAGCACGCGCGAGAAGTGAAGCATCATGCAGCTTCGTGCTCCTCATGCCGAGCGTTGCTGAGTGCACTCGAAGGCGAAGGCGTCTGGCTTCGCGAATCCCTTGCCGCAGAGGACGAATCGGTTCCCGCGCGACTAGTTGCGGCTCCGCAGCGTGGCGGCGCGCCTTGGGGCTGGCTCACAGCTTTGGGTCTCGGTGCGGGTGGTGCCTATACGTTGTGGACCGGCTTCATCGAGCCGTGGCAGGCGCAGGCAGAGCAGGCAGGCTTCACACAGGGAAATTTGCTCACGATGCTTTTCTTCAGCGGTTCATTTTGGAAAGGATGGGATGCTATGCGAAGCTCGATGGAAATCATGGCGATGGCCGCTTTGGGACTTGTAGTGATGTGGCTCGTGCGCCGCCGTTTCCGGCGCGCGACGACATTCGCCGTTGTTATGGCGGCCGGTCTTTGCGCGGTTGCCCTTCCCCCTCCCGCTGCTGCTGCAGATACTGAACACGGAAACCCAAACTACACGCTCGCCGCTGGGCAAGTGGTCAAGAGGGACCTGATCGTCGCCGCTGACCGTACCATTATCGATGGTGACGTGGACGGCGATTTGATCGCATGGTCGCGCAACATAACCGTCAACGGCCACGTCAAGGGCGACGTCCTGGGCTGGGGGCAACTCGTCACCGTGAACGGAACAGTCGACGGTAACGTGCGCGCTTTCTGCCAGACGCTTTCAATCACCGGCACGGTCGGCAAAAACGCGATGGCCTGGAGCGGAGACGTCAACCTCAATCATAAAGGCAAGATCGGCGGATCAGCCACGATTGGCGCTGGCGATGGGGAGTTAAACGGCAGCATCGGAGGCGACGTTCTCGCATTCATTGGTGGACTCGAAATTGATGGTCCGGTCGGCGGCAATGTCCGCGTGCAGGCGGGCACTCTTAGCATCGGATCTGACGCAGTTATCAGCGGCACAACCAAATACAAGGGACGAAAGGCGGCAGAAGTTGCTGTAGGAGCTAAGCTCGCCAGCCCGATAGAATTCACAGAGCACAAGCACGGTCCCGATCGTGCATCCCCCCGCTACTATTGGCACCAGGCCTTGCATTGGGGTGCGAGCTTTGTTTTTGGACTCGTGTTGCTTCTCATTGCTCCACCTTTTTTCTACGACGTTGCGAACGCTTGCAAGAAAGTCGGCCCCACATCCGGCTTGGGAGTTTTGTTTCTTCTTGCGACTCCCGTGGCTGCAATTCTCGTCTGCATCACGATCGTAGGAATTCCGGTTGGTATCGCCGCCCTGCTTCTGTATGTGATTGCCTTATATTCAGCGCAGGTCTTTGTAGGGTCATGGCTCGGTGAAAGGATTCTAGGCGCAGCCGTTGGATTTGGTCCCGCGCTAGGGCGGCTCGCGCTGGGCCTAGCCATCATTCGTCTACTGCGCCTGATTCCTTTTTTGGGTGCGCTGGTAGCGGCCATCGTTCTTGTTTGGGGTCTGGGCGCGCTGGTTCTGACGCTATACCGATACATGCGGCCGCAATTCGCGCCTGCGGCAGCCGCAGCCTAAACCACGCCGATCTTGCTGCCGACACGGCCGATGATTTCGGCCGCGTGCCCCAAATCGGCGCGCTTGTGAGTGGCCGTCACGATTGTTCGCAGTCGCGCTTTGCCTTCCGGAACGGTGGGGAAACCGATCGCCATCGCCAGCACGCCCTCCGCAAATAGCTCCCGCGAAAATTCGAACGCCTTTCCCGCATCACCTACCAAAATCGGCGTGATGGGAGTCTCGCTGGCGCCTGTCTTGAATCCGAGCTTTTTCAGCTTGTTCTTGAAGAACTTCGTGTTGGCCCAGAGCTTCTTGATCAACTTTTCGCCTGCTTCAGAATCGAGAAGTTCGAACGCCGCCTGACAGGTTGCAGTTACGGACGGAGGATGTGACGTGGAAAACAGGAATGGCCGCGCCCGATGATACAAAAAATCAATCAAGTCCTTCGAGCCGCACACATACCCGCCGATCGCTCCAATCGCCTTGCTTAATGTCCCCACTTGAATATCCACGCGCCCATGAACGCCGCAATGATCGATTGTTCCACGCCCCCGGTTTCCTAGCACCCCCAACGAATGCGCATCGTCCACCATCATGATGCAGTTGAACCGCTCCGCCAGATCGCACAACTTCGGCAAATCGGCGATATCGCCTTCCATCGAAAACACGCCGTCGGTGATCAGCAGCTTTTTCCCCGGCCAATTCTCCGTTTCCTTCAGCACGCGTTCGCAATCGGCGAGATCCTTGTGCTTGAAAACTTTAATCGTCGCGCGCGACAACCGGCATCCATCGATAATCGAGGCATGATTCAGCTCATCGGAGATGATTAGGTCCTCTTTGCCGAGAATCGCTGACACGGTTCCCGCATTGGCCGTAAATCCCGACTGGAAAACGACGCACGCCTCGACTTTCTTGAATCGCGCGATCTGCTCTTCGAGTTCCATGTGAATCTTCATCGTGCCGGTGATGGTTCGCACCGCTCCTGACCCGACGCCGTACTTGCGAGTGGCGTCAATCGCCGCGCGGCGAAGCTTCGGATGCGTCGTCAGTCCCAGATAATTGTTCGAGCTGAGGTTAATCACTTCCTTGCCGTCGAAGGTCGCAACGGGCTTTTGCTCACCGTCCAGCACTCGCAGATGGAAATATTGATTCTTTGCTTTCAGCTCTTCGAGAGCGTCGTGCAAATATTGAAGCTGCGGACGTGCTGCGGTGTTCGTCATGATTCCCCCGGACTCGATTGATTCTCGCGGCAGAAATGCTACTTCGCGGAACCGTTGGGATAGAAAAGGATCTTCCCGGCCTGGCCGGATTCCAGAAGCGAAAACGCGTCGTCAAATTTCTCGAGCGGCATGCGCTCTTTGAACAGCGGCTCCAGATTCAGCCGCCCGTTCTTCAGCAATTCCGTCATCTGCACCCACGTTTCAAACATCCGCCGCCCATAAATCCCCTGGACCGTAGCGCCTTTAAAAATCACACCATTCACAAGGTCCAGCGTCACCGGATCCTTTGGTATTCCAAGTAGCGACGCGCGTCCGCCTGGCCGCAGCATCTGAAATCCTTTGTGAATTGCATCAGGATGGCCACTCATTTCGAGCATCACGTCAACACCAGCACCGTCCGTCGCATCAAGCACGTGCTGCACCACGTCATCGTGCGAAGGATCAAGCGCCTCATCAGCTCCCATTTTCTTCGCCAGCTCGCGCCGGTGCGCATTCACTTCCGTCGCAAAAAGTGTGGCGCATCCAGCGGCTCGCGCCACCGCGATGGACATCAGGCCGATGGGCCCGGCTCCGGTCACTACCACGTTCAGCCCGGCAATTTCGCCGGCCAGCACTGTATGCACCGCATTGCCGAGCGGATCCATGATTGCAGCGTAGTGCTCGGGAATCGCAGGATCCACCTTCCATACGTTGCGCGCAGGAATCCGCACGAATTCCGCGAAGCATCCATCTGCGTCGATTCCAAGAATTTTCACATTCTGGCAAACGTGCGGCTGGCCCATCCGGCACGGCCGGCAGTGCCCGCAATTCACGTGCATCTCGGCGGTCACAAAGTCGCCATAACGAATCGTCGGCACTTCGTCGCCGGTTTTTTCGACCACGCCACAGAATTCGTGGCCAAAAGTGAGAGGCGGATGAATTCGCGACGCCGACCAACGATCCCACCCGTAAATGTGCAAGTCCGTGCCGCAAATCGAAGCGGCACGCACCCGCACCAGCACGTCGGTCGGCCCGATTGTGGGAACGCCTACGGATTCAAGCTGCGCGCCCCGTTGCGGCCGCATCTTACGTAGTGCTTTCATCGTCGAGGATGACATTCGGATGTTCGGCGCACAAACAGCGCCCCGTCAAACTGCTGATGTTAACACACGCCCATACCGCCCCAAAGTGCAGCCAAATTCGCGTGTGGCGTTTGGCCTTTTTGATCTACCTTCGTCATGACGGGATCTCTATTCGGCTCTCAGACGGGTCGCAGCAAAGCTAGCGGGAAAGCTTCGAATGCCTCTCCAAGGTTTAAGCGACCCGTCGAACGGCCTTCTATTCCAGCCGCGCTACCGGCAAGCGTGTTCGTCCAACGTACAGGCGAGCCTTTGGGCAGTATCAATTCAGTCTGGTTCCAGAAGTCGCGCCGCTTTTCAGGCTCAACAACCGGCGCCTGCAATGCGGCAACGCATCGAACAGTTATCGAGACGAGCCAGTCATTGAAATTCCTGCGGGCGAAAGCAACGACTCGATCTCGATGCTGCCCAGTAACTTCTATCGGCAGGTATTCGCCATCAAGAAACAAATCGGGGTTTTCTGTTCTGGCATTCAAAGCGCGATTCAGGACGTGCATCTTCACCATCCCGTCCTTCCACGATTCGATCAACCTCTCGATGTTCCGGTCATCCTGCGATTCGTAAGCTTTACGCAAAAATCCGGCGAGTTCGCGGCGTTTTTCGAAGTCAATCGTCCCGCGGTTATCTGGATCAACGAGCCGCAAGTCCCAAAGCTCGGACCCTTGATAACAATCGGGCACGCCGGGGCAAGTTATTTTTAAAAGCGCTTGACTGAGACCGTTCATCATTCCGTAGAGGGCTGTGAATTTTTGGAACTCCTCAAACTTGGAGCAAAACTCGGCGTTGCCCCTTCGGTCCAGCACACCGGCAATGAAATCGCGCAACGCCGACTCGTGCACCTCATTGGGCCGTGTCCAGCGTGTATGAACTTGCGCCTCGCGCGTCGCCTTGATCATGTAGTCCTGAACGCGCGGCACAAGCGTGGTCCAGTCGTCCTCATGAAGAGGCCAGGTGCCAACGAGCGTTTGGTAGAAAAGATATTCTTCATTTCGATCCGGAACCGCAGCTGTATCCGCTTTATAGACAAATTCTTCGTTGCTTCGTGACCAGCAGCGCAGAGCAGCTTCCCATCTTTCAGGAATCTCGGACAGAACCGCAATTCGCGCCCGGGTGTCTTCCGATCGTTTCGTGTCGTGCGTTGTCGTCGCGTTTATGCTGTCAGGCCAGTTTTTCTGTCGCGTTGCAATTAGCTGATGGAAGGGAGAATGATCGGTCGTTGACACTCTTGGATCGCCGCCAACCTCGTTCAGCGATGCCAGCGGAAAATAGATGTACAGGGCGGTGTCTTCCATTCCTTTCGCCATGATCGAACCTGTGAATTGCTGCCAGCGCGTCACGAACGCAAGTCGCGCCTCCCTTTGTTCGGGACGAATATGTTCCGCGGCGGCGAGTAGCAGCACGTCAGACACGAAATTGAAATATTCTGCAGCGAGTGTAGGCCGCCGGCCCCGGGCAGACTCGATTGCTTCGGTGATTACTTTTCGAGCTGACTCGGGAACCTCAAGCGATTGGATGTACGTCCGATACACAGGAAGGCAAGCGGTAACTTCGATCAAAGCTTCGGCGAGTTCGGCAGGGTGCAATTCCCGTGCATAGCGATCATCTCGAGCGAGTTCCGCCAGCGTTCTGCTAACCGCGCGAATTTCCACCCCCAGCAGAGTGCGCATGATGAGTTTTTTCTTGTCGAATAGCAGATCCTCGAAGTTGACGGATAGTCCGATCCATTTTGAATAAACCTCCTCAAGCGTTCCTGCCTGCTGCTCGTCCACGAGCAGGCGGTTGGCAAAATTCAGATAGTCGTAGCCCGTGGTGCCTTCCACGGGCCAATCATCGGGCAGCCATTCGTTCTGTTCGATAATCTTTTCAACAATCAGATACAGATCGTCGTGTTCCGGACGCTGCGATGCCAGGCGCTCGCGCAAGCGTTTGAGATATCGCGCAGGCTCCCGCAGGCCGTCAATGTGATCGATTCGAAATCCGGAGCAGCTTTTGCTAAGCCCTATGCGTATTGCCTTTTCGTGAGTAGCGTCAAACACGGCCGGATCATCCGCTCTCACGCCGACCAAATCGGTGATCGAGAAAAAACGCCGGTAGTTGATGGCGTCGCTCGCGGTTTGCCAGAAGGCCAGGCGATAGTGCTGACCGGCAAGAATGTGTTCGAGTTCGTTAAGACTGCTCGGATCGCCGGGCTTGCCGTTTAGAACCTCGAGCGTTCTTTCGATGTGCGCGTAGACTTCCGGAGATGCAATCAGTAACTGGTGCAGCCGATCGCACATCCCTTCGAACTTCGCGCGCCGATCCGCCACCGGCAATGCCCCATTGCCAAGAGCGATCGATTGCGCCACCGCAACCACGCCCCGCCATTCCTGGGCGCTCGGCGAATCTCCCTCAAGCGAGGTGCTCTTCCCGTTGACGGGGGAGTTCAAAATCTGCGCATAGGAAGTAGGCGCGATGGGAAATAGCTGCTCGCCATACCTCAGGACGAATCGGCCGTCTTGCCAGTCAAGATGCAGCTCTCCGTCATTCAGAACATCACCAAACGGTCGTCCAAGAAACGGAAGCAGTAATTTGTTTTCCAGCGTTCGTGAAGGCGGTTTCCAATCGATATCGAAATAAGAAGCGAAGGGCGAATCGGGCCCGAACTCCAGCACATCCATCCACCATCGATTTTCTTTGCTGGCAGCCATATGATTCGGGACAAGATCCAGCACAAGTCCCATGCCGCGTTCTTCCAACGCGGATTGGAACGCCGCGAATTCCTCTTCGCCTCCTTCGTCGAGGTCGATTTTCGTCGGGTCGGTAACGTCATATCCGTGACCGCTTCCGCGGCGGCTACCAAGAATCGGTGATGCGTACACATGCGAGATCCCTAGTTCGCGCAAGTAATCGAGGATTGAAATCGCGTCCCGGAATCGGAAGTTCGCATTGAACTGAAGACGGTAAGTTGCCAGCGGCGCCCGAACAGGCATTATTGCGGTCCCTGGATATGCAGCTTTCCACGCACTGCGACGAGTTCGCGAGTCCACTCTTCGTTGCTCGGGCCGGCCCCGTCGTGGCTTGTGGTCACCCGTTCATTCCAATCATGGCAAGGATAAGCGGAGTTCTGCAACTCGATCGCTTCCAGCGACGGAGTCTCCGGCGGCGGTTGATAAAAATGACCGTGAACGCAGACGTATCTCATTTTCTCGCTTGCCTCGGATCCATGTATGACGAAAAACAGTTTGCAGAAGGAAGTTTCGCCGCCCGGTGCCTCAATGAGAGGCAGTAAGCCTGCACTCACCCAGATTCAGTTGAGCAACTGTCGGCTCTAGGCACTCCATAACCTAACGTCCGCGACGACTCAGAAGACACAAACTAACAACAATTATGCGAAGACGAAGAGGTTGAGAACAATACAGGAAAGTGCCTATGAGCCGCCTCAACCTTCGGCAGCACAAAGTTAGTCCTCTGATTCAAAAGGAAATGAAGGACTGACTTCCACGGTCTGTTCTATCACAACGCCATCCCGCCGCAATGTTTCTAGCGCGACAATAACCAAAAGTGACCACGCGTCGACCTTTGCTCAATACGATGTTAATTTGAGTAAATAGTTAGTTCCGAGTTTCGACTGATCACGGCCACGTGCGTTTCACGCAAGGAGACTCTGATGACAGCACATGCTAGTTCCCCGGCCCCAGCTGTTTCGCTGCCGTTGTCCAGGCTTTTTCGGCTCGTGTTTGTCGGCTTGTTTTTTTGTGCCCTCGGTGTGTACTGCCTCGTCGCAGAGGCTCAGGGCACAGTCGTCCTCGTCGGATCAGGCTCAAGCGTGCCGGCGCCTCTCTACAACCGATGGAGCCAGGAGTACGGCAAGCTCAGCGCGAACATTCAGATGCGATATCTTCCCGTGGGTACCAGCGAAGGGATCAAAGAGATTTCTCATGGTGCGGGCGATTTCGGCGCGGGAGAATCCCAGCTCACCGAAAAGGACCGGAAAGAAGGAAGCTTGATCGAGCTTCCCGCTGTGCTTATCGGGATTGTTCCAATCTTCAATCTTCCCGGTGTTCATCAGGAACTTCGGCTTTCAGGGGAAGTCTTGGCCGAAATCTACCTCGGCGATGTGAAAATGTGGAATGCGCCCCAGATCGCAAAGCTCAATCCCGACGTAACGCTGCCGAACCTCTCCATTCAGGTGGTCAACCGGCCCGCGGGAAAGGGCTCTAACTACGTCCTCACCGACTTTCTCTCCAAGGTGAGCTCTAGGTTTCGCTCCCAAATTGGAACCACGTCTTCACCTAAATGGCCAGTTGGTGAACCGGCGGAACGAAGCTCCGACATGGCCGACAAGGTAAAAAGTATCTCCGGTTCCATCGGCTACGTCGAATACCAGTACGCGGTGAAAGGAAACATTCCTCAAGCTGCCGTGCTAACCCCTTCCGGAAAGTTTGTTAAAGCCTCAACCGAAACGATCGCGGCAGCGTGCCAGGCGGCGGAAGCTCCCCACTGGAATAATTTTTCGGCTTCTCTGACAAACCTGCCAGGAGCAGATTCTTATCCCATCACCAGTTTCAGCTGGATTTACCTGCGGACCCAATCGTCGGATTCAGCGCGGGCAAAAGCATTAGCCGATCTGCTGGATTGGATATATGCGGATGGACAGCGTTATGCGGCGCAAGAGGGCTATGCCGAGTTACCTTCGCCACTTCTCGCAGCGGTGAGGAAGAAGGTCAAGGAGCTCAGGTAGCCGCTGCCAAGACTCAATTTTATTCATTTCGCGCTCAGGATTCGAATGATCCCTCATTCACAAGCGTCGCGGCTACCGCGCGCCGCCTGATTTTTCCCGTCGATGTGGTTGGTATGTTTTTCACCAGATATATTTTCTTCGGACACTTATATTCCGCCAGGTGTTCGCGGCAATGTTTGAGCAGTTCGGATTCAGTTGCTTGTCGTGACTCCTGCAAAACCACCGCTGCAGCCACTTCCTCACCCAGGGTCGGATGAACGTAGCCGAATGTAACCGCTGCTGCCACGGCAGTATTCTGCAACAGTACCTCGTCCACTTCGTGCGGTGCGATATTCTCGCCGCCGCGGATGATGATGTCCTTGATCCTGCCAGTCAAATGTAGATAGCAGTCTTCGTCGAGAACTCCCTCGTCGCCCGTGCGAAACCATCCGTCGGAAAAGGCTCGCGCATTCGCCTCAGGGTTGTTTTCATAGCCGTGAAAGACATTGGCCCCCTGAATCGCCACCTCACCGCGCTCATTCGTACCGAGGTGTTTCCCCTCCTGGTCCATGACGCTGATGCGCAGCCCGGCGCCCACTCCCACGGATCCTGCCTTTCGATGTCTCGGCGGTAAAGGATTCGACGTCATCTGGTGGCTTGCTTCCGTCATTCCGTAAGCCTCCACGAAAGGCACCCCGAACAGTTTTTCGATCTTATGAATCAGGCTTGGCGAAAGCGGCGCGCTGCAAGAGCGGATAAAGCGCAGGGTTGCAGCCTCTTCGGGTTTTCGATGGGCGCGAGCGAGCAGAAGCTGATGCATCGTTGGTACTCCTGAATACCAGGTCACCCGATGCTCTCGAACCGTCCTCCAGAAGGAAAGCGCGTTGAATCTTGTAGGAACAACCACGGTGCCGCCCGAAAGCAGTGTCGCCATCATCGAAGCCATCAATCCGTGGACGTGAAACAGGGGCATGATGCAGAGCGAAACGTCCGCTGGCGACAGACCGTAAGTGTTCGCAATATTCGCTGAAGAAACCGCAAGGTTAAAGTGCCGCAGGGGCACCCGTTTGGGCCGCCCAGTACTTCCGCTTGTATGCAGCACAAGCGCGATGTCGTCTGGCGTCGGCTCCTTCGCAGTCGCGCCGGTAGGGTTGCCGGCAAGCCAGACATGTCCATCCTCACTCATTCCGACGGGAAACACCGGGATTTTGCGATCGGAGGCAGCGCTGCGCGCGAATTCCGCTCCAGCCGCGGGACATAGAAGAATGCGAGCATTCGTGTCATTCAGAAAAAAAAGAAACTCCTCATACGGGTACGCCAGATTCAAAGGGGCCGCTTTTCCCGCAATGGTGGCGGCCAGAAAACTTACGATCGCAGGCAGTCCATTCGGCAGTGCAATTGCCACCGCGTCGCCGCGCCGGATTCCCACGGAAGCCAGAGCATTCGCCATAGCCAGAACTTGCTGCCTCAGCGAATCGTAGCTCACACGGATTCCCAGCTCCGGCACGATCACCGCGGTATGTTTGCTATCGGCGAATTGCAAAACATCCAGGAGAGTTTCAACGGACTTCAGCGTCATTCGTTGGCTCCTCTAAGTCCAATTGCCACGCGAGAAATTCTTGTCTAGTGTTAACGAAATGTTGCGCCACTTGGAAGGAAAATCCTGTGAATTCCGAATCAGTAGCCTTGGCGTTCGACGTTTCACTGAACGCCTTTCCCAATGTCCGGATTATCCCATCGCGTATCTCGATGGGCAACCGAAGCTCAGCGAGCAGTCACGGAAAGGGAGTTTCTAGCGGCCCGGATCTAAATCTCGAATCACCACGTTCAGCACCTGTCCGGTTCGTCTCGCATCGGTCTCCGAGACGGTTCCTCTCAATTCATTCTCTTCGTCGCCATCGGAACTATCCCGATACGTTCGCGCAATCGCCGGTAGCCTGGCGCATCCGCCCCGGATCAGCCCGGCCTTCTCTGCGACGGCAAGTCTCGTTTCAAATGGCCAACCGCTGATTTCCCCTGCGGGCGCTCCCGCACTCGCGAGCCCTTCTAGTCCTTTGTGTTCGAGTGCGTCGGTCACGATCGCCTCAAGAACTCCGCACGAAGTGCGAAGCGCCACGTCGTATTCCATTTGCTCGAGAGCCCGCCGGCTATTCGCATAAGCTTGCTCCACCACCGGGCGCAATTCAGGGTTGTGAACAAACTCGAACCGCCGGCGAATCCCCGTATCCGCTGACGCTTGGGATGCAGGCGAGGCGTCGCTAAGAGAAGACCTGCCCGGCATTCCGGATAGCGATGCCACCGCTTGCCCGAGAACGTCGAGCAGCCGATTGACGATCTCGTCCGGAGGCACTCCTTCGGCAGCTCGCCCGTCAGCAGTCCGCATCAAGAAGGCGTCACTGAACGAACGAGCCAGCCAATGGGCTTTGCTGCCTCCCGACAATTTATTGATTGTCGTGCCGCAATGTTCCTGCCAGGCCCGTGTTTCAGCCATCACCGCTGGCTTGCTCGCATCTGATCTTAGCCTTTCGCGAATCTGGCGCCCGCGTCGGATCAGACCGTCCAGGTGCGACAACTGAGCTTCGATTTGAGCTCGCACACTCTCTTCCATCGCTTGCGTCTCCCTCTCTTAAACACTTGCTTTGCAATTTCGCGCCAATTCGATTATCGCATCTCGTCTGCCAGCAATAACGCAGCGGCTGCAACGTAATGCTGTCGAAACACTCCGCAACCGTATCTTGACGAAGGGCAATCTGAGATTCGCTATAATTTAAAACATGGCCCGGTTCCTCGATCGATTGTTGCGAATGCTCCGCGAGCGGCGCGGAACGGATATGTCGTTCATGTGCCGCCATCTTCTTTCCGAACGCGGCGAAGCTTCGCAGACTGCTCTCGCGCAGGAAATCATCAATTCTTATAGGGCGATGAACGACAAGCAGCGGCTGCAATTTTATGAAATGCTGTCCCGTGATTTTGTGCCCGATCAGGCTTCCATTCTTAGCGCCGCGGCAGGCTATCAGAGCTCGCCTGGACCCCACTCATTAGCCGCTCTATCTGCGGCTGTCGAAGCTCCGCGTCAGGAGCTGTTCCGCCGGATTAACACGGCGCCGCGCGGCACCGAAACCCTCGTCGCGATGCGCGAGCATGTATTGGCCTCCAGCAACGGAGATTTCGCCGCGCTCGATGTCGACTTGCGGCACTTATTCAGGTCCTGGTTCAACCGCGGCTTTCTGCGTCTCGAACGTATTAGCTGGCACACTTCGGCACTGATCCTGGAAAAACTAATCGCTTACGAATCAGTCCATGAGATCAATGGCTGGCCCGATCTCCACCGGCGCCTCGAGGCCGACCGCCGCTGCTTTGCCTTTTTTCATCCGGCGCTTATCGATGAGCCGATCATTTTTGTGGAAGTAGCCCTGTCCCGCGGACTGACGGGCGATCTCGAACCGTTACTGGATATTCAGGCCCCAGTGCTCCCTCCCGAGAAGGCGGATACAGCCATCTTTTATTCGATTAACAATTGCCTGCGCGGCTTGCGCGGTGTTCCATTTGGCAACTTTCTGATCAAGCAGGTAGTGGACGAGTTGGCTGCCGAGCTTCCGAATATTAGAAACTACAGTACGCTATCACCTCTGCCGTACCTTTCGCGGGCCTTGCGGGATCAACAAAACGAAAACGGTTTCACGCACGATCGCCTCTTGCGCCTGGTTGCAAATGATACCCGTAGGCTCACTGCGGAAGCGCGCCGCCGCGACCCTGTCGAAGCCCTTTTCCATTTCTTGGAACAGCCACTGGCCCATCGAGAAATTCTCGCTCGGCCTCTGGAGCATCTCTCCCTTGCGTATCTCACACAGGTGCGTCAGAACGGCAAACTCCACGATCCCGTCGCCACTTTTCATCTTTCGAATGGCGCGCGCCTGGAGAGAATCAACATTTTCGGAAACCTGCGACCCTATGGCTTGCGTGATTCCTTCGGCGTGACCGTCAATTATCGGTATGTTCCCGCGGACCTCGAGGAAAACCACGAGCGTTTTGTTAGAGGAGAAATACAGGTAGCCAACGGGCTGACATCAGAATACAAAGCGGTAAGAAAGGCCTGGCAGCCGCACGGCTCTCTGCAAAGCAAGAATCATTGAATCCACACCTCGCAGTATTGCCGCAAACCAAACTCCCAGCGCTCGTTCCGACAACCGGAAGTCCTAACTCCGTCGATCTGTTTAGCTTACGCGACCTCGAACTCGATTCGCCAAACTTTTCCCGGCCTGCTCGTCTGTTAGGCGCGCGCGGTCGACGTCCGTGGTTCCACCGGCGCTACCGCAGGTACTGCCTCGCGTTGCCCCGGTGCCTTCAGCCGGCGGAGGACAAAGAACGCCAGCACCGCAGCGATCGAGTCGAAAACGATTGCCACCCTGAACACACCAGCCCAGCCAATCTTCGGCATGTTGAACTTAGCCGCGAACGGGGTCCAGATCGTCGGCACCACGGTCAGAGCAATTCCGTACGCAACGATCACTCCTGCCGCGATAAGCAAGGCGGTCTTGGCCATGCGACTGAGTTGAAGGCGCATTACTGTCGGCGCAAGGAATACCGAAAACAGCACTATCACGCCGCCAAGCAAAAGCAGCGCGTCCGCTCGGAAGTCGAAAATCTTGCCCGCAGCAAGAGCGGATCCGATAGGAACAAACATGGAGGCCGTCCCCTTTGCTGTATACAAGAAGCCATAGTTCGTCGTGGCGTACTTGCGGCCAAAGAAGTCTCCACAAAGCGCCGGAAAAAGCGAATAGATCTCACCCCATCCGAAGAACGTGAAGGCGCTAAAAACTACGAACAGCTTCGGGTTGTGCGCAAACTTGATGAGCGCGAAGATGGCAATCGCCTCCAAGCCGAATGCCAAAGTCATGGTCTTCTCGCGTCCGATATGGTCCGAGATCCAACCCCAGAACGGACGACATAACCCGTTGACCAGGCGGTCCGCGGAAAGAGCAAAGGTGAGTGCAGCCATGCTCAGACCCAGCAGCTGCACCGGAACTTTGTCCACGCCGAAGTCTTTGGCCATCGGGGCCAACTGAGCGGTGGCCATCAAGCCGCCGGTTGCTACCATAGCCATCATCCCGTACATCAGCCAAAAGTGTGGCGTCGAGGCCATCTCGCCCGGCTTGAAGTCCACGGGGCTTTGGCGAACTTTTACCTCCGGGCTGCCCTTTAGCCTCCACGTCTTCGGCAGCCAGCCAGCTGGCGGAGCCTTTAGGAACAGCGCCGCGATCACAACAACTAATCCCTGGATGATGCCCCATTTGATGAACGCCGCTTGATAGCCCGCGGAAGCGATCATGTTCGCGATCGGCGCAACAGTGAAGGCGGACCCGGCTCCGAATCCCGCGGCGGTGAGACCTGCTGCGAGTCCCCGATGGTCGGGGAACCACTTCAGCGCGCTACCAATGGCAGTGCCGTAGACGATGCCTGCGCCCAATCCTGCGATCGCGTAGGAGAGGTAAAGTGCGGTCAGCGTCTCGGCCTTTCCGCTTCCGTACCATCCGATCGCTGCGAGCACCCCTCCGAGCATGACGAGGAGTTTCGGTCCGAATTTATCGACAAGCCACCCTTCAAAAGGAACCAGCCACGTTTCAAGAAGAACGAAAACCGTGAATGCCACCTGGATCAGCGCCTGTTCCACTCCGAGCTTTTTCTGCAGCGGGCTGACAAACAGCGTCCAGCCATATTGCAGGTTTGCTACGGCTACCATGCTAAGCACGCTGAAGAAGAGAATAAGCCAGCGGTTGTCTTTCAGAGCTTGGAACCCTGCGCTTCGTTCGGAAGGGGTTTCGGTCATGCGTGCATCTCCTTACCGTTTACCGGAATTGCCTCTAACCAAAAAACAGAGGCATTCATCATCTCGGCCCGGTCCGCTCGCAATGATTGGGGAATGCTCGGAAGAATTAGAGGGTCTCGGCATACGACCGCAGAGATACCCCTATCATGCACGCTATACGTCAAAGCGCGCCTATCAGATCTGCCTTCTTCACAGCTGCATTACTTCTGTAAATGGGACAAATCCAAATTTCTGAGCGAACCCCCCACTGGTCCGCTAAGCGAACCTCTAACACCCTATCAATTACGTGTCAAGAGCTTAGTAATCCCGTCTCTAAGAAACCCCCAGCAGACGGCCTCTGAAAATTGTTGGCGATATAGTCAACTTTGTGCAATTCCCTTGACAGGTTCTCGACCGATGTGGTAGACGCTCCCTGCCTTGCGAGAAAAAATCTCCGCGAAGAGGGTAAATATGCGCTCGCCAAAACTTCGGGGTGTGCTTCTGGCCTCGCTTTTCGTCCTTTCCAGTCCGCTCGCCTTTGCTCAGAGCGCCAAACCCGCCCCCGATCCCGCACCGCAGAAGGCTGCGACCGAGGAAGAAGTACAGCAATTGCGCCGCGAGGTAGCCGAACTCAAGGCTCAAATCCAGCGTCTCGTCCAGGCGAGTGCTCAGCCGCAGACCGGAGGCGCGCACCTCGTTCAGGCGAACGCTGTTGCCGATCCTGTCCAGCCGGATTCCTCCGCCGCGCCAGCCGCGGCTACCACGGAAGATATCGACGCCCTTCAGAAAGAGATCGATCTACTCCAGAAGAAAGCCAGCGACGCTCCTGCGGTCACTGCCGGGTGGAACGGCGAGCACTTTTTCCTGAAAAGTTCCGATGGCAACTTCCAGCTCATGCCTGTCGGATACTTGAACGCGCAATACAATTTCTACAAAGGCGACGGCGCTCCCTCCAACACGTTTCAAATCAGGCGCGCCCGCTTTGGTGTTCAGGGATACTACGGAAAGCAGCTCGATTACGCATTCCTCTTCGAAACGGCCTCCACCGCCACCCCTACCATCGCCGTTCGAGACGCTTACATAGACTTCAAGCCCTGGAGCTCCTTCAAGATCATGGGCGGCCAGTACAAGGTGCCATTCTCCATGGAAGTCGGCACGGGCGACACCAACGTCGAGTTCGCTGAACGCTCCATCGTTTCGGTTCTGTATCCCGATGCCGGCGGAACCTTCCGCGCTCCTGGCGTTGACGCGCACGGTGATTTGTTCGGAGAGCGGATGCAATACTGGGCGGGCATCTTCAATGGCAAGGGGCTCCTAGCCAACAATACCACCAACGAAATTGAAGTCGTTGGCAGGGTTCGGTTCGCGCCGTGGAAACAATCTGATAGCCCTTGGCTGAAGGGACTCTCCTTTGGCGGTTCTGTCGAGCACAGCCGTTCCAAGGCCCTCGCAAACGAGTTGAGCTTCAGCGGTGTCCTGAATGACCAGACTTACACTTTCTTTCCGCAGTTCCGGATCAATGGCGGAATCTCTCGATATAACGGCTTTGCTTCCTTCTTTAGAGGACCCCTGGGTATTCGCGCAGAATACGCGCAGCTCCTCGAAAAGCGCAGCGGCATCGGCTCATTCGTCCCCAGCGGCGTCGGGTTCAACACGCTACCCGGCATCGTAGGCAAAGGTGCTTATATATCGGCCACTTATTTACTCACCGGTGAGAAGGAGCCGGAAAACGCCATTCCGCGCGTCAAGCACCCTGTAATCGGACCCAATTCTCCCGGAGAGTCGGGTGGCCCTGGCTGGGGCGCATTTGCCGTTAAGGCCCGTTATGCGTGGCTGCAGGGCCGGGCCGGCGGCATTACCTGCGATGCCACCACCACTCCCGCCTGCCCGATTACACCAGGCGTAGTCCCAACCTTTAGCGACCACACAGCCCAGTGGTCCTTGGGCTTCAACTGGTATCTCAATTACTGGGTTCTCGTTAAGTCGGACTTCAACATCAACCAGCTGAAGGACCCAAGCGTTCAGGGCATTCTGCCGCGGAATTACTTTGTGTTTATCGAGGGGATTCAGTTCCGGTTCTAATCGAGGTCTTGAGCGTCTAGGATGAGTCCGTTTGCTGGTGAATACGGGGGCCGGCACGAGAATCCGAAGGCGTTGGACGATCAAGGGCAGCTCTTAGTGAAAGGCTATTCGCCCCCGGCAAACACGGTTGGAGGAGATTCGATGCGATCGAAAACGTTGCCCCTTGTAGGTTTCGCGATTGTGCTGGTATCCACTCTGATCTCGAACAATTGCGGAGGCCCCGCGAACTGTCCTGTCTGCGGCACGGACAAGAAAGCAACGGTCGGGCTGATCGATGCGATGCTCGTGCCGGAACACAACGCCACTGGCGAGCCCGGCGGACCTTTCAACATCTTCGATATCAGTTGGGTCGATCCCATGAATCGCCTCTACTACGTTTCCGATCGAGTCGGCCTTGACGTTCCGGTTTTCAATACAGTTACCAATATCGCGCTCGCAGCAATCGGTGGAGACAACTCGGTTGCTGAGGCAGGCAACAATGTCAGCTCGTGCTTCATGGACGCGGCTAGTGGCATTACGATTCCTCCAATCACGACCCCCTTGGGCAACTACACGCGCTATGGATGCAAGACGGGAAATTTCCGCTTACCTGGATTCTTTAGCCCGAACATGCATTTCGGTGGATTTGACGGAGGCCAATGTTGCGCTTCGCGTGCCAACAATTTGAATCCTTTGTCCGGTCCGAATGGTCTCGAAGCAACGGCGGACGGAAATTTCCTGTTTGTGGGCAATGGAAGCGCCAGCGTGGCTGTATTCGACATGCGCCCAACGATTGCAAATCCGTCCGTACCGCCCACCGTGGTCGCGACAATAGTGGCAGGTTCATCTCCGGACTTTGACGGGATTCCCAACGGCATAACCGGTTGTCAAGCGTCCGCAAACGGAAGAGCCTTCTCTGACCCGAGTTGCGGCGACCTGCGGTCCGACGAAATTTCCACGACGGGTGGCTTAGTGACAGCTCCGGATGGAAGTCAACGATTTTTGATACTCATAGCCAACGGTGACCCTGCGCTTCCCTTCGTCACAATCGCCGACGCGACAGGGATCGTCACAGGAACGGGAACTCTACAGCAACAGCACTGCCTACCCTACAGTCAGACTAAGGAATACAGTCCCGGTGGTCCGATGACGCCGTTCCCGGCAAACTTCTCCTCCTGCATTTTGGGCCAGGTCTATTACGATGCGCCATTCAATAACGACATCAACACGGTAATTGACGACTCGCCGTCCAGCGATAATGGAATAAATGGACTCACGTGCCCCGACCCTTCTCTCGAATTCGCCGTCCAGCCTAAGAGGGTATCTGTCCCGAGCGGCGCTTCCGGCCATGCCGCTGGTTTCAACCCGGATGTTCCGTGTCATCACGGGCCAATGCTCACCGCCACTACTGCCGCTCAAGCTGGCGGCGTCTTTTGCGCGCCGGGTCCGAAGACACCGCCCGGGTGCGTCGGGGCGGTAGCGCTCGCCGGTATCGGCGGGTCCGTTTTCAATCCCAACACAGGCCACTTCCTTGTATCGAACGCGAATTCAATTGGCGGCGATGTGACTGTTGGCAGCATCGACGAAATCGATCCCTTCCACACCTTCCCCGGTGGGCCACCCAATGGCGTACCTGCGGTGATCAACAGCTTCCCGGTGCCCAACTGCCAACCAAGCGGTGTCGTGGTCGGTCCTGGCACAGACGTGATGGTGACGTGCGCGGGGCATGATGGAAGGCAGTTTGCTCCGCTAACGTACATCATGAATGGCACTACAGGCGCCATCCTCGCCACGATCAACTTCGTCGGCGGCGCGGATCAAGGGTGGTTTAACCCCGGCGACGGAAAGTATTACCTGGCTTCGAGAGACATGATCCCCGCCCCTGTACTCGGTGTGATCGACGCGCGTTCTCGGCAGTGGCTGCAGAACGTACCAACAAGCGGCAATGCACACAGTGTCGCGGCCGATCTACACAACAATCACGTCTTTGTACCTCTGCCCGCCGGTGGCTTGTGCCAATCGCAAGCTCCCGACGGTTGCGTCGGCGTCTACGCGTCCCAGTAATTGAAAAGCAGAACCTGTGAGGAAGCGAACTATCGGACGGCGGTTTCTTGATAGCGCATCATTTTCCAGTCACCGTCACGATTCGTCCAAAGTTCGCCGATGAAGACCCTCCGAAAGAGTGCGGCGGAGCCTCTTGGGAATTGCATGGTGCATTCATAGGTGACGAAAGCGTAGTGCGGTCCAAGCTGTTGCACCTGGAAAAGCTGAAGCGAATATTCCACAAACATGCTGTGCTCCACTTCTCGCACCGTTTTTGTCTTGGAGCGCTCTCCGTCGCCATCCGCTTCCACCGCCTGGAAATCGTCGGTCAAAAACGCGGCATAAGCATCTTTGTCCTTTTTTTTGAACGCTGCCCACGCGGCTTTCACTTTCACTTCCAACATCTCCGCCAGCTTGGACTGGGCGCTGGTGTCCTTTGATGGCGCGTTCGCCGAGGCTTTGTCCGTCGCAGCCGGTTGCTGCGCGAACGCATAACCTGGCAATGCCAGCGCTATACATGCGCAAAAAAGCCAATTTCGCATTTGTATCTCCTCAAAACCGAAGCGCCGCGGATATTACAGTTCTCGTGGCATGCAGTCAAAGCGGAGTTCACCTTTGGACAGAACACGCACAGGAATTGAGGCGCCGAGATGCGCGCTACAGCCGATTGCTGTCCGGAGTTCTCTTAGCTAGTATAAATTTATAAGCCAATATGGATTTTCGAACGAACGTAGGCAAAGGGAGATGAAACCATGAGATCAACCACGCTACTCGCGCTTGTTCCGCTACTATGGGCGTCTCTCGCATTCCCGGCAAGAGCTCAGCAACAATCCTCACCGTCAGGTCAGGGCTGGCGCCAAAGTCAAATGACAGATGGAACGTCCTACACCCGATTCTCGTTGACGGGTAAATTCCTGAAACGGCCTGCCGGTGATGTGTCGAATCCCCCCGTATTGGCCGTGGATTGCGGGAAGGGACGCGGGTCCAAGGGCAAACTCATAGACGGAATCGTCCAGGTCAACGCACCCCTGAAGATTCATTACGTGGAACCGACAGAGATTCACGGGACTTCCTACTACCCGAAAGTATTCGTTCAACTCCGCGTGGAGGACGAAGCTAAAAAAGACAAACGACAGTGGACGCCTGGGAAAGACAAGACCTCCGCCGTGTTTTCTAAATATTCTCTGAAAAAGATGCTCAGCGCTCACACTGTGGAAATCAGCACGCAGGATGATGCTGGTAACGACGTCGTCATGCAGTTCGACGTGCCCTCCGACTCAAAGGCCGTCGCAGTAGCCTGCGATGTCGACATCAAGAAGTAGAAACTAATCCCGGCTCTCCACAAACGATCACGAGTCAACTGAACTCTGTCTCATCGGCACCGGGCCACAGAGTTTTCTTCCGATTCCGAAGTGCATTTGTATTCGGATATTGACCATCCATATTGATCCTATATAAGGTGACTGTACGATGAGTTCCGCCGCGCAAGAGTTCCTCCGCATCGCCGCCGTAAAATCTGCGGACCTTACCCACCGCAAGATCATTCGCCGCGGCATCGATCAATACAGCGCTGCCAATGATCGCGGCCGCTCCCGCTTTGCGGACTGGGAAGCGGCCCGCCAGCGTTGCCATGAAATCAAGTGGGAAGCGCTAAACAACCTCGATCGCTATCTCCTCGAATTCGAACAGCGTGTGAAGGAACGCGGCGGCCATGTATTCTGGGCCGCGGATTCCGCCGAAGCCTGTCGTTACATCACCGACCTCGCTGTCAGTCGCGGCGTTCGCAAAATGGTGAAATCGAAATCCATGGTGGCGGAAGAGATTCATCTGTCACCCGCGCTCGAAAAGGCCGGCATTCAGGCGATGGAGACCGATCTCGGCGAGTACATCGTGCAATTGCGCAACGAGCCGCCCTATCACATCGTCACGCCCGCAATGCACCTCACGCGGAAAGACATCGCCGATCTTTTCAAAGAAAAATTAGGTGATGTCGATACCGACGATCCCGTCGAGCTGGTCGCCGCCGCTCGCCGCGCGCTCCGCCGCGATTTTTTCTCAGCCGAAATGGGAATCAGCGGCGCCAATTTTCTCGTTGCTGATGCCGGAATGATTGCCCTCACCACCAACGAAGGCAATGGCCGCCTCTGCACCAGCGTCCCGCGCATTCATGTAGCCCTCGCAGGCATCGAAAAGGTGATTCCGAGGCTCCAGGATCTCGCGGTGTTCTGGCCCGTGCTGGCAACGGCGGGCACCGGCCAGCCAATCACTTGCTACAACACATTAATCGGCGGACCGCGCAAACCGAATGAGGTCGACGGGCCCGAAGAATTCCACGTCGTACTCCTCGACAATGGCAGAACTGAATTGCTCGCGGACGTCGAGCAGCGCGACGTGCTGCACTGCATTCGCTGCGGCGCCTGCCTTAACGTGTGCCCTGTGTTTCGCACCGTGGGCGGACACACCTACGGCACCACGTATCCGGGCCCGATCGGCAGCGTCCTCACTCCTCACTTGCGCGGGATCGACGAGTTTCACCATCTCTCCTACGCCTCATCCCTTTGCGGCGCGTGCTCCGATGCCTGCCCGGTGAAAATCGATCTGCATCATCACCTTCTCGAAAATCGCCGCAACGCAGTGAATCATTCCGCCCGCCCCTGGGTCGAACGGTTTGGTTTCAAAATCTGGCAATGGACCATGCAGAGCGCCTCGCGCTTCCGGCTCGCGGGCGGTCTGGCACGCATGGCCCTCCACGTCACGCATGGCCTGGGTTTGGACGGCACGGCGCTCGATCCGATGGGCCCATGGTCGAAGAATCATGCCGCTCCCCGCGTCCCTGAAAAATCATTTCGCGCGCTCTGGGGAAAAAACAATGCCGCAAACTGAAAACCCCAGCCGCGAAACCATCCTCGGTCGCATCCGTACGGCGTTGCGCGAGCAAGCTCCGCGTCACGACCCGGTCGACGCAGGCCCGATCTTCGCTCCCGTCACCGATCTGCTCGAGCGCTTTCAGAAAGAATGCGCAATAAACATCACGGAATTTGTCGCCGTTCCCAATTTGCACGCGAGCGGAGCGGCCATAAAGGAACTCCTAGCAGAGCTTCCGCCCGGAGAAATCTTCGTTCAAGACTCGCCCGATCTCCGCAAACTCGCGGCAGGATGGCAGGATGGCCGCACGATTCAGTGGTCGAGCGAAAGCGGACCAAAGGAATCCGCGCAAGCCACGATCTCCGCGTGCGAAGCGCTCGTGGCGCAAACCGGTTCCGTGCTCGTTTCCGCCGGATGTGGAGGCCGCGGCGCTTCCGTCGTCGCGCCGGTTCACATTGTCGTGGCGACGATCAATCAGCTCCTACCCGATATCGATGCCGCCTTGGCCCGTGTTCAAGAGCGCGGAACCGTGGCCCAGAATTCCTTTCTGTGTCTCATCACTGGATCTAGCCGCACCGCGGACATAGAAAAGATTCTCGTTATGGGCGCGCACGGCCCTCGCCGTCTGATTGTTGTCCTGGCAACGAGCTGACTTATTCGCCCCGGATTGCAAAAATCCTCCCACTTGCCCAGAGCTGCCGGAAACTGCGAAAATGGACTCGATTTGCGAAATAATTGACGCGTCTAGTTCGCTTACCAGTTCGCCCGGCCTCCGTCAGTAGAAGAGAAATGGCTCTCACACAACAACCCGAGCGACGTGAATACGGCCATCGGCGCACAAGGAGAATTGAATGAGCGGAGTGCGAGTTCTCGTTGGAACGCGCAAGGGCGCGTTCATCCTCACATCCGATGGAAAGCGCGAGAAGTGGGACATCAGCGGTCCGCACTTTGCCGGCTGGGAGATGTATCACCTCAAAGGCTCGCCCGTGGACCCGAACCGTATTTACGCTTCGCAATCCACTGGCTGGTTCGGCCAGCTCATTCAGCGATCGAACGACGGCGGCAAAACCTGGGAGCCAGTCGGCAACAAATTCGATTACGCAACAGTTCCCGGCACACATCAGTGGTACGACGGCACGCCGCATCCGTGGAAATTCGCGCGCGTCTGGCACCTCGAGCCGTCGCTCACCGATCCGGACACGGTCTACGCGGGAGTGGAAGATGCTGCGCTGTTTCGTTCGACCGACGGCGCGCACACTTGGCACGAGCTTGCCGGTTTGCGCGAACACGGGTCGGGGCCGCGCTGGCAACCGGGCGCCGGCGGCTTGTGCCTTCACACAATCATTCTCGATGAGAAAAATCCGAATCGAATCGTCATCGCAATTTCGGCAGCGGGCGCATTCCGCTCCGACGATGCCGGTAAAACGTGGCAGCCGATCAATCGTGGATTGAAGTCCGAAGGAATTCCGAATCCCACCGCGGAAGTGGGCCACTGCGTTCACCACATCGCGATGCATCGTTCGCGTCCCAATTCCTTGTTCATGCAGAAGCACTGGGACGTGATGCGCAGCGACAATGCCGGCGATTCGTGGCAGGAAGTGAGCGGCAATCTCCCCACCGATTTCGGCTTCGCGATTGACGTTCACGCGCACGAGCCGGAAACGATTTACGTGGTGCCGATCAAGAGCGATTCCGAGCATTTCGTCCACGACGGAAAGCTGCGCGTCTTTCGCAGCCGGACCGGCGGCAACGAATGGGAGCCGCTGACGAAGGGCCTTCCGCAGCGCGATTGCTACCTGAACGTGCTGCGTGACGCGATGGCAGTCGATTCGCTCGATTCTTGCGGAATCTATTTCGGCACCAGCGGCGGGCAAGTCTACGCATCGGCGGACGCAGGAAACACCTGGAACGCGATCGTGCGCGATTTGCCGGCCGTGCTCTCCGTGGAGGTTCAGACGCTGCAATGATTCGCGTGGTACTTCCGGCACATTTGCGAACGCTCGCACGCGTGAACGGCGAAGTGAGCGTCGAAGTCGCCGGAGAGCCGACGCTGCTTTCAGTGCTCAACGCGCTCGAGACGCAGTATCCGGTGTTGCGCGGCACAATTCGAGATCAGGTGACGCATGAGCGCCGGCCATTCGTAAGATTCTTCGCCTGCGAAGAGGACTATTCGCACGAGCCAGCGGAAACCGCCCTGCCCTTGGCCGTTATCGCTGGCAAAGAACCGTTTCTAATCGTCGGAGCAATGTCCGGCGGCTGATTTTCCCCGGCTCAATGAAACATCACCGGATCGCGAGCGCGATCCGGATTTGAATCAGACACAGGAGGCAACATGCAATTGGACCCCTATCTTCATTTCAACGGAAACTGCGAGGAAGCGTTTAAGTTTTACGAGAAAGCGCTCGGCGGCAAGATCACCTTCAAGACCACGTACGGCGAAGCGCCCGCTGCCGCGCAATCGTCACCCGACTATCGCAACAAGATCATGCACATACGCATGGACCTGAACGGAAGAGTGTTGATGGGCAGTGACGTGCCCGCCGATCGTTACCAGGCTCCGCAAGGATTTTCCCTTTCGGTGAGCACAAAAGATTCGGCGGAAGCGGATCGCCTGTTCAACGAAGTGAGCAAAGGTGGAAACATCATCATGCCGATTCAGCAGACCTTCTGGTCGCCGCGCTTCGGCATGTGCACCGACCGTTTCGGCATTCCGTGGATGGTGAACACGGAGCAGCCGGCTTCGCAGCAAGCCGCTCACGGACGCTAGCGCGGAGCGCTCGAAACGTCTTAAGAACTTGACGTAGACGCCCGGGCCGCGGCTCTCTCGCGGACTGGCTGAACATTGTTCATCAGTGCGCGGACGCGGCCCGCATCCACTTCGTTTTGCATTACACCGTTTTTTTTCAAACTGCTTCCCACAATGATGCCGTCGGCGTGTTCGAGAAATGCCGCCACATTGTCCGCGCTGGTGCCGCTGCCGATCAGAATCGGCCGCTTCGCGTAACTCTTCGCTTCGCGCACTTT
>Ga0306920_100000505_pt1 | contig 45545 bp, 35 predicted proteins | sample flu12Cox44000170_FD_204666 | JGI IMG/M metagenome (GOLD analysis project Ga0306920, IMG submission 204666) | Lab enrichment of tropical soil microbial communities from Luquillo Experimental Forest, Puerto Rico - flux4day.12C.oxic.44.000.170 (v2)... | ecosystem: Environmental > Terrestrial >... | reverse complement strand
GTTTGATTCAAGAGAGATAAATGGTCGGGGCGAGTGGATTTGAACCACCGACCTCCTGGTCCCGAACCAGGCGCTCTAGCCAGGCTGAGCCACGCCCCGACGTTTCAACACGCAAGAACCGCTATCCTGCTCGGATAAGAATAGCACAGGAACTGCGGACGCCACCAGACTGTGTGCGCGTCCGCGCGTAATCCCCAAAACACAGCCCAATCCAATGCTGCCAAAAGAGTTGTCTCTGCTGTAAAACAAACCGCCGAGGAGGAGGCTGCACCTCCCCGACGGCGCGTGTTTAGTCCTCTGTCTCTAGAACTCGTACCGCAACGCGAACTGCATCACGCGCGGATTGGTTAGCAACCCCGTATAGTTTCCGAAGTTGGTCGCGTTGGTGATGGAGAGGTTCAGACTCTGAACGTCGAAGCGCGTTAAGTTGAGTGCGTTAAAAACTTCCCAGCGAAATTGCAGGATGTGGGATTCCTTCCAGGGCATCTGCCACTTCTTGTCGAGGCCGAGGTCCAGGCCGGCGAAACCGTCGCCACGTAGTGTGTTGCGGGCTCCTACCAGACCCGGAAGGTCGGGACTGTAAGATGCGAGCGCCGTTGCGGCAGCAGCGCCATTCCCAAAGATGTTCACCGTTCCATCTGGATTCTTACTGGCTCCGACTGTCTTCACTGGACCAATCTGGGTGGCATAACCGGACAGCTGCCAGTTCGTTGGCCACTGCGCCCCGTTGCCTACGCCGATCGGAAAGCCGCTCGTCAAACGCCCCAATCCCGTGAGCTGCCACCCGCCGATGATCGCCTCAACTAGGCCGTGTGCGTCTCCTGCGATCCATCTACCCTTCCCAAATGGCAGTTCGAAGATCCAGTTGGCATTGAACTGGTGGGCCGCGTCGAAATCTGACACGGCGCGAAGTGCGGTGGGGTTCCAGGGATTGATCACTTGTCCGCCCAGCCCGCCTTCCGCCGTGATACGGTTGGCGTCCGACGAAATGTCGAGCGACTTCGAGAAAGTGTAGTTGAAGTCGAACTGCAGCCCGTGTGTCATGCGCTTGCGGAACGTTACCTGCATCGCGTGATACGCCGCAGCCCCGATTGATCTCCAAGAATAGAGAGCGGCGAACTGCGAGTCTACGAAGGTATAGGGGCCAGTCTTGGGATAGAGAGAATTCCCATTTATGTCCTCGATTCCGAAACCTTGATCAATACCCTGAACCGCAGTGGTTTCGTTGTTCCTGAAGCCGCAGAACAAATCGTAGGCCGCCACCACCGGATCGGGGCTTCCGTAGTTAATCGCACTTCCTGAACTGTCCGTCCCGGTGCACCGATGGATCCGAAATCCACCAGCCGGGGCGTTCGGGTAAATGTCGGCCCAATACCTTGCAGCGGTACCAAACATCGAATCCGTGACATTCTGCGAGTGAATCCCCTGACGATAGACCTTAGCCAGGGCCTGCACAGCGGTGTAATAATCCATGTGTGTCGCAGGATCCACATAATCCAGAGGGGCGGCCACGTCTTCCTGACTTAGCAGCCGATGCGACAGGCGTCCGACATAAGCCACCTCTAGCGTATAGTCGTGGTGCAGCTCGCGTGCGACGGCGAGGTCAATCGTGTAGGAATAGGGAGTTTTGAGGGCACTGTCCATTCCCCAGTAAACTGCATACGCACCGGTCTGGCTTCCGCTTGGAAACGTCTGCGGAAACGTTCCAGGCGGAGCGGATGCGAACATCTGATTACCCGCAAGATCTACGGTCGGAATATTGTTCATTCCTGTCAGTCCGGTAATTCGCGGCGCTGTCGCGGGAGTCTCCGTACCGCCGATGTTGACGAGGTTCGAAGACAAACCAAACGAACCGTTCGCATCGAAAGTCGCCAACAGCGCGGGACCAAGGCGGTCATACACCATGCCAAAACCTCCGCGGATGGACGTTCTTCCATCACCAAAGACGTCACGCAGAAGCCCTCCGCTCGGCTTCGGGGACCATGCAAAAGCCACGCGTGGTCCTAGGTCTTTGTAGTCCCAGTTGTAGAAAGGTGGCCCATTGTTTGCGGGACCGCCAAAGTTGAAACTAATGTCTGGTGCCGCATTCGAAGGGATTCCTTGCAACATGCCGGCTCCCCGAGCGTTGAACCAGTTCGTCAGATTTACGTTGGGAACCACTTGCAGCCCGTTCGTCTCCCAAGGTGGGGAAAATAGCGAGTACCGCAGTCCGTACGTAAGTGTCAGGTTCGGCTTCAGCTTCCAAGAGTCCTGGGCGTACATCTCGTAGGAATTGTCCGCGAACCGGCGCGTCACAGGGACTGCTTCTCCCAGCGGCTGGCCGCTATGATTGAAATTGTACTGCGCATTTACCTGGCTGATCATTCCCACCAGGGCAATCATCGGATAGTCATAGTTGTTCCCGAAAGACGAGTCTACCGCAGGGAGGCCCGCGAACGCCGGATCGAAATGGCCCGGCACTCCGGTGTTCGCCAATGCTGCGGTATCGAACCAGGACGCGTTCGTCGTAGCGGAACTGAAGGAGTTCACATTGCTTGATTGTGGGTTGCGGAGAATGCTGATGTTGGCCCCAAACTGCAGTGTGTGTTTGCCTCGAATCCAGGAAATGTCGTCGACAAAATTGTTCACGGGCACCTGGTAGTCCAGGCTATTCGTTACCGCCAGGCTCGAGTTGTTTGGCGTACTGTTGTCATTCAGACCCCGAAAGAAAATAATCTGCGTATTTTGATTACCGATCTCGCCGAGGCTTTCCCTCGTGTAGCCATAACGCAAGTTGTTTATGAGTGTTGGTCGCAAAACCGCGGCGTATCCTACTGTGAAACCCTTGCTGTAGTTAACCGTCGTAAGCTCAGACGCACCTCCAGGAAAGTAGGGCACTCCGGCATCTGTGTCGTTTCTCAGCCCACCCCGCCAGAATAGCGCGTGGTTGCCGTTACTCGTTATTTTATAGTCTACGCGCGCGATATACCAATTGTCGTTGATCGATACCGGTCCCTTGAACCGGTACCCTTGGAAATTGACGCCGTCCCCGACCGAGTTGTCATTAGAGTGCGGGAAAGTGTTGAAGTACGGCAGCATAACCGGACTGGGGCCCACAGACCCCGTATATCCCGGAGGAGGATTGGTAAACAGCGGATCCATGTTTGTGATCTGTTGTGGAGTCAGTCCATAGTATCCAGGCTGAATCGTATGTGACCCGTTCACGCCTTTCACTGCGCCACCCGGACACGACGTGGGATTCAGACTTCCATCGGGGTTTGTCTGGCACAAGTAGGTGATCACGCCATCGCGCATGGCATCGCTTGGAACGATCCGTACCACGCTTTGCTGCTCCGCCTGGCGAGACCCCTCATAGTTTGCAAAAAAGAACAGGCGATCCTTCTTAATCGGCCCGCCCAAGGAACCACCAAAAATGTTCCGAATCAATTTGGGAGCACTGTTGCACTGACTGTCGTTTAGGGGTGTGCCGCTGCTCACACAGCTCTCTTGTTGGGCCAGTTTGACGAAATAATCGTTGGCGCTCGAGATTGTATTCCGATGGTACTCGTACAATGATCCGTGGAAGTCGTTTGTGCCGCTTTTTGTGACCAGTGCGACCTGTGCTCCCGAAGACCTCCCTTCATCGGCGTTGTAATTGGTAGTAGTTACGCGGAATTCCTGCACCGAATCCGCCGTGATCGGCAGCACGGATTGAAACGCGTACCCTTTGGTGTCTGTGTTGACGTCCACACCGTCCAGGGTGATGTTACTCTGGTCGCTGCGCGCTCCGTTCACCGCGCCGCTGCGAGTGTCCGTGTTCAGGTTGATATCAGAACGATTACCTGTGTAGGCCACGCCCGCCTGCAGAGAGAGCAGGTCTGGTACATTGCGCCCCTCCATCGGCAATTCCTTAATTTGATACTCACCAAACGCGATCCCCAGGGATGCATCCGTTGTGTTCAGTGTTTCCGCCTGCGCTGAAACCTCCACCGTCTGTGTCGTCGAGCCCACCTCCAGCGTGATGTTGTCCGTGGTCGGGTTGTTCACCAGCAACTCGATGTTGCGCTGCTCGAATTTACGGAATCCGTCAGCCTGCACGAGCAAGGAGTACGTGCCGGGCGTGAGCAAAACAAACTGGTATTCTCCGTGTGTGTTCGAGGTCGTTTGGTATTCCAACCCTTGATCCGTTTTTGTGAGCTTTATATTCGCACCCACAATCACCGCGCCAGATTTGTCCATGATCGAGCCGTGCAAAGAAGTTGTGCCTGTTTGCGCGCACAGGCTGCAGGAAAGAAGCAGAGCCAGGGGTAGAGTTAGAGACGTGCAGAAAATACGGACCATTAGTTTTCGCATGAATCAGTCCTCTCTCGCACCGGAAACGAACGGACCAACACACATACAGCCGCATGGCGGGCGCGGACTCTCATCATGCAATCCGGTCAGTAGCCCACAACAATCCACGTTCGGGTTCGGGCAACCCTTTCCCACCACTCGCTGTCGGAATTGGATACCTTTTAGGTCTTTTCTCGTGCGCTGTCAAGCGAACTTCTTTTGATAGGGTGCATCAGGAAAATCAATGGCCCGCCACTTCGCAAGGATTTCTTGCCGGGACTGGAGGTATCAGTATTCATTGCGTCCGAGCCGCTATAGATGAATCAGCTTCGCCTGCGTGATCGCTGGGTGCTGCCGCACCGGCTCCAGAATCGATTCCGGCACTTCCCCGTCCAGCCGAATCAGCGACACCGCTTCCGCTCCGCTCTTCGCTTCGCGCCTTCCCAAAGCGAAGGTGGCGATGTTTACCCCGTGCTTTCCAAGCGTCGTTCCCACGTGTCCGATTACGCCGGGCTGGTCATTATTCCGCAGGTACAGCACCGTGCCATCCAGTTGCGTTTCCAGTGCGATGCCGTCGATGCTGACCACGCGGGGAGACCCGTCATGCAGCACCGTCCCCTCCGCCGAAAACCCCGGGCTTCCCGCCACATCCGGCAGCGCCGAAACCTCCAGTGTGTGGGGAAAACCGTGTTCGCGACGGCGCGTTTCTTCTTCCACAGTCAACCCGCGCGCAGCCGCCACCGCCGCGGCATTCACTACGTTTACCTTCTCATCCAAGACCGCGTTCAGGAGCCCCGCAAGCACAGTATTTCGCAGGAGGTGCGTGCCTACCTCCGCCAGTTCTCCGGCATACCGTATACGTATCCGGGCGGGCCGGGTTGCTGCGGCTTGCGACACGAGCGAGCCAAGTCGTTCTGCAAGGGCCAAATACGGCCGCACGCGCCGATACTGTTCGGGCGAAAGAGCAGGCAAATTCACGGCATTGCGAATCACCCCTTCCAGCAGATAATCGCGAACCTGCACCGCCACCTGCGTGCCAAGTTCTTCCTGCGCCTCGGCCGTTGATCCCGCTACATGCGGCGTTGCAATCACATTGGGCAGTCCGATCAGCGGGCAATTCTTCGGCGGTTCTTCTGCGAAAACATCCAGCGCGGCGCCTGCTACGTGGCCGCTCTTCAGCGCCGCCGCAAGATCCGCCTCATTGATCAGTTCGCCTCGCGCCGCGTTCACGATACGGACCCCTTTCTTCATCATCCCGATCGCTTGCGCATTGATCATGTTCTGCGTGAGTGGGCTCACCGCCATGTGCAGAGAGATGAAATCGCTCTTTTCCAGCAATTGCTCCATCGGCACCAATTGGACCGACAGCTCCTTGGCGGCGGATTCGCTGATATAGGGGTCAAACGCCAAAACGCGCATGTCAAAGGCAACGGCGCGACGCGCCACCTCACTTCCGATCCGGCCAAGTCCAAATAATCCCAGTGTCTTGCCGCGGATCTCGGCGCCCGATGACGATTTTTCCCAACGCCCCTCGCGCATTGCCGCGTCAAACCTCGGCACCTGGCGCACTAGCGCCAACAACAGCGCAAACGTATGCTCCGCGACGCTGACAGAGCTTCCACCCGGCGTGCTCATCACCAGCACTCCACGTTTCGTGGCTTCGTCGAGGTCGATGTTATCCACTCCGACGCCCGCGCGGCCAACCACGCGGAGCCGCGGCGCTTTGTCCAAAAGGTCCGCCGTTACTTTTGTGGCGCTGCGCACGATGAGGGCGTCGGCATCGGGCAACTCACCAGCCAACGTCTCGTTCGTCGTTGCAACGATCTTCCATCCCGTTTCTTTCAGCAATGCCACGCCGCGCTCACTGATCTTGTCGGCTACGATCACTTTCATGCTTCCTCTTTTCCGGGTAAAAGCCGTTCAGATGCCGCTTGCGGTCTCTTCCCAGTAGGTCAAAACAGTCCAAACTACTGTGCGGCTTTCAGCCTGTCAAACTGCACGAACTGCAGGCTACCACCACAATTCTCGATAGCCATTGCGTGCCTCTGCTATAGTTCAGAAAAGGGAGCGAACAATGACTCTTTCCGAGCAGATTCAGAAAGATATTGTAACCGCGATGAAGGCGAAAGATGAATTGCGCCTCAGCGTCCTGCGGATGGTAAAGTCAGCGCTGCAGCTGAAAGAAGTTGAGAAGATCCGCCCGCTCGATGGCGCCGAGTCCATTCAACTGCTGCAGACCCTGGTCAAACAGCGCAAAGAGTCGATCGAGCAGTTCCTCAAAGGCGGCCGCCAGGACCTGGTCGACAAGGAGACCCAGGAACTCGCCGTTCTCGAGTCCTACCTTCCCGCGGGCGCTTCGCAAGCGGAGATGGAGGCCGCAATTGCGAAAGCGATCGCGGATACCGGGGCCAATTCCATGAAACAAATGGGTGCCGTCGTGAAAGCCGCTAAAGAGGCCCTAACGGGCAAAACCGTAGACGGCAAAGCCCTGAGCGACCGCGTGCGCGAGCGCCTTTCCAAGCTTGCCTGAATGGTTTCGCCGTGGCGAGCGTAGGGCCGTCTTCTGCCTGTCCTGACAAAGGAAGTCGGCCGACGTTATGCCGACCGCTTCGTAAGACTCGATGCCATGCCGCTGCCTCAACAAATTCCGGTTCGCTACTCCGAAGAAGACGCGGGGTACGTGAGCATGCGTCCGGTAGTGAAGCAGACGTTCCGCCTGCACGAACTCGCCGATATGGTCGTGAGTGTTGCGGGAAAAGACGCAGCACGTGTCCAACAGATTTTTCGCACCGGAACCGTCGTTTATAACGGGTATCGTTATTGGTGGGAGCCAATAGCCGTCGAAGTGCCCGAAATTGAGCTTTTGCTCGTGCCCTTCCCTAATGACGACCCTTCGCGTCCATTCGACTCAACCACAGCCACCGCGGTCCTGCTTGAAAGCGGCGGAGGGACACAGCACAGCGCCGTGGAAATTTCACGCCAGGAGGCTTCCGGCAAAAAGCTTTTCGGCAAAGCATCTCCGTGGGAGATCCTGTCACAATTCGCAGGCAACTCGACGCCGCGTTACGAAAAATACTCCTACCACCGCCGGGCGGACCTGTTTCGCATTATTCTGTCCTACGAACGGGCCCGGCAACTCCTAGCCGCCATGATCGATGCAGCCCCGCGCGCACTCCGTCACCGCTGGCTGGCGCTGCGTCCTCCGACAGCGATCACCTTCGTTTGTCCCCGCAGCGATGAAGTCCGGCACCGCTAGGTTAACCATAATGCGGCTCCCTCCCCGTGTTGGTAACAATTGCCCCCCACCTTCCCAAATCCAGGAAAGGACGGATGCCACACCTCGCCGAACACGAGACCCTCCGCGCGGCAGTCAGGCGCGGTCACTCAGGGGGCGGAGTGCTTCAGCACGGCCGTATTCCGCTCGTCGCTGGCAATCACGCGATAAAACTTTTTGAGATCCTCGACATGGCTCACCGGCACACTCAGTTCCTTGAGTTCGAGGGTCCGAGTGTACCGGATGACATTTCCGTCGGCGACGGTCTTGCTATGATAGCTTCCGAAACTGAACTCCGCATCCGCCGGAGGAGGCAGTTCGTCGAGCTGGTATCCTTCGGGAACCGTGATCTCGATTTCGTCGGTATCCCTTCGCGGGCCTTCAAATTCGACGGGATACTCGCGCGGCTCCTTCTTTTCGAGGATGTCGCTGGATTTTTCTCCAAGCACGCGCGGGCGAACCAGCAGCAGATCCTCGGCGGGTTTGGCATAGCCTGGGAACAACAAACGAATACGTGTACTGAAAGGGGCGATCGCGCAGGTCCAGATTTCCAATCGACGCTTTGGTGATCTGGTAGGTTCCGACCGAACTGGAAAGCATGGTTTCAATCGGCTTGATCTGATCTTCCTTCTTCGTCATTCCCCTTTGCGCGGATCGCTGAAAGCTTGCGTAATCGCCGTAGCGGAGGTCGACCACCTCGCCGCTGAGCGTGCCTGCCGGGCTCAGAGTGAGCTTCGCGCTCCGGTGAACACCGTTGCTTGCGGCTGGGAGCTTCGGCAACTCCACCAGCTCGCCGCCGTCTGGCGTTACCAGCAGCGCGTAGCTTCCTTGCAATGGCCCGCGCAGACTTCCGAGCGGGTCATTTCGTCGGTCGGATCGAAAATCAGAACCCGTCCCAGAACAGGATCGAGATACAACGCTTTGAGCGAAGGATCCTTCACGTCATCCGGCAAGCGAATCCCCAAAATCATGTGATTGAAATACCGCTGCGGCGGGGTCTCAGGGCTGACCGCTCCTCGTGCGGTGTTAACGACGATGTAGTAGGAGTCCACACCCATCTCTTGGAACATCGTGCTCAGCAGCGTCGCTTTGTCTTTGCAGTCGCCGTAATGATTGTTGTAGATGTCTCTGGCCGGATGCGGCTGCCAGCGGCCGATCCCCACCTCGATGGCGACATACCGAATATCGCGCTGAACGTAATTTGCGAGCGCCTGCATTTTGGCAAGTACGGTCGCACGGCCCGCACTCAATTCCGCTACTTTCTGCTTAATCTCCGGTGAAGGGTCCCTTCTGCCCTGCGCCAGCATAGAACTCCACTTCCCCACGTCCGCCCAACTGACAAAGCCCTTCCTCGAACCGTCGGGCGGAATCAGCGACACAATCATCTGACCCGCCACGCCCCCCCATGGCGGCATTTCTTCCTCGCGGCGAATCTCCTTGACGTCGCTAACGGTCCACTGCCACTGGTTGTTTCCGATTGCCGTGGACTTACTCTCGGCTGCATTCATCCAGGCCGCTTTGAACTCCCAACCTGGCGGGAGTTGAAGCGTGTAGCGGGCTTCGCGCACCGGCACTGCCTCCTGGAACATCCAACGGTCCTGGAGAACATACAGGTTTTCCTCCTCTTCGATCTCATAACCAACGATATTGCCCGGTTCCGGTTCTGGAATCTTCATCACCTTCATACGCACATCGCTTGCCAGTTCTCCGTTGACCACGCCCAACGACGTTTCGACGGCCTCCTTATCCTTCACTTCGTAGTCTTTGCCTTGCGCCGGAATGCACCAGCCATGCATGTTCAGGATTTTCGTTTGCGCGCTCGAGTACGCCCTGACTGTCCCATAACTTCTGCCGCTGGGACGCAGGATCTTGTAGGCTTCCCGTGTCAGCCGCCGAATCTTCCCGCTTCCCTGAACGGTCAGCACTTCTTCCGAAAGCAAAAGCACAGCGTCGGTCTTCTCGTCATGCTCCGGAAGCGAAACGCCTGTCAGGGCATGCATCCAACCGGGCGCTTCCGACGATCCCCGGCCGCTGCCAGAACACGCAGCGGCAATCCCAGCGGCAAGAAAGATGCGCGCAGCCAGATCAAACCAACGGCTGCCTGTCTCACTTCGCCGCACTGCTCGCCTCCGGTTTGAGTACCGCTTGTTGCTGATCGCCCGATCTGACCTGCTGATAGAAATTTCGCAATGTCGGGTAATAGGAGACCTCCCAACAACAGAATGTCGCTCCGTAACGTCCGTTTGACCTCCAGCGCATTTCTCTTTTCTTCCGCGTGAATCCGATATTCGGCTGCCTTGACATCCACGTGGACGTCTTTCGGAACCACTTTCGACCTTCCACCCGGCGGGCAGGGCTATCTTCGTCTCGTCGTCGGTCTGAAACAGGAACGAGAAATAAATCGCACGGGTGCGCTGTGTGTCTTCGAAAACGTGCTTCTGGGCACCCGCGAATATTCCGAGTGGCAGCACCGCTCGGCGGCCTGCGGGAGTGATCCATCCGGGAATCTTGATGTCATATTCGGCGAACAGCGATTCATTCGACTCATCCCAGCTCGGCTGATTCTTCAATTCCACCTCAGCTGTCGCTGGAATCACTTCCTTCAACAGATCCTCGAGATACTCCTTGCGGCGGGCCTCATCGGAAAACCTTTCGCTCAAACGGATGTGCAGCGCTTCGAGGCCTTGTAGGTCACCTTCACCGGACCCTCCAGTCCGCCATCCTCACCAAGTTTCAGATCGGCTTGCCGAACCACGGTGGTTTCGGCGCTGTCCGGAAGCGGGGTTTTGATCCAGGTTCCGCCGAGCTTATCGATTCGCAGGCCGTTCACGCCCGTCTCCGGCCAGGGCAGGAGGCCATACGGTGCAAATTTCGTGGCTGGATCCAGGTACAGGTCTTTTCCATCCGACTTCACCAGCCCGCGTCGGCATCCAACTCCGCGGCATTCACCCGTTGCGGCTTGAAAAAATATTCGCTTCTTCCGGCGAGCCGGACATAGTAGGCCTCGAATCCCGCCGCGCGTGTCAAGGCCAGAAACAACAGATTGATGTCGCGCCCGGTGCCCACGCCACTTCCAAACGTCGTCAACGTTCTCATTGGGCTTGAACTTCTGCCTTACCACACTGTCGCCCCTCTCGAAGCTCAGATTTGTGACTTGCTGGCATCGGGCATAGATTTTTCTGAGCTTCGAATCCGCCGGCAAGATGATTTGCGAAACCTTCTCCTGCATGGAGTTGCGGCGGTCCATGAACTTTTCCGTCTGCTCATTCTGCTTTTTGTCGTACTTCTTCCAGAAATGGTCCGGGTCACTCTCGAAGCCATCTTCGCTGTAGACAAAATTCACGCGATACCTCAGCTCGTGCTCCGGCGGCATGTGATCTTCGGTCTGAAAGGCAGGCACGTCCACCGCTGTCATGCGGATAATGTGGTCAGGGTAGACCTTGGGAGGTTCGGTACCATTCGGCAGCCCCGCCGGCATGTTCCATTGCAGGTCGTATCTCTCGTACGGCTTGAGCGAAAAATACAGCCTTTTTCGTAAACAGGTCCTCGCTCACCAGCCAGTTCGAGAAAAAGATGCGGCTGTCCTCAAAATCGTAGGTGTAGCGATACTCGATGATGCTGCCGACCTGCACGTCCGTCATCGTGAATGTTTTGGCCAGATATTTCTGGGTCTTTGATTTCGCGATTGCGTTTTCAAAAATCTTTCCGTCAAAGTTGACGATGCTGCCGTCTGCATGAATCGTCCGCGCACGGACTCCGTTGATTCCGGTAACCGCCTTCGAGTACGGAATTTCGACGTTCGCGTACTTGCGGCCCTCTTCGGTTAGGATTTTGATTCGCACGTAATTAAACTCGGTCGTCGTTCGTCCAGCCTCCTTGCGGTCCACTTGCCGATACAGGTATATCGCAGGCGCTCCCGGCGCTTTCGGCTCGCTGGTCATTTTCAATTCTTCCTGCGTGACGGCAGCCAGTCGTCTCCCGCCACATTCGAGCACAGTGGCAGGTAAATCATGGCGGCGAAAAGGAGAAGGACAAGCAGCAGCGGGGGTCGTGGATTCATTTGAATTCTCCGCGAAAAACAAGGGCGAGGGAATACCGTCGAATAATATTCGCCGTACACGCAGCAGCACCCGGGCAGGGCTACCCTGCGGCGGCGTCACCTAGCTGAATACTTGGGTGCAGGCGACGATACCGATCCCTATATCGGAAGTCAAGAGGACGCTCGTTTGACGCTCTCCCGCAAGCGATTTTGGGCACAAGGAGGGTCAGTTGCGCGCCCGCGAGCTTTGGGGATAGAAACCTCGTCGGATTTTGGCGGGCACCAAACAAAAAACGCGGCCCTCGCCGACCAACAAACGAGGGCCACGTTTACATAGCGCGGGGAACCCCAGCCTAGCAGCGACAAACTAAGGCTTGTAGAGTTCCGCGGTCGCAGTATTCCCTCCGGTAAGAATGGCGCCGCCGGCCTCGAGGACTTCACCACTCGGAAGCAGCGTGGCGAATTGATGCTCGCGCACGGAGGTCATGTTGCCCGCTGGAATCCAGGTTCTTGATGGCGGATCGTAGAGTTCGGCGCTGCTTTGGATGTTTCCGCAGGGCGGACACCCGAGATTTTCCGTGCTCTGACCTCCGGCGACCAAAACCTGGTGATCGGGCGTTTGCGTGCCGCTGTGACCGAAGCGAGCTACGCTCATGCTTGGGGTCAGGCTCCAGGTCCCAGTTGCGGGGTTATAGAGCTCGGCAGTGTTGGTATAAAACTTGTATCCATCGCCGCCTAGAGCAACCAGTACGAGGCCGTTCGCTGCGAGGAGCGTGGCGATATGTTGAGCGCGGGCAACATTCATTGTCCCGGTAAGCGTCCACGTACCCGTGCTCGGGTCGAACAGTTCCGCGCTAGAGATTGCGTCCATTGATGAATTTGCTTCCGCCGACCACCAGGACTTTTCCGTTGGCGAGGAGCGTTGCGGTCGCGCCTTGACGCGCCACATTCATCGGATTGGCGCGTGTGAAGGAGCCTGTGGCTGGATTGTAGATTTCGGCGCTGTTGGTGACGCCGAGGAAGCGCTCGCCGGTGGCGCCGCCCGCAAACAGAACCTCGCCATTAGGCAGGACCGCCATAGCATAGTTCTCGCGCTTCTGAACCAGGCTGCCGGTGCCGGACCAGGTTCCCGTGGCCGGGTTGTAGAGTTCGGCCTCAGCCGCTGGGAATTCGCCATAATATCCGCCGGCAACAAGCACCTGCCCGTTCGCGAGCAAAGCCGCCTGGAATTCGCTGCGTCCGAGAAGCATGCTGCCCGTTTCGGTCCACGCGCCGGTGGCCGGATCGTAAAGCTCAGCGCTGTTGGAAGCGGCCCAGCTTCCCGCCACGAGCACCTTGCCGCTCGGCAGCAGCACGCCGCTGAACCGGTCACGCGATTGGTTCATGCTGCCCGTGGCCGTCCATGTGCCCGGCGGGCTTGCATGAACCGCCGAGATTCGCCAGCCAACCGTGCCAAGCACAAAGGCCAGCGTAACGAGCGCGGCTAAAGAGATATTGCGGAGCCCTCGACTGAATGTTGCTTTCATTTTTGTTCTCCTTGCTTTGAAACAGATGTGACACTGCAGGAAGCTGCAGATTGGGGCTCGCGGCTCGTTTGCAGCTGAACTGGAGCTGCCCACCTGGGCAGAAAGGCAACCCACCGGCCGCGACTTATAGCTGGGGTGACGTGCCGGCAAATTTGAGGGGCGTCAAATAGGCCGTAAAGACCCTGTAAAATCTTCAGCTTTGTTAGCGTGTAATGTCGGCAGTCTTACCAGAGCGTTACTAAGCAAACGTGGCCGACGGAAATGCAGCCTACTTGTACCTGTTCGGTTCGGCCTTTGCGCCGCTCGGAAGAAACCAGGGTGTGTCGCCCTTGATTTTGCCGACCGCTGCGAGCAGTGCAGTTCCGTCGCCCGGGGCGATTGTGCTCTCCTTGCCCATGCCGGAGAGAGATTTTTACAGGCTAGGAGTTGGAGTAAACCTCAGCCAAGTCTTCTCCAAGATTTTTACTTCCGAGCGCGCTAGCGGTGGAGAGCCCTAGCTTCCGACTGCGTTACCTGGCGGCCCTGGCGATGACAACTTGGTTTCCTCTCGACCAAGCTTCCCCTTTTCCCTTTACGCCGGCTAGGTCATAATCCCACCCAACAAGCGCTTCATCCGAATTTTGCTGAGCAGGCATCCCGGGAGGGAACGGTGAGCGACCGTCCATGGAGTTCTACGGCACCAGCAGGCGAATTTCATCCTTACGTGGCGCCGTCCGGAAGTATCACGGAATTTTCGTTGCGGGCCATTCTGCTCGGCGGAGTCTTCGGCCTTCTTTTTGGCGCTGTGACCGTCTACGTGGGCCTTCGCGCCGGTCTGACCGTTTCCGCCTCGATTCCCATTTCTGTGCTTTCGATCAGCATCCTCCGCGCTTTCGGCCGATCCACGATTCTTGAAAACAACATTGTGCAGACCACCGGTTCAGCAGGCGAATCGCTTGCTGCCGGCGTGATGTTCACTTTGCCGGCGCTGATCTTTCTCGGTTTCGGCTCTGAGTTTACCTTCTGGCGCATTTTCCCGATGGCGCTGCTCGGTGGCTGGCTTGGCGTGCTGTTTATGATCCCTTTGCGCCGACAGCTCATCGTGAAGGAGCACGGCAATCTCACTTTTCCGGAAGGTACGGCCTGCGCGGACGTGCTGGTGGCGGGCGAGCGTGGTGGCTCGTTTGCCGGACGCGTCTTCTGGGGCCTCGGCCTCGGGGGCGTTTACACGTTTCTGATGAAAACGGTTCTCGCGTGGACCGAGCAGCCCGAAGCCCGCCCGAGTTGGTATCCTGGCTCGAGCTTTCGCGCTGATGTCACGTCGGAATACCTGGGCGTTGGTTACATCATCGGCCCGCGCGTCGCAGGAATTCTTTTTGCCGGCGGAATCGTTTCCTGGCTCGTAATCATGCCGGCCATCAAGTTCTACGGACAGCTTTCGGGCGCTACGGCACTGTACCCTTCCACGATTCCCATCGCTCAAATGACTCCAGACGACATGTGGCGCAGCTACATCCGTCCGATGGGCGCGGGTGCAGTCGCGGCAGCCGGCCTGATTACGCTGTTGCGCACGCTGCCCACGATCATCGCTGCGCTCACCGCGGGCCTCAAGGACGTGCGCACCGAGAGCAACGGCGGGACCTCCGCCCTGCGCACGGAACGAGACACTCCGATGCACTGGGTGATTCTCGGCTCGATCGTCATTGTCGCAATGATGTGGGTTCTGCTCACCTTTCTTCCCATGAAGGGTGCCTCCACTTTCTGGTACCAGAATCTTTTTGCCGCAGTCTTTGTCGTAATTTTTGGTTTTTTGTTTGTAACCGTCGCGAGCCGTATCAGCGGTTTGCTCGGCAATTCTTCCAATCCGATTAGCGGGATGAGCATCGCCACGCTCATGGCCACCTGCGCCATCTTTTTTCTGGCGGGCTGGACAGCGCCAAATTATGCTGTGCTCGCGCTGATGATTGGCGGCGTTACCTGCATCGCCGCGGCAATCTCCGGCGCCACTTCCCAGGACCTGAAAACCGGATTTCTCGTTGGCGCTACTCCTTTCTGGCAGCAAATGGGCCTGCTCATCGGCGTCACCATTTCCACCATCGCTATCGGCGCTACGTTGAACCTGATGAACAAGGGCCTCGAAAAATATCTTCCGATGCAGATTCCCGTGAGCCTGCAGTCCTTGCCCGGCGGTGTAAAGATCGAACGCGACACCTTCGTTTACAAGGACAAGAATTACGTCCTCATCAACTCGCTCGGCTCGCACGAAATTCCCGACGGCGAATACCTCTACGACCGGGGCACTGGCCAGGTTGAATTTCAGTGGGCTCAAGGCATCGGCAGCGACAAGGCCCCCGCGCCGCAAGCGCGCCTGATGGCTACGGTCATCAGCGGCATCTTGAACCAGCGCCTGCCCTGGCGCCTTGTTCTTATGGGAGTTGCCCTGGTCATTGCCGTCGAGATTCTTGGCGTGCGCTCACTCGCTTTCGCCACCGGACTGTACATTTCCATCGCCACCACGGCCACCATGTTCGCCGGCGGCCTTGTGCGCTGGGCCGTGGAAGCAAGCATGAAGGAAAAACGAGAAGGCGACAGTGAAGCGAGTCCCGGCGCTCTCTACTCGAGCGGGTTAATCGCCGCCGGAGGCATCTTCGGCCTGCTCGGCATCATCATCAACCTTCTGCAGGACCCTGAAATCGCCACTCATGTGCCGCACTGGTTTGCGGCTCTTGTGCGGCTGCCCTGGCGGGCGGATCTCTTTTCGTTTGGGCCCAAAATCATGGGACCGCTTGCCGTCAGCAATGTCTTTGGCGCTTTTATGTTTCTAGTGCTCGCGGGCTCGCTCTTTTTCTTTGCGCGCAAGAAACTGGATTGAGTGGTGAAAGAGTTGAAACCGGGTCCCTCAGGTCCAGACGCAGAAGACCGCGGCGTGAGGATAGGGATGACAAGGGGTTGCCAGCAGGGCGCAACAAAATCCAGTCTGCAGGAACCGCGCCCGCAAAGGCCGGACGCAGCAGTGCTGCGCTTCGTCGCGTTCTGACCGTCGCCCTCTTCGCAAAACCTTTCACGTTCTTCCCCCTGCGATGCTGATTCACCGTCACCGCTTCCAATCTCAGACTGGCCCTTCCGTTTTGTCGAATCGGGGGTCTGCCGCCCGGGCGCCCGATGAGTTCCAGCTCCGCACGGAATCCGGCTTGCTGCACAATTGCGGGAAGGTGTTCGAATCAGAACAGAGCAGGCAGGCCAGCACAAGACCTGTGAAAGTTCTGGGCACGGCACGCACTGGGCGCACTGATTCATCTTTGACGGGACGGCTCAGCTCGCCGTAAACTGGCTAGCATGGGCACTCGGATCGGCGCGCCACGCATTCGATTTGACTGGCGTGGTTTCATCACGCCTGGCGTCAAATTGCTTGTTCTCATTTGTGGCGGAGTTTTCCTGGTTCAAACGCTGATTTCGCTTCTACTCCCTCGTTTCGTTCCGTGGTTCAACTACATGTTCGGGCTGGTCCCTCACGGGGTGATTCCTGGCCTGCGGATCTGGCAGCCGTTCACGTACATTTTTTTGCACGGCGGGTTGTTTCACCTGCTGATCAACATGCTGATGCTGTGGATGTTTGGACGCGAACTCGAGCTAGTTTGGGGCAAAAAGCGCTTCCTCAACTATTTCTTTTTGTGCGGCGTGGGTGCGGGGATCCTGACAATCATAGTGAAGTTCGTGCCGTTACTTTGGGGAAGTATCCCTTCCGATTTACCCACCATCGGTGCGTCGGGAGCGATCTTCGGAATCCTGATCGCCAACGCGATTTTGTTTCCCGAACGTCAGATCTGGCTGTTCCCACTGCCGATCATGATACCGATGCGGCCATTCGTGGCGGTTATGGGGGCAATCGAGTTTTTCGCAACGCTGGGAAGCAGCGGCGATAACGTGGCGCACGTGTGCCACCTGAGCGGCATGCTGATCGGCTGGCTGTACCTCCGCCGCAGTTCCTTCCTATACCGCGTGCGCAACGAAATCTCCGATTGGAGATACCAGCGCAACCGCAAGAAATTTGACGTTTACATGCGCAAAAGCAAGAATGAGCCACCCTCGCGCCACGACAACTGGGTGAACTGAGCCGTGGTGTGCTGATGCGTGACGACCGCATACGACTCACCACCGCAAGAAACGCCGATTCGAATACCACTAAGCGGCACAGCGATTCGAAGGACAGTCAGCCTGCGTCCGTGAAAGTCGGCATCCCTCAAATTTTACTCGGAATCCGTCGCTCCCGATGAAGAGTCTGTCACGCACTCGAACAAGGACAAAAGAGGTAGCGGCCAAATCCTGCTGAAGAACCCCCAGCGCCAACAGGCAAAGAAAGATGGCTTTCGCCCCGCACGGACGAAATGAGTTGTCGAAAGCCCTCACTGATTTTCGAATTGTCGAGCAGACAATACGGCGCAGACCTGATAAGCGGACCTGGCAGACACGCGAGGCATGGAGATTGGGGAAGGAATGCACACCCTTAGAGCGAATGCGGCAGAGCCCGGTCAACTGGGGCTGCCGATGACATGAAACTTCATGATGTTGGTTGTGCCGCGAACGCCCATGGGTGTACCCGCAATGATGCCGATGACATCGCCCTTACGGACCAACCGCTCTTCCAACAAACGTTTCTCCGCAAGGCCGGGCAAGGCGTCGATTTTCTTGATGTCCACGATGCTGCGCGGCGTGACACCCCAGAGGAGGGCCATGCGCCTACGAGTTTCCACTTCCGGCGAAAACGCAACGATTGGGACGAGCGGGCGGTAGCGGGATATCAACCGCGCGGTGAAGCCGCTGTGTGTGAATACAGCGATGAGTCTCATGTGCAATTCACGCGACGCGTGGCAGACCGACTCGGCTACCGTTTCTGCGATCTTGAGCCGCTCCTGGCCGGCGGGCCGTGGAAATTCGTGGATACTCGATTCCGCGGCTTCGATGATGCGGGCCATCATGCCCACCGCCTCGACGGGATACTTGCCTGTCGCGGTTTCCGCGGAAAGCATCACGGCATCGGTGCCGTCGAAAATCGCGTTGGCCACATCGGAAGCTTCCGCACGCGTAGGGCGCGGGTTTTCGGTCATGGATTCGAGCATCTGCGTAGCGGTGATTACGGGGCGGCGGAATTCACGCGCTCGCGCGATGATGTTCTTTTGCACCACAGGCACCTGCTCCGGATTCATTTCCACACCAAGGTCGCCGCGGGCCACCATTACGCCATCCGAGACGGGAAGGATCTGCTCGAGGTTCTCGATGGCTTCCGGCTTTTCGAGTTTTACGATTACAGGCGTGTCTTTCCTGGCGCGGCGCACGAGGTCTTTAGCGAGGTGCACGTCTTCAGCACGCCGTACGAAGCTGGCGGCAATGTAGTCTGCACCATGTGCCAGGGCAAAACGCAGGTCCAAGCGGTCTTTTTCCGTGATTGCAGGAACATGCAGCTTCACTCCGGGCAAGTTGATTCCCTTGTGTTCCCCGAGGATGCCCCCGTTGACGACCTGGCAAATAACCTCGGAGCGAGTTGTCTTGTCGACGCGCAACTCGATCAGGCCATCAGAAAGGAGGACGCGGTCGCCGGGTTTTACCTCGCGAGGCAGGGGGTGAAAGGTGGTGTTCACGCGCGTGGAATCACCAAGGACTTTCGCAGTAGTGATGACAAATTTCTGACCGCCGCGCAGCAGCACGGTTCCACCGCCGGCAAGCGCGCCGGTGCGTATTTTGGGCCCCTGCAGGTCGGCCAGGATAGCGAGGGGCCTTTTGTGCTCGGCGGCGGCATCGCGGAGCATGGCAATGCTTTGCGCATGCTCCTGGTGTGTGCCGTGAGAGAAGTTCAGGCGGGCCACATCCATCCCCGCAGCAATGAGCTTGCGGATCATGCGCGGCGAACGGGTGGCGGGACCGATGGTGCAGACAATTTTGGAATGTCGGGAATTCATCCGTCCGCCTATTGTATGTGATGTTTCTCCAATCCTGAAAACCGAACTTAAAAAACAGATCCTTCGCGCAAAATATACGCAGGATGACCATTGGCGAGCGGCAGGGCTCAAGACGGAAAGGACCGCCGCGATTGAGGCTTACCGGCTGACGGAAAACCCGGCAACAATGCGGGTCATGAGGTCCACGCCTTTGGCGAAGGAAGCTAAGGGCATGCGCTCGTTGTCGCCGTGCACGCGCCGCTCGTCTTCGTCGGTCAGAGGAAACGGCCGGAGGCCGTAGGCTTGCACATTGTGGAGCCGCAGCTGCGCGGAATCGGTCGCGCCCGTGGACATATATGGCAGCACCGGCGCGCCGCCAAACTCCTTGGCGCAGACCCGCGTGATCTCCGCGTAAAATTCGGTTTCAATCGAGGAATTAGGCGCTGAGAGGCCAGCGTCCTGCATGACTTCCAGTTTCACCGAAGGATCATTTACGAGTTTCCTGAGCTCGTTCAGAAGGACGTCAATGGTATCGCCGGGCAGCAGGCGGATATTCAGGACGGCGTGCGCCTCGGAGGGAATCACATTGGCGCGTATGCCCGCTTCGAGCATTGTAGGCGCGATCGTGTCGCGCATCATGGAATTCCACTCCGGGTTCGCGTCACCTAGCACGCGCTGGGCATGCTCGGCGCGATCCGCCTCGTCGATGACGCGCATCCATTTCGCGGTTTCGGGGTCCTCAAGGGCCGAAAGGCCCTCGAAATAACGCCGGACAATCGAGGTCAAACGCACAGGAGCGGTGTAATTGCCGATTTTGTCGACAGCGGCCGCGAGATGCACCACGGGGTTTTCTTTCGACGGGCGCGAGGCATGCCCGCCTTTACCCGTGGCCGTGACGGAAACGTTGATCGCCACTTTTTCGCTGGCCTGGAGGGCCACGTACTGCACTTTGCCATCTTTCAGGACGACTCTTCCGCCCTCGTTGATGGCAAAGCCAGCGGCAATCTTGTCCCAATATCTGGCAATGAGCATCTTGAGGCTGGCGTCGCCGAACTGCTCTTCATCGGCAGTGGCCAGGAAAATCACGTCGCGGTTGATGTGAACATTACCGCGCTTGAGCGCGACGAAAGAGGCCAGATTGCCGGCGACCATGCTCTTGTCGTCAATCGAACCGCGCCCCCACAAGTAGCCATCCTTGATAACGCCGCCGAAAGGGTCGACGGTCCACTTGCTCTTGTCCACGCCAACGACGTCCATGTGGGCCACGAGCAACAATGCTTTCGACGGATCGGGCACAGCGCTGCTTCTGAGGCGCGCCACGATTGCGCTGCGTCCCGGGGTAAGGTCCAGAATCTCGCACGGGATGCCCTCCCTGGTCAGGATGCCGGCGATATATTTGGCGGCGGTTTGCTCGTTACCCGGCGGGTTGGTGGTATTGATTTTGGTAAGGTCTGCAAGCCAGCCCTGCGCCTCGCCTGCGAGGGCCGTGGTATCGCCAACCAGGTTCGGACTTTCGGGAATGCCCATGGCGGGCGGTTTTTGGCCCACCTGAGCGGGCAAAGGCGAAGCCGACAACAGCAGGATGGCGTGCAGAGACAGGATCGAGAAGCTGCAGTGCTTCCAAGTCACAGAGATGCCCCCCAGACTGATTCCGTTTTGCTACAAGATAAAATCCATACTAACATGCGAAATTACAGGCTCTGCCCGGGGGTCTCGCGCGCCGGTGCCTAAGCGGCACGGGTGCGGCGAGGGAGTATGGACGACGATGTGCCGCCTGGGCGCATCGTAATTAGGTGATTGAAACGAACTCTGGGAGACACGAATGAATTTTCGCTCCAAACTTCGTTGTTTGAGGGTTGTGGTTGCTTGCACGCTTGGCTTCTGGTTTGCCACCTGCTTGCCGGCGCAAGCGCCGGCTGGCCCTCAGGGAACGCCGCCAGCCCAGTCTAACCCGTCGCCATCAACGGCCCCAAAACCTGCGCCGCCCCAGGAGAAGACCCAGGAATCCGGAGTGACGATTTCGGTGGAAGTGCCGGTTGTAACACTGGACGTGGTCGCGACGACGCAGCATGGCGACATCATTCCGGGATTGAAGAAAGAGAATTTCCGTGTGCTCGAAGACGGCCAGCCACAAACCATCACAAATTTTGGACCTACCGACGCGCCAATCACCATGGTAATGCTGATGGAATTCAGCGCGCGCGGCTACGACTGGTTTGCTTACCAGGCCAAATACTGGGCCGACGCGCTGTTTCCGAATCTGAATCAAAAAGACTGGATCGCGCTCGTGACTTTCGACATGCACCCGCGCATGGAAGTGGATTTCACGCAGAACAAAGACGAGGTGCGGCAGGCGCTTTATCACCTGTACTTTCCAGGCTTCAGTGAGTCGAACGTGTTCGACGCCTTGCTCGATACGCTCGACCGCCTGAAGGACGTCAAGGGCAAGAAGTCCATCCTGCTGCTGGCTACCGGCGTAGACACTTTTTCAAAGCACACGCTTGACCAGACCATGAAGCTGATTCGCGGCACCGATGTCACGATTTTTGCCGTCGGGCTCGACAAGCCGTTCACCAATTGGGCCGAGATGCATCACATGCTCGGCAGCATGGGTCGCATGGATTTTCTGCAAGGAGAAAACCAGTTGAAAACGTTTACGTCGATGTCGGGCGGGTTTGCCTGGTTCCCGCAGTTCGACGGCGAAATTCCCGGCATCATGCGGGAAGTAGCGGAATTCCTCCGTCATCAATACAGCCTGTCCTATACGCCGTCGAATCGGACACCCGACGGAAAATACCGCAAGATCAGAGTGGAGCTCGTTGCGCCGGATGGCAGCCCGCTTGTGGTGACGGACCAAAAGGGAAAGAAGCAGAAGTGGGTGGTGTACGCGCGCGAAGGCTACACGGCGCCGAAGGGCGGGGTGGGAGACTAGCGGCCCGCCGACTTTGCACCATGCCGTTCTAGTTACGGCAATTCGCAATGCTACGGCTTGTTTGGGATGCGCAGGTCGCGGCCCGTCATGTCGCAGGGCGCGAGTTCGCCGAGGATGCCGAGCATAGTAGGGGCGATGTCGCGTAGAGCGCCACCGGGGGCAAGGCGTAACTGATCATTCTCGCTGATGCAAAGAAAGGGCACGGGATTTGTGGTGTGGTAGGTGTGCGGGCCGCCGGTTACGGGATCGATCATGGTCTCGGCATTGCCGTGGTCGGCGGTGATGATCCAGGCACCGCCGCGCGGCTTGAGCGCCTGGTAGATGCGGCCCAGGCCAGCGTCAACCGCCTCGACCGCCTTGATCGCGGCTTCAAGCTTGCCGGAATGGCCAACCATGTCGGCGTTCGCGAAGTTCATGATGATGGCGTCGAACTCGCCCTTCTCAATTGCTTTCACCACCGTGTCCGTAATGCCTTCGGCGGACATTTCGGGCTTTAGATCGTAAGTAGCGACCTTCGGTGAGGGCACCAGGATGCGCTCCTCGCCAGTGAATGGTTTTTCGATGCCGCCGTTGAAAAAATATGTGACGTGCGCATATTTCTCAGTCTCCGCGCAGCGCAGGTTCTTGTATTGAAGTTCCTGAAAGACCTGGGCGAGGATGTGCTCGAGTTTCTCGGGCATGAGGACGCACTGGAGCCACGGCCAGTTCTTGTCGTATTTGGTCGTGGCGACGAAGAAGAGATTTTTGGGACGCCTGGGATCAAGAAACTTGTCGAAGTCGGGCGATGCCAGAGCAAGGGTCATCTGGCGAGCGCGGTCGGCACGGAAATTGTAGAAGATCACGGCATCGTCATCGCGAATCAGGCCCACAGGTGTCGCCGAAGGGCCGTCACCGCGTGTAATCACCACAGGCTTGACGAACTCGTCGGTCACGCCCTGTTCGTAGCTTCGTTGCAGAGCGGCGACGGGGTCGCTCATGCGGGTCTCGGCCTCGCCGTGAACAAGCGCGCGATAGGCAAGTTCGACGCGTTCCCAGCGATTGTCGCGGTCCATCGCGTAGTAGCGGCCCACCACGGTCGCGATTTCGCCGACGCCGAGTTCGCGCACCTTCTGTTGTAACCGGCGGACGTAGTCGCGGCCGCTGTTGGGAGGGGTGTCGCGACCGTCCATGAAGCAGTGCACGAAGACTTGCTCGACCTTTTCGCGTTTGGCCATCTCGAGAAGGGCGAAGAGATGATCGATGTGCGAGTGGACGCCGCCGTCGCTCAGCAAGCCGAGGAGATGCAACTGGCGCTGTCGGCCGCGCTCCATGGCCTGCTGGAAGAGAGGGACCTTGTGCAGTTGCTTATTTCTGATCATCAGGTCGATGCGGGTGATGTCCATGTGGACGATGCGGCCCGCGCCGATATTCATGTGGCCGACTTCGCTGTTGCCCATCTGGCCTTCGGGGAGGCCGACGAATGGGCCGGAGGTCTCGATCAGCGTGTTGGGAAACTTGCGCAGCAGCTCGTCATAGGTGGGCTTGCGCGCAAGGGCGATCGCGTTGCCTTGCGTCTCCGGGCGGTAGCCCCATCCATCGAGCACAGTCAGTACGATTGGTTTCGGTCGCTTTGCCATGGCTTTTCTGGCCCAATCCCTTTCCAGCGTCGTGTGAGAGCGTCAGCGGCGGAGCGATCGCCAACGTGAAGTGCAAATTCATTTCGAAGCAAATTCGCGGAGAGCGCCAAGGAGCCGTTCTACTTCTTCCATGGTGTTGTAGTGCACGAGGCCGACGCGCAGCAGGCCGCCCAGCGATTCGACGCCCAAGCGTTCCGTGAGATTCAGGGCGTAGTAGTTGCCGTCCCAGGTGAAAATGCCGCGCTCGCCGAGGAACGTTGCAATCGCGGTCGGATGGTGATTGCCGATGCGCAGCGACAGTGTGGAACAACGCTCGCTAAACCGGTTCGGGTCCGTAATTCCATAAATGCGCACGCCGGGAATCACTTGAACACCCTCGATGAGCCGCGAAATCAGCCGCCTTTCGTGAGCGACCGTAGCGCGGTAGGCGGCCACAAGCGCCTCGCGACGCGTTGGCGCCACACCGTCACTCCGCCGCCCGAGTGCCGCGATGTATTCCACCGCCGCACCGATGCCGGCGATAAGTTCGTGCACCTGCGTGCCGGATTCCCAGCGATCAGGGACCTGCTCCGTGCAAGGACGCACCTTGTAGGGGCGCAGGCGCTCGAGATGCTCGCGTTTACCGTAGAGCGCGCCCATATGTGGCCCGAAGAATTTGTAGGGCGAACACACGAGAAAATCGCAATCGAGCGCTTGCACGTCGATCGAGCCGTGCGGCGCGTAGTGCACAGCGTCGATATAAACAAGTGCTCCGACGGCATGGGCGAGGCCAGTAATTTCGGCAACGGGATTGATGGTTCCGACGGCGTTCGAAGCGTAACCGACGGCGACCAGCTTCGTTTTGTTGTTCAGCTTGTGCTTCAAGTCATCCAGGTCAAGTGTGCAGTCTTCTTCGCAAATGTCGACCTGGCGGATGACGACGCCTTCTTCTTCAAGCACCTTCCAGGGAGAGAAATTCGCGTCGTGGTCAAGCGTGGTGAGAAGGATTTCGTCGCCAGCGTTGAGTTCGCGGGCGATCGACCGCGAAAGTGAAAATGTAATCGTAGTCATGTTCTGGCCGAAAACGACTTCATCGTGCTCGCAATGGAAGAAATCGGCCATGGCCGCACGCGTGTTCGCGATCATTTCGTTGGTTCGGCGGCTGGTGAGAAACGCGCCACAGGTGTTCGCATTGGCGTTCATCAGGTAGCTCTGGATGGCGTGCATGACCTGCGTAGGAACTTGCGTGCCCGCCGGGCCATCCAGAAACGCTGCGGGTTGGCCGTTCACCTGCGTCTGCAGCGAAGGAAATTGGGCGCGAACCCAGGCAATATCCAGTGTGGCCTCACTGCTTCGATCGAGTCCCGGTGTGCTCATGACTCCCTGCTCTCATGAAGGTAATCGAGGATTAAGCCAGCTGATTAGTTTCTCACAGAGGAGTGGCGGCGTGTTAGCATGCGGAGGTAGTCCCTCACTCATGCCGGCGGCGCCGGCTATCAACTCCGCGCCGAGTTTCACGTTGGGGTAGCCCATGCCGGAACTGTTTCCTGCTACTGACCGGACGCGGGTTGTCCGGGAAGCGAATCGGGCTGTGTACGATCGCGATGCAATTTACGGGATCCTGGATGAAGGGTTCGTTTGCCATGTCGGATTCGCAGTGGAAGGACAGCCATTCGTGATTCCCACCATGTACGCGCGGGTAGGAGACTGGTTGTACTTCCACGGATCGGCGGCGAGCCGCATGCTGCGCGGAGCGAGTAGCGGCACACCGGTATGCATTACCGTGACGCTGCTCGATGGGCTAGTGCTGGCGCGGTCGGTGTTCAACCATTCGATGAACTATCGCAGCGTCGTTGCCCTCGGCAAGGCCGTAGTGATTGACGACGCGGGGGAAAAACTGGCGGCGCTCGAGGCGTTCACGGAGAAGCTGATTCCCGGACGGTGGAACGACGCGCGCCAGCCAAACGAGAAGGAATTGAAAGCCACCAGCATCCTGAAACTGCCGCTGACGGAGGTTTCAGCGAAAGTACGCACTGGAGACGTCGAGGACGACGCGGAAGACTACGCACTGCATGTCTGGGCTGGCGTGATTCCGCTGCGCCTTGTTGTGGATGCGCCGAATCGCGATGCCCGTTGCGATGCCTCGATTCCGACGCCCGCGTACGCCGTGAATTACAAGAGGTGAGCGATGAGCGAATTTGTCGCCGCAGCGGTGAAACCGGTCGTGCCGTTTTCCGCGCTTGAGGCCCTGGACATTCGTGTAGGAACGATTGAACGCGTCGAGGAAGTGCCGCGCTCAGACAAGCTCATGAGATTGACGGTGGATTTCGGCGATCATTCACGCGTAATTCTCGCCGGCATTCGCAAGGAAAGAGAAAATTCCAAGGAAATCGAGGGGAAACAGGCGCTGTTTGTTCTGAACCTGGAACCTCGCAAGATGGCGGGAGAGGTCTCGCACGGCATGCTGTTTGATCTGGGATACGCCGACGGAATCAAGCCGGCGCTGGCGGTGCCGGAGTGGCCGGTGCCGAACGGCACACGGGCTGGGTAAGGAACAGCGTTGTGCCGGGGACGGTGCGACCCGCGCGCTAGGCCTTGGCGGCGCGGAGAAAATCGGCGAGAAGGCCGTATGCCGTTGCTTCGACCCCAGGATTGTGCTCGACCAAGGATAGTCCAAACACGTCGAGATCGAAACGGATCGCGGAACTCGTGCCTTCAAGACCCGCCAAGGGATCGGAGAGCAGCAGCAACTCTGGACTGACGCGACAATCGACGCCATCTCCCCGGAGCGCGGCGCGGCAAACCAGCTTGTAGCGCATGCCGGCGGCGCGCACCGAACGGATCTTTTCTTCGCTTAATTCGCGAATGCCGGTGCGCTGCACCTGATCGACGCGTGTGGGGACTCCCATCAGCACGGTTGCGATCGCGGCAACTTTCACTGCGGAATCCCAGCCATCCAGATCCTGAGAAGGGTCGGTTTCGGCGACGCCCATGGCTTGCGCGCGTTTGATGGCCTCGTCGAACGAGCGGCCTTTTTCGACTTCCGTCAGAACGACGTTGGTCGTCGAGTTCAGCACGCCGGAGAAGCCGCGCAATTCCGCGGCGGGCAGCGCGAGGGGAAAGAGGGAGAAAATGGGTGCGCCATCCATCACCGTGGATTCAAACAGGAATTGACGGCCCCGTTCCCTGGCGAGCGTAGTCAACTCGCGGTAGGCATGAACAATCGGGCCCTTGTTGGCAGTGACCGCGTGCGCGCCATGCTTCAAGGCGGCGATCAGGTGCTCAATCGCGGGCTGACCGGTAGGTGCGTTGAGAGACGTAGCTTCAAACAGGACGTCGGCCCTGGCGCGTTCCAGCCATTCGTAAACGTCGCGAGCAGGCTGCAAACCAGTGGGGAAGTGACCGCTGATGGCAGCAATGGGATTCAAGCCGTCAGGATTCGCAAGCCAACCGATGCGGCGAGTGGCGACGCCAGTCAGACGCCAGCGTACGTCGTATTTGCGCCGCAGTTCCATCTCCTTCGAGATGAGCAAGCGCAAGAGGGCCCGGCCGACATTGCCAAAGCCTACGATCGCGAGGTTATAGGAAGGAATAGCTGGCCTCCTTTTGTCGTGGCAGTGAACCGAAGTATCAGCGAAAAGCCGGGTTAAAGAGTATACGTGAGAAGTGGAGGAAGACCCTGGCGCAGTCGTTCGCGACAGGAAAGGACGGGCACCGCCGCTTGGTGCGGAAAGGCGCAGTAGAAGTTTTTCAAAAGCTGATGCCTCGCCGGCCTGGGCAGGCTCGGGATGACACCCCCAGGAATTTGCCGGCAAGCAGCTACTTCCCCGCGGCAGAAAGCTTACTGGCCGCGGCGGCGATCAAGGCGGATTCGTCTTCGAGCACCTTCGCAACACGTGCCGCGGACTCTTCCGCTTCCTTCCATTTTTTCTGCTCGAGATTTTCCCTTACTGCGGGAATGGCCTTTGCCGCATAACCGGTATAGGCGCCCGGGGCGTAGAGCTGGTGTTTATACCAGAAGCGCCCTGGAAGGCCTTCCGGGGTTGTCAGTTTACGCTCGCTCTGAAGGAGCATTTCGTTAACCTCGCTGAGAGGACCGGAGGCCAGCGCAGAGCCGCCATTGGCGCTGACGCGATCGAGGGCCTTCTGATAGTCGGCGGAACTGCGTGACAGTGCCTCGACGGCATTGTCGAGAGGAGCAAAATTCAAGTGCGGCGGAACGTCTTCTTTCCTTGGGCTGACCCAGGTCTCGCGGGGGTCTGCCGTAGCTTCGTAGACGCCTTCCTGAATCTTAAGGTTTTTCTCCTGAATTTCATCGCGCTGCTGGGAAGCGAATTTTTCCACTTCGCGGACATACATCTTCACGTCGTCGGCAAAATCGGCAAACTGGAACGGAAGCAAATCCGCGTCGGCCATGCGCATCATTGCAGTGCCGCCGGTCTGGGCAAGAGCGCGGCCGTACACAAAGTCGTAATCGCTGAAGTGCGTGTACCAGTAAAAATCGTCGTAAATCGAGTGATAAATGCCGCCTTGATCCTCGCCCCCATAGCCGATGCCGAGGGAAGCGATACCGGCAAAGTTGATGAAGGGCGCATGGTCGGAGCCTCCGCCGAGCATATCCAACCGCAGATCTTGGCGTTCGCGGAGTTCGCGCCTCGCTTCGGCGGATTCGGCCTGCTGGATGGCGTGGAGCCACGCGCGTTTCCATACGGAAAGGTTGGTTTCGGGGTCCTGAATGTCGCGCGTGACGTCATTCAAGAAATGCTCGAGCGAATGCGAGCCCTCACCTCTGAAAAAGCCGCGGCTGTTGCTGTCGGAATTGATGTACAGGACGGCGTGTTTGCGAAGCTCGTCGACGTGAGTCTCGACCCATTCGGTGGACCCGATCAGGCCAGGTTCTTCGGCGTCCCAAGCGCAATAAATGATCGTGCGCTTGGGCTTCCAGCCCTGCTTGAGGAGTTGGCCAAGACCCCGGGCTTCTTCGAGAAGGGCGACCTGACCGGAGGTGGGGTCCTCGGCGCCAGTGACCCAGGCGTCGTGGTGATTTCCGCGAATCACCCACTGGTCGGGATTGCTGGAGCCGGGAATCTTGCCAATGACGTCGTAGATGTCCTTCATGCCCCAGTTGGCAGACACCTTCAAATGAACTTTCGCCGGGCCCGGTCCGATACGGTAGGTGATCGGCAAGCCGCCACGCCAGTCACGGGGCGCCACTGGTCCGCCAACGGCTTCGAGCAACGGTTGCGCGTCGGCGTACGAAATGGGGAGCACAGGAATTTTCGTGAGCGATTGCGCTTCGCTGATGGGCAGGCGCTTGGCGTCAGCGGTCGCGCCGATGCCGGGAGTCAGGGGATCGCCCATGAATACCGCACTCTGCTGCACGCTGCCGCGCTGCACGCCGTCCTTTGGGCGCCACGGACCGTCCGGGAAAACGGCTCCGCCCGAGTAGCCGTCGTCGCGCGGGTCGGAATAGATGATGCAGCCGATAGCGCCGTGTTCGGCGCCAACTTGCGGCTTGATGCCGCGCCAGGAGTGGCCGTAGCGGGCGATGATGATGGCGCCTTTGACAGAGACTCCGCGGCGTTCGAGTTGCTCGTAGTCCTCGGGAACGCCGTAATTCACATAGACGAGAGGGCCCGTGACGTCGCCGTCAATGGAGTAGACGTTGTAGGTAGGAATCTGCTCGTCAGTCAGCTTGGAAGTGGGATCTTGAGCAGCGGGAGGCTCCTGCAATTTCGCGACGAAGTGCCGGCCGCCATCGACGAGCTCGACGAGGCGCTCTTTCGGAGTAGGATAAAGAATGGAGAAGGTTTCGATGTGCGCTTCAAGGCCGAACTCCTTGAGCTTGGCGAGAATCCATTCGGCATTGTCCTTGTCGTAAGGCGAGCCGACATTGTGGGGCCTGGCGGTAAGGCGCTCCATGTAGGCTCGGAGGTTTTGCGGACTGGGAATCGCGCGAAACTTTTCTTCCCACTGGCGTTCGACGCGCGAAGAATCGGCGGAGTAACCGTAGAGCGCTGCTTCGTCCGCAGTGACTGAAGATTTCAGCGGCGCGAGAGACGCGGCTGCGAAAAGCAGTCCAGCAAGCAGAATGCGACGAGTTGACACGATGAGTCCTTTCCCAAGAGTAGCGGGGGAATTATTTCTTGAAGGCGGCCGCTCGTGCAAGGGCAATCAAGCGAGAAACGCTTTGTTGAGACGAGGCCGCAAACTTCGCGGCCTTCAGGATGACGGCGCATCTTTACAAGTGCTTTCACGATGATGCGCTTCGCGGCCGCTGCAAGACCAGCACGAGAAACCCGGCCAGAAACATGAGCGCCGAGACCATCAGAAGTCCCGCACGATAGCTTCCGGTGAGGTCGCGCAGACGGCCAATCCAGAATGGACCGAACCCACTACCCAGATTGCCAACCGCGTTGATCAGCGCAATACCGCCCGCTGCGGCAGTTTCTGGAAGCGCAGCGGTGGCTAAAGCCCAAAAGGGACCGAACATGGAAGAGGAGGCAGCCAGAGCGATACTGAAAGCGGCGAGGGTCATGGAGACGGCAGTGGAGTAGCCTGCAGCGAGCAGAGCGAGGGCGCCACAGAAGGCAGATAGAGCGATGTGCCAGCGCCGCTCGCCCGTGCGGTCTGAGTGTGCACCGACGAGGATCATCAGCAGAACCGCGACCAGGTTCGGCACCATCGACAAGAACCCGAGAAGAAGATTCGAGATGCCGGCGAGGCTTTTGAGTACACTGGGCAGCCACATCGTGACGCCGTACGTGCAGGTGTTCAGACCAAAATCGACAAGGACAAAGCCCCAAAGAAGCGGACTGGCGAACCAGAATCCTGAGGCGGCGCTGGGGGCTGAAGGTCCGGGAGATTTCGTGGCACCGAGATTTCGCACGAGCCAGTTCTTTTCTTCCGAACGAAGCCAGTGGGCCTCCTCGGGCCGCTCGGGAAGATACAGATACGCGACGATGCCCAGAAGAACCGCCGGGATTCCCTCGAGCAGAAACATCTTTTGCCATCCGGCGAGGGTAGCAAGGCCTTGCCAATCGAGGAGCGCACCGGAAATCGGTCCGCCAATAATTCCGGAAACGGGACCGGCTGTCATAAATAACGCAAGGACGCCCCCGCGTGCAGCCGGTGGGAACCACCGACGAAGATAGTAGATGACGCCCGGGACAAAACCCGCTTCGGCAGCACCGAGCAGAAAGCGAAGCGAGTAGAAGGAATTCGCCGAGTGAATAAAGAGCATCGAAGAAGAAACGACTCCCCACAGCACCATCAGGAAGGCAATCCACGGGCGAGCGCCGATGCGCTGAAGAACCATGTTGCTCGGTACCTGAAACAGAAAATAACCGGCGAAGAAAATGCCGGCCCCCAAACCGTAGACCGTGTCGCTAAATTTCAATTGATCTTTCATCTGAAGGGCTGCGAAGCCGACGTTGATGCGGTCCAGATAGGCGACGACATAGAGAAGAAAGAGGAAGGGCATAAGGCGCCAGCGAAGTTTGGCGAGGAGCGAATCGGCGAAGTGATCGTCGGTGGCGGGCGCACCGGAAAGTTGTGAAAGGATTTGCTGGACCAGGGCTTGCGGCGGCGCCGCGACGCCCACGACGATCGCATCGCCGGGCTCTTCGAGGACCGCGAATTGATCGGCAAGGATGGCTTCACCGGCGAAGTGGCCCTGGCGACCGCGGAGGCGGCTGTCGATCAATTCATAAGAACCCCTCAGGTAGGCCACCTTCACCTGCAGGCCAGCGGAAAGAAGCTCGCGGTAACGGGCCTTCAGAGCGGAACAGGCCAGCACGACATGGTTGCCGCTTGCGTCTTGCCGCACGAGCTCCGCGCGAATGGCATGGAGCCAAGGAATGCGGTCCGCGTCGGTGAGTGGAACGCCGAGGCGCATCTTTTCCTTGTTCGCCGGAGAGTGAAAATCGTCAGCTTCCAAAGACACCCAGCCCAGGCGCGCGGCGAGCAATCGCGCAATCGTGCTTTTTCCCGAGCCTGTGACTCCCATGACCAGAAGGACCATGCGAATGCCTTGAAGTGCGAGGCGGCGCGCCGAGTTTGGCGCAAATCGTGTGCCGAAGTCCAGCGCCTTAAGTCCATCCGGTCGGGGCAAAATTAGGATAATATCCGCAGCTTTGGCACGCGCTCGTAGGGAGTAGGGAAAAACAATGGTGATGCAGACAAAAGTAGCGGCAAAAAAGGCCGGCCTTTTTTACTTTGTGTTCGTGATGTTTGCTTACACGACGGGCGGGCCGTTCGGAATGGAGGAGATGGTCACGACGAGCGGGCCGGGGCTGACACTGCTGTATCTGCTGGTGATTCCCTTTTTCTGGTGCATTCCGGTGTCGCTGGTTGCGGCAGAGTTGACGACGGCGATCCCGGTTGAGGGCGGCTTCTATCGCTGGGTGCGCGCGAGCTATGGAAATTTCTGGGGATTCCTGGCGGGCTGGTGGAACTGGAGCGCGTCTTGGCTGCTCGGGGGCAGCTATGCCGTCCTTTTCAGCGATTATCTGGCCAACTATTTTCCGTTCCTTAATGGGTGGAAACACTATTTCGTCGCGCTGGCTCTGATTGCCTTGCTGGCATATGTGAACATCCGCGGCATTCAGATGGTGGGCGCGGCGGCAACGGTGCTGGAAATTTCCGTGCTGATTCCCGTGCTGCTCCTTTGCGTAATCGGAGCGACACGGTGGCATCACAATCCGTTTCACCCTTTTGTACCGCCTCATGTGCCGCCGTTTCAGGTATTCGGCGTCGGGCTTGCGCTGGGATTGTGGCTGTATTCGGGGTATGAGCAGTGCTCGAGTGTAGCGGAAGAGATTGAAAACCCGCAGCGGAGCTACCCACTCGCACTGGCGATGGTCGTGCCTCTCTCGGTGGCCGCTTATTTTTTGCCGGCGTTGTTTTCCCTGGCGGCGCTGGGCAACTGGCAAGACTGGAACACGGCGTACCTCTCGACAGCGGCGAAGCTGATTGGCGGGGGATGGCTGGGATCCTTGATGACAGCTGCGGCAATGCTCGGAAACGTTGCGCTGCTGAACGCCACGGTGCTGACGAGCACGCGCATGCCGTCTTCGATGGCAGAAGATGGTTTTTTGCCAGGGGTATTTGCGGCAAAGCACCAAAAGTTTGGGACGCCCTGGATTGCCATTCTGATTTCTTCGGCAATCTATGCGCTCCTGGCATTTCATACACTCGCGCAATTGCTGACGGTGTATGTATGGTTGCGCATCCTGGTGACTGTGCTGACGGTGCTGGCGGCGTGGCGAATGCGGAAAAAGCGTCCGGAGATGAAACGCCCGTTTCAGATTCCCTGGGGCAAGGCAGGACTCGCCTACGTGGTGGTCGCGCCGATCGTGATGGGCGTGGTCGCGCTGGTGGGCAGCGACAAGTTTGCGTTGAAGTGGGGGCCGGTGCCTGTGGCACTGGGGGCGCTGGCGTATTTTGTGTTCCCGAAGATCAGGGCGAAGGTCGAGATTTCCACATAGTCGTCGGCGTGCGGGCACGGCCCACTTCAATAGGAGAGCCCGACAAAAACCTTGGATGGAATTGCATCAGGTGAAGAAGTCCAGGAGGCGGTAGTAGAGGCCGGCAAGCGGGAGGGCCCAGGTGTTGCCGCTGCGCAGGCCGACCGGTGGGCTCGGAAAAGGAATTCTGGAAAACGGATTGTCGTCCGGGTCGCCACAAACAACTCCCGCCAGTTTGGCGCCCATCCAGGTGGCGGCGGCAACGCCGTGCCCGGCGAAGCCCAAGGCGAAGTGCATATCGTCGAGCTTGCCGGAATGCGGCATGACGTCAACGGCAAAGTCGAGCGTGCCGCCCCAGACGTATTCCACCTCTGTGTCGCGCAATTGCGGATAAACTCCGATCATGCCGTGGCGCAGAATTTCCGCGCTTTCCCGCACGGTGCTTTCCGATTCCGGAAAAAATGCGGCGCGGCCGCCGAAGAGCATGCGGTTATCGGGAGTGAGGCGGTAGTAGTACAGAAAATGCTTGGAGTCATAGATCATGCGGTTGTGTGGGTTAAGTTCGCGGGCCAATTCAGCGGGCAGAGGCTCGGTGGCGATGATGTAAGAGCCGATGGGGATGACTTTTCTCGAGAGAGCCGGCGTGGCCGAGGTGGTGTAGGCTCCGCTGGCCAGCAGGACCTCCTTCGCTTGCAGAGAGCCGCGCGAAGTCTCCACCCGAAAACGGCGAGCGCCGGAGGATCGCTCTTGCTTTACGCACACGACCGGTGTGTGGTCAAAGAGTGTGGCGCCAGCACGCTCGGCGGCTTTTGCGAGACCGGTGACGTACTGCGCGGGGTTTACGCCGGCGCTTGCCTCGTCGACGAGACCGCCGAAATAAATGTCCGATCCGATTTCCTGGCGAAGCTCGTTCTTCGGAATGATTCTCAGCTCGTGATTGAATTCGCGGTTGATGCGAGCCGCCGCTTCAGCATAGGCATTGAAGTGCGTTTGCTTGCAGGCCACTTCAAGGTGGCCGCAGCGTGAGAAGTTGCAGGCGATTGCTTCCTCATTCACGATTCTCTCGACGAGGTCGATGGCCTCGAACGAAGCGGCGTACATGCGTTGCACGAGTTCGCGGCCATAGCGAGCGATAAGAGTAGGAACGGGGAGCTTCATTCCCGTGAGCACCATGCCGCCATTGCGGCAGCTCGCGCCCCAGCCGAGTGTTTCTGCCTCGAGAACGGCGACGCGCACGCCGCGCTTGGCAAGGGTCCGGGCGGCCGAAAGTCCGCAGAAGCCGGCGCCGACAACCGCTACATCGACGCTGTCGGGAAGTGGTTGGTCCACACCTTTTGCACGCTGGGAAACGGTGCCGAGCCAGTAGTTTGACTGCTTGGTGGACATGAAAGTGTTGTGCAGATTTTAGCATTCGAACAGGCGGCAGCAAATCGCGCTGCGCACAGGCAGAGTGTCGGTGCGGCGAGGAAATAGGGCTTAGGTGCTGCGGAGAACGATGTTTGTGATCTCCGGCGGAGCACCCAGACGAACGGGCGCACCAACGGTGCCGATGCCGCGGTTGACGTAAAGGGCTGCGAGTCCCTTGGGAGCGTTGGGCATCAACTTGATGGTCTCGCCGAGGCGCTTCGGCTGGTCAGGCATGAGGAGCGGCCGATGATAGAGGCCAGCAATGTAATCCGTAATGAAGCGTGCGGGGCTTAAGCTGACGTCGAGAATTTCCACCTGGACCTGGCCGCCGTGGGTATGTCCGGCCAGACTGAGCTCGATACCGAGTTCCGCGGCCCGGTTAAAGGAATTAGGATTGTGGGAGAGCAAGATATTCGGCATGTCGCGACGAATGAGCGGCTCGAGGTTGGCGAGCATCTGCATTTTCCGACCGCTGGGCATACGTTCGCGCTGGTAGTCGACGCCGATGAGGTTCAATTGCGCGCCCCTGTAAGCGATGATGGCGTTTTCGCGCCGAAGCATTTTCATGCCGGCCTGCTGATAGAGGCGCTCGGCAAGATCCTCGGCGCGGGCATAAATTTCGTGATTGCCGTTGCAGCCGTAGACGCCAAGCGGCGCATGCAGGCGGCGAACTTCGTCGACACAATCGTAGACAGAGTCGTGAATGCCGGTAACGAGGTCGCCCGTGATAACGGCAAGGTCCGCGCCTACGTCATTGGCCATGTCTACCGCACGGCGAACAGAATCGCGGCTCAAGTAGCTGCTCAAGTGAATGTCGGAGATCTGCACGATTTCGAGGCCATCCAAAGCCGGTGGCAGGTTGGTCAAGGGAATCTCGACGCGGCGAACTTCATAGCGCAAGCGCTCGGCCGCGTATCCGTACATCACGCCAAGAAAGGGCGCTGCGCCGGCAACAACGCTGGCGGTACGGAAAAACGTACGGCGCGAAGGGTCGGGGACATAATCCTCGCGGAAGGCGGGTCGCGCTGAAGGTCTGCCGGATTGCGCAAGGGTGGGCTTGTGCAAACGGTGCCAAGTCCACTCAACAACGTGTACCAGTTTGACGCAGAGATAGGCGGCTAGCGTGCTAAGAAACCACAACCCGGCAAACCTGGCCACCCCCGAGCGGTCCGGAACAATGCGCCCGCGATCCTGGCGCAGGTTGTCGGCCACGGCGAGGATAATCAGCGTCAGCCCGGAAATATAGAGAATCCGCACACCCCAACGCAGCCAAACGTGGCCCCAGTTTGACGTGACCCGCCAAAGGGCGCGGTACCAGAATCGCTGCGAAAGGAATAGCAGGGCGAGCACCAGGCATACCACACCGCCCCGCAGGAAACTCCAAGCCAAACTCAAATTATTGGCCCCCTCAACCTGACTTAATTAGAATATCATGGACCAGGCTGGCTCCCTGCCTATTCGTGCGGATTGCCCATGACCAGTAAACCCCTCAGAAAGCCGGATTTTCTTCCGGTTGCGGCAGATACGCGGGGTCAGTTCGCAGGGAGCGTGAAGGTCGGATGGAGTGTGGGTGCCAAGCCCCACATTCCACAGAAACTTCCGGAAGAAAGTTGCGTCTTATGTCTAACAGAGCCGTTTTCTGCTCGTCAAGGTTACAAGGAGAGACGCAATGAAACGATTCAACGTGTTGGCGGCCATGCTTGTGGCCACCTGCTGTATGGCACTTCCCCTCCGGGCCCAGGACACGAAAAAGGAGCCGCCGAAACCAGCGCCGAGTCCCTCGGACGCGGTGCTAGAACAATGGAACGACATCGGGCGCAAGCTGGTCGCGATGGCTGAGGATTTTCCCGAGGACAAGTACAGCTACAAGCCCGCGCCGGAATCGAGGACATTTGCCGCAATGTTGTTGCATGTTGGTGGCGCAATGTACTACTTCACGGATTTTGCGATTGGCCAGAAGCCGCGCTATCCGGACGACCCGAAAGACGACAACCTGAAGACCAAGCCACAAATCGTGGCGTTCATGAAGAAGTGCGTCGCGGACGGAGCGGATGAGATAAAGAAGAAGGGCGACAAGGGGTTGAACGAAGCGGTAAACGATGGCGGACCACACCTGGACCGGCTCTACGATCTGGCCTATGGGCTGATCGAGCATTCCGGGGAGCACTACGGCCAACTGGTGGTGTACTACCGGGTTAACGGGATGGTGCCGCCGGAATCGCGACCGAAGAAGTAGCGGCGTAGAGCCCCCAAGGAGGCAGTGGGACCCGAGCGCCTATCGGGCTGAGTTCAGTTCGCAGTGGGATTCCTCACTCCGCAGAATCGGTTCGGAAAGACGGAAACGGCTCAAAAAGACCTCAGGCCTTGAGGCCTGAGCTACCGCCACGGGTGTTACCCGGCGGCCGTTCCGGCGACGCCTCTCGCCAGGATTCTCGTCAGGTCCTCGGGGGTGTCGACCGGCGGTAGACAGGTATTTCCGGCGCAGACCAGTGCGAAGGCGTGGTCCTTTGGCAAGTGAGGCAGGGTTTGGCGTAGAGCAAGGGGCAAATTCTCGAGGCATGACGAGGGGGTCACCCGCAGAACGGCTTTGCCAAAGCGAAAGACGCTATTTGCGGCTTCCTCGAGTTTTTGAGCGGAGGGATCGTCGGCGGTTCCGGTGACCACGACTTGCCTGGGATGGGCGGCGAATAGATTGGCGGCAAGGCCGTAGGTGGCGGCAAAGAGTCCGTATTGAGGCGCAACCCCTGCGAAGGCTTCCAGCGTTCTTGTGGCCCAATCGTAATATTTGCGGTCGTCGGTATAGGCGTGCAAGCGCGTCAGAGCCATCGCCACGATGGAATTCGCGCTGGGAGTCGGCGAATCCTGGAACGGCTTGCGTCGCACGTCTAGTCCGCCCATTGGCGGAGCATCGACCGCGCGATCAAAGAAAGCGCCGTTCTCGGAGTCGCCATACTTCTGGATGGTCAGGTCCATCGTGCTCTGTGCGGCGTGGAAGTACTTCGGGTTGAGCGTAGCTTCGTACGCGTCGAGAAGAGCGAGCACGCCGAAGACCTGATCATCGAGCGAACCGCGCAAAGCAGGGCCGCTGATGCGGTGTGCGAAACCCCGCGCTTCGCTCCATGCTTCTTTCAACATGCGGTCGAGCGTCTTCAGCGCGAAGGTTTTGCTGTGCTCGGCGATTCCGCCCGACAAAACGCGCGCGGCCTCGAGATACGCGGAGACAAACATGGCGTTCCAACTGACGTACATGGTTTGATCGACAAACGGCGTGGGGCGAGGCTTTCTCGCCGCCAGCATTCTACCTTTTGCGGAAGCAATGGTGAGGCGGACGCCGGCTTCGTCTAATCCGAGCGTTTTCGCGATTTCCGCGGCGCTGCGTGCGATCCAGAGAACATTCTTCTCCGGGTTGTGGTGCATTTCGCCGTGAGGCTCGATGTCGTAATGCAATTCCATGATGCGGACCTCGTCGGGAGAAAGAGCGGCGCGCAACTCGGCCAGAGTCCAAGTGAAGTAATCGCCGTCATCCTCGAGAGAGTAATCCGCATCCTGGCTGGCATAAAAACCGCCACCGGACTGGTCCGATAGCACCTCGTTCACCCAGCCGATGATGCCTTCGGCGGTATCGCGCAAGAACGGATTCCGGGTAACCTGCCAGCCATGAAGATAGTTCTTGAGCAACTCCGAATTGTCGTAGCTCATTTTTTCGAAATGGGGCACGAGCCAGCGCTCATCGACCGAGTAGCGGTGAAAGCCGCCGGCAAGCTGATCGTACACGCCGCCCTGGGCCATTTTCTCGAGTGTGGTTTCGGCCATGGCCAGCACGTGCTTTTCGGCGGTTTGCTGGTAACGCTCGAGCAGCAGGTCGACCCCGGACGCGTGGGGGAACTTCGGCGCGTGGCCGAAACCACCATGACGAAGGTCGAATAGTTTCGTCATGGAGCTGATCTGAGAGTCGACGATGGTGAGATCAAGGTCGGCGCGGGCCCCTGAAAATGCTTCTGCCTTGGCCACGGCATCGGCGAGCGCGTCGGCGGTCTTCAGAAGATCATCACGTTTGTTTTTGTATGCATCGGCAACAGCGAGCAGGATACGCCGGAAACTCGGTCGGCCTTGCTGATCTTCGGGAGGGAAATACGTGCCGCCGTAGAATGGCCGGCCATCGGGCATGAGGAAGCCGGTGAGGGGCCAACCACCCTGACCGCTGATGGCGCTGATGGCCGCCTGATAGCGTGAATCCACATCGGGACGCTCGTCGCGGTCGACCTTCACGGGCACAAACTGCTCGTTGATGATTTTCGCGATCTCGGGGTTTTCGTAGCTTTCTCGGTCGATGACGTGGCACCAGTGGCACCAGACCGCACCGATGTCAAGCAGGACGGGTTTGTCTTCGCTTTTCGCGTGGGCGAAGGCGGTCTCGTTCCATTCGTACCAGTCGATGGGCTGATGGGCCGCAGAACGGAGATAAGGGCTGGTGGAATCCTTCAGGCGGTTTTGGGTCATCGATCAGGAGCTCCCTGGACGAAAAAAGTAGAACCTCGCTCCACTCGGGATGACAGCCTGCCGGACTGCTCCGCAGACTATACCGGATCGATAGAGCTGTACTCGCGCCGCTACTGCACTTTGTCTCCCGAGCCGAGGTCTCGCGGATCGAGCGGCTTTCGCCCGGCGTAACCTTCATCCTGGCGGTGGTAATAACGGATGCGGTCCTCGCCGAGCTTCCAGCATAGGTACACTTCTTCGTTGTTCACAATCGCGGGGAAATCGAGAAGCCCCATGTCCAGGTCCTTGACCAGGCAGCCGGTGGAGAGAATTTTCTCGAGATTGGCTTTCATGACGTCCGCGAGGCTCTGATGTTCCAGGCGTTTTTCGGCCAGCTTTGCGTAGGGCACGAGCACACCACCCATCATGAGAATGCGGGTGGACACAGCGGTCAAATCCTGTTCAAGGACCGAGAGTTTCTTGCGCGCGCCGATCGCTTCAATAAGAAATGGTTCCAGTTCGCGGCGCGTGCGTTCCGCTTCCGTCAGGGTGAAAATTCGCTGTGGCGGGTCCGGCAATTCATCCTGATCTTCGTCGTGATCGTCCATAAGGCCCGTCGATCTCCACTCGCAGTGCTGTGCTACCGCTAGTCTAAGGATAGCATTCTATCCCACGCCGCCTTGGCAAAATGTCTGGTCCGTTCGTCCACGGAAATCCGGCTGACGATTTTCCCTTCGCCGAAGTTTGCGAGCAGCATAGGGGATGCCAGGGCGTGATTTGAAATATCGTCGTACGTCGCGCCAAGCCAAGGTTGACTAGCCTCCGATGAATACCATGGTGCGGGAAGGAGGCACAAATCCGGGCTCGTTTATGCGATGACCTTCTTCTTTTTCCATCACGACCGAGCGGACCCAAGCGACAATCTCTTCGTCAGAAGCTTGCGCTCTTAAAAACGAGCGCAAATCGCGATCTTCCTTGCTGAAGAGACAAGTCCTGAGTTTCCCATCGGCGGTGAGGCGAATCCGCGAGCAATGGCCGCAGAAAGCCTGAGTAACGGGAGCGATCAGGCCGATCTCGCCGGGGGCGCCGTCAGCGAAACGATACTTCCGTGCGGTTTCGCTCTTCTGGTGCGGAATCTGCACGAGCGGCCACTGGGCATGGATGCGGTCGTAAACTTCCTTCGCGGGGACCATCAATTCACGAGTCCAGTGGCGATCTGCATCGAGGGGCATGAATTCGATGAAGCGCATGATGACGCCGCGTTCGCGGGCAAAGGCGGCGAAGGCTTCGACTTCATCCTCGTTGAAGCCGCGCACGAGAACGGCGTTGACCTTGACCGGGGCCAAAACTGATTTCTGGGCAGCATCAATGCCGCGCATGACCGTTTCGTAGGAGCGCGTGCGAGTGATTTTCTCGAATTTGACAGGGTCGAGCGAGTCAAGACTGATGTTGACGCGATGAAGGCCAGCCGCGATCAGCTTGTCGCAGCGATCAGCAAGGAGATGGCCATTGGTGGTCATGGAGAGATCTTGCACGCCGATTGTGCTGAGGTAGGAAATAAAGCCTTCGACGCCGTCGCGCACGAGCGGCTCGCCGCCGGTAATACGCACCTTCGAAACACCAAGATGGACAAAGACCTTGGCCAGGCGCTCAAGTTCGTTCCACGACAAAATCTCGTCATGGTTGCGGTAGTTTTCCGGGTCGGCGGAGCGGCAATAGACGCAGCGGAAATTGCAGCGGTCTGTGACCGAGATGCGCAGGTCCCGGATCTGACGGCCGAATTTGTCATGGAGACTCATCTGGGTGCCATCAACAAAAAACCCGATTCGCGGATGGAATCGGGCACGAGCCGAAAATCCACAGATTTCCGGCTCACTGGCTCCTTTCCAAGCGCGGTTCCCTTCGTTCACCGCAAGCGGGAGGCCCCGGCGTTTCCACCCAGACCCTCGGTGGCGGATCCAGCCGCCACCTCGCCCCGCCGCCATAGGTTGTGTCTCCCGTAGGCCGGCGGGATCGGAGTTTACCGCTTCAGTTTACCTCTGTTGGCAAGCGAGCGCAATTTGGTGATCGTGGCGGGGCTGTCCTCGATTGGCTGTTTTAGTGTGTGATAGAGTTTCGAGGCAGAATGCGAATCTTTATCTTGGGTGCGGGGGCGACGGGCTCCCTTCTTGCACAATTGCTGGAACGCCAGGGGCACGTTGTTTGGTGCGGAGATCGCGACCCGGAGCGGGCGCGGCGCTTTCTGGGCAAAAGATCGATCATTCCGGTCGCCGCGGTGAATGCGAGAAACTTGCGGGGCATCGTGCGCGCGGCGGGGGATTGCGAACTCATCATCAATGCCACAGCTTCGGTGTTCAACGAAATCGTGCTGCGCGCGGCGCTCCGGCTCCGCGCCCACTACCTGGACCTGAGCTCGCATTTGACGCGCAACCCGTTCAAGCCGGAGCAGTTCCGCTACCTCGAGAAACTCAACGAAAAGCACCGCGTAGCGCTCATTAATACGGGCGCCGCACCGGGCCTGACTAATCTGCTGGTGAAACGCGCGGCGGAATTGCTGGACGAAGTTATCTCCGTGCAGATCCGGCTTTACGAGAGCAGCGAAAGCGACGATCCCATTTCGCAGTGGTCCCCGGAAGTTTCCTTCGATGAGGCGATTTCACAGCCCCGTATTTACCGCCACAAGAAATTCCGTCTAGCGAAGCGGTTCTCGGAACTCGAAAAATTCCGGTTTCCGGGACCCATCGGTGAGACACGCGTGGTGCTCGCGGCGCAGGACGAAGTGGCGACGCTTCCTTACGTGATTCCGATGAGGGATCTGGACGTGAAAATCGGCGGAAATGAATTTGACAGGCTGCGGCGCTGGCACAAGCAGGGAAAGCTCTCGAAGTCGCGGGGCATTCCGCGGCAGCGCTTTCCGGAAACCTCCTCGCCGCGGAAGATTGCCGCATTGATACGGCGAGGCGTATTGCAAAACGCGCGCTTTGCGGCCTCGGTGCTGGTGCGCGGCGTGAAGCACGGCCGGACGGAAGACCAACGGCTGCTAATCCGCAGCGATGCGGCGTTTCCGACGCTTTATCAGATACGGCGGCAAGGGAGGTTTACGACCCCGGTCGCATATGCAACGGCCCACGCTGCCGCGCTCTTCGTGAAGAATCTGCCGGTGCGGTTGCAGGGGGTCTTTGCGCCGGAAATGCTGCCGATGGAGATTCGCCGGGCCATAGTGGCGGGGGTGCGGAAGCAGGGCGTGAAGATTACTCACAAAGTGAGCGTGCTAGGGCCAGCGGAGGAAGAAGAAGAGGCGCTGTAGCATTCCATCGGCGCAGATTCTTCATAAGGATTTCCTCGTCGGGGTTGTCCCCTTTGACTCTCTCGAGGACGACTTCTCCTTTACCGTCGTCGCGCTTCGCGGTGGCAACGCCCGTTCGGGTGTCGATGTTCGAAGAGAATGCGGCAGTGTCGGTCTTCAACCATGTCCATTTGAATGATGTCGTCGAGGGCGGCCTTGTGTTCGGGAGTCACGCTGGGGTCATTGGTGACGAGCCGCTCAGGAGTCCTTGCCAGTGCTCCAGGTCATTCGATAGTCATCCTTTGGCGCCGTCCAACTTCACGTCCTTGTAGTGCCCTTGGTCCACCCGAAAAAAATGAGGTTAGCGCGGCAAAACTGCGCGTGTTCCTGAGCGGTGGAGTGTGTGTTGAAATAGCAAAGACAGAACATGTCGCAGCGGCAAGCCTCGATGTAGGTCGAGGTAATTTCGAAATTGTCTTTGGAAGCAGAAGACGAGGGCCTAGTGCCTGCCAAAAGCAAGAGGCCAGCAGTGGTGGAACAGTCAATAAACGTGAGCGCGTCGCCTGCTCCCTCCCGAGGATGAAATTGGGGCCCGTCCCGGATGTTGCGGGCGGTTTATGCCGCAGACTGGCTCACCTCCAGGCCTGTCTCGAATGAGGCTCAACAGCAGCGATTCGGACGGGAGTATTTGCGATTGAGTTGCTCGACATAGAACTGCCCGGGTGTAAGGGTCTTCTTGCTCCCGGAGCGCAAGGCGGATTGCACGTAGCGCTCGTAGTCGGAATCGCCGCACCAGTCGCGCAATCCGACCCAAAAGCGGGTTGCACTGCGTTTTACCTTGATCCAGGCGTTGCGCATCAGTCTCCCTCCGCCTCGGCCCACTGCGTGGCCACGTACGGCGTCTCATGCAGAACCGGTTCTTTGCTTCTGCCCAGAATCGCGCGCCATTGAATCAAGGCCTCGCCAAGCAGGAACAGAATCATCCCCGCGAGCACGGCGGTGACTGTGGCGTCGAGCCGCTGATTGAAAATGACGCGCTGGGTTTCCGCGATTTTTGCCGCGGGAATTCTGCCAGCGACGATCTGTGCCGCGAGAGCGTTGGCGAAAGAAAGAAAACCGATACGGGGGTTGGGGCTGAAGATTTTCTGGTAGCTCGCGGTCATGGTGATGACGACGAGCCAGATCATGGGAAGGAGCGTAACCCAAATCCATTTGAGACGACCCATCTTGAGCAGGATGGTGGTCGCAACAACGAGGGCCACGGCGGCCAGCAGCTGATTGGAAATTCCGAAGAGCGGCCACAGGGAATTGATCCCGCCGAGCGGGTCAATCACGCCCTGGTAAAGAAAGTATCCCCAGGCTGCCACGATTAGGGCGCTAGAAAGGAGGATCGCCGGGTAATAATTCATGCGTCCCAAAGGCTTCCAGACACGCCCGCCGAGCTCCTGGATCATGAAGCGGCCGACACGGGTACCCGCGTCCAAGACCGTGAGAATGAAGAGAGCTTCGAACATGATGGCGAAGTGATACCAGATGCCGAGCAAGCGGTCCCCGCCAATGGTGCTCGAAAAAATCTGCGCCATGCCAACGGCGAGCGAAGGAGCGCCGCCAGCACGGTTCAGCAGGGTTTGCTCGCCGACGGCGTGAGCGAGGTGCGTCATGGTTTCGCCGGCAAGCGGATAGCCCCAACTGGAGATGGTCTGCGCGGCGGCTTCGGGAGTCGAGCCAACCATTGTTGAGGGGCTGTTAATCGCGAAATACACGCCTGGAGTCATGGCGGAGGCGGCCACCATCGCCATCACGCCGACAAACGATTCGAGCAGCATGGCGCCGTATCCGATGAAACGGGCGTGGCCTTCGCGCTCGATCATCTTCGGAGTGGTGCCGCTAGAAATGAGGGAGTGGAAGCCGCTTATGGCCCCGCAGGCGATGGTAATGAAGCAAAACGGAAAGATTTTGCCAGCGAATACGGGGCCGTTGCCATCGATGAAGCGCGTGAGTGGAGGCATCAGGACTTGCGGGCGCACGAGAAGAATTCCGGCGGCAAGCGTGAAGATAGCTCCGGCCTTTATGAACGCGCTGAGATAATCCCGTGGGGCGAGCAGCAGCCACACGGGAAGCGCCGAAGCCGCGAAGCCGTACGCGATGATCGCGAAAGCCAGCGTCAATCCCCCAAGGGTGAATTTGCTTGCGAGAGCGGGTGCATCGGCGACCCACTGGCCAGCAACAACGGCAAACAGCACCAGGCAGACGCCGATGAAGGAGGCCTCCATGACGCGGCCTGGACGGAAATAGCGGAGATAGACACCGAGCAGAAGCGCGATCGGGATGGTCATGGCCAGCGTGAAGGTAGCCCACGGCGAACTCTTGAGAGCATTCACGACGACCAGCGCAACCACGCCGAGAAGAATGATCATGATGGCGAGGACGGCGAGCTGGGCGATGAAGCCGCCGCGTTTGCTGACTTCGTCGCGAGCCATTTCACCGAGGGTTTTGCCGTCACGGCGGATAGAGCAAAACAGAATCACGAAATCCTGCACACAACCGGCAAAGGCGGCGCCGGCGATGAGCCAAAGCGTTCCGGGTAAATAGCCGAATTGTGCGGCGAGGGTCGGCCCGACGAGCGGCCCGGGACCAGCGATGGCGGCAAAATGGTGGCCGAACAGGACCCATTTGTTCGTGGGGACAAAATCGCGACCGTCGTCATGACGTTCCGCAGGAGTGGCACGAGTACTGTCGAGAACGAGCAGTCTGGCGGCGATGAAGGCCGAGTACAGTCGATAAGCGACCAGGTAAAAGCAGCCCGCCGCAAGAACAAACCAGGTGGCATTGATCGGCTCGCCGCGGTGCAAGGCAATGGTGGCGAGGGCGAAGGCGCCCAGCAGGGCCAGCGCGACCCAAATGAGAATCCGAATGATTCGTTTCAAGGTGTTTCTCCCTGGCGTGCGGTGAAGTCGGTGAGCATCGCGGAATCTTGACATCCTCCCTCGCCTAAAGGCTGGGGATTCCTGCGGGCTCGCCTGCTAAGCAGCGATGCCGAGGTGGGTTCCTGACACGACGGGCTTACTTCACCCGAAGGATGCGTGCAGGCTAACGAGGCGAGTCCCGCCTCTTTGATGTTCCAGGCTGCTACCAAGTCTGCTGGCGTTCGGAATCCGCATTCCACACAAGCGAATTTTGCTTGCGTCTTGCGGTTTCTCCGCTGCTACGTGGCGGCATTCCGGACAACAGCGGCTGGTGTTCCCGGGAGGAATGGCTACCAGCAATCCTCCACGCCAGCGCATCTTGTACGCGAGTTGGCGACGAAGTTCAAACGG
>Ga0306920_100000503_pt1 | contig 45591 bp, 35 predicted proteins | sample flu12Cox44000170_FD_204666 | JGI IMG/M metagenome (GOLD analysis project Ga0306920, IMG submission 204666) | Lab enrichment of tropical soil microbial communities from Luquillo Experimental Forest, Puerto Rico - flux4day.12C.oxic.44.000.170 (v2)... | ecosystem: Environmental > Terrestrial >... | reverse complement strand
TCCTGATAATCGTCACCGGACGGCTCCTCTTGGTTGTCGTTGCAAACAACCGCAGTCTGGCACAGCTGATGCCGTCGGGGGCCGTCCACCCCAACACGCAAATTCGTCATTGCCACGAGGAACACGATGTATGTCGCAGCATTGACCGCGAAAGCGGCGCCGACGCTGATCTTTGCAATGACGATCCCGGCAACCGCTGGCCCGAGAAAGCGGGCGGAGTTGAAGATAATTGCATTGATGGCTAGCGCGGAGGGCAGCGCTGCCCGATCGACAAGGGTCGGGATCAGCTCGAGCCGCGACGGTTGCCCGACGGCGTTGAAGATGCCGAGGAGCAATGTCAACCCGAACAGGAGCTCGATCGTGATCGCCTCGGTATAGACGAGGACAGCGAGCAAGCTTGCTTCGATGCTGCCGGCGATCTGCGTCACCCGGATGATACCGACGCGATCGCGCCGATCGGCGAGAGCACCGGCAACCGGGCTCAAGAAGACCACCGGGAAGAATTCAGCCATCGAGACGATGCCGAGCCAGGTGCCGGAATGGGTCAAGGTCCAGGCAAGCCAGCCGACAGCTACTCGCTGCATCCACACGCCGATTAGTGAAACGGCATTGCCGCCGGCGTAGATTCGGTAGTTCCGGTGGGTGAAGGCTTGCACGACATTGCCGAGCCCACCGGGAAACAGGCGATCGCGGACGAGGGGCAAGAAATGGAGGACTCTTATGACAATGGGATGTTGTTGTGATCGTACTTCCCGGTGCAATTCGGCGGCAATCCCGCGATAGCGTATGGGACTGCTGAGATGCCCGTTGCCTTGAAAAGATGGAGTGCTCCTCCTGGTCGTCCCGGCGAAGGCCGGGACCCACGGTGGAGACGGGCACCGGCTTTCGCCGGTGTGACGGGAAGGCGCTGTGTTCTTCGGATCCTATGTCTCCTATTGGTAAACACCGCTGCAGCCCAGCCGCCGCCCGCGGTGCCGGTGGCGCCGCGGGATGCAACAGCGGACGCGGCGACCTATGAGCGCTGCATGAAGCTCGCCAAGCAGGACCCGGCAGCCGCTCAGAAGCTCGCAACGGCATGGCACGAGCGCGGCGGCGCGCACCCGGCCGATCACTGCGCCGCGGTAGCGCTGTTCGGGCTCAAGCAATACAAGGAGGCCGCAGCCCGCCTCGAGGCAATCGCGCAATCGATGACCACTGCACCGGCCGGACTACGGGCCGAAGTACTCGACCAAGCGGGACAGGCCTGGGGCCTCGCGGGTGACACCGCGCGGGCCTACGCGGCAGCGGATGCGGCGTTGGCGCTGCTCCCGAACGATCCCGACCTGCTGATCGATCGGGCGCAAGCGGCTGCCTCGGCGGGATATTTCTATATGGCCCTCGACGACCTCGATCACATTTTGAAGGGCAATCCCGACAGCGCCGATGCGCTGATTTACCGTGCCTCGGTAAACCGTGTTCTCGATCGTCTCGATCCCGCGCTGGGCGATATCGAAGAGGCGCTCGCTCAGACGCCTAACTCCGTCCCGGCATTACTAGAGCGCGGCAATATTCGCCGGCTGAAGGGCGATGTCGTTGGGGCGCGCGAAGACTGGGAGCACGTCGGCCAACTGGCCCCTGGCAGCCCAGCGGACATGGCTGCTAAGGCAAATATCGAGCACCTCGAGGCAAGCAAGAATACCGGCCCGGCGATGTCCCACCCCTGAGCAGCGAAATTCTGCACCACCTGGTCGGCAATTGGCTCTTCATCTATCGCTAAGTATCTTTCGCTAACTTTTAAGAGTGGTGGAACTCGATCGCTCGCTCAATCAGCGTTTTCGCGCCAGCCGGCATCTTTCGTTTGTCGGTTTTGGGCTTCTCGTCATCATTCTTCTTACTGCCAGCGTTGCGATCTGGGACCGGCGAGAAGAGGCCATCGCCCGTTCCCGGCAAGACATTATCAATCTTGGTGTTGTCCTCGCCGAGCAGACGGCTCGTTCGATGCAGGCGGTCGATCTCGTCCTCCAGGAAACAACGGCGATGGTCCTCGCCGCGGGTGTTCACAGCCCCGAGCAGTTCCGGCGCTTGATGGGTACGGAAGAGGTCCATCGTTTTCTCGTCGACCGCCTAAAGGTATTGCCTCAGGCTGATGCCATTGGCTTGGTGAACGCCGACGGCAAGCTGGTTAATAGTTCAAGATTTTGGCCGGCCCCGGATTTCGATGTTTCTGACCGCGAGTATTACAAATACTTGCGACAAAATGATCGTCCCGGCACCTACATCAGCGCTCCGGCGGTCAGCCGATTTACCGGTGCCAGGGTATTCTTTCTCACGCAGCGCATTGATGGACCGAATGGTTTCCTCGGCCTGGTGCTTAGCACAATCGACGTTCGTTATATCGAGGAGTTTTACCGGGCGATCATCATGCACGAGGGGGGATCGGTCGGCGTGTTCCGCCGCGACGGGACGATGCTGGCCCGCTATCCGGCGGTCGAAAGCAAGATGGGCGAGAAATTGGCACCGCAGTCGCCGTTCTATGCGCGCGTCGAGGAGGGGGGCGGCACCTACCGCTCGCCAGGATATGTCGACGGGATCGCGCGTGTCGTCTCGGTCCATCCGCTCCGCGACTTTCCGCTTGTGGTTACGGTCTCGATGTCTGAAGACGCCGTGCTCGCCAACTGGCGTCGTCAGGCGATCTTCATTGCCCTCGGAACGCTCTGCACGGTGATCGGGTTCGCCTTGCTCTTCCGCGCCCTCGTGGTGCACTCCCGCTCGCTGGAGCGATCTGAGGCCACGCTCCGCGAGAGCGAAGCGCGGTGTCGCGATTTCGCTCTGACCTCGTCGGATTGGTTTTGGGAGACAGAGCAACATCGCTTCACCTATCTTTCCGACCACATACGTGCTTTTGGCCAAGATCCTAAGACGCGCCTCGGTCGAAGGCGCATGGATCTCGCGGGGGATATCGCTGCCGAGCCCGCCAAATGGCAGGAGCATTTCGCGGTTCTGGACCAGCACGAGCCCTTTCGCGACTTCGTCTACACGCGAAAAATCGGGGCGGAGCCCGGACGCATCGTATCGGTCAGCGGCAACCCGTTCTTTGACGAAGCCAGGCGGTTCCTCGGTTACCGGGGGACGGCGTGTGATATTACCGAAAAGGTGCTGGCGGAGCGCGCCTTGCACGAGGCGAAGGCCGAAGCCGAGGCGGCTAATTTAGCCAAATCGCAATTCCTGGCCAATATGAGCCACGAGCTGCGAACGCCGCTCAATGCAATCCTCGGCTTCTCGGAAGTACTGGAGAACGGAATCGCCGGGCCACTTCAGTCGCGGCAAACAGAATATGTCGGTCTCATTCGGCAAAGCGGCGAGCACCTTCTGCACGTGATCAATGAAATCCTCGATCTGGCACGCATCGACGCAGGAAAATTGGAGCTCCACGAAGAGGTCATCGATCCACGCCGCCTGATCGATGGCTGCGTCTCCCTCGTGATGGATCGTGCCAAAGCCGGCTTGCTGCGTCTGTCAGTCGAGATTGAGGAGGACGTGCCTCGCCTCTTCGCCGATTGGACGCGTCTGACGGAAATACTGCTCAACCTGCTGACAAATGCCATCAAGTTCACTGAGCTCGGTGGTTCCGTGACGGTTTCAGTAGAATGCGCTGTCGCCGGTGGGGTCCGGTTCCGCGTCCAGGATACAGGGACCGGGATGACTGCCTCCGAGATCGAAATCGCACTGGAGCTTTTTGGACAAGTGGACGCGGGACTGGCCCGTCGGCATGAAGGTACCGGCCTCGGGCTCCCGCTGGCGCGAAAGTTGGCCGAGCTGCATGGTGGCTCCCTTACGATCGAGAGCGAGAAGGGGCGCGGGACCACCGTCACCGTAGTATTGCCGGCGACGAGAATGGTTCCGGCAGTATCCGCTTCGACGGAAACTATCCTAGAGACGACCGGCTCAGCTGAACCGATGCCGCATCCGATCCTGGCGTGATCAGGATCCGCCCCCGGATCACGCTAATGCGCGCCGCCAAACTTGTTGCAGATTGAAGCTGGGGATCGCTAAAAAGCGAACGCGCCCGCTGCATTTCGGCGCAGCGGAAGTAAGCGTCCGTCGCAAGAACCCCGCTCGGAGAAAGATGATCCGCACCGGACGCCGACGAAACGATCCGGGCCGGCGGCGCGTTCTCACTGCTGGTCTCGCAGCACTCGGTGGCGGCATCAGCCTCATGATGCCGCCGCGCTCTTGCGCGGCTCAAGCTGTGGCGCTGCGGAGGCTGGCTGCGGAAAGGGGGCTCGTTTACGGGACTACGATTTCGGCGGCGCAGATCAACAACGATCAGGTATTTGTCGATCTCGTTCTGCAACAAGCCGGGCTCGTCGTTGCCGAGAACGACATGAAATGGCAGGACATGGACCGTGGCGAGCAGGGCAAGGATGATTACGGCCCCGCCGACACCGTTGCTGCCTTCGCGCTCGAGAATGATCTCGTCCTACGCGGTCATAATCTCCTTTGGTATTACCGCACCCCAAACTGGTTCTTCGATTTGGCAACGCGCCAGGACCAGGAGCGCGCGGTCGTCGAGCATATACAGCGGCTAGCCGGCCGTTACCGTGGCATGATCCATAGCTGGGATGTCGTCAACGAGCCGATCGAGCCCAAGGATGGCCGACCGGACGGTCTCCGCACTGCTGTCTTCCTCGAAACGCTTGGACCCGAATATCTCGATCTCGCTTACCGTGTCGCGCGGGAAACCGATCCCAGCGCGCGCCTTGTCGTCAACGAGTATGATGTCGAACTCGACACGCCGGACCAGGAAACGCGCCGCACGGCGCTGCTGAGTTTGCTCGAGCGAATGCAGCGATCCGGGACCCCGGTCGACGCGGTCGGGATTCAAGCCCACCTTTCCTGCTCTGGTAGTCCGCCCTTTTCGCCTTCTCGCCTGCGGCGGTTTCTCGCGGATCTGGCGGGTCTGGGTCTGACCATTCAGATTACCGAACTCGACGTCACCGACGAAAATGCCCCGGCGGACCCCGTGATGCGCGACCATCTCGTGGCAGACACCTACAGCCGCTTCCTCGACGCGGCCCTCGACGAGGCGGCGGTGAAAGTGGTGGTGACTTGGGGATTGTCGGATAGGCACAGTTGGATCGTGCGTCGAGAGACGAATGAGTCGAAATGGCGAAGCGATGGCGTGCTGCCGCGGCCTTTGCCTTTTGACGCCGACCTCAAGCCCAAACCGGCTTGCGAGGCGATTGCCAACGCCCTGGTGCATGCGCCAAGCCGCGCAGCGAGATAGGGCGACGCTCGTCAAGCCCAGAGAAGACCACTAGAAGGTGAAGCGGATGCCGACGGTGCCGGCAATCGGTGCGGCGGGGCTGTAACTGCGGGGGTTGGTGGCGCCCGGCACCTGGGCGATAAACACCGAAGAAGTCGGAGAAAAGGTGCCGAAGGTGTAGTACTTCGCGTTGAACGCATTTTCGATCTGGCCGAAGAGCTGCAGGTTCTTGTTAACCTGATAACTCGTGTGCAGGTTCAGCACAAAATAGGTCGGTGTTTTTGGGGTCAGGTTGGCCTCGTCGGCGAACAAGTACTGGCCGCTTGCCGCGATCCCTGTTCCGCCGATTGTCCAGGCATCAGTCACGTTATAGTCGGCGCCGAGCTTGAGCAGGTTGTTGGGGGTGCCGGGGAGGTGATTACCGGGCCGGATTTGGATATTGCCGTTAGCATCGGCTGCCGGATTGTTCGGGCTCGAGGCCGTGAAGCCGGTTTCGAAGGTGGCACTGATATAGGAATAAGCGATCCACGCGAGCAGCCGGTCGGTCTTGAGCTGGACGGCAACATCCATCCCTTGGCGAAGCGTCGTGCCAATGTTTTGGAAGAACGCTCGGCCCTGGATCGAGCTGTTCACGAACAGGATGTCGTTGTTCAGCGTGCTGTGGAAATAAGCAATGTTCGCGGTCAAGGCCGCTCCTTCAAAGGGCTGGCGCTGGCTGCGCAATCCTGCCTCGATCGTGTGCGACACGACTTGCTTCAAATTGGGGTCACCAGTGAAAAAATTGGCGAGACTGCAGGGACTGGCGGCACTGGCGCAAGTCAGTTCCGCCGGGGTTGGAGCCCTATTGGCGTCGGCATAGCTGGCATAGGCGGTGAGACTGGGAAGAATCTTGTAGGTCAGTCCACCGGCCGGGTTGAACCGACTATACGTGTGATTGCCGGTAAGTGCGCTGCCCAGCTGATCGTTTAGATCGATTTGGGCGAGGTTGAAGCGACCGGCCACGTTACCCGAAAGTTGCGAGGTGAAGTCGAGAGTGTCCGTAAAGAACGCGCCGTAATAGGCATCTGAGACGCTGACGCGCACCGGCGCGATCGAACCACCGGCCTGATCGATCGTGATCCCAGGGCCCGCAAACACCCGATCGGACAGGGATAATCCTCCGATTTGAGTGCTCGAGCTGAACAGGGTCTGGGCGCCGTCGAAGCTGAAGCCGGCGATGAACTTATTGGGCCGGCCGAAGAGTTCGTCACGGTTGGTGACCTGAAGCGCGGCGCCGTAGCCATTGGTGTTGGTCGACTGCTGATCGAGATCCGCATAAGGACCACCATTGAGAAAATCTGGGATCGGGTGGCCATTCCGATCCGTCCCGAACACAGCCGGCGCTTGGCAAAGAAAGCCGGAGCCGTCATTGCAGGGTGAAAGACTCGGAACATTGCCATTATAGACCTTCTGCAGGAGATATGTGTAGTAAGCGAGACCCTGCAACGAGGTCGTGTCCGTGATATCGTATGATCCCGTTAGATTGACCTGCACATACTTGTTCGTGATCAGATTTGGGGCGGTGAACTGTGCGCCGGGATCGACTGCCAGCAGCTCGACCGGAGAGGTCCCCGGGCCGTTGAGCCGCGTCTGTGCAGCGGTGAGATTGATATGGACCTCACCGCGATTGCCCCGCCAACCAAGATCGCTGTAAAAGTTACCGAGATTGGAGGATTGCAGATCGCGCCAGCCGCCCTCGTGCAGCCCGGTGGCGGCGATATAGGCGGCCACACTACCGCTCTGGACACCGTATTGCAGGTTTCCTTGATAGTGGGCGAAAGAGCCGCCGAGCAGGTCGATCTCGCCGCCCTGATAGGTGAACCCGTTCTTCATTCGTATGGAGAGCGCTCCGCCGAGGGCGTTGAGACCAAAGACCGGATTGGATCCCACCAGATCCATGCGATCGACCGCGAGATCAGGGATCAGGTCCCAATTGACCGTGTCGCCAAACGGCTGGTTGAACCGCGCGCCGTTCAGGTAGACCGCGAGGCCCTGAGGGTTCCCTTGTAGCGGCGAGGCCAGAAAGCCGTGGTAGAGCAGGTTGGGCTGAAACGGGTTGCCGGCGGCGGCATCGAGCGTGACGCCGGGGACGTCTTCATTGAGCGCCCGTAATACCTGCGGGTAGCCGTCGCGGCTGATGTCCCGATCGGTGAGCACGTGGGTCTGAGCCGGCACTTTGTCGCGATCGACGCCGGAGCCGAGCAACGGCGTGGCTCCGACGACCTCGACTTCAGGTAAGGTCACGGGTGCCGCTTCTTCGGCAGAAGGTGACTCCGCCGTAGCAGCCGCGGGGAGCAGAACCAGCGCTATGGCCAATACAGGCAAGACGCGCCCGCGAAGAAACATTTTGCGTCGTCTAGCTATCCTGACCCGAAGATCATTACGGATAGAACATCGTGAGGCGCTTTCCCGATTTGATCGGGAAGTTGCCCTATTCATTCGCTTTGTCGGCGATCCCCCACACGTCGTAGCCGCCCCCCTGCGCAAACGGGCAATCTGAGCTTGATCGCGAAATGCCGAATATCAATCCGTCGCGCCCTCGGTGCAAAGGTGCGGGTTTCCGAGACCAGCGGACGGCGACGTAGGCGTAGAGGCCCCGAACGGTCATTTCAGCGTCTCGAGGTAGGCGATGACGTCGTCGCGCTCCTTGTTGTCCTTGATCCCGAGAAAAATCATTTTCGTCCCGGGTACCACCGCCCGCGGATCGGCCAGATAGCTATCAAGCGTTTGCTGATCCCAGATGCGGTCAAACTTCTTCATACCCTCGGAGTAATTGTACCCATCGAGGCTTGCGGATTTGCGGCCGACGATGCCGAACAGGCTAGGTCCAACTTTGTTCTTCCCCGCCTCGATGGTATGGCACAGTGAGCATTTCTTGAATGCCGCCTTGCCTGCTTCGACATCTTGCCCAAAGGCCGGATGGATCGCCAGGAACGGCGTCAGAGCCGTTAAAACCAAGGAGTGGATCAGGAAGCGCATTCATTCTCCCGCAAGTAGTTTCGATCCAGGAACCAAGCGACGGCCCTTCGTCATACCGATGATGGCAGCTCGGTGCACACCCGGCGCCTTGTCGATAAACGCTCAGTCTTGCCGGGATCCAGTGCTCCTAGACGAGCAGGACTGCCTGCGCTAGGAATGGGTGAGGCCGCCGGAGGAGGCGGATCATCGCCCGATGCCACGACTTCAATCCGGGGAGGCGCTCGTGGAGTCTCGCGCTGCTGTTGCTTTCAAAGCTGGGGAGCCGCTCAGGATCGAGACCGTTCAACTCGACGGCCCCAAGGACGGCGAGGTGCTGGTCGAGATCAAGGCGACAGGAATCTGCCATACTGACGAGTTCACCTTATCAGGGGCCGATCCCGAGGGCCTGTTTCCAGCCATCTTGGGCCATGAAGGGGCGGGCGTCGTCATTGATATCGGACGAGGGGTGACAAGTGTCGCCAAAGGCGATCATGTCATCCCGCTATACACCCCTGAGTGCCGGCAGTGTGAATATTGCCTATCCCGCAAGACCAATCTCTGCGTAGCGATCCGTGCGACACAGGGCCAAGGGATGATGCCCGACGGCACCAGCCGGTTCTCTCTCGGCGGGAGCAAGATCCATCATTACATGGGGACCTCAACCTTCTCGAACTTCACCGTATTGCCGGAGATCGCGGTGGCGAAGATCCGCGAAGACGCGCCCTTCGACAAGGTTTGTTATATCGGCTGCGGTGTCACCACCGGCATCGGCGCGGTGATCAACACGGCAAAGGTCGAGCCCGGCGCCAATGTCGTGGTCTTTGGTCTCGGCGGCATCGGGCTCAACGTCATCCAGGGGTGCCGGATGGCCGGTGCCGGCATAATCGTCGGTGTCGATCTCAACCCCAAGCGGCGGGCGCTGGCCGAGAAGTTCGGAATGACCCATTTTGTCAACCCGAAGGAAGTCGAGGGCGACCTCGTCCCCTATCTCGTCAGTCTGACCAAAGGCGGCGCCGATTACAGCTTCGAGTGCATCGGCAATGTCAACGTCATGCGTCAGGCGCTGGAATGCTGCCATCGCGGCTGGGGTGTCAGCGTCATCATTGGCGTCGCAGGTGCCGGCCAGGAAATCTCGACAAGACCGTTCCAGCTGGTCACCGGCCGCGTCTGGAAGGGAACGGCTTTCGGAGGCGCAAGAGGACGTACCGACGTGCCGAAGATCGTCGACTGGTATATGGAAGGAAAAATCAATATCGACGAGCTGATCACCCACAAATTGTCACTCGACGAGATCAACAAAGGTTTCGATCTGATGCACGCGGGTGAGTCGATCCGCAGCGTCGTCGGTTTTTGATCGCTCCAATGAAACTCTACAGCTATTTCCGGTCGTCTGCCGCGTTTCGGGTCCGGATTGCCCTCAATCTCAAGAAACTCGACTACGAGACTGTGCCAATCCACCTGCGCCGAAATGATCAGAGCAGGCCCGATTATCGGGCCGTCAACCCTCAAGGTCTTGTGCCAACCCTGCTGGACAGCGACCAGACCTTGGTCCAGTCATTGGCCATCATTGAATATCTCGATGAGATCTGTCCCGAGCCACCGCTCCTACCGAAGGTCGCGGCCGATCGCGCGCGGGTACGTGCACTCGCCGAAATTGTCGCCTGCGACATCCATCCGATCAACAATCTGCGTGTGCTGCGCTATCTGACGCACCAGCTCGGTCATGACGAGGCGGCGATCGCAGCTTGGTACAACCATTGGATCGCCGAGGGATTTCAAGCCTTTGAACGGCTGCTCACGAATGATGCCCGCACTGGCTTCTTCTGCCATGGCGATGCGCCCAGCCTTGCCGACGTCACGCTGATCCCACAGGTGGTCAATGCCGAGCGGTATCGGCTCGATCTCGCGCCTTACCCGACACTCACCCGGATTTACGAGACCTGCATGAGGCTCGAGCCGTTCATCTCCGCCCAACCGCGCAACCAGCCGGACTACGAGGCGTGACCAGGTTTCGAAATGGTTTGCGGATAAACGCGAGGCCCGCGTCGCATTAAGATTTTCGGGCCTCGGCAATCAGATCCTTCAGCGCGTCGAGATCGAGAGCGCCCGGGGTGATGTGATTGCCGATGATAAAGCCGGGTGTCCCGCGTATATTGAGCGCGTCTGCGAGCGCCAAATTGGCTTTCAGAGCCTGCTCAATCTCTGGCGCGGTCATATCCTGCTTGAGGAGGTCCACATCGAGCCCGACCGAGCTCGCGACTTTATACACGGTGTCCTCGGTTATCTGACCCTTCGTCCCCATCATTGCGGTATGAAAGGCCTCGTACTTGCCTTGCCGCTGAGCAGCAAGGGCGGCATGCGCGGCGACCACCGATGCGGGGCCGAGGACTGGCATTTCCTTATAGAGGAAGCGCAGATTGCGATCTTCCTTCAATAGGGTCTGCAGCGAAGGCAGCACCTGCTTGCAGTACGGACAACGGTAGTCAAAGAATTCGACAATTGTGACATCACCCTGCGGATTGCCGCCTATCGGTGTCGCGGGGTCATCAAAAATTTCGCTTCGGCGATTGCTGAGAACTTTTGTTGCCTTCGCATCGGCGTCACGGTTCAGCTTGTCTTCAGCGCCGCGTAAGGCTTCGATCAAGACATCGGGATTTTGCATCAAGTAGTCGTGTATGATCCCTTCAATCGCCTGTCGTTGCGTGGGGGGAAAATCGGCAGCTTTGATCGAGTGTGTCTGCGGGGCGGCGACGAAACAGCAGACCAGAGCCAAGGCCACAAACGGCGCACGGTACGGCATATCGGCGGATACTCCTGCGCGGAAGGGGGTTAATCGGGGCTGGTCGAAGTCAATGCACGTTCACGACGCCGCCAGCCGAATCCTCGATATGCTCCGCCTCGCTGTGGATATTCTCGGCACGGTTGTAGCCGGCGGAGTTCTTCGGCAACAACGCCTTTGCCCGCAGCGCCTGTTGTTGCGCATCTTTCTTTTTTCCCGCGGCGAGCCCTTCCTCGGCAAGCGCCAAGGCCGCCATGCCGATTTGATTATCGCGCCCGTAAGCCGTCGCGAGCAGATGCCAACCTTGGGGTTCCTTGTCCTCGGTGCGCAGGGCGTCGTTCAAATAGGCGATAGCACGCTTAGTCACCTTGGGATCATTCGACTCGATATAGACCTGCGCGAGTGAAATACGCAGCAACGGCGCGGCGGGGGCTAGACGAACGGCTTCCTCGTAAGGCTGGGCTGCTTCGCTGATGCGCCCATTCTCGAAGAGCATCTGCCCTTTTAGCTCGCGAAAATAAGGATCCTGCGGGAAGTCCCGGATCAATCCGTCGATGATCGGCAGAGCCTTGTCGAGCTTGGGCATTCGGTAATAGGCAATCGCTCGAGCATAGCGCGCGAGCACGGACTGATCCTTCTCCGGATAGGCCGCAAGCGTCACGGAAGGAGGTGAAATGAAGGCGTCGAGCTTAACCTTGATCCGCTTCAACATGTCGATGTTGCTCTGAGAATCCGGGATATCCGAAAAGCGCGAGTGCTCGACATGGTTGCGGACGTAGTCGATGCGCTGCGACGTCAACGGATGGGTGCGCAGATAAGGATCCTCGCGGATGCCGGCGAGCAGCTCCTCGCCCTGAAGGATGTGGAAAAACTGAAGGAGGCCGCGCGCAGACTGTCCGCTGGCGTCAAGAAACGTCATAGCCGCGTGATCGGCCGAGGCTTCCTGGGTCACCGAATATTGCATAAGGGCGCGTTCAGCGACGCCCTGGGCCCCCAGCAACGCTGCGCCGCCCCCGCTGCCTCTTGCGGCGACGGTCGCAGCGGCGCCGAGCACCATCGCGATGATGCCCTCGATACTGGCGTTCCGCGCCGCTTCCTGAAAGCGCGTGAGATGGCCGCCGGCTATGTGCCCGGTCTCGTGCGCGAGCACGCCGATCAGCTGGTTCGGTGTTTCGGCGCGCGTGATCAAGCCGGTGTTGATGAATTCGTTCTGGCCGCCGGCGACGAAAGAGTTGATCTGCTTGTCCTCGACAAGATAGACGTGCAGCGAACTCGGCTCGAGCCCTGCTGCCTTCCAGATCGGGGTCACCATCGTCCGAATATCGGCTTCGATCTCAGTATCTCGGATGACCGTCTCGGCCGCCGCGACAGGGCGAGCAAACGCGACGGACGCCGCCAGTAAGATTGCCGTGGCTCGAGCGTAAGGTCGAGAAGTCACCGCAGCAGCCTTTCAAAGGCCAATCGGCGTTCGCCTCTCGTGCTTCTCGGATGGCCAAGCACGGTCGGTCGCCCGCGTCACTCAAGGATAGAAATGCGGCGCGGCGGGAGCAAGGCTGCCCGTCGGCCACCCTATAATCCTACCGGATGCCGTGTCCTTGTTCTACGACTGGATGAACCGCTGCCACCATCCCCGACGGGGGTTAGCCGGCTTATCGGTCACCGTCTGAACGGGATGTGCCAGCTGCGGTTCTTCCTCCGGTTCCGAGCGCGCCGAGACCGTTTCCAGCGCCCGCTCGGTTTCGCCGGCGTATGGTAGGTCTTGCTTGGATTCGGATATGGAGGGCGCCTCAGCGCGAGTTGGCTCGACGCTCGGATCTTCGCTAATTGGCGGGTCGCGCGGCGTCTCAAGCTCACCGCTCTCGGTTGGATGGGGGGTCGATTCGCCGTCGCCTACGGAGAGGCTCTCGATTTTCGGGGAGGAATCGCCCGCGAGAGCTGGCAGGCTCGCCGTTTCTATGGCGATAGTGCCGACTTCGAAAGGCAAACGTTCGCGCGCTTCGATCAGCGACGGCTCGGCTTCCTCAACCTCGGGTGCCGGCAAGATCTCGACCGTATCGGAAGCTGGCCGCGGTGCCCCAAAGCCGGATTCGGTGCTCCCCTCACGCCGCCCGCGTCGTCTACCGCCGCGCCGCCCACGCCGTCGCCGTCGCCGATCGAGATCAGCCTCATCCTCACCGTCTTCTGGGTCGCTGTCGGCTCGACCGTTCTCGCCATCGATTTCGCTTTCGTCCTCTTCTGCGCCCTCCATGGCCTCTGCCCCCGGCACAGTGCCGCGTAAGGCGGTCTCTTCCTCATGCCGGCGCCGGCGCCGGCGCCGTCGGCGGCTGCGACCGCGTTCTTCCTCTGCGTCCCGCTCACTGTCGGAAGCGTCTACAGCTTCGTCGATGTCCTCGTCTTCATCTCTCAGCATCACCGTTTGGGTCAAAGGCGCCGCCACCGAGACAGGTGTTTCGGACGGCACGTAAGCGCGCAGCCGTTCCAGCCGGAAAGCCGGCGGGATCAACGCGTCATCTCGCGCCACCAAAACGCGGATCCCGTACCGCACCTCGAGTTGCGCGAGCGAATCGCGCTTTTGGTTGAGAATGTAGAGCGCCACCGTCGTCGGAACATAGACGCAGATCTCGGCTGAGCGCCGCCGCATTCCTTCCTCCTCGATGGAGCGCAGGACATAGAGTGCGGTCGATTCAGTCGAGCGAATGAAACCGGTGCCGCCGCAATGGGGACAGGGCTGGGTCGACGCTTCTACCAGGGATGGACGCAACCGTTGGCGCGACATCTCCAAGAGGCCGAACGCGCTGATCCGGCCGACCTGAATGCGGGCACGGTCGTTTTTCAAAGCGTCTTTCAGGCGCCGCTCGACGGCCACCTGATTGCGGTGCTCCTCCATATCGATGAAATCGATAACGATTAGTCCCGCCAGATCACGCAGTCGGAGCTGGCGCGCGATTTCCTCGGCCGCCTCCAGATTGGTGCGGACCGCCGTCTCCTCGATGTTGCGCTCGCGCGTCGCGCGTCCCGAATTGACATCGATCGCGACCAATGCCTCGGTCTGGTTGATGACAACGTAGCCGCCGGAGCGGAGCTGGACGACCGGCGAGTGGATCGCGTCAATCTGGCTTTCGACCTGGAAGCGGTGGAGCAGGCCGATCTGATTATCCCGATACGGCTGGACCCGCTTGGCATGGCTCGGCATCAGCATCTTCATGAACGCCTTTGCCGTGCGGTAGCCTTCCTCGCCTTCGACCAGGACCTCGTTGATGTCGCGCGTATAAAGGTCGCGGATGGAGCGCTTGATCAGATTGCCTTCCTCATAAATCAAGGCAGGTGCAGTGGAGCGCAGCGTGAGGTCGCGGATCTCGTTCCACAGCCGCAGCAGGTATTCATAATCCCGCTTGATCTCGGCCTTCGAGCGCTCGGCACCGGCAGTGCGTACGATCACACCCATGCCCTCCGGGATATCGAGCTCCTCGAGGATATCCTTCAGCCGACGACGGTCGCCGAGATTGGTGATTTTGCGCGACACACCGCCGCCGCGAGCCGTGTTCGGCATCAGCACGCAATAACGTCCGGCAAGCGACAGGTAGCTGGTCAGCGCCGCGCCCTTACTCCCGCGTTCCTCCTTGGCAACTTGGACGAGCATGATCTGCCGTCGCTTGATTACCTCTTGGATTTTGTAATGCCGCAGCGAGCGCGAGCGGTGGTGCTCGGCTTCTTCCAGCTCATCGCCGCCGAGCGTTTCGATAGTTTCAAGTTCCTCACCCTCGCCGCCGCCCTCGGCACGCGCTTCGATGGTTGTTTCCTCGCCTTCCGGGCTGTCGAGGACCTCCGCTCCGGACAGCACCGCGAAAGACGCCTCGTTAGCTGTAGATGCCATCGAGTCGTCCGAGCTGCCGGACACCGCCGCCGTCGGCGATGCGTCCGCGGTGGCTTCAAGGGCCGCATCGCCAGGCTCGGACACAATCTCCGGGCTCCACCCAGATGGCTTCCATAGCGGCTCGCTCAGAGGCAACGCAGCGTGGTTTTCCTGGAAGCTCGGCTCCTCGCGGATGTTCTCGCGAGAGGCCGCTTCCTCCTCCCGTGTCGCAGTGTGCGGCTCTCCCTCATCTGCCACTAGCCCGTCGGGCTTCGATAATTCTGGCTCTGCGGTTTCGTCCTCGCCGCCCTCCTGCGGCGCCGGAACCGCGACCGGCTCCGGCAGCGCCGTTGCAAGCGAAATCCCGGCGTCATCGGCAACGTCGAGCTCGGCCTCCGACGTTTCCGTTTCTTCGGAAACCGTTTCGATCTCGCTGGGTTCCCGGTCGGCTACCGGAATCTTGTAATAATCGGGATGGATCTCGCTAAAGGCCAGGAAGCCATGTCGATTGTTGCCGTAATCTACAAATGCCGCCTGTAACGATGGCTCAACCCGGGTAACCTTGGCGAGATAAATGTTTCCCTTTATCTGCTTTTTGGTCGATGATTCGAAATCGAATTCTTCGAGACGATGGGCGTTGAGCACCACCACCCGGGTCTCCTCCGGGTGAGTGGCGTCGATGAGCATGCGTTTTGCCATTCGGGCATAACTCCGGGGCGCGCTGCCGCGACCGCGCGAAAATCGGCCGGCGGCGCGACCCTCTGTGCAAGGAAGCCGCCGGCGCCTGGAGCTATTCCATCGAGCAATGAGTGGACATCGGCCATGGGGATCTCGTCAGGGGGCCTTGATCGGCTTCGGGTTCCTACGATCCGTACCGCCCGGCCCTGCGACTCATCGCTGCGGCAGCCGTGCTGCCGGCCTGCGGAGTTGCGTCGCATGACCCCTCCAGGCACGGCGCCCGGTTGGCGAACGGCGGTTTGTCACGATCTGCAATGTATAGAGTAAGTCCGCCGGCCACAACGGTTTCATCCCCTCACGGCGCAGATCGAACGGCTCACCGGTGGCGAGAGAACATGTTTGAATGGCAAAACAGGCTTGGCACGGTCCTATCGATAGCGCATATGAGAGCCCTGCCGCGCGGGGTCAGGGGACGGTCGTCGGGCAGTCGCCTGCATGGAGGGCGGTCGCAAACCGCAGAAAATGGTCAAACTGCTCAGGTTTCTGTCTGTCTGCGCGGTGTTGCTGGCGATAGCCGGCTGCGGGTTCATCGGAATCACCTTGTGGTATTTCGGTCGTGATCTGCCGGATTACCAGCAGCTTGCGCATTATCAGCCGTCGATCATGACGCGAGTTCAGGCGGGCGACGGTCGGCTTCTCGCTGAATACGCCACCGAGCGGAGGATCTTCGTACCGATCCGGGCGATCCCAAGGCCTGTCGTCAATGCCTTCCTTTCTGCGGAGGACAAGAATTTCTACAGCCATCACGGCGTCGACCCGATTTCCATTCTGCGAGCCGCGATTACCGACGTCAGCAGGCTGCGTGCCAACCGTCGCCCCGTCGGCGCCTCGACGATTACGCAGCAGGTCGCCAAGAACATGCTGCTGTCGAACGAGATTTCGATCGAACGCAAAATAAAGGAAATCCTGCTCGCGACCCGCATCGAGGCTGCATTGCCAAAGGACCGCATTCTCGAACTCTATCTCAACGAGATCTATCTCGGCGCCGGCGCTTATGGCGTGGCCGCTGCGGCGCTCACTTATTTCGACAAATCGCTCGACGGGCTGACACTCGACGAGGCCGCCTTTCTCGCGGGATTGCCCAAGGCGCCTAACCGCTATAGCCCAACCCGGTTCCCGCAAGCGGCAAAGGCTCGACGCGACTGGGTCATGGAGCGGATGGTCGAGGATGGCCTGGCCACTCAACAGGAGGTGACGGAAGCCGAAGCACGTCCGCTCGAACTGCATCACCGACAGGAAGCAGAACAGGTCAGGGCTCCCTATTTCGCCGAGGAGGTAAGGCGCGAGGTCCTCATCCGCTACGGCGAGAAGGTGCTATACGGGGCGGGGCTATCGGTGCGGGCCAGTCTCGACCCTCGGCTGCAGGAGGCGGCGGACAATGCGTTGCGCGCCGGGCTGATCGCCTACGAGCATAGCCGCGGCGGCTGGCGCGGCGCCGTCGCGCATATCGATCCGAGGGGAGATTGGGCGGCACATCTCGCCGCGGTGCCGGTGCCCGGGGTCGCGAGCGATGTCGGGTGGCGGCTTGCGATGGTGGTACGCAGTGAACCGGACGGCGCAGTGATCGGCTTTGCCAATGGGGCATCCGGGCGGATCCCGTTCTCCGAGATGCGATGGGCGAGGCCGCGTCACGAAAACGGCACTTTTAGTACCGCTCCACGCAGCGCCGTCGATGTCGTCAAACCTGGCGATGTCGTGATGGTCGACCCGATCAGCGCGGCGAAGCCTGAGGCGAGCGGTGGTAGGACGGCAGGGCTCTACACGTTGTGCCAGGTGCCCGAAGTCTCGGGCGCGCTTGTTGCCATGGATCCGCATACCGGACGTGTGCTGGCGATCAGCGGCGGGTTCAGCTTCGCGACCAGTCAATTTGACCGCGCCACTCAGGCGAAGCGGCAACCGGGGTCGTCGATCAAACCGTTCGTATACTTAACGGCGCTCGATCACGGTTTCACCCCGTCGACGTTGGTTGTTGACGGTCCAATATCGCTCCCGCAAGGCCCGGGACTGCCTATGTGGTCGCCGACGAATTATACGAAGCGAGGCCAAGAGGTGAAATTCCGGGGGCCAACACCGCTGCGTATCGCGCTCGAATTGTCGCTCAATGCCGTGACCGCCAGGGTGGCTTCGATCATTGGGATGGAGCCGATTGCTGAGACTGTCGAACGCTTTGGCATCATGGATCATATGCCGCGCGAGTACTCGATGGCGCTCGGCGCGGGCGAGACAACCTTGCTGCGACACACTGCGGCTTACGCGATGCTCGTCAACGGCGGTAAACGCGTAACTCCGACCTTTATCGATCGCATCCAGGACCGCAACGGCGCCACTATCTTTCGCGCCGATCAGCGCCCGTGCGACGGCTGCGACGATGTCGACTGGAGTCATCAGCCGGTGCCGGTCATCCCCGATACGCGTGAGCAAGTGGCCGATCCGGGCTCCGCCTTCCAGATCGTCACGATGTTGCAAGGGGTGGTCGAGCGCGGCACTGGCAAGGTCGTTCAGGCCGTCGGCAAGCCGATCGCCGGTAAAACAGGAACCACCAACGATTGGCGCGATGCGTGGTTTGTCGGCTTCACGCCAGACCTCGCCGCGGGCGTGTATATCGGCTTCGACGATCCGGACAGTCTCGGCGACGACGAGACCGGCGGGCACATCGCAGCCCCTGTCTTCCGCGACTTTATGATCGCCGCGCTCAAGGATGCGCCGGCGACGGCATTCCGCACGCCGCCTGGAATGCGGCTCTATCGGGTCAGCGCAGCGACTGGATTGCCCGTCGGTGCGGGCGAGCCGGCGATTTATGAGGCCTATAAACCCGGAACCGAACCTGGTCAGAACCGAAATCTCGGCCTGCAGCGCGCGTCCGGAGAGGACGAGACGCCGATTGCCTCCACCGGCGGCGCGGAGGGGAGCGAAACCGAGCGGCCGCCGATGCGGGGGGCTCCGGCGAGTGGGACCGGCGGGCTATATTAGAGTTGGTGTCGCCCGCGCTTTCCGCGGAAATGACGCAGAGGAACGCAAAACGGAGTGAAGCATGCGCGCCGAGATTCAGGCGGCCGCCGACGACATAAACAAGTCGCTGGCGCTGCTGAGGAGGCATCTTTGACTGGGACACCGCAACCCGCCGTCTCGCTGAACTGAACGCCCAGGCCGAAAACCCGCGCCTGTGGGACGATCCTGACGCGGCGCAGAAGCTGCTTCGCGAGCGTACAAAACTCGATCAGGCGATCGGCAGTTATCAGCGGATCGAACGCGAAGTTGCCGAGACGCTCGAACTTATCGAGCTCGGCGAGACCGAGGGCGAAGCCGCCGTGGTCGCCGACGCAGAGGCGACGCTCGAAAGGCTCCGTGGGGAAGCGGCCAGACGCGAACTCGAGAGCTTGCTCTCGGGTGAGGCCGATACCAACGACTGCTATCTCGAGGTGCACGCCGGAGCCGGCGGCACCGAGGCGCAGGATTGGGCGGAAATGCTGCTGCGGATGTATGTCCGCTGGGCCGAAGCACATGATTACAAGGCCGAGTGGCTGGAGGAGAGCGGCGGCGAGGAAGCGGGCCTCAAATCGGCGACCGTCAGGATCCACGGATCCGACGCTTATGGCTGGCTCAAGACCGAGAGCGGTGTGCATCGCTTGGTGCGCATCTCGCCCTTCGATTCGAACGCACGCCGTCACACGAGCTTTGCCTCCGTCTGGGTCTATCCGGTCGTCGACGACAAGATCGAGGTCGAGATCAACGACAAAGATCTGCGCATCGACACTTACCGCTCGTCGGGCGCCGGCGGGCAGCATGTCAACAAGACCGACAGCGCCGTCCGTATCACCCATATGCCGAGTGGCATCGTCGTGCAGTGTCAGAGCGAGCGCTCACAGCACCAGAACCGCGCCCATGCGTTCGCGATGCTGCGCGCGAGGCTCTACGAAGCCGAGCTCCAGCGTCGCGAAGCGGCAACCGACGCGATGAACGCAACCAAGACCGATATCGGCTGGGGCCACCAGATCCGTTCTTATGTCCTGCAGCCGTATCAGATGGTCAAGGATTTGCGCACTGGGATCGAGACCTCCAACACCGGCGCGGTGCTCGATGGCGACATCGATCGCTTTCTTGCCGCCGCACTCGCCGCCCGCATCGAGGGCGCCGACGTGGCATCGGCAAGCGTGTGACCCTTGACCGAGGAGGCCGATGCGATCGTCGTCCTCGGTTGTCGTGTTAACCCGGACGGCTCGCCCTCTGCTGCGCTGATCCACCGGATCGATTGCGGCGTTCGTCTGTTCCAGAAAGGAGCCGCCCCGCTGTTGGTGCTCTCAGGGGGTGGCCCAGGACCGGTGCCGGAGGCGGAAATCATGCGCCGCGCGGCGCTTGCCTCGGGCGTGCCCGATTCGACGATGCTGATCGAAGCTGGGTCTCGCAACACCTTCGAGAATGCACACGAAACAGCGCAGCTGCTGGGTTCGCGCGGCCTCCGCTCGGTGCTGCTGGTCAGCCACCGGACCCACCTGCCGCGCGCTATCCTGCTGTTCCGGCTCGCTCGTTTGGATGTCGTGGGGTGGGCCGACGCTCCATCGCCTTCGCTGCGCTGGGAGTTTGGGAACGCGATCCACGAATGCGCGGCATGGCCGGGGAGCCTTGCACGCTCTTTGCTGCATCGTCGGTCATCCCGAACCTCCTTCGATTACTGCCGGAGGTAGGATAAAATAGATAGGTTGCGCCAAAACAGCAGAGCGACGCCGAGCGTGGCGCTTCCGGTCACGAGGAATAGGCCCGGAACGCTGACCCCGGCTGCGATCAGCGCGATCGTCGCCAGCGACGAGATGACCATAGCGGCGGAGTTGATAATGTTATTCGCGGCGATCGCCCGCGCGCGATGTTCCCGACGGGTCGTCGCCTGCAGCAATGCGTAGAGAGGCACGACGAAAACTCCGCCAGCGGCGGCGATCCCGAAAAGGTCGGCGAGGATCCGCCAGTGTGCCGGCTCGCCGAGGAATGCGCCGAGGCTGATGAGGTCTCGGGCGGCCGCCGGATTGGGGCTTGCCAACCAGAAATCGATCGAGAACAAAGCGATGCCGAGCGCACCCCATGGCGCCCAGCGTGCGCTCGCTCTGCCGCCGAGGAGGCGGTTGCACAGCAGCGAGCCAAGCGCGATCCCGAGCGAAAATAAAGTCAGGAACAGGGTCACGACGGCCTCTTCCGCACCGAGGATAAAGCGGACGTAGCTCGGGAATTGCGACAAGTAGATCGCACCAGCCAGCCAGAACCACGAGATTCCGAGTATCAGCCGGAACGGCACGGGCTCGGCCGCCGTCTCCCGGATCACTCGGCCCGTGGTGGTCACAAGGTTCCAGCGGGGTCGGCTCCGCTGCGTCGCCGGACTGGTCGGCGGTATCCCGCCACTCGCCGCCAAGGCGGCGAGCGCCACCGTGACAATCACCAGGGCGACGGCTTCCGAACCATGCTCGGTTGCTATCAGCATACCGGCGATTGTACCGAGAAGGATTGCGGCAAAGGTACCCGCTTCGACGAGCGCGTTGCCGAGGAGCAATTCCTCAGGGGCGAGGAGATCTGGCAGGATCGCATATTTGAGTGGGCCAAAGAACGCGGCCTCTATTCCCATCGCAAAGAGGAGTGCCAGGAGTGTAGTCTCGCTGCCGGCGAGGACACCGCCTGCTGCAGCCAGCATCACCGGAATTTCGAGCAGCTTGATCAGGCGAATGAGCCAAGCCTTGTCGGACTCGTCGGCGATCTGGCCGGCTGTCGCGGAGCACAGAAAAAACGGCAGCGTGAAAATGCCGGCGGCAAGCGGGATCATCAACTGGGCAGATAATTGCGAGGCTGCATCAGCCCGATAGGCGATCATCAGCACCAGCGCATTGCGCACTGCGTTGTCGTTAAAGGCCGACAGAAATTGACAGGCGAAGAGCGGACCGAAGCGCCGAGATAAGAGGAGCCCCAGAGCGCTCCGGGACATTCCCTGCGCCGGCCGTACTCGCGTCATGACACCTGTCTCGCATGTTCTGCGCCCCGCGGCGAGCATCGTGTTTGCGGGCGGGAGCGGCCTCGCCTAACTTAAGCGCGGGCAGTATCGGCATGGTCGAAGTAAGCGCAGCGGAATACGGTCAGTTCGGGATCGAAGCCGGATGGTCATTAGCTCTGCGCCATCGCGTGCGCTGGAGCGAGTGCGATCCGTTCGGGCACGCCAACCATCGCGCCTATTTCGAATGGTTCGAGGAGGCGCGCAACCGCTACCTCGAGGCCGTCGGCTTGCCACCGCTCTCGCCAACGTCGCCAGGCCCGGTCATCGCCAAGACCGGCATCCGCTATCATCGGCCGCTCGTTTACGCCGACGATATCCTAGTGAGCGCCCGCACCGTGCGGCTCGGGCGTACCAGCTTCGACATGGAATACGCCGCGTGGCGGGAAGGGTTGTGCGCCTTGGGCAGAGCGGTGCTGATCCTGGTGGTCAACGCCACGGGAGAGAAGGCGCCGCTGCCCCCTGAAATGCGCGAGCGTATCCTCGCCCGCGAACCCGGTCTTCATCCAGGAGCGACGCAATGAACCAGGTCGTCATTGTCATTTGCGACAGCCTGCGGGCCGATCTGATCACCGTGACAGATGCGCCGTTCCTGACCGAGCTTGGACAGCGCTCTGCGCGGTTTGCTAACCACGCGAGCGTCTTCCCGTCGACGACCCGAACGAGTGCGGCGTCGATCGCCACGGGGTGTCTTCCGGCGCGGCATGGTCTTCTCGGCAACACGATGGCTCTGGACGAGGGTGAGGGGCTCGTATGCCTGTCGGTCGGCAAACCGGATTTTCGTGACCGGTTGCATGCCGCGACCGGGCGCACCTTGCACATGCCGACCCTCGCCGAACGGGTCAGCCGCGCGGGCGAGACCGCAATCGCAATCTCGAATGTCTCGCCCGGTGCGGCGTATTTCCTCGACCCCGACGGTTATGGCTGGGTTTACAACCCCGCCGGCAGCTTTGGCCCGGGCCGCCGTCCACTGCCCGTCGAGGAAGGGCTCGGCATCTCCAAAGGTGCCGCCGGAGACGCCGCCGCGACCGAGCGCTTCTGCGAGGAAGTGCTTCGCCGCCGCACGCCGGCCATCGCCTTACTGTGGCTCTCGGAGCCGGACTATACGGGCCATCACACGCCGCTAGGCTCGCCGGCGCATCGCGCGGCGATCGCGAGCGCGGATGCCAATGTGCAGCGCGTCGCCGAGACCGTCTCGAAGCTTGATCCGACGGGCGAGCGCATTCTGTTCATCGTCGGCTCCGATCACGGCATGGAAACGGTCGACGAAACAATCGATCTCGACAGGCTCCTGATCGCGGCCGGGTTGAAACGCGGGCCGGCCTCGTCGGATGTCGTCGTTGCACCAAACGGCTCGGCCGCATTGCTTTATTTTACCGATCCTGCGGGCGCCCTTGTCGGAGAGGTGGCGCGGTTCCTCGAAACGCAAGACTGGGTCGGCCGAACCTTCGTCGGACCCGGTCTCGGATCAGCGGGTTTGCCGACCGGTTCAGCGATGCAGATCGCGCTGACCCTCAAGCCCGACGAGCGTGCCAATCTTCACGGCGTGCCGGGCCACAGCCACATCGTGCGCGACTGGCTCGAACCAAAGGACTGCACCGGTTTTGGCCAGCATGGCGGTCTCGGCAGAAACGAGCAAAGCCCATTCCTGTTCATCTCCGGCGGCGGATTTGCGCCGGGCACCCACCACGGTCGTTCCTCGCTGATCGACATCGCACCGACCGCGCTGCGCCATCTGGGTCTACCCGCGACCGAGATGGACGGCACAGGATTGCCGCGTTGAGTTTGACACACCCGGCCGGACGCCTCGTCCCCGCGGCGCGTCTGACCGTCAGATCTTAGGGCGCCACATTGTCTTCGTTGTGGCAGCCATCCCCGTTCAGCACGAGGTTCGTGTGGTTATTTACGGCTGTGTTGTCCGTCAGGTTAGAAGGACAATCCGCTGAAATTCCGAACCCCATTCCAAAACCGCTATTATTCGTTGCGGTGTTCCCGATCACTGTGCTGCCGGCTCCCGCGTGTATGCCTCCCAGATTATTTGTCGCGGTGTTGCCGCGCACGATCCCGTCGGCTATAATCCCAGTCGCCCTACCGAAGCCCGTCACGTAGTTGTCGGTTACAATGCCAGAGGCGTTAATCCCGAATTGACTGACAGGGACGTTAGCACTGCCTCCAGTGACGGCGTTGCCCCTCACGATCCCGGTGGCGGATATCCCAGCCCCCAGAACAAAAACGCGCAATCCCTCGACGATAGAGCCGCCCGCAGCATCAAGATTTACTCCAGCGCTGGCGGTGATCGACCCGTTCCGTACGGCGATCCCCTGAAGCGGCGTGCCCGAGGTTGCCAATATTGCGGTTCTGGGTAGCCCCACGCTAATCGAGAAACCGGCGAGGTTGATCGTGACAAAGCTGGTGGTGATCACCAGGCAGTCGGCGCTGGTGCTGGTGAGATCGTTTGCAAGCACATACGAGCCCGGCTGAGTGATCGTCTGGCATGCCGTAATCGCGGTCGGCGCTGCCTGCGCGCCCGGCCCGGGCACGAGGATCGTCGCCCCGAGGGCGAGCGCAATTGGAAAAAGAACTGCTGGTTGTCTCATGCTGTCCTCCCTTGATCGAGCGCCGTTGGAATGAATTTTTCTTCGGCGCGTACAACCTATGATCTTGTAGGTATCATTGCGTCAACAAGTTTTTAACGAATGTTTATTGACATTTGGCTACTACTATACCGAGAATTTACCGCAGAAGCGCCCGCCTCTATCGGTAAGCGGTTGAATACACATGCTCGATAATAACGAGCCGCTAAGACCGCGGACTCCTGCGGTCGAATGTACAAGGTAAACTTCGAGCAGACGGCTGGGGTGGCGCGATGACGACCACCCTAAATTCGCCGCTTTAGCGTTGCATACATCCGCTCATGTCGGTTTCCGAACGGGAGCCGGTTCGACCAAGACGGTCCCGAAGGCTGACAGGCTTTCGTTCGAAACCGCCACCAGGCGTTACATTTTTGCTGCTGATTTGCTGTAGATGCAGCAACGAGTCATGGTCCATGCCCGTTGTAATTGTAATTCGGAGATGTGCGTGCCGCGCCGAAACCGGATGGGCCCGGTAAGCGCGACGAGGTCCAGGGAGTTCGATGGCTTGGACCGAAAGGGTGCAATCTGATAATCCCTGCGTCATGCCACTGACCCTCTACAACACGCTGACCCGCCGCAAGGAGCCCTTCGAACCGCTCGATCCAAAGCAGGTGCGGCTCTATGTCTGCGGGCCGACGGTCTATGACCGCGCGCATATCGGCAACGGCCGGGCCAACGTCGTCTTCGATGTTCTCTACCGGCTGTTGCGCGACACCTATGGGCGCGACCACGTGCGCTATGTGCGCAACATCACGGACATCGACGACAAGATCAACGCCGCCGCCTGCAAGAATGGGGAACCGATCGGGGCGTTGACGGCGCGGACGGCGGCGGCGTTTCACGAGGACATGGCGGCGCTCGGTACTCTGCCGCCCGATATCGAGCCGCGCGCGACCGACTATATCCCGCAGATGATCGCAATGATCGAACGGCTGATCGCAAACGGGCACGCCTACGTGGCTGAAGGCCATGTGCTGTTCTCGGTCTCCTCCGATCCTCACTATGGGCGGTTCTCGGGGCGCAGCCGCGATGAGATGATCGCCGGCGCCCGGGTCGAAGTCGCGCCTTATAAGCGCGACCCTGCCGATTTTGTGCTGTGGAAGCCGTCCGACGCGGAATTGCCGGGATGGGACAGTCCCTGGGGACGCGGCCGGCCGGGCTGGCATATCGAGTGCTCGGCGATGAGCGAGACGCATTTGGGCGAGACCTTCGATATCCACGGCGGCGGTCTCGATCTCGTCTTCCCACACCACGAGAACGAGATCGCGCAAAGCACTTGCGCACATGGCGGCCGCCCGTTTGTCAGGTATTGGATGCATAACGGGATGCTCACCGATGCTGGCGCCAAGATGTCGAAATCGCTCGGCAATATCCGCACCGTCCGCGAATTGCTTCACGAGGCGCCGGGGGAGGCGATCCGTTTAGCGCTCCTCACCGCGCATTATCGCGACCCGCTCGACTGGACGAGTGACAGATTGCGCCAGGCGCGGCAAACCCTCGACCGGTTCTACCGCGCGCTGAGCCTGCCGGGCGACGCCGTCTTCGAACGATTTGGTGAAGCCGAAGACGCGGCCCGTCCGGTGCGGGAGGCGGTCGAAGACGATTTGAACACGCCGCTTGCGCTGACGCACCTCCATGAGCTCGCCGGGGCGATCAACCGGACGACCTCGGATGCCGAGCGATCAGCGTTGCAGCGGGCGCTGGAAACCGGCGGGCAGCTGATCGGATTGCTCGGCCAGTCGCCGCTCGACTGGCTTCAGGGCAGTGCGAAGGCCGATGCCGACCGGATCGAAGAGCGCATCGCGGCGCGCGCCGGGGCGCGGCGTCAGCGCCGGTTTGCGGAGGCTGACCGCATCCGTACCGAGCTCGCGGGCGAAGGTATCATCCTCGAGGATAAGCCGGACGGCACCACGACCTGGTGGCGGAAGGACTGAGAATGGCTGGAACCGATCATCGCCGCCAGGCGGTGACGGCGGGTCCCGCGATCATCCTGCTGGAGCCGCAGCTCGGCGAGAATATCGGCACCGCCGCGCGGGCGATGATGAATTGCGGTCTTGACGATCTGCGTCTGGTGCGGCCGCGCGACGGCTGGCCGTCCGACAGGGCGATCGCTGCGGCGAGCGGCGCCGACGCGGTGCTCGCCAAGGTACGGCTTTATCCAGATTTGCCGGCAGCGATCGCGGACCTTGTCCATGTCTATGCGGCGACCGCGCGCGACCGCGGCATGGTCCGGCGCGAAGTGACCCCCCGTCATGCCGCGCAGGAGATGCGGGGCCGGCTCGCGGAGGGTGCGCCCTGCGGCGTCATGTTCGGGCCGGAGCGGACAGGCCTCCTCAATGACGATGTGGCTCTCGCCGACACGGTGTTGAGGGTGCCGCTCAACCCCGGGTTCTCATCCCTGAACCTCGCCCAGGCGGTGATGATCATCGGCTATGAATGGTTCACGTCCGGCGCGGCGGCGCCTCCCGAAACACTGCGCCGAGGCGGCAGCCGGCCGGCGACAAAGGCAGAGCTGTTGAACTTCTTCGAGCATCTGGAGGAAGAGCTCGTGCGTAACGGCTTTCTTCGTAACCGCGAGAGCCGCCCGAGCATGGTCCGAAACCTGCGCAGCCTCTTCCAGCGCGCGCAATGCACCGAGCAGGAGCTGCGGACCCTGCATGGCGTTGTAACGGCCTTCGCCGGTCCGCGCGAGCGCGGCAAGAAGGTCGAAGAGGTCATAGAGCATGCGACCGACTGTCGGGTCACGCCCTGTGCCGGCGAGTAAAGATGACCATTCCCGGACCATCATGCGAGGAAGTTGAACATGCCGAAGCCGACCTATGAGACTGCGCTGATCGTCGGCGCCGGAAGCGGGTTGAGCGCGTCTTTGGCGCGCCTCTTGGCCGGTGAAGGCCTGCGAGTGGCGCTCGCGGCGCGCAATTCCGAGAAGCTGGCGCCGCTCTGCGCCGAGACCGGCGCCAAGGCTTTTGCCTGCGAGGCGACCGATCCAGGCCAAGTTGCGCGCCTGTTCGCGGCGGTCGAGGCCGCAACCGGCACGCCGGATGTCGTCATCTACAATGCGAGCGCGCGCGCCCGCGGTCCGGTGGCCGAGCTGGTGCCGGCCGAGGTCGAGCGAGCCATCATGGTCAGCGCTTATGGCGGTTTTCTCGTCGCCCGCGAGGCCGTGTCGCGGATGCTACCGAAAAAACACGGGGCAGTGCTGTTCACTGGCGCTTCGGCGAGCGTCAAGGGCTACCCGCTGTCGGCACCGTTCGCGATGGGAAAATTCGCACTGCGCGGGCTGGCTCAGAGCATGGCGCGCGAACTCGCCCCCCAGGGCATCCACGTCGCGCACTTCGTGATCGACGGCGCGATCCGTAATCCAGGCCGCGTCGAGCCGCCGGACCGGCCCGACAGCATGCTCGACCCCGACGCGATCGCCGCCTCATACTTGCATGTGTTGCAACAGCCGCGCTCGGCCTGGACCTGGGAAGTCGAGCTGCGGCCGTGGGTCGAGCGGTTCTAAAGCAAGCAAACCTCGATCCAAACGGCGGCACTGCGGGCGCCGCAATATGGCTATCTGAGAGCGCTGGCGCCCAGCGGGTCTGGGGCGCCTTTGCGCTGCTCATGATCCTCGTTACCGTGCCACTTTTTTCAACGGTGTTGCCGCCGCTCTTCGACTACCCAAACCATCTGGCGCGTATGCACGTCCTCACCGAGGGCGGCAATGCATTTTACGCCGTGCAATGGGGGCCGCTTCCCAACCTCGCGCAGGATTTGATCGTGCCGCCTCTTGCGCGGCTGATGCCGCTTGAATTCGCCTCGAAGCTGTTCCTCGTAATGATCTTCGGCGTGATCGCAGCCGGCACGATTTGGCTCAACCGAGCCGCCATCGGTGTCTGGCGGATGTGGCCGCTGCTGGCGTTCTTGCTCCTCTACAACCGCGTCTTCCTTTGGGGATTCGTCAATTATTTGTTCGGGATTGGCGTCGCCCTCTGCGGTATCGCATTGTGGCTGGCTCTCGAAAAGGAGGGCTGGCGAATGCGTGCTTTCGCCTCGTCGCTTGTCGCGCTGGCCTGCTATTTCAGCCACATTGCCTCATTCGGTTTCTATGCGTTGGTCATCGCGGGGGTCGAAGGGCTGCCGGCCGTCACCGAACTGCGCCACAGCGATTGGCGCGCAATCGGCCGGCGGACCGCCATAGCAGGAACCCAATTTCTGTTGCCGGCCGGGATGTTCTTTGCTTTAGGGCAGGAAACCTCCGGTGGAACAATCAATTACGCGCGGTTTTCCCGCAAGGCCGACCTCCTGTTCAGTGTGTTCGACAATTACGACCGCGTCTTCGACATCGCCTGTTTTGTTCTGTTTGTTGGCCTCATTGCCTGGCTGGCGGTTGCCCGAAGGCTTCGTATGACACCTCGCTTAGCCTGGGCAGCGGGGGTCGTCTTCGCGGCCTATTTATTGCTGCCGAGCCAAATTTATGGAGGTTCGGCCGCTGATCATCGCTTGCCTCCGGCCTTGTTTTTGTTGCTGCTCGCGTCTTGCGCGCCGCGATTTCCGAGCTACCGCAGCGCTATGGCTATCGGAATTCTCGCAGCAACAATGCTGGTCGTTCGCTTGGCGGTGATAGAACGCATCTGGCTTCGGGCCGACCGGGTGTATTCGGCCGATTTGGATAGCCTCGACATGCTGCCGCGAGGCGCCAAGCTCGCAGTGGCCTATCCGCCCAGTGCGGTCAACTTTGTCCCGATTCCTGAGGTGCACGTCGCTGCCCTGGCTATTACCCGGCGCGAAGCCTTTGTGCCGACCCTCTTCGCCCTACCGTCGCAGCAGCCAATAGTGCTGAGAGCTCCCTACACCGCTCTGGCCGAGGCGGCACAGCCCGAGCCGCTCTGGTCCGCCTTTGTCGGCGGTAAACCTTCGGAAATTGCGAGTTTGGCGGCCGCGTTTTGGCAATACGATTTCATCGCCTTCACTGACAACAGGCCGGTCCATGTGCCGCCAAACCGATGTCTTGCCCCGTTCTCCTTACAGCCGAGTTTTCAGATCTTCGCAGTGGTTCATTCGCCGGGCTGTACGCACGCTGAAAGGTGAGCGGGTTAAGACTGTCGGCAGAGCGGGCCCCACGATAGGATGTGCTGCCATCGCCTATTCGCCGCATCTGCTGGGTAGGGCCACACGGTGAGAGAGTGCCATCCGCCGGGATCGTAGCGGAGCAGAACGGCCTCACCCGACGGAAGATCCTCATGATCGCCCGGCGTGCAGGATATCAGAGCGAGCCGGTAACCCAGACGGGCCACTTCGTCGAGTGTGGCCGGATCTGCAGTATTACGGGGCAACAGGTCCAACATTCGGCGCCGCGGCGCGGTGTCGGCGAGCACGCCCGACAGCATCGTGGCGACACTGCCATTGTCTCCCGGCAGCAGCAGCGCAAGGCGGTCACCGTCCTGTATGTAGACGGAAAGTTTTTTTGCAAGATCCCAGACGAGGGGTTGCGGCATATCGAGATCAAAACGCAGCCGTTTCATGAAAGCGACTGGCGCCAGGACGGCGATCACCAGGACGGCGGCCGTGGCGAGCCGGTATTGCTCTCGCTTGAGCCAAGCCAGCGCACCGAGATCGCGAGCTGCCAATGCCAGTGATAGCACCAGCACCAGTGAGATATGAGTGTTGTAACGGAAATACGAATGTGCTTCGCTGCTCATCTCGGTCGGGAAAACAGCGATGTAAGTGATCAATATGAAAATATTATAGAGTATCGATAGCGCTGCGTTAAATGTCAAACATCTGGTTGTTAGTGTCCAGCCCTGGAGGCGTAACAGTAATGGCAGAACCAGTGTCGCGACGGCTGCGCAGCCGAAAAAAGAGGGTTTGCCTGATATGACATCAAAAGCACTTGCTGCCGTCTGGGTGAGATGACCCCAGTTCCACTCGGCGACCGGCAGCGGCTTCAGTTCGTCGACGCCTGCGCGCATGACGTGATACCGCCAAATCGCGACGAGGAGGATAGCAGGGAGGATGGCCAATCCGGTGAACCTCACCGCCGCCGCGTATTGCAGCCCTCTCTCGGCCCGGGCCGAGATCAGCGCGGCGCCGGCGATTGCCGCGACGAGCCCAAATCCCGTCTGCTTGATATTGACCATTGCCGCCAGAATGAGAGCAAGCGGCAGTAGCTGAACTGGACGGTCTCCGGCGGCCAGTTCCCCTTGCGCTAGGACGAAGAGAAGGGCGGCGAGGACCGCCATTGCAGCCAATGCCGGCTCTCCGTAGGCTGTAAAATGTATACGAGGGACAAAGCCTGGATTGATTAACGTCGCCAGCAAGAGGCCAACCGCCACCAAGCCCCAGGATGGGGGCGTAGACGGTGACATTGGCCGAGGGGCGAGCGCGCGGGCAATCGCCAGCGCCGCCACCAGTTGAAGCAGGATATTGACCAGCGACATACCGGATGTCGGGTAATCCGGCTGAACAAGCGAGCCGAGAAAGCTTAAAAACTGCGTATTGTATGGTGCCGCCGGGAGGTACGAGAAGCTCGGCGGCAGGGACGCGGCTGGCAGCCGGGCGTAGTCCACCAAGTAAAAGGCGTTGGGTAACAAATTGAGAAAAGTGTCCGGTTGCGACGGCCGGATCGGCGCCATAATCACCCACAGCGGCAGCGAAACGGCGAGTATTCGACCAAATGCCCGCCACGCGCCGGCGCTCGGCCGCCGCCGCGAAATGAGAATCGCCAGCCCAAATAGACCGAACGCGATGGCAGGAACGCGCAGGCTCAGCGGCACGAAGACGCCCCAACCGGTCATCAGAATGCACAAGGCCCCCCAGCCCGCGCTGAACTGGAATTCGGGCACGACACGATTGCCGGACAGCCCGGAACCGACCAGAAAAACTACCGCGCCGATTACCCAGGTTACGAAAACAGCAAATATGTTTGCGAAATGCGGTAGGTACGGTGTCACGGTACCGCCGGTTGGATCACTTTGCGGGAGCCCTGGCGATCGCCATCGCGGCGCGAAACACCCTCTCGACGGAAAGATCTGCTAGTTCCGGCTGCATCAGCACCCGGACGATCTTGCCGCGCGGCGCGCACAAGCTCGGATCCGAGGCGTGCGAGAACAAGACAACAACCGGGTTGGCGCCGGCCGCGGCGACATGTGTCGCGCCGGTGTCATTGCCCACGGTCAGGCTCGCTCCCCGCGCCAGAGCGGCGAGCCCTGCAACATCGGTGTGGCCGATAAGATCCACCGCCTCGGGACAGACCTCGCAAACTGCGCGGCCGAGATCTGCTTCGCCGTGCACGCCTACCAAAACAGGCAGGTGCCCCGCGCATTTCAGCCGCCTTGCCAACTCGCCGTAATGGCGAGCCGGCCAGCGTTTCGCCAGGTGGCGCGGTGAAGAACCCGGGATCAATATAACAAAGGGCTTGCCGGCGACGACCCCGGGGAGAGAGCCTGCGGGAGGCAGCCATGGCGTGAGCGAGGCGGGATATATGCCGGCCATCAGCAACTGCTCCGCCTGCCGTTCCATCGTGTGCTGCCGATCTCGCTCGCGGTTCGCGTGCGGGTGGGAACATCGCCACACGATCCCGGACCATTCCGGCATTCGCTTCGGTCGAAACAGCCAAGAGTAGATGCCGGACCGGTCGGAGGTTTGTAAATCGTAAACCCGATCGAAGCGGCCACGCTGCAGCGCTCGACGCAGTGTGAGCCAGCCCGCAAGGTCGAGCGCCTTCGGACGACGATCGATCAAAATATCGTCGAACAGCCTCGTCTCCGACGCGAGCTCAGCATAGCGCGGTGTCGTCAGCAAAGTGATGCGGTCATTGACGTGGTAGCGCCGGATTTCGGGCATGGGGCCTAGCGCTTGAATGAAATCCCCGAGAGCACCGAGCTTGATGATCAAAATTTCCCGTGGAGACACCGGAGCGGCCTTCAAAGAGGGCCGCAAGCGGGCGAGGGGTTTGAGATCGATGTGTCTCGCCAAGTCCTCGAATGCGCGAAAAACCGCAGCATGCGTCGTAAGGTCGTCGGCGCCGATGCTTGCGAGCAACGAATCGACGAGGTTTCGCGCCGCGGCAATGGCAGGAGACCCCCGACATCCCGCAACGAAGTTTCGGGCGTCCCGAAGGCGGCTAGCCGGCACGAGCATCTGCTCGCCCCAACGCCAGCTGACGATCGGTCGGTTCACCAAGTGAGCCAGGCAGAGCTCGATGTCACCATCGAACCTTTGGAGCAGCCGGCAAATGTCGCGGGCGACGATGTATCGGCGATCCCGAAGCACGCGCGCCTCGTTCCAGGCGAAGAACGCGTTTAGCGGCGTCCCGACGGGAAAAGCGCTGGCGCCCAGGCGAGTTGGCAACGAGGTGATCGACCGGACACGCACCGATACTGTACCAGCAATAAGACGACAGGACTGGGCGAAAATGTTGCTCGAATAACCTTCACACGCGGTACTGACAATCGTCAGCGAACGGCTCCGATCTGCGTACTATCCTTCTAGACCATTTTGGCCTTCTAGACCATTTTGGCCGATCTCGCGGCTCCGGATTGCTGCAGCCGTTGGGCAAAATCGCTCTTTCGAAGTGATGCCGGATTGAGGCATCGTGATGCTTTCCGGGGGAGCGATCGAGATCGCGATGTTCGAAGCCGAGGCCTATTGGCTCCGCCGCGCGCTCGATGTGTTCCCACCAGAGCGGCTGTCGCCAGCGCTCAACCTTGGCAGCAGCTCGGCCGCGGTGCGAGAGATCGTGCAACCCTGGATCGACGCCGAGGTGTTTTTTCCGCTGCGCGTGCGCGGAGTCGAAGTCATCCACGTCGATATGCGCGAGTTGCCGGGTGTCGACGTCCAGGCCAATCTGACAGACGCTGCTGACGTGTGCCGGCTGCGCTCGCTTAAACCAAACGCGCTCCTCTGCTGTAATTTGCTTGAGCACGTGCCCGATCCCGGGCGGCTCGCGCGGCACTGCCTCGATCTTTTGCCGACGGGGGGGCTCGTCTTTGTCACCGTGCCGTTCAGCTATCCCTATCATCGGGATCCGATCGACACGATGTATAGGCCCGGCCCTACCGAACTCGCCGAGCTCTTCGCCGGGGCACGTCTCCTCGAGAGCATGATCCTTGGAGCGGGAGTGTCTTATCGTAACGCGGTAAAAGAACGGCCGTGGATCCTGCTGCGCCATGTCTGGCGGTTCCCGGTACCTTTTCTGTCTTTTGAAAGATGGAAACGCTCGATGGCACGGCTCTACTGGCTCGTGTCAGAATACCGGATCACTTGCGCGGTGTTTGAGAAAATTTAGTCGCAGCATCGACCGAAAGCTTTGAGATGGACGAGGGAATTTTCGGCGAGCTCGCCAGCTGGGTGACTGAGGCCGGGCTGATCGGCCGCACCGAGAGAGAGCTGATGGCCGGCTTCTGCCGGCGGGTCGTCGAGGCAGGGGTCCCGTTGGCGCGCGCCTTGGTCATCCTCGACACGCTCCACCCGATCTACGAGGGTCGCGCTTTCCGCTGGCGCGCTGATCAGCCCGAGGTGGCCGAGGCGGTGGATTATGGGCGTACCGGTGAAGGCGAGGCGGCGGAGAATTGGCGGAGCACCCCATTCTTCCATCTGCTGCAATCGGGCGAGAAAGCGATGCGGCGATGCCTCGCCGCCGGGGATCCGGCCGATTTTCTGATGATCGCGCAGGCCCAGCAGGAAGGAACGACCGATTTCCTCGCGCTGGTTCACCGGTTTGTCGCCGAGGGTGTCATTGGCGAGATGGACTGCGTCTACTCGTCCTGGACCAGCGATGCGCCGAGCGGTTTTGGGAACGACGCCGTCGTCTCGCTGCAACGGCTCGCCCCTTTTTTGAAACTGGCGGTTAAATCGGCGGCGCTTGGGCGCATGGCCGGCACTTTGGCAGAGACCTATCTTGGCCGCGATCCGGGCCGTAGGGTAATGAGCGGTCGCATCGTCCGAGGGGTTGCCGAGAAAATCGGCGCGGTGCTGTGGGAAAGCGACCTCCATGGATACACGCGGATCTCCGACAGCACGCCGCCGGAGCAGATCATCCCGCTCCTCAACGACTACGCAGATGTCGTCATCTCCGCTGTGCACGGTCATAAGGGCGACGTGCTGAAGCTCGTCGGCGACGGCATACTCGCCATCTTCACTGACGAAAACCGCGAGCAAGCGTGCCACGCGGCGCTTGCGGCCGCCGCGCGGGTGCGCAAGGACCTCGTCGAGCTCAATAGAACACGCGCAGAAGCTGGGTTGCCGACCACTCAGGTCTATTTGGCATTGCATGTCGGCGACGTTTTCTACGGCAATGTCGGCAGCAAAGATCGTCTCGATTTCACGGTCATTGGGCCGGCGGTGAACGAAGTCAGCCGCATCCTGGCGATGAGCCGGTCAGTCGAGCAGGATGTGCTGCTCTCGGCGAACTTTGCTGACGCGCTCGGCCCGAAAATGCGCCGCCGCTTGGTTTCCGTCGGCCGCTACGCGTTGCGCGGCGTGACGCAGCCGCAGGAGCTCTTCACACCGGAACCCGACTTCACTTAGCCGGATTTGCTCAGTTGATCGGGTTGCCTCTTACGCGCCCGGACATGCGGAAAATCGCGATAGGCGCCCTTAAACCACGCTTTTTGTCTGAGCCTGCCCTCGTAACAAAGCCGGTTTTGACGAGGACCCTGTCCGAGGCGTCGTTTCCCGGCAAGGTCCAGGCTTCCATGCGGTTCAGTTTGAAATGGTCGTGTCCGCAAGCAACAACCTCGCGGACCGCCTCGGCATGAACCCGCGACCCCAAAAATCGGGGTGAGATTCATAACCGATGTCGTTCCAGCGCCACCGCTCGTTGATGTCATTGATCCGCACAGCGCCAACAGATGCGCCAGTGCGCCGCTCCGCGATGAGCCAGGCGCAGCCTTTCCCGCTGGGGAAGAGCTTCGGCATCCAGGCCGCGATCCGTCCCGCCCGAATTGTAGTAGCGGCATCGGGAACATCGGAGAACCGCGTGACTCCAGCAATTCCCAGCACCGCATGGTAAGAGCCGCGGCCGCCGGAGGTCACGGCACGCAACTCTAACCGCTCTGTTGTCAGGGCCGGAAAAGGTTGCTCGTTCCTCATGGCCGTTCTGTCCTAGCGGATGTTTACGCCCGATCCGCAAGAGCGGTACGCTTCTTGCTGCTGAGGTGGTTTGCCCTCGTACTAAGGTATCGCCGTGATGTTGTTGAACCGGAACGAAATTCGCGAAGACAAGTACTTCGATATGCTGACCGAGGCGATCCTCGAGCGCGATCAGCCGCGTACCACCGATCTTTTCTTCCGGATGACGCGGGACGGGCATTCGGTCGGCGACGCGCTCAGCGTCGTGGCCGCAGCCGAAGCGCCCTTCGTGCAGGTGCCGAGCCACATCAATGTGCGGGATGGGCAGATCAACCTGATCAACAACGACCACACCATCCTTGGGCTGCGCGCCTCCGCCTACCTGATGCCCTACTTGCCCGAGAAATACCGGCTGCTCCCGCTGTCACAGAGTGTCTGGTACATCCCGGCGGGGCTCGACATCTGGAACCAGCTGCTCGGTAAATATCCCGGTCGCTATGCCACGATGAAGGGCATCGTCGTGCCGCCGCCGAGCTATGGCCCGGTGCTGTGGCAAGATGATCAGGAGCCAATACGCGCGCAGGGCACCGCTCAGGAGCGGCTCCACGCGCATATGATCGCCACGGTCAGCGGCGACTCGCGGCGGTCTTACGGCCTCTTCCTCGGACTGGCCGAAGAGGAAGAAGTACGGCCGTTGCTGGCCGATCAGCTGAACTTTCTTGGGCTCATCGATCTGCAGGACACGGTAATCGGCCGCAAGGCGCGCAATACCGGACACAAGGCAATCCGAGCTCGCTCAATCACCGACCTTGCCGATTTCATCGGCTGGGAACGTTCCCATGGCGTCTATTACATGGGTGTCCCCGATATGGCGATCGGGCCGCTCTATTACTCACTCTACGATGCCGTCTGCGTCCGGATGGTGCGCGAATTCCCCGATGGCGGGATCACTCTCAAGCAGACGAATCAGATGCCGCTGATTCCGGCCGAGGTCGAGGAGTTCATCCAGCAGCTGATGACTGCGGATGCCGATACGGTGTGGGACTTGCTCACTGCGCATCTGAAGAATGGTAAGTCGATTAGGAGCCTCGGCGACACGATCCAGCTCGGCGCCGCAGAGCTGATCCTGCGCACAACGGTGCCCCGGCAGTTCACCAACGGTCAGCATCCGTTCGACTACTGTAACGTCGCGAACAACTGGTTCCGTACAAGTGACAATCCGTACCAGCCACGCGTCCTTTACCTGATGGCTAATTTCATCAACGACGTGGCGCATGAGAACCAGCTCACCGCCTCAGTGATCGACCAGGAATGTGCCGCGGTCAACACGAGCGGCCGGACGCCCGACACGTTATTGCGTGATCTGGACGAGGCGATCATGGCTCTCGATTTCCCGCGCGCCACCGCGCTCGCCAATACCTATCTCCGGTCGGGCGCCGATCGGAAGGCGTATCAGGCCACTGTCGCACTGGCCGCCTGCCGGTTCCAGGACGATCCGCACAATCAGAAGATCACGATCTCGACCTTTGAGGAGTACGCTCACAACTCGACCCATCTGCGGGATCGTCTCTTGATAGCGACGGCGCGGCTCTTGGCGGGATGGGTCAAGATGCCGGGCGAGCGCGACTGTTTTGCCCGCTTCGAGAAGGACTGGATCTGCAACTGACCGAGGAGAAAGGTCATGGGCCGCGTCTACAACGTCATCGATTCCGACGGCCACATATTGGAGCCGCTCACGCTGTGGGATGACTATATGGACCCGTCCTTCCGCCACCGGGCGCCCAAGCTCGTCAAAGACAAGGACGGCAAAGAGCGGCTGCTGGTCGAAGAGCAGATCCTCGGCAGCCAGCAGGGCATGGGCGGGATCGGCGGGGTCGGCGCCCGGCAGGGTGTCGTGTCGGCCGAGACGATGAGCTACGAGGAAGGTCGCCCTGGCGGATTTGATCCGCACAAGCGCATCCCCGATATGGATCTCGACGGCATCGATGCCGCGTTTCTATACCCCAGCATGGGGCTGTTCGCCGGGGCGGTGCACGACCCGGCACTGGCCGGCGTACTGTGCCGCGCCTATAACCGGTGGCTTGCCGATTACTGCAAGCCCTATCCCGACCGCCTCTTCGGTATCGCGATGTTGCCGTTGCAATCGGTCGATCACGCGATCGAGGAGATGCGGTTTGCTCGCGAGGAACTGGGGTTCCGCGGCGGCTTCATCCGCCCCAACCCATACAACAACCGGATGCTGCACGATCCAGCCTACGAGCCGTTCTGGAATGCCGCCGAGGAGCTCGATTTGGCGATCGGCATCCATGAGGGTGGCAACAGCGGCATGCCGACAGTCGGCATTGATCGCTTTGAGGGCCGCGGTGCGCAGCACATTATCTCGCACACGATGGAGATGATGCTCGCCTGCATGAGCATGATCTGGGGTGGGGTGTGCGAGCGCCATCCGACGCTGCGCGTCGGGTTCCTCGAATCGGGCGGCGGCTGGATCGCGCCTTGGCTCGATCGCATGGACCGCCATTTCGACGACCAGGGTTTCAACGATTCCGGACTCAAGACGCGTCCGAGCGAACTCTTCCAGCGCAATTGCTGGATCTCCTTCGAGCCGGTCGAAGGAAGCCTCAAGGTGCTGGCGGAATATATCGGGCCGCACAAGATCTTATGGGCGACCGACTATCCGCACCGCGACGGCTTTTTCCCGGGCGCGCCCCAGATGATCAAGGATCGCCTCGCCGGTGCGTCGCCCGAGGTCACGCATCAGGTCATGGCCGGCGGTGCGATGGGCTTCTACGGCCTGAATTGACCTTCATCCACCGGCCTCTTTCGTATTGCACTGCGGGAGAGGCTGGCGGTTAGGCGCGAGGGAAGTTCAGCTCGACCATGACATTGTTGTTGTCCGGGAAGAACAGCTGATCGATCGGCGGCTGGTTGATGTGGTTTTCCCGGTATTTGATTCCGTGGCTGGCGAGCTTTGCCTTGATCCCGTCGAAATCGGTGGCGAGGAATGCGAAGTGATCGAATGACCCGGTATCCGATGACGGCCCGCCGCGTATAGCGCTGCCTTCCGGGACCAGGTGCACGACCGGGATGTCCCCGCAATAGAGCCAATAACCGGGGAAGTTGAGGTCAGGGCGGAAGCCGACCTCAAGGCCGAGGATGTCGCGGTAAAAATCGCGCGTGGCTTCGAGATCGGCAGTCTTCACCGTCACGTGGTGGAGTGCGTTGAGCGGCATGGGTCGAGACTCCTCCCTACTCGGGGGTTGATCGATTGTAAAAACTAGCGCGTTCGAGCTGCCGCGTCGATCGGACGTGTTCAGCTGCGCTCGCGACCATTACAATCCCGCCTATGCGTGTGCTCTATCACATGTGGCTCTCCCCGTTTGCACGCAAAGTGCGGGTCGTGCTCAGGGAGAAGAACCTCGACTTCACGTTGAAGACTGAGAAGGTGTGGGAGAGGCGGCCGGAATTTCTCGCCCTCAACCCGACCGGCGAGGTGCCGGTGCTGATCGAGCCGGACGGAACCGTGCTCGCCGATACCGCCGCGATCGTCGAATATCTCGACGAGGTCTACCGCGAGAAGATCTTGATCGGCATCAATCCGGTCGATCGCGCCGAAGTGCGCCGACTGACGGCCTGGTTCGACATCAAGATGAACCTTGAAGTGACCGAGAACCTGCTCGGCGAGAAGATGATGAAGCGGTTGACCGGTCATGGACAGCCGAACTCGCTGGCGATTCGCGCCGGACACACAAATCTGCCCTATCACCTCGATTATCTGGGATATCTCGTGGAGCGGCGGCGCTGGCTAGCTGGCGATCATTTCTCGATCGCCGACATCACTGCCGCTGCCCAGCTGTCGAGCCTCGATTATCTCGGCGACGTGCCGTGGGATGCGCACGAGCCGGCAAAAGAGTGGTACGCGCGGATCAAATCGCGCCCGAGCTTTCGGCCGATCCTAGCCGACCACATCCCAGGGGTTCCTCCGCCGAAACACTACGCCGATCTCGATTTCTGAAATCGATTAGTGAGAGCCCGGATGGTTAGCTGGAGCAGCGCAACACCGCAATGCAGCCAATTCCGTCAGACGCCGTTCGACAATGTAAAAATGCGCCAAGCGGTATTGGCCGCCGCCGACCAGGTCGATTTCATGGTCGCATATGCCGGCGACCCGCAGAATTGGAAGCTGTGCCCGTCCTTCTTTACCTGCGGCACACCGATGGCGAACAACGCCGGATCGGAAGCGCCGACCGGCCAGCGCGATTTCGACAAGGCAAAAAAACTGATCGCCGAGGCCGAATACAAGGGCGAGAAGATCGTGGTGCTCGACGCAGTCGATACGCCGGTCCCGCATTCGCATGCCCTTGTCGCAGCCGATCTTTTGCGGCGGCTCGGGCTCACGGTCGAAGTTGCGGCCAGTGATTGGGGTAATCTCTCCATTCGAAGGGCCTCGAAAAAGCCGATCGACGAGGGCGGCTGGAATGTCTTCGGCACGAGTTGGTTTGGTGCCGACATGCTGGACCCCGGCCTCAACCAGTCGCTGCGCACGAACCGCGACGGGGCATGGTTCGGCTGGCCGAAGGACGACAAGCTCGATGCTTTGCGCAGCAAGTGGATGAGGGCACCCGACTCGGAGGTTCGCCAGGAAATCGCCGCGGCCATCCAGCAGCGCGCCTTCGAGGTCGTGCCCTACATTCCCACCGGGTAGTGGAAAACGAGGACCGCTTACCGCACAAGTCTCGAAGACCTCGTCCTTGGCCCGGTCATCTTCCAATGGGGGGTCGAGAAGGCCTGACGTGGTCGCGCTGGTCCGCGGACACAGCGCTCCAAATTCTGCTAAACTGTCGGTGTCAAATCCGCCGAACGAGGATCAGGGATGGCTCATAGATTGACACGCCGCAAATTTGGGGTCGCGGCAGGGGCGGCGAGCCTTGCCGGCTTTGGTTTCGCCGCGCGGGCCACGGCCGCCGACACCAACACGTTGCGCTTTATCGCGCAGTCGGATTTGCGCGTTCTCGACCCGATATGGACGACGGCGTACATCACGCGCAATCACGGCTATATGGTGTTCGATACGCTCTTTGCGCTCGACTCCAAATTCAAGCCGCACCCGCAAATGGTCGGTGAGTATAGCGTCTCGCCGGACAAGCTCCTTTACAGCTTCACTCTGCGCGACGGGCTCAAATTTCATGATGGGCAGCCGGTTCATGGAACCGATTGCGTCGCCTCGCTCAAGCGCTGGATGGTTCGCGACTCATTTGGCCAGGCGCTGGCGACCGTGATGGATGAGATGAAAGGCGGTGACGATAAGAATTTCACCATCCGTTTGAAGGAGCCCTTCCCGCTGTTGATTGACGGCATCGCCAAGGTGTCGAGCCTCGCCCCGTTCATCATGCCGGAACGGTTGGCCAAGACTGATCCCTATGAGCAAGTCACCGAGATGGTCGGGTCGGGCCCATTCAAATTCGTCAAAAGCGAATTCGAGCCCGGCCACAAGGTGGTCTACATCAAAAATACTGATTACGTGCCGCGCGACGAGCCCTCGGACTGGGCTTCCGGAGGGAAGGTTGTCAAAGTCGACCGGGTAGAGTGGCTCGTCGTGCCCGATGCGATGACCAAAGTGGCGGCACTGCAGAGCGGCGAAGACGATTGGTGGGAGAATCCGCCGCCCGATCTTTGGCCCGTTCTGCTCGCCAATCCCGACGTCGTTCTGGCGACGTCAGATCCGCTCGGCAATACCGGATGTTTACGCTTCAATCACCTCCATCCGCCCTTCGACAACGTGAAGATGCGCCAGGCAGTGCAGATGGTGGCGAGTCAGGCCGACTTCATGACGGCCTTCGTCGGCGATCCAAAATATTGGGAGACCTGTCCGTCTTTTTTCACCTGCGGCACGCCAATGGCAAGCAAGACCGGCTCGGAGGCATTGGCAGGCAAGCGCGATTACGACGCGGCCAAGAAATTGATCGCAGAGGCCGGGTATAAGGGCGAGAAAATAATTCTGCTCGACGCGGTCGACCAGCCGCTGATCCACGCCGAGGCGCTGGTCGCTACCGATGAGCTTAAAAAGCTTGGGCTCAATGTCGAGGTGGTGGCCAGCGATTGGGGCACGGTAGTGACGCGCCGGGCGTCAAAAAAGCCCCCAGAAGAGGGCGGCTGGAACATGTTCGAGACCGGCTGGGTCGGCGCCGATACTCTGGACCCTTCGCTCAACGTCATGTTGCGTACCAATGGCGACAAGGCATGGTTCGGCTGGCCGAGCGATGACAAGCTCGAGGAATTGCGGACTCAATGGCTCAAGGCGAGCGATTCCGAGGCGCGCCAGGAGATCGCCGCTAAGATCCAAGAGCGAGCATTTGAGGTCGTTCCTTACGTACCGACTGGCCAATATGTCCAAAAGACCGCCTATCGCAAGAGCATCAAAGGTGTCGTCAGCGCTCCGGCGATCTTCATGTGGAACGTAGAGAAAGTCTAAGCCGGTTACGTCCTCAGATGGTGAGTCTCGTTTACCGTCTGAACAACAAACCCACTCTCGGAGAAGTCGATTTCGTTGACCGCACACGGACCTTGCCCCAATCGCCGATATCCTGAAAGCGGTAGCTGCAGCGCGTGGAGGAGGATGATGCGGTTGACGCTGTCGTGTCCCACCAGAACGACGGCGTCACTCGGATGGCGCTGGATTACCTCCCGCAGCGCTGAAACGGCCCGGGTGAGAACATCCTGAAGGGTCTCGCCACCCGGGATCGCCGCCCAATCCGGAGCTCGATACCATGTGTCGAGCGCCTCGGGCCACTGAGCCTTGACTTGGTCCGGTGTAAGTCCCTGCCATTTGCCGTAATCGATGTCGGCCAGGCCTTCGACCGAGATCGGCGATAGACCGGCTGGTTTTCCGATCGCTTCCGCGGTTGTGATGGCACGGTTCAGCGGGCTGGCGTAGATGGCGGCCAGGGTGCAGGTCGCATGAATGCGGCGCGCAGTCGCTTCGGCCTGTTTGCGGCCCTCCGGGGTCAACGACAGATCGGCGCGTCCTCGAAAACGTTCGGGTGAGATCCCTTCGACATGGCCATGGCGAACCAGGATGATCTTAGTCATGCGGGTCGTCCTTTCGAGCGCGGTGCGGTAGGGTTACCTCGATAGAGCTATCCTAGGGAGGTTGCGATGCCCGCTGACCCAAACCGCGTGATCTTGACGGGCGAAAACCCGTTCATCCGGTTGAGCGCGAACGACGACGGTCCGCTGACGACGAATGCGAGCTTCTGGCGCATTATTTCTTGCCAGGCGGGGCCGGGACATGTGCTCTACCTCAAAAGCGAGCTGACCGCCGATCGCTGGCGCATCTACGCCGACAATATCGCGATGGCGCGTTGGTTGCAGACTACTGTACAAGGAATGCTCAATCCCGAGACGGCAGACACGACGATCCCGGTGATCGATGCCCAGTTCACCAAATCGGGCGATCCGCGATATTTCTGGACCGAGGAGATCGTCGCGTATGACGAAGAGATCGGTCTGACCTGGTATCAGATCGGCGACCCGTTGCTGATCCACACCCAGCCCAACGAAGATCCGACACGCCCTTACGGCGTGTGCACTCTCCTCATACCCGCTTTGGGCGCGCGGCTGACACGCAACGGCGTCGAAGCGGCTGGCCGGCCTTGGCCGCGAGAGCGCGAAGGACGGCCCTTCAGCACCTGCGCGTTGGCCTTTTCCGAAAGCTGGACCGAGGCGCGCTAAACCTCAGTTCCCTCTCCTGCACCGCGCGTGAGGGGCTAATCGCTAAAGGTCGGCGTAGGTGTGGGTTTCGGCGCGGCCGCCGGGATGCGTCACAGCGCCCTTCTCGGCGTCACCGACGGTCTGCGAGTAGCGCCACAGACAGCCCGCCTGGTAGTCGTTGCGGCGCGGTGTCCAGGCACGGCGGCGCTCGGCGAGTTCGGTGTCGCTCACCGCCACCTCAAGTGTGCCGGCCTCGGCGTCGATCGTGATCGTGTCGCCGTCGCGCAATAGGCCGATCGGCCCGCCGACGGCCGCTTCCGGCCCGACATGGCCGATGCAGAAGCCGTGCGTCGCGCCGGAGAACCGGCCGTCGGTCAGCAATGCTACCTTCTCACCGACACCTTGGCCGTAGAGTGCAGCCGTCGTCGACAGCATCTCGCGCATTCCCGGCCCGCCGCGCGGCCCCTCGTAGCGAATGACGATGACGTCCCCCTCCTTGTAGCGACGCTTGTCGACAGCCTCGAAGGCGTCCTCCTCGCGGTCGAAGCAGAGCGCCGGCCCGGTGAAGCGCAGCGTCTTCATCCCGGCAACTTTGACAATCGCACCCTGAGTGGCGAGGTTGCCCTTGAGGATCATGAGCCCGCCGGTCGGAGAGAGCGGCGCGGACGTGCGCCGCACCACATCCTGTTCAGTCGGGAAAACGACGTCGCGCAAATTTTCGGCCACGGTCTTGCCCGTGACGGTCATGCAGTCGCTGTGCAGATAGCCGCCATCGAGCAATGCCTTCATTAATACCGGCACCCCGCCGATATCGTGCAGGTCTTTCATGACGTAGCGGCCGCCCGGCTTCAGGTCGGCGATATACGGGGTCCGCTTCGAGATCTCCCCGAAATCATGCAGGTCAAAATCGATGCCAACCTCGTTGGCGATCGCTGGGAGATGCAGCCCGGCATTTGTCGAACCGCCCGCGGCGGCAACGACCGTCGCGGCGTTCTCGATCGCCTTGCGGGTGACGATGTCGCGTGGCCGAATGTTCCGGCGTAGCAGATCCATCACAGTCTCGCCCGAAGCCTCGGCATAGGCATCGCGCGAGTCGTAGGGCGCCGGCGCGCCGGCCGAGCCGGGCAGGGCCAGCCCCATCGCCTCGGAAACGCACGCCATCGTATTGGCGGTGAAGAGCCCGCCACATGATCCCGATGAGGGGCAAGCGACGCATTCGAGCTCGTGCAACTCCTCATCGGAGAGCTTGCCGACAGTGTGTGCGCCGACGCCTTCGAAGACATCGCCAATCGTCACATCCTTGCCCTTGAAGCGGCCGGGCAGGATCGAGCCGCCATACATGAAGACGGACGGCACGTTGAGCCGCAGCATCGCCATCATCAGCCCGGGTAGCGACTTGTCGCAACCGGCGAGCCCAACGAGCGCGTCATAGCAATGGCCGCGCACCGTCAATTCGACCGAGTCGGCGATGACCTCGCGACTGACCAGCGAGGACTTCATGCCCTCGTGGCCCATTGCGATGCCGTCGGTGACGGTAATCGTGGTGAATTCGCGCGGCGTGCCGCCCGCCGCGGCGACCCCTTTCTTGGCCGCCTGAGCCTGACGCGACAGCGCAATATTGCACGGCGCCGCCTCGTTCCAGGTCGTCGCGACACCGATGATCGGTTGGTTGATCTGCTCTGTCGTCAGGCCCATCGAGTAGAGGAACGCGCGATGCGGCGCCCGCTCAGGCCCGACGGTGACGTGCCGGCTCGGCAGGCGCGATTTGTCGATCGCGGGGCGGCGAACGTCGTCAGGCATCTCCGGATCTCCCGTTGAAGGCAATGAGAGGCGCCACGGTAGCGATCCGGTTGGGCTTGATCAATCCCGCGGTCAGCCGGCGGACTGGCAGCTCGCTGCGGCGTGGCGCGCTGCGCCAGGAGGGTCGGACGGGGCGGTCAGCATCGGCGAGCCAAAACACACCGCCGCGACGATCAGGCAGACCAGCCAGGCGCCGATCACGTCGCGCTTCCCAACTAAGAAGTCCGCCGGGTAGTACCACATCACGACTCTCCAACGTCCGGTTTTCGTCACACCGGCGAAGGCCGGTGTCCATGGCAGCATGGGGCCCAGCTTTCGAACGAGTGAGGGAATTGGCTGTATCGCGGTGGTGCGTCCTTCGAGACGCGCCCTTTTGGGCGCTCCTCAGGATGAGGTGGGCCAATTGGTGGCATTAAGAAAATTCCTCATCCTGAGGAAGCTGCGGAGCAGCTGTCTCGAAGGACGCACCAAGCTTGTCCAGCTCAATTTCACATCTTTCACACGCTCTCTCGCCGGGACGACGGGTCGTAATTCGACGACGCTTATCCCCCGGTTTTGACGATGATTTTTCCGACCATGCGCGGATGTATCGAGCAGAAATATTCGTATTCCCCCGGCGCGGCGAAGGTTTGCGAGAAGGTGTCATCGGTGTCGAGCGCGGCGGATTTGAACTTCCCGTCCTTCTCTCGCACCGAGTGCGGGCTGTCGTCGTCGTTGGTCCAAGTCACTGTCGTCCCGGGAGTGACGACCAGTGTCGGC
>Ga0306920_100000502_pt1 | contig 45602 bp, 41 predicted proteins | sample flu12Cox44000170_FD_204666 | JGI IMG/M metagenome (GOLD analysis project Ga0306920, IMG submission 204666) | Lab enrichment of tropical soil microbial communities from Luquillo Experimental Forest, Puerto Rico - flux4day.12C.oxic.44.000.170 (v2)... | ecosystem: Environmental > Terrestrial >... | reverse complement strand
GACCTTGACCGCGTTGGCCAGGACGTTCACGCCTTCGACCATGCGAGCGCGGGCGTCCGCGCCGAAAATGACGTCTTTAGCTGCCATGAGATGTTTCTCCGGATTCGTTGAGTGGGGTGTTCAGGGCGGCGGCGGGGATCGCGCGATCCCGCGGCCGGGGCATCGGCCACCTGGCGGGCGTTCGCCCGGCCAGCCTGGGGTGCGAGGCGCGCGCCTCGCGAAGGGATTTACTTCTCGACGACCGCGAAGAGGTCTTCCTCGCGCATCACGAGCAGCTCGTCGCCGTCGACCTTCACGGTCTGGCCGCTGTACTTGCCGAACAGCACGCGGTCGCCGACCTTGACGTTCGGGGCGATGAATTCGCCCTTGTCATTGCGCTTGCCCGGGCCGACGGCCAGGACTTCGCCCTGGTCCGGCTTCTCGGCGGCGGCGTCGGGGATGACGATGCCCGAGGCGGTCTTGGTTTCCTGTTCCAGGCGCTTGACGACAACGCGGTCGTGCAACGGACGCAGCTTCATATTTGGCTCCTTCAATGCATTCGCAGTAAGACTTGCGGCTGGCTTTACGATAAGTAAGTACCTGCTCGCGAAGATTTGGCAAGTGCTCCGGCGGCCCACGCCACCATCGCTAGCACTCGCGTCTGTTGAGTGCTAGCAGGCATTATAGGGACGGGTTGTGACGATTCAAGAGGGTTGCCGATCGGTAGCGTTCAGATGTGGCAGGTGGCCTGTCGCGGATTACACGCGCGACTCCAGCTCCCGCTTTGCCGTCGCCACGGCCATCGTGGCCGGCATGCGAATGCCATTCTTGACCGCCAGCACTTCGGCCATGATGCTCACGGCGATTTCAGCGGGCGTCATGCTGCCGATGTACAAGCCGATGGGTGCATGCAGACGATCGAGCGCCTGCTCCCTCAAGCCGAAGTGCGTAGCCAGGCGCTCCCGGCGGGCCCTCGTGTTGCGCCGACTGCCGATGGCGCCGACATACATGGCGTCGGTCGAGAGCGCATCGATCAGCGCGAGGTCGTCGAGCTTCGGGTCGTGCGACAAAGCGATGACCGCGCTGCGGCGATCGGGCCGAAACGCGATCACGGCGTCGTCGGGCATGTCGGTGACCTGGACGACGCCAGGCACCTGCCAGCCGATACGGTACTCGTTGCGGGGGTCGCAAACGGTCACGGCAAAACCGTTGAACAGTGCCATCGTGGCAAGGTACTCGGCGAGCTGCCCAGCGCCGATGAGCAGCATGCGATAGCCCGGACCGAAGGTCTGCGAGACGACGTCTTCCGAGAGCTCGAGGGCGGCGGGTGCATCAGCGGCCGCCAGCGTCACGCGTCCATCGGCAACGCCAACGCTGCGACGGACAAGCTCGCCGACGGCCAGCCGTTCGACGAGTTCGCCCAGCGCCTGCAGATCGGGCTGACGCTCGAGAAGCAGCTCGAGCGTGCCGCCGCACGGCAATCCGAAGCGATGCGCCTCGGTCGCCGTCACGCCATACCGTAGGAACTCGCAGGCTTGGCCGTCCCAGGCCATGCCGTCGGGAGCCGCTGCGCCAATGAAGCGGCTCAGCAAGTCGTCTTCCACGCAACCGCCGCTGACCGATCCCACCACCGCGCCGCCTTCGGCGAGCGCCATCAGCGCTCCGACCGGCCTGGGCGACGATCCCCATGTGCGAACGACCGTGAACAATGCTGCACGACGCCCCTCGGAACGCCAATCCCTCAGCGTGCGCAGCACGTGAATGTCGACGTTGTCCATAGTTTTCCCCGCAACTGCATCAAGCCACTTCGGGCAACTTGTCCAGCAGCTTGTCGAGCGTGACGGGATAGTCCCGGACTCGCACGCCGGTGGCGTTGTACACGGCGTTGGCGACCGCCGCTGCGACGCCGCACAGGCCGAGCTCGCCCACGCCCTTGGCCTTCATCGGCGAGGAGACCGGGTCGACCTCGTCGAGGAAGATCACCTCCTGGTGCGGGATGTCCGCGTGCACCGGCACCTCGTAGCCCGCCAGGTCGTGGTTGACGAAGAAGCCGCGCCGCTTGTCGACGGCCAGCTCCTCCATCAGCGCCGCGCCGACGCCCATCGTCATGGCGCCGATCACCTGGCTGCGGGCCGTCTTGGGGTTCAGGATGCGGCCCGCGGCACAGACGGCCAGCATGCGGCGCACGCGGATCTCGCCAGTCGCGGCATCGACGGCGACCTCGACGAAGTGCGCGCCGAAGGTCGATTGCTGATAGCGCCTGTCGAGGTCGCCGTACTCGATGGAATCCTCGGCCTCCAGTTCCGCGCTGGAAGCCGCGGCGCCCAACGGCATCGAGCGGCCGCCTGCGTGCACGAAACCGCCGGAGAACTGCGCATTCGCCGGGTCGAGACCCAGTTTCGCCACGACCGCCTCCCGAAGCTTGACGCAGGCCGCATAGACGCCCGAAGTCGAATTGTTCGCCCCGAACTGGCCGCCCGATCCGGCGGAAACCGGATAGCTCGAATCGCCAAGACGCACGGTCACGTCATGGATGCCGATCCCCATCATCTCGGCGGCGGTCTGCGCGAGGATGGTGTAGCTGCCGGTGCCGATGTCCGTCATGTCGGTCTCGACAGTGACGTGACCGTATCGATCGAGGCGGACGCGCGCGCCCGACTTCACCAGCAGGTTGTTGCGGAAGGCCGAGGCCATGCCATGCCCGACCAGCCACCGGCCTTCGCGCAGCGCGCCGGGGCGGGAGTTTCGTCGTCCCCAGCCGAAGCGCTCGGCACCCACTCTCAGGCAACGCACGAGTTGCCGTTGCGAGAAGGGCCGTCCGGGCTTCTCGGGGTCGTCCTGGGTGTCGTTGCGTACGCGGAACTCCACCGGGTCGAGTCCGAGCTTCTCGGCCATCTCGTCCATCGCGATCTCGAGTGCCATCAGGCCGGGCGCTTCGCCGGGGGCGCGCATGGCGTTGCCCTCCGGCAAGTCGAGGAGCGCCACGCGCATGGCGGTCAGGCGGTTCGCCCCGGCATACAGAAGTCGCGTCTGCCCGATCGCGAACTCCGCCGATCCGCCCGCCAGGTTGCCGGACCAGGCCTCGTGCCCGATCGCGGTCAGCCGCCCGTCGCGGTCGGCACCGAGTCGCAGGCGCTGGATCGTCGCGGGCCGGTGTGTCGTGTTGTTGATGATCAGGGGACGAGCCAGCGCCACCTTGACGGGCCGCCCTGTGGCGCGGGCGCCGAGTGCGGCTAGGACCGCGTCGGTCCGCACGAACAGCTTGCCGCCGAAGCCTCCGCCGATGTAAGGCGACATGAGGTGCACCTTCTCCTGGGGAATGCCCAGCGTGAGCGCGACGTCGCCGACACCCCAGGCCACCATCTGGTTCGACGTCCAGAGGTGCAGCGTATCGCCTTGCCAACGAGCGATCGACGCGTGCGGCTCCATCATCGCGTGCGTCTGGTCGGGCGTCGTGTACGTGGCCTCGAGTTGCACCGCCGCGGCCCCGAAGGCACCCGCGAAGTCACCCACGGCGCTCTGCGGCACGCCGTCGTACGGGTTGGGCAATGCGAGTCCGGCGCCGGTTGCGGCGGATGCCAGGTCAAACGTGCCGGATGTCGATTCGTACTCGATGCGAACAAGCGCTGCGGCGTCTCGTGCATGCTCGAAGGTCCTGGCGACCACCAGTGCGACCGCCTGGTGGTAGTGCTGGACATCCGGTCCGCCCAGCAGCTTGGCCGTGTTGAAGAAGCCCTTGCCAAGCTTGCCGGCGCTGGCCGCCGTCACGATCGCCAGCACGCCGGGAGCCGCCTGGGCCTGCGCCAGGTCCGTCGCGACGATGCGGCCCTTCGGCACCGCGGCGCCGACCACGAAGCCGTAGACGAGGCCTGGCAGGCCGTCGTGGTGTTCGTAGGCGTACAGCGCGGTGCCGGTGGTCTTCAACGGGCCATCGACGCGATCGTGCGCGCGTCCGACGACTTTCTGCTGATCGATCGGATTAGCACCCGAGGGTGTGTCGAACTTCATGCGGCCTCCTTGGACGAATGCAGGATCGCGCCGAGCGTGCGCTCGGTCAGGCGGAGCTTGAACGCGTTGTCGGGCGTCGGTCGCGCACCGGCGAACGCCACGGCGACCACGGCAGCGGCCCCTGCGGGCATGTGCGCTTCCGCGCTCTCGGACCGCCAGGGCTTCGGGGCGACGCCGCCGAACGCGGCGCGTCCGCGCCCGTCCAGCTGTACCACCGCTGCCACCGACACCAGCGCGAACGCATAGGACGCGCGGTCGCGCACCTTGCGATAGCTGTGGACGCCGCCGATCGGCGCGGGCAAGGTCACCGCCGTGATGAGCTCGCCATGCTCGACTGCCGTCTCGATGTGCGGCGTCCTGTCGGGCAATCGGTGGAAGTCGGCGATTGGAATGCGACGTGTGCGTCCGTCGCCCCGGACGGTCTCGACCTCGGCATCCAGCACCCGCAGGGCCACGGCCATGTCGCTCGGGTGCGTCGCGATGCAGGCGTCGCTCGTCCCGATGACGCCCATCGAGCGCGTGACGCTGCCGATCGCGCCGCAGCCCGAGCCGGGCTGGCGCTTGTTGCAGGGCTGGTTGGTGTCGTAGAAGTAGGGGCAGCGGGTGCGCTGCAGGAGATTGCCGGCGGTCGTCGCCTTGTTCCGCAGCTGACCGGATGCGCCGGCCAGGAGCGCGCGTGAGAGCACGCCGTAGTCGTGGCGCACGCGCGCGTCGGCTGCCAGGTCGGTGTTGCGAACCAGCGCACCGATCCTCAGGCCACCCGCGGGCGTGGCCTCGATGCGGTCGAGGCCCAGCTTGTTGATGTCGACCAGATGCGCTGGCGTCTCGATCTGCAGCTTCATGAGATCGAGCAGGTTGGTGCCGCCGGCGATGAATCGGGCGTCCGGCCGCGCGGCGACGATGGCGGCGGCTTCAGCGGCAGTACGGGCCTGCTGGTACGTGAAGGCCTTCATGCGACGCTCCCCGCGGCTTCGGTGATCGCTTCGACGATGTTGGAGTAGGCGCCGCAGCGGCAGACGTTGCCGCTCATGCGCTCGCGCAGTTCGTCGACCGACAGCAGCGGCTTGGCGATGATGTCCGCGCTGACATGGCTGGGGACGCCACGGTGCAGCTCGTGGAGCATGCCCACGGCCGAACAGATCTGTCCTGGCGTGCAGTAGCCGCACTGGAAGCCGTCATGCTTGACGAACGCGGCCTGGAGCGGATGCAGGTGATCCGGCGTGCCCAGGCCCTCGATCGTCGTGATCCGCTCGCCGGGATGCATGACCGCCAGGCTCAGGCACGCGTTGATGCGGCGCCCGTCGACGAGCACCGTGCAGGCGCCGCATTGGCCATGGTCGCAGCCCTTCTTCGTGCCAGTCAGATGCAGCTGCTCGCGCAGCGCGTCCAGCAGCGTGGTGCGGGTGTCCAGGCGCAGTGCATGTTCTTGTCCGTTGACGTCCAGCACGACATCGGCTGTGGGTACCTCGTTGGCCAAATCCTCTTTCGCGTTCCTCGCGGTCGCCGCATCGGACTCGGAGGGCAGAAGCGTCGAGGCGGACGCCGTCGCAGCGGTGGCGACCATGAGGTCGCGCCGCGAGATCTTCGGGACTTTGGTCATGGGGACTCCTGGCTCTGCGAATGGGTGGGCCGCTCGGTCGGCGCTCAGGAGGCCGTCGTGCGGATCATCACCTTGATGGCCTCGCGCGTGTCCATCGCCCGGTAGCCGTCGGGCGTCTCCTCGAGTCCGATCGTGCGGTCGAAGACGCGGCCGGGCTGGATGCGGCCTTCGAGCACGTCGGGCAGCAGCTCGTCGATGTAGGCGCGCACCGGCGCGGGGCCACCGGCGACGACGAGGTTCTTGAAGAACGTCGGGCCGGCGGGGATGCCCTCGTAATGCGGTACGCCCACGCGGCCAATGGCGCCGCCAGGGCGCGCGATCGCGACCGCGTTCGCCAGGGAGGCGTCCGAGCCCACGCACTCGAGCACGGAATGGACGCCCTGGCCCCGGGTCAATGCCCGGATATTCTCGACGGCTTCGTCGCCGCGCTCGCCGACAACGTCGGTGGCACCGAAGTCGCGGCCGAGCGCGACGCGATCGGGATGGCGACCGAGTAGGATGATCTGCTCGGCCCCCAGCCGCTTGGCCGCGATGACCCCGCATAGGCCGACGGCGCCGTCACCGATCACCGCCACGGAATGGCCGGCGCGTACGCGCGCGGAACGCGCTGCGTGATGGCCTGTGCCCATGACGTCCGACAGGCTCAGCAAGGACGCCCAGTGCGACGAATCGGTCGACCGATTGAAAGGATACAGCGTGCCATCCGCGAAGGGGATGCGCAGCGCCTCGGCCTGCGCGCCGTTGAAGCCGCCCCAACCGAAGAAGCCGCCGTGGATGCAAGCCGTCTGCAGGCCCTCGTGGCAGAAATCGCACCGGCCGTCGGAATAGGCGAACGGCATGATCACGGTGTCGCCGACACGGACGCGGCTGACCTCGCGGCCCACCGCCTCGACCACGCCGATGGCTTCGTGGCCCATGCTCTGGCCGGCGGCATCGGGCGCCATGTCGCGATAGGGCCAGAGGTCGCTTCCGCAGATGCACGCGCGCGTCACGCGCACGACGGCATCGGTGGGCTCTACCAGCGTGGCGTCCGGAACATCCACGACGCGGACGTCGCCGGCGCTGTACATCACTGCTGCTCTCATTGTTCTACTCCTGTATGGAAGAAGCGAAGTTGGAATGGCGGCTCTCGACGAGCTATTCGATGCGTTCGATCAACGCTGGCCGCGCGAGAGATCCCGCGTGAGCGGTCGCGCTGCAAGCGTGCGATCTCGGACCGGTACCTGCCGACGCCGCAGCGTGCAAGGCGCAGGCGATCTCCGGAATGCCGCGTGTCATGCCGGCTCCGCGCGAAGGGCGCGACCACTGCCCACCGTCAGCGTGCCAGCCGCCATCAGCAGCGCGCCGCCGATCAGCGTGGCGGACACGGACAAGTGGTCGAGCAGCCAGCCGCCCAGGCTGGCCCCCAGCATGATCGCGAGCTGGATGGCTGCGACCATCAAGCCGCCGCCGGCCTCCGGCTCGTCGCGCACGCCGCGCGTCAACCAGTTGAACCACGACACGGGCATCGCTGCATTCAAGGCGCCCCAGGCAAACAGCAAGACCGCCAAGGGGCACAAGGCGTGTTGTGCGAGCAGCATCGCCGCGGTCACCGCGGCCAGCGCGATGGGGAGCATCCGCAGCAGGCGATGGAGGTGCCGTGTCATCAGCGCGCCCGCCGCGAACGTCCCGATGAAACCGGCCGAACCGAGGGCCAGCAGCAGCAGCGACAACTGCGGCAGTGTGGCGTGCGCGCGGCTCTCCAGGAAGGGCCGAAAGTAGGTGAACGCCGCGAACGCGCCACCGAACGTCAGCATCACGGCCGCCATGGCACGCGCGACGACGGGGCGATGCAGAAGACCGAGCACCCGGGCGACCGGCAGCGCGCCCGCCGACGGCATCGACGGCAGGCTGATCCACTGCCAGGCCATGGCGATGGCAGCCAGCGGTGCGAGCGCCCAGAAGACGCCGCGCCAACCGAGCAGGCCGCCGAGGTAGCTGCCGATCGGTGCCGCGAAGGCGGTCGCGGCGGCGTTGCCCATGTACATGACGCTCAGCGCCTTCGGGACGGCTTGCGGCGGCACCAGGCGCACGATCGTCGCGGTGGACAGCGACCAGAAGCCGCCGATGGTCACGCCCAGCAGTGCGCGCGCCGCCATCAGGAAGCCGAAGTTCGGCGCGGCGGCGATCAGCACCAGCGAGACGAGCATTGCGGCCGTCAGACCGGGCAACAGGTGCCGGCGATCGATCCGGCCGGCCATGGACGTGATCAGCAGGCTGGTGGCCACCGCGAACAGGCCCGAGACGGAGATGGCCTGTCCGGCCAGCCCCTCGGTGGCACCCAGGTCCCGGGCTATGGGCGTCAGGAGGCTGACCGGCATGAACTCGGAGGCGATCAGCAACGCGACGCACAGCGTCATCGACCCGACCGCGCTCCAAGCTCGCGGCGAGGCCGCTGTTGAGTTTTCTTGGTGATTCATGCGTCCATGCTAGGGACGCGATTGCCGGCGGGATCATGCCCATCCGCAAGGGCTCATGAGCGCCATTCATGAATGCATGCGCGACGATGCGTGCGGATTCAGCGCAGCCGCGCGACACTCCGCATCGGGCCGAAGGGACAGCTTCATCATGCGCAAGCACATCAACGAAATCATGGATTTCCTGGCCGTCGCCGAAGAACGCAGCTTCACGCGTGCCGCCGCCAAGCTCGGGGTGTCGCAGTCCGCGCTGAGCCATTCCATCCGCGGACTCGAGGCCCGGCTCGGCGTGCGGCTGCTCACGCGCACCACGCGCAGCGTGTCGATGACGGAAGCCGGCGAGCGCCTGATGCGCGCGGTCGGGCCGCGGCTGTCCGAGATGGAGCAGGAAATCTCGGCGGTGAGCGAGATGGGCGAGAAGGTGTCGGGAACCATCCGCATCACGGCAATCGACCATGTCGTCGAGTCGGTACTCTGGCCCCGGCTCGCGCCGCTGTTGCAACGGCACCCAGAGTTGCGCGTCGAGATCAGTTCCGACTACCGCATGGTCGACATCGTCGCCGAACGCTACGACATCGGCGTGCGCTGGGGCGACCAGGTGGCGCAGGACATGATCGCCGTGCGAATGACGCCGGACCAGCCGACGACCATCGTCGGCTCGCCCGCCTATCTTGATGCCAACGGTACGCCGTCCAGCCCGCGCGACCTGCTGCGTCACAACTGCATCACACTGCGCCTGCTGACCAGCGGCGGCATCTACGCCTGGGAACTCGTGCACGACGGGCGCCCTATCGAGGCGAAGGTCACCGGCCAAGCCGTCTTCACGAGCGCCTATCCGATGCTGCAGGCCGCGCTCTCTGGACACGGCCTGGCCTTCCTGCCCCAAGACATGACCCAACCCCACGTCGACGCCGGGCGCCTGTGCAAGGTCATGACGGACTGGTGCCCACGCTTCCCGGGCCTGCACGCCTACTACACGAGCCGGCGTCATCCGACCCGGGCGCTGGCGACCGTGATTGGCGCGTTGCGGGAGCCATCGTGAAGCAGGACTCTGCACGTCGGCTCCGCGGCGAGTCAGGCCTTGTGGGCCGGTGCGAAGAGCAGTTCCCAGTTCGTGAACGGGCCGAGCGGGATGATGTCCCAGCCGATCAGGCCGGCCTTGGCCAATGGCAGTTCCATGAGCGAGCTGCGCGCGGCATCCACGGACGCGGCCTCCACGAAGATCGCGACCCCCGGACGGTCCTGGCGGAAGTAGATGTCGCGGACGATGCCGCTCTTGTAGAAACCCCAGGTGGTCTTCACCTCGCTTTCCAGGTGAGGAAGGTAGGCCTCCATCGAGGCGTTGGCGGCGGGCACGTCGAGACAAAGCAGCTTCATGGATGGGTTCTCGGTTCGATGAATTGGGGGCGGAAGCCGTTCAGGCGGCTTGCAGCCGCTGAGCGATGGCCGCGACACGTCGTCCCAGGTGCGCGGCGGTCTTGAGGTCGCTGTCGATGGGCGACAGCTCGGGCGATTCGTCGTTGGACTGCGCCATGGCGCCGAGCCAGCCGCCGACGCGGTTGAGTTCCTCGGCTGACTTTCCGGGGAAGAGGTCCAGGCCGACCCACACCATGCCGTGCTGCGCGGCGAACAGCGCCATCGAGACGAGCGATTGCAGCTTGTCGCCGTGCATGGCGCCGGAGTTCGTGAATCCAGCGGCGACCTTGTCGCGCCACTTCTGCGGGATCCAGGCGGCTCGGGTCGACGCCTCCATGAACTGCTTGAAGCGCGCGCTGACAGAACCGTTGTAGGTCGGGCAGCCGAAAACGATGGCGTCGCTGGCCTCGAGGACGTCCCAGGGCACGGGCCCGTCCGCGACTGCGATCAGGCGGACGTCGGCGCCGTCTCGCTCACGCGCGCCTTCGGCGAGCGCATGAGCCTGTCTGGCCGTGTGGCCGTAGCCACTGTCATATACGATGGAAATCAACATTTGGAGAGGAATGCTCTTCGATGGAATGCGCACCTGAGTGCACGGTGGTCGAAGCGTAGAAGGTGCATCCCTGATCGACGAGGCCCTCAGTCGCCACGGTCTCATGCAGAATCTGCACGAATGGAGACTCGCGACCTCGAAGTCCTGATGCACGTCGTGCGCCTTGGCAGCTTTGCCGCGGCGGCGCGGGAACTGGCGGTCGACCCGTCGTCCGTCTCGCGTTCCGTTGCCGCAATAGAGAACGAGTTGGGCGCCCGGATCTTCCTGCGAAACACCCGGCACATCTCACTCACCGAGGCTGGCCAGGTCTTCGTGGAGCGCCTTTCGCCGCTATTGCCCGAGCTGGCCGAAGCCCGCAGTGCCGCATTGGATGCCGTCGGGACGGTAACTGGCCGGCTGCGCATCACGGCCTCCAATGCCTTCGCGGTGCGCTGGCTGTCGCCGCGATTACCCGCCTTCTGTCGCAGCCACCCGTTGCTCGAACTCGATGTCCTACTGACGGAGTCCCACGTCGACCTGGTATCCGAACGGGTCGATGTCGCCTTGCGCCTGGGCAACCTCAGGGATTCGAGCCTGGTGGCGGTGCCCGTCCTGGATGTCCGCTACCGCGCGGTGGCAAGTCCCGAATGGGTTCGCGAACAAGGCCAGAAGCCGCGCACGCCTCAAGACTTGCAGGCCGTTCAGTGCCTGTGCTTCGCGCTGCCCGGATTTCGCGACCATTGGCAATTCGCGCCCATCGATGGCGGCGAAAGCATCGATGTGTGGGTGCGTCCCAGAATCGTCGCGACCAATGCGCTGCTCGTGCGGGAGAGTGCCCTCGCAGGACTTGGTCCGACGCTGCTCGCCGACTGGTTGATCGGAGAGGACCTGCTGGCCGGACGCCTCGTCGACCTGTTTCCCGGCTACGTCGCTTCGACGCGCGATGCGCCCGGTACTGCGTGGGCGGTTTACCCAAGCCGGAAGCACGTGCCTGCGAAGGTCCGGGCGTTCGTCGACTACGTGAGAACCGCGGCGGCCTGAACGCCCATCGCGACTTCAGTCGGAGATCGCCTGTCGATTTCCAGGGGATAGGCAAAGCCTTGTGACGACGGCTCACCCATCGCCTGCCGAGAGAAGCCTTATTTCAACATCGCCAAGCTTGTTTGCCAGCTCACTCAGTGAGCTGCGATGCGATCACCATAGGCGCGGCCCCCGCGTACCCCCGCATCGGATGGCAAGTACAACCTGAACACCGGCACCATTGATTCGCTGCCGCTCCCGTTGCCTCCCAGCCTCAACGAACAGCGCGAGATCGTCGCCATCCTCGACACCCTCGACCGCAAGATCGCCCTGCACCGCCAAAAGCGTGCCGTGTTGGAGGAACTGTTCCTGTCCCTGCTGCACAAGCTGATGACCGGTGCCATCCGCGTCGATCAACTCGACCTCTCAGCCCTTGGAGACCGCGCATGAAGAAGGAACTGATCCAGAAGCTGCACAAGAGCTTCGAGGACTGCGCCCACACGACCGATGAAGGCGTCGAGTTCTGGCTCGCGCGGGAGCTCCAGGAGCTTTTGGGCTACACGCAGTGGCGCAATTTCGAGGCCGTGATCGACAAGGCCAAGACGGCCTGCCGGAACGCAGGCCAAGCGGCCGTCGCCATTTTGCTGACGTCAGCAAAATGGTCGAATTCGGCTCCCAGGCGCAGCGCCCCGTGGAGGAACTGGCACTCACCCGCTACGCCTGCTACCTGATCGCCCAGAACGGCGACCCGCGCAAGGATGCCATCGCCTTCGCGATGACCTACTTCGCGGTGCAGACGCTCAAGCAGAAACTGATCGAGACGCGCATCGCCGAATGGGAACGCTTGCAGGCACGCGAGAAGCTCTCCGAACGTGTGTGAGCTATCCGATGTAGCGGATGGAGATCGATCACACGATGCTGGACTGGGCGATGATCTGCGATCGCCCCTGGTTCCGCCCGTCAGTCAGGCCAATAGCCTGGCCCCTCTTCCTGGGCCCGGTCGCGCTTGACATCCCTGAACCGCCGCGCCAGCCGCTCGACGATCTGGACCATGAGCTGCCTGTCGGCCATGGACAGCCCGCTGATGTGGCGATCGATGAGTTCGACCTGCTCCGTCACTCTCCGGCTGCCTTCGATCAGGAAGGACTCGACTCCGCACTCGAACATGTCGGCGAGCACGAAGAGCTTGTAGACGCTGGCGCCGGCGATGCCGCGCTCGATCCGCGAGAAGGCTTCCTTGCCGATCTCCAGCCGCTCCGCAACCTCGTCCTGCGTGTAGCCGGCGGCCTTGCGTCGCCTGGCGATCGTCTTCCCAAGGCGCTGGTTCACCAGCTCTTCCTTCGTCTTCGTCACGCATTCCTCACGTTGAGAGTCAACGTGGATGGTTGATCAATGTCCCCCAAGACGTAACACATCGATCCGCTTGTGATCGACCAAAGATGGCGATAGAGTCATCTTGAAAGGTCTTGATTGAACGTTTTGAGTCAGGAGCAGGGAGCGATGATGATGGTGGAGGCGTGTGTGCCGCGTGGCGGGCGGTTGCTTTCGGGCTGGCTGGATCGGCCGCTGTGCCGGCGCTACGAATCGGCCGTCTTCGACGTGGCGACGGTGCGCCTGCGCGACGCCGGCGGGCTGGCCCGCCGCCGTGTCCGGTGGGCGTTCGGCTGGCTGGCCGACGGCGAGTGCGAGGCCCTGGGCGGCTGGATGGATCCCGCCGGCGGCGCGCCGGACCCGCGCCGGCTGCTTGCAGGACTGCAGGCGCGCGGCCTCGAGCGGGTCCGCTACCTGGCCGGACCTGGAACAGGACAGGTGCCGGACCCGATGCCGCAGCCGCCGAAGCTCCAGGCCGCGCGAGTGCGCGTGCGCCTGGTCCGCGCCATCCGCCGCCATGGCAGTTTCGAAACCGAGGCGGCGGTACTAGACTTCGTCTCGGACGCCTTGCAGCGTGCAGAGCGTCGCCTCGATCGCGAACGTCTGATTGCGAAGGGACGGGCCCGACTCGATTCGGGCGTGCAGATGGCCCCGCTGGCCAGCTGAAGACGCAACGGCGCGCCTCATGGGGTCAAAGATGTTCCTGGACTGGGCAAGCGTATCCTCGCGGGTGAAGGCCGCCCTGAGGCGCCGTGGCCGTTCCGAGCAGGACGCCGATGACTTGGTGCAGGAAGCCTTCTTGAGGCTGGCGTGCTACGAGCGCGAGCAGGCCGTCGAGAAGCCGGAGGCGTTTTTGATGCGGACCGCTCTGAATCTGTCGACCGACGCCTATCGCAGCCACGCGAGCCGCGGCGAAGAGGTGGTGCTGGACGACGTGGTGATCATGGACACCGCGCCGGGCGCCGAGGACGTGCTGCTGTCGCGGGAGCGCCTGGCTCGCCTGAGCGAATGCGTGGCGCGCCTGAACGACAGGACGCGCGCCATCTTCCTGGCCCACCGCCTCGACGGCCTGAGCTACCAGGAGATCGCGCGGCGCCACGGCCTGAGCGTCAGCAGCGTCGAGAAGCACATCGCCAAGGCGGCGCTGCTCGTCACGGGATGGATGGAGGGCTGGTATCCATGACGCGATCCCCCGCCGCCGACCCGATCGGGACGGGCGCGGAAGGCCCGACCAAGGTGACGCCGGAGATCGCGGCGGAGGCGGCGGTCTGGATCGCGCGCCTGCACGGGCCCAGCCGGACGCGGCAGCTGGAGCAGGAATTCCGGGCGTGGCAGGCCAGTTCGCCGGCGCATCGCGCGGCGTTCGAGCGCTGCACCGACGCCTGGCAGGACATTCCCCGCATCGGGCTGGCGACCGCCTACGAAGGCCTGGCCTCCGGGCGCGCGGCGTCGGCGCGTGCGGGCGACGGCCTGCGCGAGGCGGCGCGCCGCTGGATCACCGCTTGCGCGGTCGCCGGCGCCGTCGCCGCCGGCGTCGTGTTCGCGCTGCAGTGGCACGACCAGAACGCCTATCGCACCAACGTCGGCGAGCAGCGGCTCGTCGTGCTGGAGGACGGCAGCCGCATGCTGCTGAACACCGACACCCGGCTGCACGTGGACTTCTCCGCATCCCGACGCACGGTGGAGGTGCGCAGCGGCGAGGCCTTCTTCGAGGTGGCCAAGGACGCGCGGCGCCCGTTCGTCGTGCGCATCGCGGGCAGCGAGGTGGTTGCCGTCGGCACCGCGTTCTCGGTGCGCTACGCGCCGGCGGCCCATGCCGCCGGCGAACTGGCGGTGACGCTCGTCGAGGGCCGGGTGAACGTGCAGGCGGCCGGCAGGTCCGGCGACATGCTGGCCCCGGAGCATCCGGTCTGGATGAAGGCCGGCGACCGCCTGCTGCTGGATCGGCCGCCGGGCCACGCGGCCTCCGGGGTCGTGGCGCGGCTGGACCGTCCGAACGTCGAGCGCGTCCTCGCCTGGAAGCGGGACGAGGCCGTCTTCGACGACACGTCGCTCGCCGACGCCGTCGACGAGATGAACCGCTACAACCGAACGCCCATCGTGCTGCTCGATGGGTTGGAGTCGGACGGACTGCGCGTGAGCGGCCTGTACCACACCGGTGACAGCGCCGGATTCGCCAGTGCAGTCGCGGCCTTGCATGGCCTGGCGGTGCGCGAAGAGGATGGACGGTTGGAACTCGCAAAGCCTCATTAGGGCAAGCACTATCGGAAATTTCACCGCCCGGCACGTCATCTCGTTGTCACTCATTCGACAACCAAGCGAGGGCGCGAGATGTTCCGCAAGAAGACAAGTTCAGGTCCGCACCGGGCGGGCGTGATTTCCATGATCCTGGTCGCGCTGTTCGCGCGCTGCGGTGTCGGCCAGGCGGCCGACGCCGCGGCTGCGACGCAGTACGCGATCCAACAGCCGTCCCGGCCAGTGGCCGAACTGCTCCAGTCCGTCGCCCGCGAGACGGGCACGTCGGTGCTGTTCGACCCTGCGGTCGTCAAGGGTCGGATGGCGCATGCGGTGTCGGGGCAGCTTTCGGCGTTCGAGGCCATCACGGCGGCGCTGCAGGGCACGGGCCTGACCGCCGACCTGATGAAGAACGGCGCGATCGTCGTGCGGGCCGCGACGCCTGCTGGCGCGGCGCGCGCGGGCGCCGTTCCCGCCTCGGCGGCTTCTGCGCAGGCCGAGCAGGAAGACGCCGCGGGCGTCGTGGCCGCCGCCGTCGACGCCGCGCGCGACGACGCGCCGGCGGTGACGAAGGTCGAGATCACCGGCACGCGCCTGAAGCGCATCGCGGCGGAGGGACCGGCGCCGGTGAATGTCTACACCCGCAAGGACATCGAGCAGAGCGGGCAGCCGAACCTGGAGCGCTTTCTGGCGGGGCTCAACGAGGTGGCGGCCTCCGCGGGCGAAGGCGGGTTCGGCGCGACGCTGGGGCAGGGGACCGTGCAGCTGCGCGGCTTGCCGCTCGGCACCACGCTGGTTCTGATCAACGGACGCCGGCTCGAGGCGGTGGGGACGTCGGCGGCCAACTTCTTCAACCTGAACCTGATTCCGACGGCGGCCATCGAGCGCGTCGAGATCGTGCCGGTGGGTTCCTCGGCGGTGTACGGCGGCGACGCGCTGGCCGGCGTGGTCAACGTGATCCTGAAGAAGTCGATCGACGGCTACTCGCTGGCGGCCAACCTGGGTTCCGGCCGCGGCTTCGGCAACGGCGGGCTCTCGCTGACGACCGGCGGCTACGACGCCGACGGCAGCTACCTGCTGCTGGGCTCCTACGGCCGTTCGACGCCACTGACCATGGCGGAGCGCGGGTTCTTCGTGGACGCCGACTACCGGCGCTTCGGCGGCCAGGACGCGCGCGTGCGCAATTGCACGCCCGGAACCGTCAGCAGCCTCTCTGGCGCCAACCTCCCGGGACTGAATTCGAGCTTCGCGGCGATCCCGCGACTGGCCGCCGGACAGACGCCGCAGATCTCGGACTTCGCCGCGACCGCGGGGACCGCCAACCTGTGCAACCGCTACGCCAATGGCAACGGTTTGCCGCTCGTGCACGGCGACGACACGCTCGCGTTCCATGCCGCGGGCGAACACAGGATCGCCGGCTCGTGGTTCGCCTTCGGCGAGTTCACGTTCACGCGGGACCGCACGCGATCCCGCGACAACGGCCTGAGCCTGCCCGGCGTCACGGTGGCTGCGGACAATCCCTACAACCCTTTCGGCGAGGACGTCCGGGTCACCGCCTTGCTGGGGCCGGACAACGGACTGCAAGGCCTCGCGCGGCAGACGCGCTTCGCGCGCGCGCTGCTGGGCGTGCGCGGCGGCCTGGCGGGCGACTGGGAGACCGAGCTGACGTTGTCCAGCACGCGCGACAATGGAGGCACGCAGAATTTCAATCTCGACATCGACCGGGCGGCGCGTGCAGCGGCGCTGGCGTCGAGTTCGGCGGCGACCGCGCTCGATCCGTTCACGACGGGTCGGGCGGCGAGCGAGGACGTGCTCCGGGGCATCTGGTCGGACAGCGACAGCACGAATCGCGGCCGCAAGGATCAGGTGAGTGCCCTGGTGCGCGGCAGCCTGTTGCAGTTGCCTGCCGGTGCTGTCGAGGCGGTGGTCGGGGCCGAGGGTGCCCACGATCGCTACGACGTGTCGGTGCTCGACGAGCAGACGCAGATCCGTGACGGCAGGCGCGATTCCGCGGTGTACGGAGAACTTCGCGCACCGTTGCTGGGGGCGGGCGCGGCAGACCGCCGCTGGAGCCTGGCGACGTTGACCGTCGCGGCCCGCCGCGACCGCTACAGCGATTTCGGATCCGCCAGCACCTACCAGACCGGCCTCGAGATCCGCCCTTCGCGCAGCCTCCTGATTCGCGCGTCGTCGGCCACGTCGTTCAAGCCGCCGACCCTGATGGAGACCAACGTGTCCGACTTCGCGGAGCCGGCGGAAGACTTCGGCCTCGTCGACCCGGCGCGCGGCGGGGAAGCGATCACCTCGGGAACGGTGCTGCGCACGACGAACAAGTCGCTGAAGCCGGAACGCGGCCGTGCCGACAGCGTCGGCGCCTTGTGGGAGCCGGAAGGCAGCCTGGGCACGCGGCTGGGAGCCACCTGGTGGAAGGTCAGCGTCGACGGGCTCATTTCGCTCCTGCAACCCCAGACCGCGCTCGACTACGAGAGCCTGTTTCCGGGATTCGTGACGCGCGGCCCCTCCCTCGATGGCCTGCCCGGGCCGGTCACCAGCATCAAGCTCGCCGAGGCCAACTTCGGCAGCGTGGATGTGGCCGGCACGGACCTGGAGGCCGCCTACGCGTGGCGCGGCTTTCTCGGCCGCTGGACTTCGACGGTGGGCGCCACGCGCACCAGCCAATACGATGTCGTGCTCGCCCCGGGCGCGGCGAAGGTGGACCGGCTGGGCCGGCGATTCGACGACTTCTGGGCGCCGCGCTGGAAGGGCCGGGCCTCGATCGCGCTCGACGCGGGCGCGTGGAGCCTGGGCCTGACGAGCCGCTACCTCGGACGGTACAAGGACGAAGGCGCCAGCGAGCGGCGCCTGGGTGGCTATTGGATGCACGACCTGTCCGGCAGCCTGGACCTGAAGAAGTGCCTGCCCGACCTGGCCGGTGCCGTGAAGGCGGCCGTCCTGTCGTTGAGCGTCGCCAACCTCGCCGACCGCCAGCCTGAGTACGTCGAGACCTTGCCGTACTACGACGTGACCCAGGCCGACTGGCGCGGCCGATTCATCAGCACGCGCGTCTCCGTCGACTGGTGACGTCGGGGTCGCGGCCAACGGCGACCCATCCATCCCGTCCTGTCAATCGCGTCTGACCGACCGCTGTCTGCGGCGGCCGGCCGGCATGGCCTTGTCCTGAAGTTTCAAGATATGCGTTCACTTCTCATCGCGCCGCTGTGCGCCCTTCTTTCTGCGGCTGTATCGGTGGCGTCCGCGCAACCCCATCCGGGCCCCGGCGCGCGGGAGGTCGTCGAATTCGAGCAGATCATTCAACCGCGAAACCAGAACGATGATGTCCTGAAAGAGCAGGTGTCGCCGGACGGCACGCAGGCGTTCATCGTCACGCGCAAGTCCGACGTGGCCAGCGACAAGAACGTCTACAAGATCCAGCTGCTCGACGTGACGCCGGCCCATCTGGCGGCGCAGCGCGCGCCGAACCCCGTGACCGTCTTTTCGATGGAGGCGGCCGGCGACCACGACTACTGGGCACCGCCCGTCAAGGAAGTCCAATGGCACGGCGATCACACCCTGGTATTTCTGGGCCGCCTCGGTGGCGAGTCGTACCAGGTCTACCGCCTCGACCTCACCAAGCGCGAACTGGTGCAGCTGACGCACGAGAAGGATTCGATCGTCTCGTATGCGGCTTCGCAGGACCTGCGACGCGTCGTCTATGCGGTGCAGGTGCCCAACCCGCCGCTGCGCGACGGCGCCCACGGCGTCGTCGTCGGCCACCAGTCGTTCTGGACCGTGAAGTTCGGCCAGCACGATCTCCTGTCGCAAGATCTGATCTATCAATATGTCGTCGCCGACGTGGGGTCGCTCCGGTCTCCGAGAACCCTCGGCCGTCCGTTCGTCGGGGTCAATGGCAGCTCACGCCCGACCCTGAGCATCTCGCCGGATGGCCGGTGGGCGCTGCTGCCACGCTACGAGGTGGACCGGCTTGCTGCCTGGGCTCGCCAATATCCGCTGATCGAGGAGTTCCATGAGACATTCGCCCGGTTCCCGAACGTCGATCCTCTGAAATACTTCTCGACGCCCCGCAGCTTCGTGCCGCGCCGGATGACCGCCTGGCGGCTCGACGACGGAAAGGAGCAGACCGTCGTGGATGCGCCCGACGACGCTCGTGCCGACTTCATCGGGCGAACGGATCGTCTGTGGCAGGGGACGGGCGCATCGGTGGTGCTCGCGGGCACCCATCTGCCGCCGGCGCGCGATGGCAAGACATCGCCGGCCTCGCACGTCATCGAGTACTGGCCCGACAGCGGCAAGTGGATCGACATCGCCACCCTGGACGGCCGCCTCAAGGAGGCCCATCCGCTTCGCGATGGATTCCTGGTGATCGACGGCGCCCGGCGCCGGGAGTTCCACCGACAGGCGGATGGCGGCTGGCGCGAATCGGCCGGCGATGCGCAGGTTCAGCCGCGCAGTTCGGCGTGGACCTTGCACATCGCACAGGGCCTGAACCAGCCCCCTGATGCCTATGCCTCGGGGCCGTCCGGCGAGTCGAGGCGCCTGACCTGGCTGAACCCGCAGTTCAAGCCCGACACCTGGGGCGTGATGCAGCCCTACACCTGGCGTGACGGTGCCGGACGGCAATGGGATGGTGGGTTGATGGCCGCCAACGACCTGGATGCGCACACGCCGCAGCCGCTGCTGATCCAGACCTACGGGTTCGCGCCGGACCGGTTCTATCTCGACGGCCCCAACGTCAACGAAGGCTTTTCGAGCGGCTTCGCCGGGCGCGCCTTCCTGCGTGAAGGTCTCCTCGTGCTGGCGATGCCCTGGGCCCCGAAGGGCGGCTTTCCGCCGCAGGAGCATCAGGCACTGCAGATATTCAATGCGGGCGTGCGCGGCGCCATCGACGCGCTCGTGAAGGCCGGACGGGTGGACCCGTCCAAGGTCGGCATCATGGGGTGGAGTGCGACGGGCGAGCGCGTGCTGGACCTCGTCACCTTCGACGACCTGCCGATCCGCGCGGCGACGACGGCCGACGGCGACGCCAACACCCTGCTCGAGTACACGGTGACCTACGGATCGATGGATCTCATGTGGGTGCAGCAGGAGAAGCTCAACGAAGCCCTGCCTTTCGGCGACTCCTTGGCGACCTGGATCCGCAACGATCCGGCCATGCACACCGACTGCGTCCGCACCGCGCTGAGGATCGAGAGCTACGGGCCCATGGTCCTGCCTGGCTGGGACATCTACGCGCTGCTCAGGCGCCAGTTGAAGCCGGTGGAGATGGTCGTGCTGCCGGGCGGACTGCATTCGCTCCTGACGCCGGGCGATCGGATGGTCTCGCTGCAAGGCAACGTGGACTGGTACGCCTTCTGGCTGCAGGGCAGGACGCGGACGGTGCCGGTGACGGCTTCCGAGACCACCGAGTCGCTGGCGGCGCAATTCGCACGATGGCGGGAGATGGAAACGCTGAAGACCGTCGACGATGCGCGACCGCGCTGCGTCCGCTGACCAGGCCTCATGCCGCACCCGCCGTCTGCTGGCGCTACATGCAGGCATACAGGCCGTTCTTCGCGAGCAGCGCGCGATGGCTGCCGCGCTCGCGGATCCGGCCGTCGTCCAGCACCACGATCTCGTCCGCGTCCACGATGGTCGAGAGCCGGTGGGCGATGACGATCTTCGTGGCGCCGGCGGACAGCCAGCGCAGCGCCTTCTGGATGTCGAGCTCCGTCCCGCTGTCCAGCATCGAGGTCGGCTCGTCCAGCACATAGAGGCCCGGGCGCCGCAGCAGTGCCCGCGCGATGCCCACGCGCTGGCGTTCGCCACCGGACAGTTGCATGCCGCGTTCGCCGACCGGCGTGTCGAGGCCGGCGGGCAGGGCGTCGACGAGGTCCTGCAATTGCGCGCCATGCGCCGCCCGACGGATGTCGTCGCGAGTCGCCGCCGGCATGCCGAGCGCGATGTTGCCCGCGATCGTTCCGTGCAGCAGCGCGGTCTCCTGAGGCACGAGGCCGACGAGCCGGCCCCGGAGCTCCGACGCGGCGATCGAGGCGATCGGCCGTCCGTCCAGCAGGATGCGCCCTTGCTGCGGGACGTACAGCCCTATCAGCAGTCGCGCCAGCGACGACTTCCCCGAGCCGCTGAGGCCCACGATGGCGGTGGTGCCGCCCGCCGGCACGTCCAGGTCGACGCCCCGGATGACGGGACGCTGCGGGTCGTAGCCAAAGTGCAGGTTCTCGAGCCGGACCGATGGGGCGCGTTGAGGTTGCGCCGCAATCGCCGGTGCGTCGGCCGTCGCGCCGGTCGAGTCGGCCGGCAAGGGTTGCAGCAGCAGGTTGAGCAGCGGACGCAGGGTGCCCAGCGCCTTCGAGAGGTCGCGCGCGGCCGTTCCCAGCGATTCGAGCGGCCGCACCATCTGCAGCATGTAGACGGTGGTCAGCACGAATCCGCCGAGCGTCATCGCGCCGCTGCCGACCGCGCCCACGCCGATGTGCAGGCAGGCTGCCGTGGAGACGGCGAAGATCGCGGACGCCGCGAGCGCGATCGTGGCGTTCATGAGATGCAGTCGCTGCCATCGCTGCTCCAGGACGACGCTGGCCGCGCCAAGCCGGCGGATCGCCTGCTCCTCGGCGGCGAAATAGCGCAGCGTCTCGAAGTGGGCGAGGCCGTCGCTCAGTTGCCCGTAGGTGTCGAGGCTGGACTGCGAGACCTCGCGTGCCACTCGCGCCATTCGCCGCGCTCCCGCCGAGAAGATCGCCAGGTAGGCCAGCGCCGCGACGCCGAAGACCGCGACGAGCGCCGGCTGGCCCAGGTGGACCAGCACGGCGACCATGGTGGACAGTTCGACCAGCACCGGCAGCAGGTTGCCGGCCAGATGGCTGGTCATCGACTGGGCGCCCGCCGAGGCCAGGTCCATGCTGTGCAGCAGTTCGCCGCTTCGGCGTCCGAGCAGGTAGCTCATGGGCAACCGCAGGACATGGTCGAAGAATCGTTGGGTGATCCGGCTGTGAAGTCGCTGGTTGATCGTTGCGTTCAGCAGGGGGCGGAGATCCTCCAGCACGCGTCCGGCGAGCAGCAAGAGCAGGTAGGCGGCGACCGGGCGCGACACCGGTGGCCAAGGAGTCGGCGCTCTGGCGTGTTGCGAAGCCGCCAGGGCATCGACGAGCGACTTGAGCGCCAGGGGCGTCAGCGCTGCCAACCCTCCGCTGGTGATGACGACCAGGACAGTGGCCGCCGCCAGGCAGACGATCCGTCGATCCGCAACGGAGCGCAGCAAGCGCACGACCTGCATGATTTCGCCGTAGGGCGGTCTGGGAGGCACCATGGCCGGCACGCTCTCGGCTGACGGTTGGATCAGTCCGCGAAATTCCGAAGCCAGGCCTCGGTCGCGATGTGGTGGTGGATCTCGCCCTGATAGGCACCCGGCCCGGACAGCCGGCCGGCCAGGACCGCTTCCACCTTGCTCCGGTCCAGCAGGCCCTCGCGGACGAGCCGGCCATCGAGAAGAAGCTCGCGCGCGAACGCCAGGTTGCGCTGGAGTATCGTCGCGACGTGTTCGTCCATTCCGCCCTTGGACTGGCGGGTGGCGATCTCGTGCGGAATGTCGCCGGCGAAGGCGCGTCGCTGGAGCGCGCGGCTGCGCCCGCCGTGCGCGAGCAGCCAGGTCGGCAGCGCCAGGCACAGTTCGATGACCGGTTGCGAGAGCAGTGGATCGACGAGGTCCGGCGCAGCTTCGCGATGATAAGGATCGTAGTGGTCGATCGGATCGATCAGGTCGCGCACGTGATGGAATTTGCCGATGGGAAGGTCCGTGGCGCACGCCAGATCGGGATGAAGATGGCGTTCAAGATCGCTCGTGGCGTCGAGGGCCTCGCGTCGTGCGAGCGTGAACATCTGCCCCATGCCGCCCGAAAAGATGTCGCGACGGCCCTGGTCGGCCACCGCGCGCCGCATCGAATGCCACAGCGAGACGCGGGCCAGCCGCGCCGCATCCAGCGATGCGCGGACGAAGCCGCGGCCGAATCCGTGGACGTTCAGATAGTCGGCGGCCGGCCAGGCGCAGCGACGCTGGAAGAAGAGTTGGTCGCCGCCTCCGCCCGTGAACATGGCCTGGGCGCCGTGGGCGGCGGCGACCTCGATGTCGATGCGGCTCGCGTCCATGCGGCCGACATAGGTCACCGGGACCGGCGTGCGGCTAACGGCCAGGATGTCGTCCAGGCGGAACGTGGCGTCGCGCTCTCTTTCGACGAGATCGACGCCGGCCCTTCCGGCGGCGAGACGGGCGAAGGCCCGCTCGTCGCTGTCAGATCCGGGGGAATGGTAGTTGAGGCAGGTGATGCGCGGCGCCGCCGCCAGCCCGGCGGACAGGCAGCCCAGCAGGACGGCGGAGTCGAGACCGCCAGACAGCCGCAACAGGATCGCGTCGTAGCAGGATGCCCAGGCGCGCACGCAGTCCATCACCGCCCGTCTCAATTGCTCCGCGGCGATGTCCGGAGGCGACTCGACGGATTTCCTCGCGATCGCGGTGGCGCTCCAGAGCGTCGCGGGCGCGGGAGCGCCTTCGTCCAGGGGCGTGAGCTGGCCGGGCAGGACCTGCGAGACGCCCTCGAGCGCGGTCCGATGTCCGCCCAGGTGGCCGAGCGAGGTGACTGCGGCGATCGCCCCCCAGTTCACGCGAGCGACCGGCGCGTCCGGCGTGAATGCAAGAAGATCTTCCAGCCACGAGAAGAAGACGGCCACGCCTGCGAGGCGCCGGACGTAGCAGGGCAGCATGCCGCTCGGGTCGCGCAGCAGGCAGGCGCCGTGATCGCCCCGCGGGAGCACGGCGACGTAGCGGCCCCAATAGTCGTCCATCAAGGCTTGCCCGCCCGTCTGCAGGATCCGGTCGCCTTCCGCGGCGGACAGATCGATGTCCGCAGGTCTGGAAGGTCCTTCGCCGCACCGGCGGAAGAGCCGGCCGAGGACGACGCCGCGAGCTAGCGGCAACGGGTAGTGACGGTTGATGCCGCGGCGACCGCCGATCGTGTAGATCCGCAGCCCCGGGCTCGAGAGCGCGGTCTGCCAGCCCGGCATCCGCCGGATCGATTCCTCGAGCCGCTGCGCGAAGGCCGCCTGCGACAGATCCTCGGGTTTCCAGCTGAAGCCGATGTATCGGAACATGGCGGTCGATTGCGCTCAGACCACCAGGATGGGCTGGTAGTGGCGGACCCGTTCCGCCAGGTCGTTGAGGACGATGCCGCCGCTTTGCACCCAGGAGTGGGCGCCGAACGGGTGGACGCGCACGCCGATGACCCACTGTGGGAACAGCCCCAGGCCGGCCAGGAAGTGGACGAGCGCCAGGGAGTCGTTGAGGCAGCGGTCGTGCGTGGTGAGCGCGAAGGGGCTCAGGCGCACATAGGACGCGACTGCGGCGAGCAGGGCATCGGGGTCGGTGCTCGCGCTGCGCTTCGAATGACGCGCCCGGAGGGCGACGACGCGGTTCGCGATGTCGGCGAGGCTGTGGCGTCGCAACCATGCCGCGGCGACGAAGGTCGCCCGCCACAGGCGAACCAGATCGCGCCAGTCGGACGCGGCGGCGAGCTGGTCCTCGTCCGCATTCAGGCTGATGACCGGCTCGGCGAGGCGCGGGAGCGGCTTCGCCGCTCCTTGCGTCGGCCCGTCCGCCAACAGGCGCTGGTCGTGCAGGCGCTGGATCCCGTCGCGAAGGAGGGCCGGGTCGGACGGGGCCGGCGACGCATCGGCGTCCAGGGATTGCTCGAGAACGACGGCGGACAAGGCGGCCAGCTGAGGTCCGCCCACGCCCAGGTACCTGCTGCGATGCAGGTCCAGAAAGATCAGCTGGTCGCCGACGCGGCAGGCACGCACGTGGTCGGCGAGCCGCGGCGCGGAGCTGGATGTTGCCGTGGACATGTTCCTCCCGAAGTCGGCGGCGTGGGGACGAGTGTCCGCACGCCGCCTTGGTGCCCTTCAGCGGCTTATTGCGGGCGGTACGGTTGCGGGTTGCTTTCGAAAGAGGACGGGATGTTGACGCCCTTGGTCTCCTCCTTCGCATCGCCCAGTTCGACGATTTCCAGTTGCAGTTCTTCGTTCATGACGATCTCCTTCGATGAAGTTGACAGACGGATTGCCGTCGGCGTTTCGCCTCGGGCAAGACAAGCGTGGATGCGGCCGACCCGCATCGCAAACGGAATTTCCGATGGAGACGAGCGTTCGGCCAACGGGCGAGGCGCTCGCGTCGTGCGCACGCCAGGGCCCCAGCGCGAATCGGTGCGCGACGTCGATCCGGGCAACGCGATCGCTTCCGTTCGGTACGGTGACCGGTATCGTCCGTGCGGCCGAAATCCCGGGGGCGATCGGCAGCGCGTCCGGCCGCGGGCGCGCTTCGAACCCCTGGCCGCGACAGCCCGAAGCAGGGTCGCCGGCCGCGCTCGATCGCACCGGGCGATCCTCTGCGCGAGCCTGTCGAGGTGATCCAGCAGCAAGGCGGCCATGCGCAAGAATAGGGTGGGGCGGCGGAGGCCGACACGCGCGGAACCGGCGGTTTCCGACCGGTTTGGCGGCCGCGCGACCGAACGATGCGGCGCTTGTTACGCGGATGCCGGTGAGGTTTCCGGCGCGCGGAACGTCATCGAGTCATGGGGAGTTCCGACTCGACGACAACGCCGTCGCGCACCTGGCACATCGTCTGGACGACGGTGGAGGGCGGTGGCGTGCTGGCGGGGCCGCCACTGCAGCAACGGATCCGGCGGCGCCTGCTGGACGCACATCGCCCGCCGGACGGCGAGCTGCTGCACTACCTGCTGACGCCGACCGAGATCCACCTGCTCTCGCGGCTGCCGCCGCAGCGGTCGCCGGGCGACCTCGCGCGCGCCATCGGCAACATCGTCGCTCGCTGGGTGCGCCAGGCCCGGGGCGATCCGGGCATCGTGTTCGTCGGTCCCTACCGGGCCCATGCGATCGAGACGGACGAGGCCGCGCGCGACGAATTCCGGATGCTGGCCTGGCGCCCGGTGGCACTCGGCCTTTGCCGGGCGCCGACGCATCACGCGGGCTCGTCGCTGCGGGCGACGCTGGGCCTGAGCCGTGCCCTGGGCTTCGACACCCTTCCCCCGCTGCGGCTGTTCGGCGACTCGGTGCGCGAGGCGCGGACGGCATTGCGCCGCCGGATCGCGGACCGTCCCGGGGCCGTCGAGCTGCGGCGATGGGAGCTCATGCGCGGCATGCTGCGGGCACCGGGGCAGGCGGGGACGTTCTCGCTCGCGACGCGGCCAGTGCGGGGCATGGCGGCGGCGCTGGTGGCGGGGAGCCAGCCGCAGGGTATCGACGGCGCGCTCCGGCTGCTGGAGCGATGGGTGCTGCTGAAGCTGGGCTGCCCGGAGGTGGAATGCCTCGCGGCGCTGTCGCCGCCGGTCGGCGCGAAGGGCCGTGCCCTGGTCGCGAGCCTGGCGGTACAGCTGGATCTGTGTTCCGCCGCGTCGGTCGCCAGGCACTTCGGCCGCGCCAAGGCGACGCTCAGCGAACGCATGACGGCCTGTCGACGCGATCCCGCCGACCGGGCGCTCCTGGCCATGCCGCTGGAGCGGGTGGCGCGGGAAGCGATCGAGCTCGGGAGCGAGCGGCGAATTCGTGGGCGATGACGTCCGGTGGTCCGCTCGTGCGGGGCGATCGACGGTCTGGACAACCCGTGGCCCTCGTCGTTTCATGGCGGTCCGCCGCACGCGGCCCGATGTGCGCGGCCACGTGGCCTGCGAGATCGCCAGCGCGACGCGGCTCGAGCCGCACTGGCTGACCTCGTTCGCCCGCGTGGACGGCGAGACGATCACCTATCCCTGAACTACTCCGACGCCCCGCGCTGCTGTTCTTCCTTGCGCAGCACCCGCTGGCATACCGGGAAGCGCTGGTAGCGCGGCTCGCTGTCGCACAGCCGCTTGACGCAGGCCGCGATCTTCGAGGGCTCCTGGTCGGCGCAGGCCTCGCGCGGGCCCAGGGCGTGCTTGACGGAGGGCGTGGCCGTGGCGGCGACGGCGGCCGGTTCGGACTGGTCGGCGGGCGGCCGGGCGGCGGCCGGGGCGGCGGCGCCGACCTGCGCCTCGTCCGCCGGCGGCAGCACCGGCGGCGGCAGCACGAAGTTCGACGGCCGGGCTGGCGCGGGCTTGCCGTGGGCCGCCACGGACTTCGCGTGCGCAGGCTGCGCGGCCGGCCGCGCCTCGGGCGCGGGCGCGGCCACGGGCGCGACGGTGGTCGTGTCCGACGAGGGCGACGCCGGCGCGCTCGCCGCGGCGTCGCTCGCGACGGGCGGCGCCTGCGTCGGAGTCGGCGTCGGCGTGGACGGCGCGGCCTCGGCCACGGCGACGGACGCCGGCGCCGTTTCCGGCGCGGGCGCGCTGGCCACCACCTCGGCGGACGACGCGGCCTCGGCGGGCCCCGGCGCCGCGGCTTGCAGGCCGACCAGCGGCATCCACTGCGCGCGCGTCGCCCAGCCCCCGGCCGCCGCGCCGGCCAACGCGAGCAGCACCAGCAGCGCCTTCATCGGCGAATGCGATTTCGGCGGCAGCATGACGCTGCGCTCCGGGCGCTCGAGCTCGTCGTCGTTCGGAATGCGCGTGGCCGGCCCGGACATCTCGCTGGCGCGCGCGCGCGACGCCGCCGTGCGCGGGCCGGCCTGGATCGTCTTCTCGTAGCCGGCGGCCCCCGCGGCCGGACTCGGAGGCGCGGCGCGCACGGCCGCGCCGGCGCGCGGCGGCACGGGGATCCGGCCGGCCAGCGCGTCGCGGAACTGCGCCACCGACTGCGGGCGATCCTGCGGTCGCACGGCCAGCGCCCAGTCCAGCACCTGCAGCAGGCGCGGCGAGCATCCGGGCGGCGCGATCCGGGCGAGCGGCTCCTGCTCGTCGGCCAGCACGCGCGCGGTCGCCGGCAGCGGGGGACGGCCGGTCAGCATGAAGAAGCAGGTGCCGGCCAGCGCGTACAGGTCGGTCCACGGGCCCTGGCGCATGGCGGGCGTCTCGGAATACTGCTCGATGGGCGCGAACTGCGGCTTGAGGATGGCGGTGACGTCCTGCGTGCGGTCGGCCAGCACCAGTCGGGCCGCGCCGAAGTCCAGCAGCACGGGGCGGCCGTCGTCGCACCAGAGGATGTTGTCGGGCGCGATGTCGCGGTGGTAGACCTCGGCGTCGTGCATGACCTCCAGCGCGCCCAGCAGGGGCCCGATCAGCGCGCGGGTCCAGGCGTCGTCGAGCGTGCCGGGCGCCGCGTCCCTGCGCAGCTGGCGCAGCGTGCGGCCCTTGTACAGCGGCATGGCCATGTAGGCGGTGCCGTTGGCCTCCCAGAAGCGCAGCACCTTGACCAGCGACGGATGGTCGAAGCGGGCCAGCAGGCGGGCCTCGTTCACGAACGAGCGCAGGCCGAGCGCGAAGTCCTGCTCGTGCGTGCCCGAGCGCAGCGTCACGCGTTCGCCGCCGCCGCGTCCGGCGAGGGCGACGGGCATGTATTCCTTCAGCGCGACGTCGCGCTGCAGCGCGTCGTCCCAGGCCTGGTAGACGATGCCGAAGCCGCCGGCGCCGATGACGCGGCGGATCTCGAATTCGGCCAACCGGGCGCCGGCGACCAGGGCGTCGCTGCCCTCCGCGGGCGAGGGGGCGACGGCGGAGCGGGCGTTCGGGGTGTCGGGCATGGTGCGCGTAGTGTGCCGCAGCCGGCGATCCCTGCTCAACGCGGCAGGTGCCGGCACGGTGGACGCGGCGGCGTCACCGCGCGCGATTAAGATCGCGGCTTCTACCGGCGCCCGGGTTCGCGATGCCTTCCATTTCCCTGCACCGGGGCTGCGGTCGATGACGGAACGCAGCTCCTTCGCTGGCGCGCTGCGCGCCCGCCTCACGCACCTGCGCGAGGGCCTGGGCGTGATCGGCCGCGGCCTGCCGATCAGCCTCGGGCTGCTGTTGCTGCTGAGCCTGATCGCGGCGGCGCTGGCGTTCGGCTTCCTGCGCTCGGCGCCGCCGACGACGCTGGTGCTGACGAGCGGCCCCAAGGGCAGCTCGTTCTGGAACGTCGCCGAGCAGTACCGCAAGATCCTGGCACGCGACGGCGTGACGCTGAAGGTGTTGCCGTCGCAGGGCTCGCGCGACAACCTCGCGCGGCTGGCGGACGCGAAGCAGGATGTCGACGTCGGCTTCGTCGTCGGCGGCGAGACCGCGGGGCGCGACACGGCGCACCTGGTGTCGCTGGGCAGCCTGTCGTACCAGCCGCTGATGGTCTTCTATCGCGGCAAGCCCAAGGCGCTCATCTCCGAGTTCAAGAACGAGCGTCTGGATGTCGGCCTGGAAGGCAGCGGCGCCTCGGCGCTGGCGCAGGCGCTGTTCGACGCCAACGGCATCAAGGCGGGCGACGGCACGCAGGTCGGCCATCGCCCGGCGGAGGAGTCGATCCAGGCGCTGAAGGCCGGCAGGATCGACGCGCTGTTCGCGATGAGCGATTCCACGCCCACCGCGCTGATGCGCGAGTTGCTGCGCGACGAGAACATCCACCTGTTCAACTTCGTGCAGGCCGAGGGCTACGCGCATCGCATCACCTACCTCAACAAGCTGGTGATGCCGCGCGGTGCGATCGACTTCGGCGAGGACATCCCGCCCGAGAGCGTGCAGCTGATCGCGCCGACCGTCGAGCTCGTCGCGCGCGACGACCTGCACCCCGCGCTGTCGGACCTGCTGCTGTCCGCGGCCCGCGAGGTGCACGGGCGCGCCGGCCTGTTCAAGAAGGCGGGCGAGTTCCCGGCGCCGCAGGAGCACGACTTCCCGATCAGCGCCGACGCCACGCGCTTCTACGCCTCGGGCCGCGGCTTCCTCTACCGCTCGTTCCCGTTCTGGATCGCGAGCCTGATCGAGCGCGTGCTGGCGATCGTGGTGCCGATGACCATCATCCTGGTGCCCGGCTTCAAGATCGCCCCGGCCGTGTTCCGCTGGCGCGTCGTCTCGCGCATCTACCGCTGGTACGCCGTCCTGCAGCGCATCGAGCGCGATGCTGATGCGGGCCCGCTGGACGCCGAGCGCTGCGACGCGCTGCTCGCGCGCCTGGAGCACGTCGAGTCCACCGTCATGCGCCTGACCGTGCCGCCGGCGTTCGGCGACCTGCTGTACGGCCTGCGCAGCCACATCGCCGTCGTGCGCGCGAGCCTGCAGGCGCGCCGCGCGACCGTCTGACGCCGTTCAGCGCGGATGCAGCGCCCGCGCGTAGTCGCCCGGCGTCCTGCCGACTAGCTTGCGGAAGTCGGCGATGAAGTGGGCCTGGTCGAAGTAGCCGAGATCCTGCGCGAGCGCGGCCCACGAGACGGGCTGCCCGGCCTGCACGCGCGCCACGGCCTCGTGCATGCGGTAGCGGTTGATCACCCATTTCGGGCCGACGCCCACGTAGTCGCTGAACAGGCGCTGCAGCGCGCGCGGGCTCATGTCGAAGCGGCGCGCGAGCGCGTCGACCGAATGCAGCTCGAGGTCGTCGGCGACGCTGTCGACGATGCGTCCGGCCAGCAGCGCGCCCGCGTCGACGGCCGGCAGCCGCTCGCGCAGGAAGGCCGACGCGACCTCGGCGGCTACGTTGTCGTCGTCGTGCCCCAGCACGCCGGCCAGCGCGGCGGCGTCGGCGCCGAACAGCGCCTCGGCGGGAATCGAGCCGTCCGCGATGGTCGACACCGCGCGTCCCAGCGGCGCGCGGAAGGCGCCGGGCCGGAACTTGATGCCGAAGGCCTGCGAGCGGCCCTCGAGCACGCGCGTCCAGCGGCCGGTGTGCACGCCCCAGGCGGCGATCGTGCCGGGCTCGACGACGAGGTGCACGTTCGGATGCGGCAGGGTCTCCTGCACCTGCGGCGGCCGGCCCTCGAGGTTCCAGCGCACCGTCCAGAAATGCTCGATGCGGTCGGCGAGGTCGTCGGGCGCCGCGATGCGGCCGTGCGCGAACTCGCCCGCCGCGAGCCGGCGCAGCACGCCGCGCGGTTCGGGGCTCAGCGGCCGTCGCGTTTTTCCAATCACCGTCATGGGGGCGCTGTTTCAATGGGTGCAGGCCGGATGTCCGGCCGCCGACCCATGATGCCATCATGCGCCTGACCGCTCTCCTCGCCGTCGCCGTGCTCGCGTCCGCCGCGGGCGTCGCGATCGCCGATCCGAACAAGGAACCCGCCATGACTTCCCGCACCGCCACCGGCCCGTTCGACGTCAAGCTCGCGCCGCAGGCCCTCAGCGACGTCGCCGGCGGCAGCGGCCTGGGCCGCATGTCGCTCGACAAGCGCTTCCACGGCGCGCTGGAGGCCGCCAGCACCGGCGAGATGCTGTCGTTCCGCAGCGCGACGCCCGGCTCGGCCGGCTACGTCGCGATGGAGACGGTGCGCGGCACGCTGGACGGCCGCGCCGGCAGCTTCGTGCTGCAGCACAGCTCGTCGCTGGTGCGCGGGGAACCGGTGCAGTCCATCACCGTGGTGCCGGACTCGGGCACCGACGCGCTGGCCGGCCTGGCGGGCCGCATGGTGATCGAGATCGCGCCGGGCGGCGCGCACTCGTACCGCTTCGACTACAGCCTGCCGGACGCGGGGCCCTGAAGCAGGGCGCGGGCCGAGCGCAGCAGGCTGTGCTCGGGGCCGCCGCTCAGCGCGTTGACGCACAGCGTGATCGGCGCCCAGCGGCGGCCGTCCTCCAGCTCGACGACGAGGAAGGCGTCGTCCGGCTTGCCGTCGCGCGGGCCCTGGCCGGGCGCGTCGATCCAGCGGCCGCGCGCGTGGCGCAGCAAGGCCTCGCCGGCGTAGGCGCCCATCGAGTAGAGCGACTTGTCGACCGCCCCCAGCGAGGCGCCGCCGGCATGCCACTCGGCGATCGCGCGGTCGATGTGCACCAGCGATTCGATCGACCCGTCCATCCGGACCTTGTAGACGCGGGCCATGTTGCGCACCGTGTCGTGCGCGCAGGCGGCGACGGTCGAGCGCGTGGGCGCGATGTCCAGCCTCGGGGCGCCGCCGACGGCGGGCCGTTGCGGCGCGACGGCCGGGCTGGCCGGCGCGGCCGGTTCGCCGTGCATCGGCACGAGTTCGAGCTCGAGGCCCTCGACCAGGGCCGCGGCCGGGGTTGATACAGATGCGGGTACGGGTACCGGCCTCGCGGCGGGCGCGGGCGCCGGAGCGTCGGCGGCGGGTTCCGCCGCCGCCTTGCCGCCGCGCCGCCAGCACACCACGCGGGCGCGCTCGGTCGCGGCGGTGGCGCGGTCGAACGCCTCCTGGTCGAAGCCGGTCAGCTTGCCCAACCGCGTCACGAGCACGTCGACGCCCTGCACGCGCGAGTTGACGATCGTGCTGGCCTTCTGGCCGGTGAGCACGACGTGCGGGTCGGGCTGGCCGCGGCCGTCGGCGCGCACCATGACGACGATCTCGCGCAGGTCCGCCCAGTCCACGTCGTCGACCCGGCCGCTCGCGTGATGCCGGCTCACGCCGACGTCGTCGTAGGTCACGGAGTCGATGCTCGAATCGTGGCCGGCAGGCCGGCCGAGAAGGCGGGACAGGAAGCTCATGGCGCGCGGGAAAGGGCTGAAGCCTCGATTGTCCGTGCCGGAATCGCGCGCCGGGCCGCATCTGCTCCCAACGCAGTCCGGATTTCAGCAAATATTTGCGCAAACGGTCGGCATCGTCGACGACGCTGCGGCTCGCGCGCGACCTGTCGAAGGCCCGCCCGGCTGCGCGCGGCGCGGGCGGCGCTGCCGTCGACCGAATACCCGCCGCGCCGCCGCGTCCACCAGTTCCGCGTCAACGGATTTTCTGCGGAGAATTCTCGTCTTGATATTCGGCTGCTACCGAGTTAAATATCTTTGCCGGAGATGTCGAATCGGGATATTCGCGATCCCGAATTGCCACCGCGGCGCAGCGCGCCGCAATATCCGGAAGCCAATCCGGCACCGGATTGGTGCGGCCAAGAGCCCTGGGCCACGGAGACCGAAAGGCGGCGCAGCCGGCGCGCCGGCTGGCCCATTCTCATGGGTTTCGCCACGGGTGTCGCTTCGCGGATCGGCAACCCGCACCCGTCGTGGGCCAGCGCTCCCGCAAGCGGTGCCTGCTCTTGCGTGTCGGGGCTGCAATCAAACCCGAACCGATATTGTACGAATTGTCGTCCGTCGCCGTCGGCAGACCGCGACATCAGGGTTTGCCGACGGCAATTGAAATTACTCAACGGAAAAAATGGAATACCCAGAGGCCGCTGTCGCGAATCACAAGTTTGCGCGGCGGATTTTCATTCCTACTCCCGGAGTTATTTCCATGCACCAACGAACAAAGGTCTGCCACGGCGTCGCGCTGGCGCTGGCCACCCTGCTGGCCGGCTCGGCCGGCGCGCAGGACGTCACGGACGTCCAGCGCGTCGAGGTCACCGGCTCCGCGATCAAGCGCATCAACGTCGAGGGCGCGCTGCCGATCCAGACCCTCACGCAGGACGACATCAAGAAGTCCGGCGTCACCACCGTCACCGATCTGATCCAGAACCTGCCGGCGATGCAGGGCTTCACGGCCCAGTCGCAATCGATCAACGGCGGCGGCGGCGGCGTGACCACCGCGTCGATCCACGACCTCGGCGCCGCCTACACGCTGGTGCTGCTGAACGGCCATCGCATGGCGTCGTACGGCACCGGCTCCGAAGTCAACCTGAACCAGATCCCGCTGGGCGCCGTCGACCACGTCGACGTGCTGACCGACGGAGCGTCCGCGCTGTACGGCGCCGACGCCATCGCCGGCGTCGTCAACATCGTCACCAAGAGGGACGGCACCGACGGCGCGATCGACTTGAGCCTGGACCATCCGTTCAAGAAGGGCGGCCAGAGCGCGTCGGCATCGATCTCGAAGGGCTTCGGCGACCTGTCCAAGGACAATTTCAACGTCTTCCTCGCCGCCACGTTCGACCACCAGTCGGCGCTGAAGGCCTCGCAGCGCTCGTTCTCGAAGAACGGCGGCCTGCTGAACTTCAACGACGCCTACGGCTCCGAGAGCGTCAAGCTGCTCAGCGCCTACGCGCCGGCAGCCAACGTCTACGCCGACACGACGAGCTCGGGCGCCACCAGCGCCGACGGCTACCTCTACTACAACCCGTCGCTGGCCGCCAACGGCTCCTGCACGGCCACCAACACGGTCAAGGTCGGCAACGTCTGCAAGTACAACTACGCGGCGACGGTCGACGACCTCCCGGCGTCGCGCCGCGCCAACTTCCTGGCCACGGGCCGCTTCAACCTGAACGACAAGGTCTCGCTGTTCGCCGAGGCGCTGATCGGTAGCGCCCGCACCGACGCGACCTACGCCGCGCCCGCGCAGGCGTTCGCCCTGAGCGACAGCCAGATCGCCACCTACGTGACGCCGGAACTGGCGTCGGGCACCACCGCGTCCGACGAGGTGGGCTACGTGCGCCTGATCGGCACCGGCGGCCGCAAGGACGGCTACGAAACCAAGACGCAGCACCTCGCACTCGGGGCCGACGTGACGACGGGCAACTGGGACTCGACGTTCTCGTTCACGCACTCGCAGAACCACTGGTACGACATCGCCGAAGGGGGTTACGCCTCCGCCAACGCCATCGACGCGCTGATGACCAGCGGCGCCTACGATCCGTTCTCCGGCGACGCGCAGTCCTCTGTCCTCGCATCGGCCGTGCTGCACCAGACGCTGGATCAGAGCCGTTCGACGCTGGACGTCGGGTCGGCCCACACGTCGACTACGCTGGGTCGGCTGCCCGGCGGCGAGCTGAGCCTGGCGGCGGGCCTCGACCTGAGCCGCCAGAAGTACACCGACCGCCCGAGCGCGATCCTGATGGGCGAGAACTCGCTGCAGCCCGACTACACCGATACGCTGTTCGGGGGTAGCTCCGGCACGCTGCCGTTCGATTCGGCGCGCAACTCCTGGGGCGTCTTCGCGGAACTGAACGCGCCCATCACCAAGAGGCTGGAGGTTGGCGCGTCGGTGCGCTTCGACGCGTACAGCGCCGTCCACAACAAGGACGGCTTCGACGCCAGCGGGAACTTGATCGGCTCCGAAGTGCAGGGCAAGAAGAGCTCCGCGACCACATTCAAGCTGAGCAGCGCGTTCCGCCCGATCGACCAGCTCCTGCTGCGCGGCTCGTTCGGCACCGGCTTCAAGGTGCCGACCATCGGCGACGTCAGCAGCCCGCTGGAGTTCTACGGCGTCACGGGCATGGAGACCTGTTCGTCCAACGTCCCCGACGACCTGGCCCAGTACTGCCACAGCACCGCGTTCGAGTACAACGAGCAGGCGGGCGGCAACCCCGCGACCGGCGCCGGCGCCCTCAAGCCCGAGCGTTCGCAGCAATGGACACTGGGCTTCCGCGTCGAGCCGTCGCCGGCGTTCTCGTTCGGCACGGACCTGTGGACCGTGCGCATCCACGACCAGATCAACACGATCACCGAGAACACCGCGTTCAAGGACATGGCGGCGTACTCGTACCTGTTCTCGATCGTCGACGATCCGGCCACCGGAGCGCCCACGCTGACCTTCCTGTCGCAGCCCATCAACACCGGCAACGCGTTCTACCAGGGCCTGGACTTCGACGGCGAGAGCCGCATCGACACGCCCGTCGGCCGCCTGTCGACCCGCGGGCACGTGACGTGGATGCTGCGCGCCGACTACCAGCAGCCGGGAACCGCCGGCTACGTCAACGACATGAACAAGGTCGGCGAGGACGGCAAGGTGACGTTCCGCTACCAGCTCAACGCCTCCACCTCGCTGCAGCAGGGCAAGTTCACGCACACCGTCGCCTTCAACTTCAAGCCGGGCTACAAGGACGACTACTCGGACTACTGCTACGACACCACGTCTGGCTTCAGCGGCGACTCCAGCAACTGCTCTGCCGACAGCGCCAACCGCCGCGTGAGCTCGTACGCCACCTTCGATTTCCAGGAGAAGTACGACGCCACCAAGGCGCTGTCGTTCACGGCCGGCATCAAGAACCTGTTCGACCGCAACCCGCCGTTCTCGCTGATCGACCAGTCGGGCACGGGCAACGCGCGCGGCTATGACGGCCGCTACGCGAGTCCGCTGGGCCGCACGTTCACGGCGACCGCGTCCTACAAGTTCTGAGCGCGACCCGACGGCGCGGTCCCCGCGCGGGACTGCCGCTGCAAACCCTCCCGTGCCCCGGCCCGGGAGGGTTTTTCGTCCCTGCCGATCGCCTGCCATGCCCTGGGAGGTATCGTCACGGACTGTCCGGTTTTCATCGCACCGATGCTTCGCTTCGCCGTCCTTCCCCTCGCCTTGTCGTGCGGCCTCGCCGCGGCCGCACCCGCACCGCGGCTGGCCACGCTGCCCATTCCCGGCGACGCCCGCTTCGTGGCGATCGCGCGCGACGTCGTGCAAGTGCAGACCGAACACACGCCCGATTTCGCGGCCCAGGCCGGCCTGGTCGACGACGCGATCCGCGTGCCCTCGTACGCGCCGGCCCACCTGGCCGACATGACGCGCCGCCTGCATGCCGACATCGCCGCGCTGCGGGCGCTGCCGTGGCGCGAGTGGAGCGTCGACCAGCAGATCGACGTGCGCTGGGTCGAGGCCAACGCCGAGCGCATCGATCGCGAGCTGGAGGTCGAGCGCCTGTACCGGCATCGGCCGGGCGCCTGGCTGGAGCCGCTGGCCAACACGCTGATCGCGATCGTCACCTACGCGCCGTCCCGCATCGACGCGATCGACGGCCTGGCCGCGCGGGTGCCGGCGCTCGTCGGCGAGATGCGCCGCCTGTGCAAGCCCACCGGCGTCGATGCCGGCGTCGCCGAGGGGCTCGTCGACGGCATCGTGGCGGTGCTGAAGTCCAGCCATGTCGCGCACGGCGACGCGGCCATCGCCGCGCTGGCCGGCTATCGGCGCGACCTGGCCGCGGTGAAGGATCGCGCCAGCTTCGCCGTGATCGGCGCCGACGACTACGCCTGGCGCCTGCGCCACGCCGAGCTGCTGCCGTGGGCGCCGCCCGCGCTGCTCGCGCTGGCGCAGCAGGAACTCCAGGGCGTGGACGGCGAGATCGCCGCGCTCGAACCCGGGCTGCCGCGCAAGTCGCCGCTGCCGGCCGCGCTCGAGGCGCAGGCCAGGACGCTCGACCAGGCCGCGCTGCTGGCGCTGTACGACCGCATCCAGGTCGACTACCGCAGCGCGATCGAGAAGGCCGGATTCGTGAGCATTCCGGCGGGCGTCGGCCCCGTGCGGGCGCGCGTCACGCCCGACGCGATGGTGCCGCTCACCGGCGACGGCGGCAGCATGAATCCGCCGCCCCCGTTCATCGCCGACGACACCGGCTGGTGGAACGTCGAGCACTTCGACCCGAAGACGTCGCTGGCCGAACGCGAGACGACGGTCCGCAAGGCCGCGCTGTATCGCCTCGACGACACGGGCCCCTATGCCGCGCACGAAGGCCTGCCGGGCCATCACCTGCAGCTGAGCATCGCGCGCCTGAACGCCGACCCGCTGCGCAGCCTGTTCCAGGATCCGGTGCAGAACGAAGGCTGGGCGCTGTACGCCGAACAGGAGATGTGGGAGCAGGGCGGCTTCGGCGACGCCGCCGAGACGCGCGTGGCGGTGCTCAGGAGCTGGCGCGGCCGCATCCGCCGCGTGGTCTACGACGTCAACATGGAGACCGGCGCGTGGACGCTGCAGCAGGGCGCCGACTGGCGCGCGCAGACGCCGGCGGGCAAGACGCCGCTGTCGCCCGAGATCCTGCGCGCGGTCAACTGGCCCGCGCAGCTGATCTGCTATTTCGCCGGCAAGGAGCAGATCCTGGCCCTCAAGCGCGACGCGAAGGCGAAGTGGGGCGCGGCGTATTCGGAGCGCCGCTTCAACGACGAGTTGCTGGCGCTGGGCTCGGTGCCCTACGTGTTCGCCCGCGCGAAGCTGCTCGGCGAGCCGGTGCCGGACTTCGACGCGGCGTCCTGAGGTCGGCACGGCGCGCGGGCGCGGCGCTGTCGCGATCCTGTCACGGCCGATTCATGCGCAAGTCGCATGCTTGCGGGCCATCCCCATCGCGAGATGCCGACCATGCCCGCTCCCTTCGTCCGCGCCGCCTGATGCCGACCTCGTTCCTGTTGCTGCTGGCGGCCCAGTTCACCTCGGCGCTCGCGGACAACGCGCTGCTGATCGTCACCATCGACCTGCTGCAGCAGCGCGCGATGCCGGGCTGGCTCGCGCCGATGCTCAAGGTCGCGTTCATCGCGGCGTACGTGCTGCTGGCGCCGTTCGTCGGGCCGCTCGCGGACGCCTTCCCCAAGGCGCGGCTGATGGCGTGGATGAACGGCGTCAAGATCGCCGGCGTGGTCGCGCTGCTCTGCGGCCTGCATCCGGTCGGCGCGTTCCTGGTGGTCGGGCTCGGCGCCGCGGCCTATGCGCCGGCCAAGTACGGCCTGGCGACCGAGCTGGTGCGGCCCGACCAGCTCGTCGCGGCCAACGCGTGGATCGAGACGGCCGCCGTCTGCGCCGTGCTGCTGGGCACCGGCCTCGGCGGCTTCCTGGTCAGCCCGTGGCTGCTGGCGCACGCGAGCCATGTCGTGTCGGACGCGTTCGACCCGGTGCTGCCGTCGCTGCTGATCCTGCTGGGCACCTACCTGCTGGCCGGCGCGCTCAACCTGGGCGTGCCCGACAGCGGCGTGCGCCACGACGTCTGCGCGCTGCGCCCGAAGGCGATGCTGCGCGACTTCGCGCAGGCCAACCGCAAGCTGTGGCGCGACCGTGACGGCGGGTTGTCGCTGGCGGTGACGACGATCTTCTGGGGCGTCGGCGCGACGCTGCAGTTCGCGGTGCTGCGCTGGGCGCGCGAGACCATGCAGCTCTCGCTGGACCGCGCCGCGTTCGTGCAGGCCGCGGTGGCGGTGGGCGTCATCGCCGGCGCGGTGGCCGCCGGCCGCTGGGTGCCGCTCAGGCATGCCAAGCGCATGCTGGCCGCGGGCGTGCTGTTCGGCGTGCTGATGACGCTCGTGCCCTTGCTCACGCAGCTGCACTTGGCGGTGGCGGTGCTGATCGTCGTCGGCGCCGTCGGCGGGCTGATGGTGGTGCCGCTGAACGCGCTGCTGCAGGATCGCGGCAACGCGCTGCTGAGCGCGGGCCGCTCGATCGCGGTGCAGGGCGGCAACGAGAACGCCAGCGTGCTGGTGTGCCTGGGCGTCTATTCGGCGCTGTGCGCGTTCGACGTGTCGCTGGTCGCGATGATGATCGCGCTCGGCACCTGCGTCGCGGCGGCGCTCGCTTGGCTGCTGCTGCAGGAGCGCGTGCGCGATCGCCGCGCCGTCGTTCAGACCGACGACTGGCGCGCCGGGGCGAAGGCGTAGTCCTTGGCGGGCTCGGCCTTGCGCGCGATGACCGAGGCCATCACGCCCTCGACCTGCGCCGCGATGCCGTCCCAGTCCAGCGCCATCACGCTGGCGCGGGCGCGGGCGCCGAGCACGCGGCAGTGCGCGAGGTCGGCCGCGGTGCGCGCGGCGGTGGCGACGAACGCCGCGCCGTCGTTGTACGGCACCAGCGCGCCGTTCTCGCCGTCGCGGATGACGCGCTGCGCCGCGGCGTAGTCGAACGCGACGACCGCCAGGCCGCTGGCCATGGCCTCGGTCGTGACGTTGCCGAAGGTCTCGGTGATGCTGGGGAACAGGAACAGGTCGGCCGACGCGTAGTGCGCGGCCAGATCCTCGCCCATGCGCTGGCCGGCGAAGACCGCGTCGGGGCACAGCGCCTGCAGCTCCTTGCGCATCGGGCCGTCGCCCACCAGCACCAGCTTCGCATGCGGCTGCTGGCGGCGGATCGCGTCGAAGGCGGTGACCAGCGTCGCCAGGTTCTTCTCGGGCGCGAGGCGGCCGACGCAGGTGACGACCAGGTCGTCGGGGCCGGCGCCCCATTGCGCGCGCAGCAGCTCGCTGCGGTGAGCGGGATCGAAGCGGCGCGTGTCGACGCCGCGCGCCACGGTCAGCAGGTCGCGGAAGCCCTCGCGCTGCAGCTGGTCGTGCAGCGCCTGGGTCGGCACCATCGTGCACTGCGTCGCGTTGTGGAAGCGGCGCAGGTAGCCGAGGATGAGCTTCTTCATGAAGCCCAGGCCGTAGTGCGCGCTGTAGGCGTGGAAGTTGGTGCGGAACTCGGAGCACACCGGCAGCCCCAGCGCCTTCGCGGCCATCAGCGCGGAGCGGCCCAGCGGGCCTTCGGTGGCGATGTGCACGACGTCGGGACGCTCGCGCTTCCACAGCTTGACCAGCCTGCCCGTGCAGGGCAGGCCCATCTTCAGGTTCTCGTAGCGCGGGATCGGCACGCCGCGCACCAGGAAGTCGCCGTCGACGGTCGCCGTGCCGGCGTCGCTCGCCTGGCGCGGACGCACGACGCGCACGCAGTGGTGGCGCGCGCGCAGGCCCTGCACCAGGCGGGCCACCGTCATCGCGACGCCGTTGATCTCCGGCGGGTAGGTTTCGGTCACGCAGGCAATTCGCAGGGGCCGAGGCAGGCCGGTCTGAACGTCCACGAGTGAACCTCCGATTCGTTGCGGTCGCTGCGGATCATGACAAGCGCAAACAACAATTCGATGACAGTTCCGGGTCAATTCATGGCATCGACCGACACGGCCCTTTCATATTTCGACGTCACCATCCTGTCACGCCGCGGTCGTCCGAGCCGGGCGAACTCTCGAGAGGACCTGACGTGAACAACTTCATGCAAACGCTGCGCACGCTGCGGTGGGACGACCATCGCTTCTACCACCACAGCACGATCAACCAGAGCCTGCACCTGATCAGCGCGATCGTGTTCTGCATCTCGTACGGCCTGCTGTTCGTCGATCCGGCGATCGCCGCGATCCTCGCGTGGACCGTGTCGATGACCACGCGCCAGGCCGGCCACTTCTTCTTCGAGCCGCGCGGCTACGACGACGTGAACCAGGTCACCGACGCGTACAAGGAAGAGGTCAAGGCCGGCTACAACATCCAGCGCAAGATCGTGCTGATGGCGATCTGGGTGGCGATCCCGGCCGCGCTGTGGTTCGCGCCCTCGCTGGGCGGCCTGATCCAGCCGCACACGGACTTCCGCGGCTTCGTGCACGACGTGGGCATCGCCTGGCTGTCGCTCGGCGCGGCCGGCCTGGTGTTCCGCGTGATCCAGCTGTGCATCACGCGCAACGTGACGGAAGGTCTGGCCTGGGGCTTCAAGATCATCACCGACCCGTTCATGGACATCGTCCTGTACCACAAGGCGCCGCTCAAGCTCCTGCAAGGCCAGATGATCTCGTCCGTGGCGTCGCCGACGATGCCGACGGCGGCCCACTGAGACCTCGCGATCCAGCGCTCCGGAAGCGAACCATGGAACCGTCCACCCTCGCCCTTTCCGCACTGATGCTTGCCGCGCTGGCCGTGATGGCCCCGCGCGTCAAGCGCCGGCTCGAACTCTCGCGTGCCAAGCACGCCTCGCTGACGGGCCATTCGAAGATGGCCAAGCGCGTCGCCAGCTTCCTGCCCGGCTACGCCTACGACGAGGCGCGCTTCTTCGGCTCGGACGGCGCGCCGGAGGAGTTCCAGCAGCGGCGCCGGTCCGGCTTCGACAAGCTGGTCGCGCTGTACGCCGAGCGCTTCGCCCGGAGCGCCGCGCTGACCGCCCAGGCCAGCAGCGGCATCTCCGACCTGCAGTTCACCGGCAGCTACCGCGTGCCGTTCCAGTACAGCCCCTACCTGCGCAAGCACCTGAAGACGGGCAGCTTCCTGCAGTCGTCGTCGGGCGTCACCGTGCAGGATCTGGACGGCAACAGCTTCTACGACCTCACCGGCTCGTACGGCGTCAACCTGTTCGGCTACGACTTCTACAAGGAATGCATCGCCGAAGGCGCCGCGCGCGTCGCCGCGCTGGGCCCGGTGCTCGGCGCCTACCACCCGGTGCTGCTGGACAACGTGCGCCACCTGCAGCGCATCTCCGGGCTGGACGAGGTGTCGTTCCACATGTCCGGCACCGAGGCCGTCATGCAGGCCGTGCGCCTGGCCCGCTACCACACGAAGAAGAAGTTCCTCGTCCGCTTCTGCGGCGCGTACCACGGCTGGTGGGAGGACGTGCAGCCCGGCCCCGGCAACCCGCTGCCGCCGCGCGAGACCTACACGCTGGAGGAGATGAAGGCCGAGACGCTGAAGGTGCTGCGCACGCGCAAGGACATCGCCTGCGTGCTGGTCAACCCGCTGCAGGCGCTGCATCCGAACGCGGCGGCGCCGGGCGACTCCTCGCTGGTGGACAGCGGCCGCCGCGCGCGGTTCGACCGCGCGGCCTACACCGAGTGGCTCAAGCAGCTGCGGCAGGTCTGCACCGAGCGCGGCATCGTGCTGATCTTCGACGAGATCTTCATCGGCTTCCGCCTCGCCCCCGGCGGCGCGCAGGAGTACTTCGGCGTCCAGGCCGACATGGTCACCTACGGCAAGTCGCTGGGCGGCGGCCTGCCGGTGGGCGTGGTGTGCGGCAAGCGCGAGCTGATGAAGCGCTTCCGCGAGGATCGCCCCGCCGACATCTGCTTTGCCCGCGGCACCTTCAACTCGCACCCGTACGTGATGGGCGCGATGAACGTGTTCCTCGAGCGCCTGTCGCGCGACGACGTCAAGGCCATGTACGACGGCGTCGACGAGCGCTGGAACCAGCGCACCGCGCGCTTCAACGAGCGCCTCGCCGCCGCCGGCGTTCCGGTGCGCGTGGCCAACATCCAGTCGATCTGGACGGTGCTGTACGAGCAGCCGTCGCGCTACAACTGGATGCTGCAGTTCTACCTGCGGGCGCACGGGCTGGCGCTCAGCTGGGTGGGCACGGGCCGCCTGATCTTCAGCCTGAACTACGACGACGCCGACTTCGATGCCGTGATCGACCGCTTCGTCGCGGCGGCCGTCCAGATGCAGGCAGATGGCTGGTGGTGGAACGATCCCGCGCAGAGCAACCGCACCATCCGGCGCGGGCTGCTGCGCGAAATGCTGCGTGAACGGTTCAGCAGCTGAGGGCCGATGAAAAAGCAATTCCGAAAGCTGCTCGCGCAGGAAGACCTGAACTTCCTGCTCACCAATCGCGTGCCGCGCATCGCGCTGACGCACTTCATGGGCAAGTTCAGCAAGATCCGCAACCCGATCGTCAGCAAGGCCTCCATCGGCGTGTGGAAGCTGTTCACCGACCTCGACCTCAGCGACGCCCGCACGCGCAAGTTCCGCAGCATGCACGACTGCTTCACGCGCGAGCTGATGCCCGGCGCGCGCCCGGTCGACCCCGATCCGGGCGTGCTGACCTCGCCGTGCGACGCCATCGTCGGCGCCTGCGGGCCGGTGTCGGGTACCACCGTGTTCCAGGCCAAGGGCTTCCCGTACAAGATGGAGGACCTGTTCGGGCCCGGCACCGACCCGGCCCCGTACCGCGACGGCCGCTTCATCACGCTGCGGCTGACGTCCGCGATGTACCACCGCTTCCACGCGCCGCACGACTGCGACGTCAGCCACGTCAGCTACATCACCGGCGACACCTGGAACGTGAACCCGATCGCGCTCAAGCGCGTCGAGCGCCTGTTCTGCCGCAACGAGCGCGCCGTGCTCAGCGCGCGGTTGCGGCGCGGCAACCATCCGATCGCGATCGTGCCGGTGGCGGCCATCCTCGTGGCCAGCATCCGCCTGCGCTTCACCGACGTGCTGCTGCACCTGAAGTACCGCGGTCCGAACGAGATCCCCGTCGACGCGCGCTTCGGCAAGGGCGAGGAGATGGGCGGCTTCCAGCACGGCTCGACCATCATCCTGTTCGTGCCGCCGGGCTTCGAGTTCGTCGACGGCATCGCGACGGGCACGCGCATCCGCATGGGCCAGGCGCTGATGCGGCTGCCGGCGCAGGCGGGCACCGACGCCGCCACTGCCGAGTCGCGCGCGGCGCTGGCGGACGCGTGACGCGCGGCGCGCGCGCCGGCGCCGCTCAGAGCGGCAGCGGCGCGTAGCGCTGCAGGTTGGGCGCCCGCTCGCAGGCCAGCGCGTCGTAGTGCCGCAGCAGGCCGGGCGCGAGCTGCGCCACCTCGGGCGACAGCAGGAAGGTGAAGCGCGCGGCCGAGCCGCGGTTGACGAAGGCCGCGGCGCCTTGCGGCTTGCCGGCGTCGCGCCAGGCCGAGCGCAGGGCCATGACGAAGTCGACGGCGCGCGTCTGGCGCGGCGCGCCGTCCGGGATGATGACGCAGTACCAGTTCATGGCGATGCAGGAGGGCCGCGATGAACTGCGATCTTGGGAGCGCTTCGTGACGCTCGCGTGACGCGGGCTTGCCCGCGCCGCCGTCGTGCACGCAAAAAAAACGGCCCCGCAGCGCGGAGCCGAACAGGCTGGTGAGGCCGGGAAATCAGGCGTGCGCGCTGCGATGGCCGACGATGACGACGCGCTGCACGTCCATCGCCACGACCTGCGCCGATTCCTGCGCGGCGACGGCGACGCGGTACTGGTGTCCGGCCAGCGCGTTGGTGGCGAGCAGCATGGCGGTGCTCAGCAGGGCGGCGAGGGCGATGGGGGCGAAGCGGGTGGCGAAGGACTTGGTCATGATGGGCTCCGGGGTATGTGCGTTGCGTGATGCGATGGTTGGACTGTAGACAGCGCTCGCCCGCCCCGCGAGCGGCGTGCGACGACGCGCCAGCCGCACCGGATGAACTGCAGGCAGGCGCGACGGACCGTCGCCGCGCCGTGCGCCGAACGGCTGATTTCGCGGACGAACGGCAGCGGCGGCGCGGCCGGCCCCTTGATCGGGCAAACGGCAGCTCGGCGATTCGCGCGACCCGCTGCAGAATGGCCGCATGACGTCGATCACCCCTGTCCCCGAAGGCCTGTTCTCCCACGACGACGGCGTGCTGCGCTGCCAGTGGTGCCGCGCGAGCGACGAATACCGCCGCTACCACGACGAGGAGTGGGGCTTTCCCGTCACCGACGAGCGCCGCCTGTTCGAGAAGATCTGCCTGGAAGGCTTCCAGGCCGGGCTGAGCTGGCTGACCATCCTCAACAAGCGCGAGGGCTTCCGCAAGGCCTTCGCCAATTTCGACGCCGCGAAGATCGTGCGTTTCGGCGACGCCGACGTCGAACGGCTGGTCGCCGATCCGGGCATCGTGCGGCATCGCGGCAAGATCGTCTCGACCATCAACAATGCGCGGCGCGTGCTGGAACTGCGGGACGAATTCGGGTCGCTGGCGGCGTATGCCTGGCGCTACGAGCCGGATCCGGCGACGCGGCCGAAGAAGCTGTTGCCGGGCTCGGCTCTTGGGCCGTCGGCGGAAGCGGTGGCGATGTCCAAGGACTTGAAGAAGCGCGGTTGGACCTTCGTCGGTCCGACGACGGTCTACGCGTTCATGCAGGCCATGGGGCTGGTCAACGACCATTACGAGCGCTGTCATGTGCGGGAGACGGCTCTGGTTGCGCGCAGAAAGCTGAAGAAGCCCGAGTAGGGGGTGGCGGTGGCTCGTGCCCTTCTTGGCAGGATGTCTAGCGCTTGATGTTTCCGGGCGGCTTGGTCGCGAGCGGCGGGGTGGGCGGGGGCTTGTTTCGCCGGCTCGCGGGTTCCTGAATCCGGCCTGGACGGCCGGATTCCGCGGGCTCTCGGCATGACTCTTCCGCGCGCCGTGGCGGGGCCGCGCTTAGGGGCCGTCCACACTTGCCCAGATGCCCGCGACGTGCCGTCTCGCCGGCGAAACAAGCCCCCGCCCACCCCGCCGCGGCGGCACCCAGGCAGGGGAACAGGAATTCATTCCTAATTTGAGGCTTTGGCATCGACGGGCCATCGAGGCCGCGTCGATGCCCGCGGCCAGCGCATTGGTGGGGCACCGGGCTTGACGCGAACTAGCCGGTCACGTGCCGGCGCTTCTTGTCGTGATGGACGATGGGCAGCAGCTGCGCGGCTGCAAAGTTCAAGACCTGACACCAAGGCTGGGGCTCCGCGCGCGACGCCCGCGCGAGCCAAACCCGGTTCGCAGCGCAACGCCGACACGCCAGCCGCCGAGGCCCTCGATGGGC
>Ga0306920_100000501_pt1 | contig 45629 bp, 40 predicted proteins | sample flu12Cox44000170_FD_204666 | JGI IMG/M metagenome (GOLD analysis project Ga0306920, IMG submission 204666) | Lab enrichment of tropical soil microbial communities from Luquillo Experimental Forest, Puerto Rico - flux4day.12C.oxic.44.000.170 (v2)... | ecosystem: Environmental > Terrestrial >... | reverse complement strand
GCCCGCTTCTGGTGCTCGTCGATGAGGCCTATACGTTTTGCATGGTTCGCCTGCATCATGAATTTCTCCGCAAGATGGGAGCTTCGCATTTGGGCGCGCGCGAGAGCACTCCGTTTCTTGCTCTGAAATTCTCTGGGCTTACCAGGGTTGAAGAGGCAATTTAGAGCGGCTCCCGACGAAATCTAATCGCGCTCGCGTAGCCTGGGCAAGGGCGCGCAATGTACGGCACGTTACGCGTGGGCAAAGCTTGTCCCCGCTTGCGCGCGGGGATCGTGCGCGCAACGCAGTCAAGCTTGCGCAGACTGCGTAAACTTGTCCGCGTGCCTACGTGGAGACCGCACGTCCGACGATTTTGTTCACCCTACTCGGTCCATTCGAGCAGGAGTCACTATAATAGCCATCGTTATGCGGGAGAGCCTTTGGAACATTGCTAATGGCCGACACCCTCGACATCAAAGCGAAGGCGCCCTATCCGGCCGGCTCGCTGAGCAACTTCGCGCCGCATGTTTTTGCGATCGACGCTGTCCGCTGTGCGTCGATGGAGGGCTTCTTGCAGAGTCTGAAAATTGAGGATCTCACCGAGCAGGAGCGGGTGTGCGGCCTGCCCGGCCCGGTCGCCCAGAGCGTCGGTCGGAAACACAACTGGAGCACCACGGGTACACTGTGGTGGCGTGGTCGGCCCTACGATCGATTATCGCAGGACTATCAAGCGCTGCTCGACCGGGCCTACGATGCATTGTTCGAGCAGGTCCACGGTTTTCGCGATGCGCTTGCCGCCGCGGGTGAGGCTCGCTTTATCCACACGATCGGCAAGTCCGACCCTTGCGTGACCGTACTCACTGTCGATGAGTTCTGCTCGCGTCTCGATCGGTTGCGGAGGCGACTTGTTGAGCCCGGGGATAAACCTTGAGGCAGCTCTCCAGCCGGCAATGCTTCGATTCGCGAGGCCTGGCATTTGCCGGATTGCGCTGACCGCAATCCGGCGTACGATCTATGGTGTCCGAAGCAGGCTTGGCTGACAGGAGCGAGCCGTGAAACGCAACAGTCTTGCAATTCCTCCAATTGGATTCCTTATCGCTGCTGCCGTGCAGGCGACTTGGCTTTTCGCAACGAGCGCGGCTGCGCAATCGCCGTCGGCGCAGGCGCGCCAGGTGCCGGTCTTCGAAGTGGACAGCGCCTGGCCAAACCTGCCGCCGCAGTGGAAGGTCGGCGATGCATCGAGCTTCGCCATCGATGCACAGGATAACGTCTGGCTGCTGCACCGTCCGCGCACGCTCAAGCCTGAAGACGCTGGCAGAGCCGCCCCGCCGGTCATGGTGTTCGACGCAGCCGGCAAATTCATCAAGGGCTGGGGCGGGGCGGGCAGCGGATATGACTGGCCCGAGCGTGAGCACGGCATCCATATCGACCACAAGGGCTTCGTATGGATCGGAGGAAACAATTGTCCGACCTCGGGGCTTGCCGGGCTCAAACCGGTTGCCGATGACGCGTACTTGAAGTTCACGCCCGAGGGCGGTTTCATGCTGCAGATCGGAAAGAGCAACCAAAGCAAGGGCGATGCCGATACGGTCAACGTGCATCGTGCCGCGGACGCCTGGGTGCACGCACCCACCAATGAGTTGTTCGTCGCCGACGGATACGGCAATCACCGGGTGATCGTCTTCGATGCGGATACCGGCGCGTTCAAGCGGATGTGGGGCGCATTCGGCAAGCCACCAGGCGGCGAGGACAGCTGCGCAGTCGTGACGCCAAAGACCTTTCCGGACGCCGAGGGGCCTGCGCATTTCAATGTTGCGCATGCCATCCGCGTCGCCAGCGACGGAATGGTCTATCTCGCGGATCGCGAGAACCGGCGCGTGCAGATGTTCACCAGCGACCGCAAGTTCGTGAAGCAGCTGATCAGGACCGAGACCACGTTTGCGCGCAACCTGGCGTTCTCCGCCGATCCTGCGCAGCAATTCCTCTATGTCGGCGGCGGCAAGGGCATTTCGGTCGTCGATCGCAAGACGCTCGACGTGGTGGGCTCGATCCAGCCTCCCGGCATTCTGGGAGCGGGCCACCACATCGCGACGGATTCGAAGGGCAACATCTATCTCGCCCAGACCACCGCGGGAATGCAGAAGTTGGTGTTCAGGGGGATGCTGCCGAGCCAGTGATATCGAGGTGGCGCAAACGGATGCCGAGCCCCCCTACTCCGCCGCCACCGCCGGCGGACGCTCGGCGTGCTCCGGCACCTCCCGGACCTGCGGCTCGAGCCGGTGCTTAAGCACGCGGTCGATGCGGTCGAGATAGACGTAGATCACCGGCGTGATGAACAGCGTGAGCAGCTGCGACACACACAGGCCGCCGACCACGGCAACGCCGAGCGGCTGACGCAGCTCGGCGCCGGCGCCGGTGCCGAGCGCGATCGGCAAGGTGCCGAAGATCGCGGCAAAGGTGGTCATCATGATGGGGCGGAAACGCAGCAGCGCCGCCTCGCGGATGGCGGCCTGCGCCGAGAGACCCACGCGCCGGCGCTCGATGGCGAAATCGATCATCATGATCGCATTCTTCTTGACGATGCCGACCAGCATCACAATCCCGATCATGGCAATGACCGAGAGGTCCAGGCCGAACAGCATGAGCACCAGCAGTGCGCCGACACCCGCCGAAGGCAGGCCGGAAATGATGGTGATCGGATGGATGAAGCTCTCGTAGAGCACCCCGAGCACCACATACGCCGCGAACACCGCGGCCAGCACGAGGAGCCCCTGGCCCTTGAGCGATTCCTGGAACACCTGCGCCGAGCCCTGGAAGCCGGTGCTGACTGTGATCGGCAGACCCGCGTCGCGCTCAATCTCGCGAATGGCGTCGACCGCCTGCCCGAGCGAGAAACCGGGCGCGAGGTTGAACGAGACCGTCACCGCCGGCTGGTTGCCCTGGTGGTTGACCTGCAACGGCCCGACCGAGGGCACGAGCCGGGTGACCATGGACAGCGGGATGGACTGACCCGAAGGCACGCCGTTGCCGTTCACGCCGGCGCCCGGCCCGGTGCCGGTATTGAAATTGGTCTTGATATAGATGTTCTCGAGCTGCGTGGGATCGACCTGGAAGCGCGGCTGGCTCTCGAGGATCACCTGATAGTCGTTGGTGGGCGAATAGATGCTCGCGACCTGGCGGGCACCGAACGCGTCGAACAGCTCCTGGCGGATCTGGTCGATGGTGATGCCGTAGACCGCCGCCTTCTCGCGGTCGATCTCGACCGTGACCTGCGGATTCCTGATGTAGAGATCGGTGGTGACGTCGTGCAGGCCCTCGATCCTTGCGATCTTGTCGCGCAGCTTGGGCGCCATGTCATAGAGCAGCTGGGTGTCGCTCGACTGCAGCGTATACTGGAACTCGCTCTTGGTGAGGCGGCCGGTGATATTGATGTTCTGGACGTTCTGAAAATAGACGGCGATGCCGGGAACGGTATTGGCGACGCGGCGCAGCCGCTGGATCACGGCGGTCGAGTTCTCGCCGCGCTCCTTCCTGGGCTTGAGCGCGATGAACATGCGCCCGATATTGAGCGTGGGATTGGGGCCGCCGGCGCCGACGGTGGAGTTCGCGTAATCGACCGCCTTGTCCTTGCGGATGATGGCAGAGACCTGGCGCTGCAGCGCCATCATCTGCTCGAACGAGACATCGGAGGCCGCTTCCGTGGAGGCGGTGATGAAGCCGGTGTCCTCGGTAGGGAAGAAGCCCTTCGGGATGATGATGTAGAGCCAGATGGTCGCGCCAAGGGTGGCGAAGGTCACCATCAGCGTGATGAACTTGTAGGCCAGCACCTTGTCGAGCGCCCACTCGTAGGCGCGCAGCCAGCCCTTGAACATCGTCTCGAACGCGCGCAGCACGATGTTCTGCTTCTCGCCCTCGTGCTGGTAGCTGAGCACGCGCGCGCACAGCATCGGGGTGAGCGTGAGCGAGACGAACCCGGACACGATAATGGCCACCGCGATCGAGACCGCGAACTCGCGGAACACACGCCCCACCATTCCCCCCATCAGCAGTACCGGGATGAACACGGCGATGAGCGAGAAGGTGATCGAGACGATGGTGAAGCCGATCTCGCGCGCGCCTTTGAGTGCCGCCTCGAACGGGCGCATGCCGCCCTCGATGTGGCGCACGATGTTCTCGAGCATGACGATTGCGTCGTCGACCACGAACCCCACCGAGAGCGTGAGCGCGAGCAGCGTCATGTTGTTGATGGAGAAGCCGAACACGTACATCGCCGCGCAGGTGCCGATCAGGGAGACGGGAACCGCAAGCGTAGGAATGATGGTGGCGGAGAGCTTGCGCAGGAACAGGAAGATCACCATCACCACCAGGCAGACCGCGATCGCCAGCGTGTGCTGCACGTCGGCGACGGAATCTCGGATCGAGATCGAGCGGTCCATCAGCACATCCATGTTGATGGAGGGCGGTACCAGCGCACGGAACTGCGGCAGCCGGGCGCGTACCAGGTCGACCACCGCCACCGTGTTGGCGTCGGGCTGGCGCTGGATGGCGAGCACGATGGCGCGGCTGTCATTGAACCAGCTTGCGATCTTGTCGTTCTCGACGCTGTCGATGACGTGCGCAATCTGCTCGAGGTACACCGGCGCACCGTTGCGGTAGGCGACGACCACCTTGCGGTACTCCTCCGCCTTGGCCATGGCGCCCGAGGCGGTCAGCGTCACGCTCTGCTTGGGGCCATAGAGTGTGCCGACCGGGGTGTTGGAATTGGTCTTGGCAACGACAGAACGCACGTCCTCGAGCGAGATGTTGCGCGCCGCGGCAGCCACCGGATCGACCTGCACCCGCACGGCAAATTTCTGCGCGCCATAGACCAGCACCTGGGCGACGCCCGGAAGCTGCGAGATCTGCTGTGCCAGCGTGATCTCGCCATACTCATCGACCACGTGCAGCGGCTGGGTCTGCGAGTTGAGGCTGATATAGAGGATCGGGAAGTCGCCCGGATTGACCTTCCTGAAAGCGGGCGGGATCGTCATTTCGACCGGCAGCTTGCGCGCGGCAACCGAGAGCGCGGTCTGCACATCGAGCGCCGCGCCATCGATGTTGCGGTTGAGATCGAACTGGATGGTGATCGAGGTGATGCTGAGCGAGGAGGAGGAGGTCAGCGAGGTGATGCCGGCAATGGTGGACAGCTGGCGCTCGATCGGGGAGGCAACGGAGGCCGCCATGGTCTCGGCGCTGGCGCCGGGCAACTGCCCAATGATGTTGATGGTGGGAAAATCGACCGCCGGCAGGGCCGCCACCGAGAGCAGCCGATAGGCAAAGACGCCAAGCACGATGATGGACGCGGTCACCAGCGTCGTGAGCACCGGGCGGCGGATGCAGGTCTCCGAAAGCTGCATGCCTATGATCCCGGCTTGCGCTCGCGCACGGCGACCTTGGTGCCGTCGGAGAGCAGAAGCTGCCCGTTGATGACGACCGTCTCACCGCCCTCCAGGCCGCTTGCGAGCACGGATTCGGCTCCGAATACGCGTGCCACCCTGACCGGCACCACAATGGCGACCCCGTCCCTGACGGCAAAAACGTAGGTGCCGGTTTGGCTGACCTGGACGGCAGCCGAGGGAACGGTTACCGCCTGCTCTTCGCGGAACGTCATCTGCACCGTCACCAGCGTGCCCGGCCAGAGCAGCTCGTCCTCGTTCGGCATGGTGGCGCGAACCGGCACCATCCCGGTTGGCGCGTCAACGCTGTTCTCAATCATCGTGACCTGACCCCCGGCGCGCCGCGGGTCGCCCGGGATAACCGCCTCGATGGTTGCGGATTCGTTGGCCAATGCCTCGCGCAGATCGGGCAGGTAGGCCTGCGGCAATCCGAAGGTCACGTAGACCGGCGCCGTCTGAATGATGGTGGCAAGCGGGGCGGTATCGGCTTGGCGGACGAAATTGCCAACCTTGACCGACGCCATGCTGGCGCGTCCGGTGATCGGCGCTCGGATGGCGCAGTAGTCGATCTGAATTCTCAGGTTCTCGAGCTGCGCGGTGTTGGAGTCGACCGATGCACGCCAGATATTCACCTGTGTTCTGGCATTCTGCAGCGTGACAAGCGTGGTGGCGCTCTTGGCGAGGAGATCGGTGTAGCGCGTCACGTCGCGTTCGGCCTGCTCGAGATTTGCCTTGGCCCCGGAGAGCAGACCTTCGACCTGCTTGGCCTGTGCCTCGATCGCGCGGCTGTCGAGAGTGAACAGGAGGTCGCCCGCCTTGACTATCGCCCCGTCGCGAAAGTGAACGCCGACGATCTCGCTGTCCACGCGCGGTTTTACCGCCACGCTCGCGATGGGGGTTACCGAACCGAGGGCGTCGATGCGCACCGGGACCAGTTTCTTCTCGGCTGTCGTCACTTCGACGGCAACGGCGGGTGGTGCATTCAGGCGCGGAGCTTGCGCACCTGCGCCACTTTGCCATAACCCCGCGCGCATCGAGATCACGATTGCGGCGGCAGCGACCAGGGCGGCCCCTCCGAAAAAAATTGTCCGTTTCTTCATCGGGGTTGCTGGATAGCCCACCCGCCCGCCCGGCGAGACTTGGCCGCCAAGCCATTCGCGCACATGGGAAACCTTCTGGTATACCAGGGAGCGCTTCTAGCACAATTCGCGATACGGTCCATTATCGACAGCGTCGCAGATTCTGAACCCCGCCTTTGACCAAACCGCATGCGCATCGCTACTTGGAACGTCAATTCGATCAAGCAAAGGATGGACCATTTGCTCGCGTGGCTCTCCGTCCGGTCGCCGGAGATCGTGTGCCTGCAGGAAACGAAATGCATGGACGAGGCCTTCCCGCACGAGCCACTGCAGGCTTTGGGCTACAACGTCGCGGTGCACGGGCAGAAGACCTTCAACGGCGTCGCCGTGCTTTCGAAATACCCACTCGATGAGGTCACCCCGAGGCTGCCGGGAGACGACGGCGACGATCACGCCCGATTTCTGGAGGCCGTCGTCTCGACGAATGTGGGCGCGTTACGCTTCGCCTCGATCTACCTGCCCAACGGCAATCCCCCGAACAGCGATAAATATTCATACAAAATCAGATGGATGGACCGGCTTATTCGCTATGCAAACGAGCGCCTGCTCCTGGAAGAGCCGCTGGTGCTCGCGGGTGACTTCAACGTCATCCCGGCTGAAGCCGACGCGCGCAATCCGGCCAAATGGGTCAGCGACGCGCTGTTCCTGCCACGCACGCGCAGCAAATTCCGCTCGCTGTGCAATCTCGGGCTGGCCGATGCCATTCGTACCGCGACCGACGGGCCCGGCCCGTTCACGTTCTGGGATTATCAAGCGGGCGCCTGGCAAAAGAACGACGGCATTCGCATCGATCACATGTTGCTGTCGCCACAGGCCACCGACCGCCTCACGGCAAGCGGAATAGACCGACACGTGCGCAACTGGGACAAGCCGTCGGACCACGTGCCGGTGTGGGTCGATCTGGATCTGGAGGGAGCGGGCGGAAAGTACTCGTCGTAGCCCGCGTTGAGCGAAGCGAAACGGGGGGCCACTTCCCGGATTCGCGCGCAGACGCACGCTAAATCCCGGCTACGTTCCTATCCCTACGATGGTGGCTAACGTCCCGGCTTGTAGAAGCTGTCGAGGATGCCCCAAGGCAGCTTGTAGTTGACGCCCACGCGGACGATCTGGTCATCGAGCGCGGTGCGCTGATTGCTGGGAAAGGCGACACCCGGAGCCGGGTTGAAGTAGGACTTGTCCTGCAAACCGACATAGAGATATTCGACCTTCGCCGACCAGTCGTGGGTGAGCTTCATCTCGATGCCACCGCCCACGGTCCATCCCCAGTGCCAATGCTGGTCGGACGCGCCACCCGGCGGTCCCACGATGTTTGTCTGCACGCTCGCCAATGCGCCGCCAGCGGTGGCGTAGACCATCCAGTTGCTCTGCGCGTATCCAACACGGCCGCGGAAGGTGGATAGCCACGGCTCCTTCACTTCGGTGCTGAAGCCTGCGGCGGGCGGAAAATCGAAGGCGCTGCCGCGCTTGCTCGTGATCGATGTATCGCCTTCGTACCCGTAGACCAGATTGCGATTCTGGACGTTGAAGCCAGAAGTCACGCCCACAAGTCCGCCGTGGAGATCGAAATGGGGTGTCTGGTCTGCCCCGGTGAAGTCATTGTGAACCACCGAGTCGCCCCAAGCGCCGCCACCGGAAATGCCAAAGTAAGAGCCGGTCCAGTTGGCCACCGGCGCAAACGGCCGGTAGATGGGCGCGACCCCTAGATCGGCGGCAAGCGCGGACGTGTGCATCGGCGACGCCAGCACGAACGCGAGCGTCATCGTAGCCGCGCAGGACGCCTGCCAGATGGAAGGACGTGTGCTCATTTGGGACTAGGGTACGCCTCCACGAGATTCGAATCCATTGCGCCACTCGCGTTGCCGGCCGATTTGGCACGGCCTGTGGCGCCGGAGACACAGGGGCTGCGTCGCAGCAGCGCTATTGGCGCCTTTTCAGCCAGTCTTCGAGATATTTGTGCGCGAGCGTCCGATCGCCCTCATTGGCCTTGGCGATGGCGCTCGAATACATCTCGGTGATCCAGCCTTCGTCCGGACCGGCGCTGTCCTTGGCAAGGATCAGCCAGAACAGGCCCCGCGCGGCCTGCCGCGAGATCTGGTCGCCCCGAAACAGCATCTCACCCAACAGAGCCTGTGCCCTGTGATCGCCCTTCTCCGCCGAAAGACGCAGCCAGCGCGCCGCCTGAATGGCGTCCTGCTGGGCTCCCTCTGCGAAGAGATAGAGCCGCCCCAGATAGTACTGCGCTTCAGGATCGGCGTAATAGGTCGCGGCGTAGCGGAACATTTCGCGGGCAAGGTGCCGATCAGGCTTGAGCACGCCCGGTAGCCCGTCGAGATAGTACTGCCCGAGCGTGACGAATGCATTGGCCACGAACCGTGCGTGGGGGACGTCCGAGCTGTCGTCGCCGTACATCATGGTCAGACGGCGGAAATACTCGTAGGCGCGCGCCTTGTCCTTTGCCACGCCGTCCCCGTCCGCATACATGCGGCCCAGCTTCCAGATGGCGCCGGGCACCCCCTGCTCGGCGGCATATTCGAGCTCAGCGATGGCCTGATCCGTTCTACCTTGGCGCAACGCCTGCGTCCCCGAGCGGAAGGCCTCATAAGGCGAAGGCGCCGCCTGCCGTGGGCCGATGGCGCCAGGCGGCAGCGGGACCGGCGCGAGCGGCGTTGCGCTTCCGAGATCATCGGCGCTGCGATTAACGGGGCTGCCCGGCAATGGCACAGCTACGGTTGCGTCTCCGGGAGTGCGCGTCCCGTCAAAGCTTATGGCGGGCGACAGCCCGATTGCGATCGCGAGCAATCCGATGCTCAGCGCGGCTTTAGTTCCGCGCATGGCACACCTTCCTTGCCGTGCTGGAATGGATCCCAGCGCCGGTGTGCGTGCGACTGACCTGCCGGACGGTGCTCCATCTCGGTAATGAGAGCGACCTTTCCGCCCATCCCTCGCCAATGAGGGATTGCGCCGGTCGCGAGCTCACTCGCATCCCGGGGCCGCGTTGCGGCCCTTCGTAACGGATCACGAGCACTTCGCCTTCCCTGTAACGTTTATTCTTGACGACCTCGAAGCACGCTTCCTCCCCGTCAAAGCAGCGCGCCGCGTCGGGAGATTTCAAGTCCGCCATCCCGGCAACCTTAACGATCGCGCATTGCTGCGCGAGGTTGCCACAGTGCCCGACGATGCCGCCCATGGCGGGGGGCAGCCTTTCGCCGGGGTGGACCACGAACTGGTCCTTGCTCCGCTTCACCTCCTTGAGGTCCTCGGCGAGGGTTTGTCCCCTGGCAAACACGAGCCCGCCATGCAGGCATCCGTCGTCGAGCAACGCCTCCCGCGGAAGCGGAACGGCGCCACCTTCGGGTACATCTTTGGCGATATAACGGCCGATCGCCTGCAAATCGGTGCTGCGTGCGGTTCTTTTTGAGCTTTCGGGGGCGTTGGCGCCACCGAGGCACGGACCACATTCTTGTGCAATTGCAGACAGATGCTGTGCCGCTCCCGTCGAGCGGATCCCGGCGCGGGCTGCCCCGGCGGCGTTCTTCCGCGCCGGCAGGGACACAATGTCGCGAGCGATGGAGAGCGTGACGCGCGCGATAAATTTCACGCCGAGCGTCGCATTCCCACCGGGCAACTTTGCCGTGCGATCAAGCCGGGCGTCCATCTGCAAGCCTGCCCCTGAGAACATAGGCCTGGAAGCCTCGTTCCCGATTCGAATCTCAACCTGGGGATTCTGGCTCCCAATCGGGGCGCCCCTCGGGCCCCAATAGAGCTCGACTATCAATGTTTTAGCTTTGTTGCGCGTGCGCAACACAATTAACGAATGGTTAATAATCCATGTCACAGTCGAGGCGAAATCGTGGATCAAAGCCCAGAGCCGCGCGCGCCTTATCGATCGCGACCAGACCCTCGTCGTCTGCAATGTTGTAAATTCCCGCACTGCCGGCTGTGACCGCGAGCAGCGCCGCGTGCGCGGCGGCATCGACATGAAGCGCCGGTTTCCGCTCGGCCGCGGCGTACCAGGTGCCAGGGCCATAAAGAAGCCCGTAGCGCAGGACGATGCCCTCGAGAGCGGGATCCCCCAACACCTGCTGCTCCATGGCCACCGCGCCCCGCACGGTGACGGCGCGCATTGGGTCGTCGAGGTTGAGGGGCTCGGTCTCGGTGTGCGGCTCGCGGCCCTCCCGGTAGGCGAATGCGATGCTCTGCACGACGAAACGACGCACTGATGCAATGCGCGCGGCGGCGATCAGATTGCGCGTTCCTTCGGTGCGAATCTGTGCGTTGCGCGCGTACGCAGCGAGCACGCGGGCGGGATCAAACTGCCGGGGCAGGTCCGTGAGCTGATGGATGATCACATCTGCCTGCGCCGCGCGCACCGCGTCGATGACGGCTTGCCGGTCGAAGACGTCGAGCACGGCAGGCATGATTCCGGCAAGCTCGAGCTCCCTCGCCTTATCGACGGAGCGCGTTGTCCCGACCACCGCGTGCCCGGCGCGCAGAAGGAGCGGCAATAAACGGCGGCCGATGGCGCCGGTAGCGCCGGCGAGGAAAACACGCATGATGGCGCATGCTACAGCAGCCTCGCTTGCCTTCAAACCATGCCCTGCAGACTGCCTGCGCGCTCCTTTCACAGGCCGGCTAAACTGATTTGCCGCTCCTTCATTACCGTGGTAATGTAAATGACATGCCAATCGCTCGTTCGAAGCTCACGGCGCAGGGACAGATTTCCGTGCCGGCAACGGTGAGGCGCAAGCTCGGGTTGCGCCCCGGCTCCATTCTGGAGTGGCATGAGGAGGGCGAGAAAGTCGTCGTCTCTCGCGCTGGGCGCTACAGCTTCGAGGACATTCACCGGGTGCTGTTCCCGCGCAGAGCACCGAAGAGCCACACGGTCGAGGAAATGAAGTCAGAGCTGCGCCAATATGTAAAATCGCGCCGTGCACGCCATTGATACCAATGTCCTCGTACGCCTCCTGACCCGCGACGACGCGACCCAGGTTACAGCGGCCGAAGCGTTCATTCAGGAGGGTGCTTGGGTGTCGCACCTCGTATTGGCGGAAGCGACCTGGGTTCTCATAGCCGGCTACGGCCTTACCCACTCCGCAATCGCTACCGCGATCGAAATGCTGCTCAATCACCAACGGCTAACGCTCGAGGAGCCTGAGGTCGTCTCGAAGGCGTTGCAACACTACCGACAGCGACCGGCACTCGGATTTTCCGATTGTCTGATTGTCGAAATCGCCCGCAGGGCTGGGCACCTGCCGCTCGGAACATTCGACCGCGCGCTGGGCAGGATTCCTGGTGCCGAAAGGCTCTGAGATATTGCCCACGATCGCTTGATGTCCCGCCCGATTCGTCGCCGTTTCTTCGCGCACAGCGTGCATGAGGTCGCGCCCGATCTCATTGGAGCGACTCTCCTGTTCAATGGCGCAGGCGGCATGATCGTGGAGGTCGAGGCCTATCATCACACTGATCCCGCGGCGCACTCGTTTGGCGGTCGCACTGCCCGCAATGCGGTGATGTTCGGACCTCCCGGCTACGCCTATGTGTATCGCTCTTACGGCATCCACTGGTGCCTTAATTTTGTTTGCGAGCCAGAGGGCTCGGCGAGCGCGGTGCTGATCCGGGCGCTTGAGCCGAAGGCGGGCATCGCTGCGATGCGTCGCCGGCGCGGCATCCGCGAGGAGCGGCTTCTATGCTCGGGCCCGGGGCGGTTGGGGCAGGCACTCGGCATCACCGGCGCGCACAACGGGCTCGCGCTCGACCTGCCGCCCTTCGCGCTCTGCGCGCGCGAGGAGAAGGTCGCGGTCGTTGCCGGGCCGCGCATTGGTATTACCAAGGCCGCAGACGCTCCCTGGCGCTATGGGTTCAAAGGCTCGCTGTTTCTGAGCAGGCCCTTTTGGTAAGCGGGCGACCAAACACCGCTGTCGTCACGCCGCGCCTTTGAGCCGCTCCAGCGCTTCGACGATCTTGGCGCGGCGGCCGGCGGCCTCCTCGCGCTTCTCGCGCTCGCCCTCGACCACTTCCTCGGGCGCACGCCGGAGAAAATCGCCGTTGCCGAGCTTGGCATCGATGCGCGCAATGTCGGAATCGACGCGCGCCATCTCCTTCTCGAGACGCGCCCTCTCAGCCACGAAATCGATGACGCCGGCAAGCGGCAGCGCGGCGGTCTCCCCGCGCACGATGAGCGCCACGGCGCCACGCGGTGCGCTCGGCGCAAAGGTGATGCCCGAAATATGCGCGAGGCGGCCGACCGTTTCCTGCCAGCGCTCTGCCCGCGCGCGTGTCGCCGGCGCGGGCGCCACCAGCACCACCGGAATCGCGACCCCGGTTACGATGCCCATCTCTGCCCGCACGGAACGCACGGCGGTCGCGAGATCGATGACCCAGCCGATCTCGGTCTCCGACTCCAGCTGGTCGAGCCCATCAAGCCGTGGCCAGTCCGCGAGCGCAAGCAGCGTGCTCCTGCCCTGGGGCGGAGCTGTCACACCCCACAGCTCCTCGGTGACGAAGGGCATGAACGGATGCAGGAGCCGCAGAATCTGGTCACGCGCCCAGGCCGTCATGGCACGCGTTTCCTCCTTGGCGGGCCCGTCAGCGCCCTGCAGCAACGGCTTAGCCAGCTCGAGATACCAGTCGCAGAAAACGTTCCAGACAAACCGGTAGACGGCGCCGGCCGCCTCGTTGAAGCGGTAGCCTTCGATCGCCCCGGAGATCTCGCGCGTTGCCTTTTGAGTCTCGTGGGCGATCCAGCGGTTGAGCGTCTCGTTCGCGGAGGCCGGATCGAAGCTCGCAACCGTGGTACAGCCGTTGATCTCGGCAAAGCGGCAGGCATTCCACAGCTTGGTTGCAAAATTGCGTGAACTCTCAACACGCTGGGTGGAGAGCTTGATGTCGCGCCCTTGCGCGGCCATGGCGGCGAGAGTGAAGCGAAGCGCGTCCGCCCCGTATTCCTCGATGACCGCGAGCGGATCGATGACGTTGCCCTTCGACTTTGACATCTTGGCGCCGCGCTCATCGCGCACCAGCGCGTGGATGTAGACCGTGCGGAAGGGGACCTCCTGCATGAAATGAAGGCCCATCATCATCATGCGGGCGACCCAGAAGAAGATGATGTCGAACCCGGTCACCAGCGCGTCAGTGGGGTAGAAGCGGCCAAGCTCCTTGCTCTCGTCCGGCCACCCCAGGGTGGAGAATGGCCAAAGCGCGGAGGAGAACCAGGTGTCGAGCACGTCCTCATCACGCCAGAGCGGGACTGAATCCAGCCGTTCGGCATGGCTTGTTCCGTAATCGGCCGCGGCCTTCTCGCTCTCTTCCACATGCGTCGGCAGGCCGTAGTGACGCGCGCCATCGGCCAGCGCCTGCGCCTCGCTCTCTGCGACGAAGGGCCGCCAACTCGCATAGTTGTAGCCGACGCTGTCCTTCATCGGGCCGTACCAGGCCGGAATCTGATGGCCCCACCACAGCTGGCGGGAGATGCACCAGGGCTGGATGTTCTCCATCCAGCTGAAATAGGTCGCCTCCCAATTTCGCGGCACAAACACGGTGCGCCCTTCGCGCACGGCCGCCATCGCCGGTTGCGCCAGGGTCTTGGCATCGACGTACCATTGATCGGTCAGAAACGGCTCGATGACGGCGGCGGAGCGATCCCCGTGCGGCACCGTGTGAGTGTGCGCCTCTATTTTTGCGATCTGGCCTAAGCGCTCAAGCGCTGCCACGATTCGCTTGCGCGCGACAAATCTATCTTCGCCGTTGAGATCCGAGATCGTTTGATCAATCTGCGCAATGAACGCGTCAACGACATTCACCTTGAAATCCGGGTTCGGCGACAAAAGAAGATGAGCTTCCTGATCGAAGATGTTGATCGCATTGTAGTCTTTTAGCTCATCATTTTTGTGCCGCTGCCACACTTCGAAGTCATTGAAATCGTGCGCCGGCGTGATCTTCACGGCCCCGGTCCCCTTCTCGGGGTCGGAATAGGCATCGGCAATGATCGGGATGCGGCGCCCGACGAGCGGCAGGATCGCGTGCCTGCCGACCATATCCCTGTAGCGCTCGTCATCCGGATGCACTGCGACCGCGACGTCGCCGAGCATCGTCTCGGGCCGCGTCGTTGCCACGGTGATGAAGGTCGAAGCATCGTTCAAATTGAAGGTTGCGCCTTCAAGCGGATAGCGGATGAACCAGAGATGACCCTTGACCTCGGCCTGCTGTACTTCCAGGTCCGATATGGCCGTGAGCAGCTTTGGGTCCCAGTTGACCAGGCGCTTGTCCTTGTAGATGAGGCCGGCGCGGTAGAGCTCCACAAAGACCTTGAGAACCGCGCGCGAGAGGCCCTCGTCCATGGTGAAACGCTCGCGCGACCAATCGCAGGAGGCGCCGAGGCGCTTGAGCTGCGTGGTGATGGTCCCGCCGGACTGCGCCTTCCAAGCCCACACCTTTTCAAGAAACTTCGCGCGCCCGAGCGCGCGCCGGCTTGGCTGCTGGCGCTCCATCAGCTGCCGCTCGACCACCATCTGGGTGGCGATGCCGGCGTGGTCGGTCCCTGGCTGCCAAAGCACGTCGCGCCCGCGCATGCGCTCGAAGCGCGCGAGCACGTCCTGCAGTGTGTTGTTGAGCGCATGCCCCATATGCAATGAGCCGGTGACATTGGGGGGCGGGATGACAATGCAGTAGGGTCGCGCCGAGAGCCGCTCGGGCCGACCACTGCGAAATGCGCCCGCTTCCTCCCAGCCGGAGTAGATGCGTCCCTCGACGTCGGAAGGCCGGTATGTCTTCTCGATCATGATGCTGCGTTCTGCCGATTTCCGGTAAAAAGCCCGCTGCCACCGAGACTGTCAACGCCACCCGACCGACCTGCCCTACATCTACCCGCGCTCGTTGATGCAAAAGGGCCGGATTTAAAAAACCCACCCCACGTTCCTCAATATTTTCTGAAGTCACGGCCGCATGCACGATGTCCCTACCCGCTCCATCGTCCTGCTCGCGGGAGCCGGCTTTGCGAGCCAGGCCATGGTGCGGGTGACGGATTCGCTCCTGCCGCAGATCGCAACCGATTTCGGAACTTCAGTCGGCGAAGCCTCGATCGTGGTTGCCGCCTACGCCGTGAGCCATGGCTCCATCCAGCTTATCATCGGGCCGGTGGGCGACCGGTTCGGCAAATACCGCACGGTCGCGGTGATGTGCGCGCTCGCGAGCGTGCTGGTCGCGCTATGCGGGATAGCGCACTCTCTTGCCTCGCTCGCGATGGCCCGCTTCGCGTCCGGCGCTGCGGCTGGCTGGATCATCCCGACTTCCATGGCCTATATCGGCGACGTCACGCCCTACGAGCGGCGCCAGCCGGTGCTGGGGCGCTACATGTCCGGACAGATCATCGGCCAGCTGTTCGGACAGGCAGCGGGCGGGGTGCTCGGCGAGCTCATGGGCTGGCGCAACGTCTTCATTGTGCTGGCAACGATGCTGGCGCTCGCCGCGGCCGGGCTCGCATTCGAGCTCCTGACCAATCCGGGTACGCGCACGGCGCGCCGCACCGAGAGCGGCGCGCACGGTTTTCTCGCGGAGTATGCCATTGTGCTGAAGAGTTCTTGGGCTCGCACGGTCATCCTGGCGGTGTTCATCGAGGCGGCGGTGGCGTGGGGCACATTCGCCTATGTCGGTGCTGATCTGCATCTGCGCTTCGGCCTGAGCTTCGCTGCGGTCGGGCTGGTCGTGGGCACATTCGGGATCGGCGGGCTCATCTATGCTGGCACCGTGGCGCAGCTCGTCGAGCTGTTCGGGCAGTCCGGGCTCGCCCTTTTCGGCGGAGTGCTCATCGGGCTCGCCTATCTGCTGCTGGCGGCGGAAACGGCGTGGTGGCTTGCACCAGTTGCGGTCACGGCAATCGGGCTCGGCTTCTACGCGCTCCACAACACGCTGCAGACCAATGCCACCCAGATGACGCCGCAGGCGCGTGCGACTGGAGTCGGGCTCTTCTCCTCCGCGATTTATCTCGGGCAGACGCTCGGGGTCGGTCTGGCCGCACTGGTGTTCGACCGCTTTGGCGCGGTGCCGCTATTCCTCGCCACCGCGGCGGTGCTGCCGGCGCTTGCCTTGTGGTTCTCCCGTGCACTGCGACAACAGCGCGACGAACAGCTCGTTGTGCGGTAGAGTTTGCGCCATGAACGACAGGTACCTCAAAACCGGCATCTTTCTCGCGCCCTTTCATGCGCTCGCCGAAAATCCGCTGCTCGCGCTCGATCGCGACATGGAGCTTCTGATCCACCTCGACCGGCTCAATTATCACGAGGCCTGGATCGGCGAGCACCACTCCGGGGGATTCGAGATCATCGCCTGTCCCGAGCTGTTCATTGCCGCCGCCGCCGAGCGCACGCGCCATATCCGGCTCGGCACTGGCGTCGTCTCGCTTCCGTATCACAACCCCTTCACGGTCGCCGGCCGGCTGATGCAGCTCGACTATATGACACGCGGGCGCGCCATGTTCGGCGTCGGGCCAGGCTCGCTGATCTACGACGCGGTCAAGATGGGCCTTGAGGCGAAGGACCAGCGGCGCAAGCTTGACGAGGCGCTCGATGTCATTGTGGAGCTGATGCAGGGCGGCATGGTCACGCGCAAGACCGACTGGTTCGACCTGCGCGAGGCTCGCCTACAGCTCAAGAGCTATTCGCAGCCGATGATGGAGATGGCGGTCGCCTCCTCGCGCTCACCGGTGGGCGCGCTGGCGGCCGGCCGGCACGGCATCGGCATGCTCTCGATCGGCGGCACCTCGGACGAGGCGCTCAAGGCGCACGCCAGCAACTGGGGCATCTACGAAGAGAGCGCGCGGTCGAATGGCAAGTCGCCCGACCGCCGCAAATGGCGCATCGTCACCTTCGCCCACGTGGCCGCCACACGCGAGCAGGCGCGCACGGACGTCAAGTTCGGGCTCGATGACTTCAAGCGCTACTTCAGCGAGGTTGCGACCTTTCCCATCATCCCGCCCGATATCACGAGCGATCCGGCCGAATATCTCGTGGCATCGGGTCTCGCCTGCATTGGCACCCCGGAAGACTGCGTCCGTCATTTCGAGCGCCTGTGGCAGGGCTCGCAAGGCGGTTTCGGCGGCGTCCTCCTCCTCGCGCATAACTGGGCGGACTGGCCCGCCACCAAGACAAGCTACGAGCTGATGGCGCGCTACGTGCATCCGCATTTCCAGCGCAATGCCAACGAGCTGCGCGACTGGAGCTACGTCGATGCAAAGTCCAAGTACGGGAGTGCGGGAGCGGAGTCGCAAGCTGCGGTGCAAGCAGCAATCGCGAGGCATCAGGCGCGCAGGAGGTGAAGGCGGCTCAGCAGGATGACTTTATCTTCGAATCGCCATCCTGCTCTATCTTTTTGTTTGAGCATGTCCTTTTTCACCCCGGTTCCCATTTTGCGGGACATACTCTAGGCAAACTTTTCGAACATCGCCTTGAGTGTCTCGAGCTCGTGGCGACGCGTGAAGGTGAAGAACGGCTCGTCCTTATCGGCGCGATGCGCCACATAGGCCTTGAGCATGCGCTCCACGATCCTCGGCGCGTCCTCCCCCTTGACGTCCCGATAGACCTCGCGCGCGATGCTGGCGTCCGGACCAAAGCCGCCGCCGACATGGATGTGGTAGCCATCCACGGTATCTCCGTCGTCCGAGACCTGCACCCGCGCGCCAAGGAGCCCGATGTCGCCTACGTAATGCTGGGCGCACGAGTTCGGACAGCCCGTCAGGTGTATGTTGACGGCGCTGTCGAGCTCGACGCGTGCCTCGCACCATTCCGCAATTTCCTGCGCATGGCGCTTGGTATTGGAGAGCGCAAGGCGGCAGCCGGCGTTGCCGGTGCAGGCGATGAGGCCTGCGCGGACCGCGTGGGCTCGGGTCAGAAGCCCGAGCGCCTCGATCGCCGCAGCCACCCTCTCCACTTGCGCAGTCGGAACACCTGAGATGAGGAGGTTCTGGCAGACGGTGAGGCGAATGTCGCCATCGCCGTGCTCACGCGCGAGCGCGGCAAGCGCCCGCATCTGCTCGGGCGTCAGCTTTCCCACCGGAAGCGCAACGCCGATCCAGTTGAGCCCCGGCTGCTTCTGCGCATACACGCCGATATGGGCGGCGCGGTTGAAGGAAGGCCGCGGCGCCATTGCTGCGGACGGAACGCGAACGAGCTTGCCGCCGAGCTTCTCCTCCATCGCAAGGAGAAATTTTTCGATGCCCCAGGCATCGAGCACGTATTTGAGGCGCGCTTTGGCACGGTCGGTGCGGTCTCCGTGATCGATGAACACCCGCACCACCGCGTCGGCGATCCTGGTGGCTTGGGCGGGCTTGACCACGATCCCGGTCTCGCGCGCGAAGTCCTTGTGCCCGGTAATTCCGCCAAGCAGCAGCCGAAACCACACCCCCGGCTCGACGCCAAAGCCCTCCTTTACCTCGACAGCCTGAAAGCCGATGTCGTTGGTATCCTCCAGCACGGGGATGATGCCGCCGCCGTCGAAGCCGACATTGAACTTGCGCGGGATGCCGTAAAGCGAGCGGTCGTTGAGGATGTGGAAGTGCCACTCGCGTGCGTAGGGCCGCGTGTCGATCAGCTCCTGCGGGTCGATGCCGGCGGTCGGTGTGCCAGTGACGTTGCGAATGTTGTCGGCGCCGGAGCCGCGTGAGCACAGTCCGAGGTCCTGAACCGCCTCGATGATGGCAACCGCGTTCCTTGGCTCGACCTCGCGCATCTGCAGGTTGGCGCGCGTGGTCACATGCGCGTAGCCCCCCGCGTAGCGTTCGGCAATATCGCCCACGCCCGCGAATTGCCAGTGCGTGAGGATGCCGTTGGGCACGCGCAGGCGGCACATGTAGGCGTTCTGGTTGGGCGCGCAGTAAAACAGGCCATAGAAGCGCCAGCGGAAGTTGTCATCGACCTTGGGCGCTGCGTTGCTTGCGGCCTGCTCCTTGAGCCGCTCATAGGCGTCGAAGGGGTGCAGCTCGCGCTTGAACTTCTCCGGATCGGAAAGCTTCTTGCCCTCCGTGATGAAACGATCCTGTGCCCGCAGGTGTGCGGCGTCGGGACCGATCGACTCGGGTGACTGGGTGCCCGCCGTTGCGGCACCCACGCCAGCAGGCAACAAAGGCACAGCGCGTGCCGTGCGCGCGATCTGCAACCCGGACATGAAGCCTTCGAGGAAACGCTTCTGCTCGGGATCGAAATCGCCGGCCGGCTCGCGACCGGTCTCGAAGCCTGCCTCGGACATTAAACCGCGGTCTCCTGCAGCCGCGCTGCTTGCTCGCCGGGCAGGATTTCAAGAACTGTGCCAAAGCCATTCCTGTCCAAAAACAACTCGATTTCAAATTGAATTGGCGACGTAGGCGCCGTGAATTCGCCGTTGCCGCCTATCTTCAACTCACGAATGCCGATGGATTGTGCAATGCACAAAAATCGATCTCAATGAATGTTCAAATGATCTCATTTGCGTCACGACCGCTCTGTGCCTGCTCGGCCGCGGGGACGGGCAGTTCAAGCCCACCTTCGAAAAAGGGATTTACCTGCGCCCACGGGATACGCGTTCGATTTCCGCGCGGACCAGCCGTTCCACCAAGCCCGGGAGATTGTCATCGAGCCAGGTTTTGAGCATCGGGCGGAGCATCTGGCGGACCAGATCCTCCAGGGAGGGGCCGTTCTGCACCAGCACGGTCTGCGCGAGGGTATTGAAGGCTGAATCGACCGCGGCGCTTGTCGCCGCCGACACAAGGCCAGGCTCGTCCCCGCGGCCTCGATCATTGACATTGCTGCGCACCGAAGGGCGCGTGGACTCGTATTTCGGGTAATGCGGCACACTTGGGACAGGCTGCATGCCCGCGGTGGGGTGCACCGGTTCGGCCCGCTCCATCATCGCCAGTTCGGCCTCCTCTTCATGCGGCTCTTGCTCGCATTGCTCCTGCGCTTTGTGCGGCTCTTGCACCTCCTGCGGCCGGTCCAGGTGGTCAACGTCGCCGCGATCGGCAAACTCATCCGCCGGCAATGCCTCCGGCGCCCCCATCTGCCCACTCGTTTCGAGTGCGCCCTCCACGTCGTCCCGACGAGAATGAAGCTGGGCCATGATCTCATCGATCTCTTGTTCGGCAGAGGCCGGCCTCGGCACGGACGAAAGCGCCATCCGCGTGGAGGGTTGCGACAATCGCGGTGCGGGGCCCCCATCACCACCCCCCACAGCTACGCGGGCGGCGGTATTTTCCGCAACCGGCTTGGCATCGGCCGCCGCCGATGGCCCCTGCTCGCTCGATCGGATCGGCCGCACAGGGCGTGCAATAGACCACCTGTTGCGGGAGAGATTCTCGGCGGCTGAATCACCGCCCGAAGCTTCAGCCCGCGGGCTCGCATTGGGCCACACCCGCTCACGCGAAGCCGCCTCCTGGCGCTCAGGCTCGTTGTCGAGACTGTTGCCGGGCGCATCGTTAACGTCGCTGATGATCCTGCGAATGGAGGCGAGAATCTCCTCCATGGAGGATTCTGGAGCTTTTGCAGGTTGCGTCATCGATCCTGTTCCCCGCTCCGGTCGTCGTGCCCGCAGCGCCAGCCCGCCGAATCAGCAAATCACGCTAATGGCGGGAGTGGAAACAGTATGGCATCTCGTGGCCGCGCAGGAAAATAAAAGCGCGTCGGAGCGAATAAGCAACCTGCCTCACCGCCCGTCGGGGATGCGCACGCCGCCCCAGGCATCGCGGATCTGCTGGTAGTGCACCATTGGATCGTAGACCTCGGTTCGCAGCCCGAGGATCTGCGGGGAAAGTCCCCCGACCGCGGAGAGGACCGTGTAGGAGGCCACGACGCGGTCATGCTGCGCTGTCACCAAAGCAACCCGCGCATTGACCAGCGCCTGCTGCGCATTGAGCACATCGAGGGTCGTGCGCTGACCGACGCGCGCCTCCTCGCGCACGCCGTTGAGCGCGACTTCCGCGGCCGTCACTTGGGCGGTGGTCGCGTTGATCTGCGCCTTGGCCGCCTCGTTCTGACCCCAGCTCTGAATTACGAGCGACTGCACTTGGTCGCGCGCGAGGTCGAGATTGAGCCTTTGCTGTGCGAGCGTCTCTTTCGACTGCCGGATCAGCGCGTACTCGGACCCGCCCTGATAGATCGGGACCGTGAGCTGGGCGGCAGCCGACGCCGCAAGCGTCTCGATGGCCAACAATGAGCTTGCGGAGCCGCCATAGCTCTTGGTCACGTTGCCGACCGCGGCCAAGGTCGGATAGAGCGAGCCTTCGGCGATCTTGACCTGCAGCGCGGCGACATCGACGTTGAACATGGCCGCAGTGATGTTCGGATTTTCGCGGCGGCCTGTGCCCACTGCCCCATCGACTGTGCGTGGAAAAAACCGGTCGACGGTGCCGGCAGGGGCGAGCCGTGCCGGAGGGTCGACACAAATCACCTGGCGATAATTCGCGCGCGAGGTGATGTAATTGGACTCTGCCTGCGCAAGCTGCGACCGGCCTGAGGCCAGACTTGCTTCCGCCTGCGCCACGTCGGTACGGGTGACCTCGCCCGCGGTGAACCGGTCGCGTGTCTGGCGCAGGGTGACCTCCAGCACGTTGACGTTGCTGCGCTGCAGATCCAGCACGGCGGCGTCGCGCAGGAGGTTCATGTAGGCGGTGGCCGCACTGAGCAGCACGGACTGCTCGACCGAGCGCAGGGTCTCGCGGGCGGCAAATACCTGGCCCTCCGCCTGACGGGTGCGGTTTCCGTTCTGAAAGCCGTTGTAGAGCGTCTGCGTTGCGGTCAGGCCGAAAAGCGGCTGCGCAACGGCGGCCTTGGACTGGGTGTAGATTGGCGCACCGCCCGGGCCTGTCGTTTTGACCACCGTATCGAGATATTGCTCGGTAAGGCTCGTTGTCCCTGTCACCCTTGGCCGATTGCCGGCCAGCGCGTTCGGAACGTTCTCGTCGGTCGCACGCGTGGCCGCCCGCTGGGCGTTGAGCTGAGGATTGCACTGATAGGCGAGCGCAAGCGCGCCTTCGATTGTACCGACACCCGCGCTGGGACCAACGACGACCCGCGGCTCGGAAACCGGCTGCGCCGCCGCGCCGATCGGGCTGGCAATGTATGCGGCGTGCGCGATGATCGCCGCCCCCGTCCGCACTCGCCACCAGCGACCCGCGCAACGCGACATCCGCCCGCCCCACGCGACCGACTTGCATTTCGGCCGCAATCCCACCAGTTCCCACGACAGTCATTGGTCAAAATAGACCGAAATTGCGGCGCGTGACCTTCCGAAAGCCTTGGGCGAACGGCACTTTTTGCAGAAATGTTGCAGCTGGTGTGAAAGCGCCACACACGAAAAACCCAAGCTGGTGTTAAAGGGCAACACCTGCCCCACGAGTCGTCAAGAGAGGCGGGACGAGCCTAGAACACGAATTCGGCGGGGGCTGCAAAGCCGGGAAGGAGTCCCGCGGCGGCGTCGAATACAGGCCAGCCGCTCACTTTGCCGGCGCCGGCGCGATACACCATTGCCCGGCCGATGGGCGCACCACCTACCACTGCGACCAGGCGGCCACCATCCGGGTCGAGTTGGCCGAACAGTGAGCGCGGCTCGACCTCGCTTGCGCCATTGAGGAAAATGACATCGTAGGGGGCATCCGCGGCGGCGCCCTGCGGCAACGGACCGATGACGACGGTGACGTTCTCCGCAATCCCTGCAAGATTCGCCCGCGCGCGCGCCGCGAGCGCGGGATCCTCTTCAAGCGCGACGACGCGGCGTGCGAGACGCGCGAGCAGCGCCGATGAATAGCCGGTCGCGCAACCGACATCGAGAACACGGTCTTCCGCGCGCACCGGTGCAGCTTGCAGCATGCGGGCAAGAACCATGGGCTTGAGCAGGCGGCGAGGCCTCGCGCCGGCTCCATTGCGCGCAACCTCAATGTCGAAATCGAGATAGGCAAGATCGGCATTGGCCTCGCCAACGAAGCGCTCGCGCGGAAGCTCCAGCATGGCGCCGATGATGCGCAGGTCGGTCACCCCGCCGGTACGAACCTGACCATCCACCATCATGCGGCGCGCCGCGGCAAAGTCTGTCATTCCGGGCCTTTCAGGGATTGGACCTCGCGGCCAATTAGCGGCAAGCGCCGCAAATTGGCAAGGCGCGCTCCGAGGCTGACTGGAGCTCGCCGCGGCGATTGCATAAATGGGCGCTGCTCAGCTATTGAGTCGCGCGGCAGGGCCACGTGGCGGAGTGGTTACGCAACGGTCTGCAAAACCGTGTACCCCGGTTCAATTCCGGGCGTGGCCTCCAGCGGTTTCGAGGTGCGGCGTCTCGTAAGCGGGGAAACACCCTTTGCAATCGGCAGACCCTTTGTTATAGGCGAGACTGGCGCCCTTGCTGGGCCCCTGCTCCCCGGTAGCTCAGCGGTAGAGCAACCGGCTGTTAACCGGTTGGTCGATGGTTCGAATCCGTCCCGGGGAGCCACATCAATCCAAGTCATGCATCCAGATCGGCATCATGGCGCTGGAGCGATCCCGCCGCGCAAAGATTGAGGGATTCGATGCTCAAGAAGGCTGTTGTGCTGTTGGCAATGACCGTCATCCCGGGTGCGGGCATGGCGCAAACCACAAGTGTCCAGATCACCGGTGCAGAGGTGCAAAACTTCTGCATTTTCGACGGCAGCGTGTTCTCGGCGGGCTCGACAATCTGCGCCTCGACGCGCGCTCCCGGCCGTGCACTCACGTGTCGCGCAAAGGGCAGCAAGGTCACCCCGGCGACGAACCCTGCGACGACCTACTCCGTGGCGACCTGGATTGCGACTGACGACGAGAGATGCGCGCAAAAATGATACGGAGCTCTTGGAAAGCGCCTTTCTGTGATGACCATCACACCACCCGCAGTGTTGACGGGGTAGGGTTGGCTGCTGCCGGGCAGCACGGACTGGACCGGCAGCGATCTGGAGGATCGTCATGGAACGCCATTTCCGAGGGAGCGCTTGGTCACTGGCCGCCGCAGCGGGCCGAGCCCGGCTTGCAGGTATTGCCGTCGCAGCCGTCGTAACGGCTCTCGGCACTGGCGCGTGGGCAACGGACGCGAGCGAGGTCGCGCTGGTCGAAAGCATCACCGGAACCCCTCCCAGCGTGCAGCTGATGGATTATGTTCGCACCGGTCAGGTCATCCGCCTTGGCCCGCAGGAAACCATCGTGCTGAGCTACCAGGCATCATGCGTGCGCGAGACGATCACGGGCGGAACCGTAACGGTGGGAATCGAGCGCAGTCAGGTTCAATCGGGCGAGGTCACGCGGACTGGCGGGCGATGCGATCCGGGCAGGATCGTGCTCACAGGGGCGGAGAGCCACATTGCCGGCAGAACCTTTCGAGGGGGCCCCGGCCGCTGATCACCTCGATCGGGTAGCGCGACACGCAAGCGCTATCCCATGGGTTCGTCACTTTGGCCCTGCCGGCCGCTTCTTTTACAGGCGCAGATGCATTACCCTGATTTGCCCCTGGCGCCTGCGCGCATGAGGGCATGGGAGAAATGCCGATGCCCAACAAGCTGCCGAAGCTGCTGGCGTGGCTCGTTCTGGCCTGTCAGCCGGCCGTGACGGTGCCGGCTTTCACTCAGCAGAATCAGCCGATCGGAACCGCCAACACGATCGGATCGGTGTCCAACGCGAACTCCACCATCGGTTCTTCTTCAACCGGAACGGTTTCGTCCTCGACGACCTCGCGCTCGTCGCCGGGCATTCTCCTGCCCAGCGGAAGGAGGGGAACCACCTCCAATTCGACGGTCGTCGTTTGCGACGATCCGGGTGCGCCGTTTCCGGACCAGCTCGACGTGTGCAGCCTGCGATAAGCAGCGCGCGAGCTCGGGAAAGAGTCCCGGTCTCGTTAGCAGTGGCCGTAGGGCGGATTAGACGCGCACTTGCGCGCCGTAATCTGCCGTCACACCCGCACTTGGCCGACAGAGGCCCCCTTGTCGGCCCTGGGTTTCCTAAAACTCTAATCAAATGCGCTCGCCTGCGCGTGCGGAATGTTGAGAAAAAGCAGTTATATAGAACCTTCGCTTAAGGCGGACAGGAAAAGTTGAACCGCGCTGCGGGCCGGCGCGACTAATGGGTAAACAGCCATCGCCGGCCACCAAGGCTGGAAAAAGATGGCGGCTCGTGCAGTTGTCGGGTGAGTCGTCATGCGCGTATTGGGTGGGCACTGGCTCGAATACGATCCCATTGCATTGATTGTACTGGTGGTCGGGATCGGCATTGTTACGTTGCTCGCGTTGAGCATCTGAAAACAGCGCGGCTCACCTCTCCCCGCTAGCGGTCCGTGGGCGGGGAGAGGGTTATGCGGCCGTGCCGCCGCGATTCCAACCGCGTCCGCCTTCGCCATAAACCTCGAAGCCGGTAGCGGTGACCACCACCGTATCCTCGAGCTTGATGAAGCCGCGTTGCGGATGCTGCAGCGTAGTCTCGACCGAGACTACCATGCCTGCGTCGAGCGGCCGCGAGGCGTCGTAGGCATCGTACGGGACCGGACCGCTCGCGGTCAGCCGTGGCGCCTCGTGGCTCACCAGGCCCATGCCGTGCGCGAGAAAATGCATGTTGTTGTGGTGCTTCGATTGCGCCACCAGCGGCTCGGCCGCACCGTATATTACGCTGCCGGGCGCACCGGCCTTGATAGGCTTCATGGCCGTGCGCTGGATATGCTCGATCTCCGCGAGCAGATCCTCGAGCTCGGCATCGGGCTCGCCCTGGATGGCCATGCGGCAGAGGTCGCCGATATAGCCGTGATAGTTGCCGCCGGAATCGAGCGAGAGAATGTCCCCCTTCCCCCATGTCTGCTCCGAGGGCGCCCGGTTGAGGCTCGAGCCGGCCGTGATCAGGCAATAGTCGAAGGTAAGCCCGCGGCTCGTCTCCTCGCGCCGGAGCGCCTCGGTCAGCTCGCGCTTGCTCGCTCCGGGTCCGTGGCTGGCAATCACGGCCAGCATGGAATCAATCACGCGCTCGGACGCAATGCGCAGCTTTTCCAGCTCGACCGGGCTCTTGATCGCGCGCAATCGCTCGAGCACGAACACGGCATCAACGATCTCGCTGTCGGCAAACGCCTTGCGCAGCGCGTTGCCCGCATCAAGCGGCAGGAAAGAAAGCTCGGCGGCGATCCGCTTGGGCTTCCCATCGATACGGCGCATGTGATCGATCGCCTTGGCCATGGTGTCGAGCGTGCCCGAGGAGCTGGTCTGTGCCTCCCCCACCCAGAACGGCTCGTTCTCCTCTTGAAATTTCTCCATGCGGTGGCCGAAATATCCGGCCTTGTCCCGCTTGCCTTTGGGATAGATCAGCACCGGCAGGTAGCGGCTGAGCCCCATCGCATCCATGCTTTCGAAGAAGAAGGCGCGATGGCCGCCGAGCAGATATTGCACGTTGTGCTTCGAGCTCGCGCAAAGCACGTCGATGCCGGCCTCGTCCATGAGCCGGTCAAGCCGGTCGGCATCAAACGGAATGGCAGGGGGAGCGGATTTCCTGGTGATGTCAAGCATGACGCGCTCCTGGCGTTCGCGATGGGTCAGGTCCGATAGCTTGGATCGATGCGGTCGAGCAGGCGCAAATAGGCGGGCCAGTCAGCGGAGCCGCGGCCACTGTCGTGATGCTCGTACTGGGCAAGCGTCTTGCGACAGATCTCCGGGGCGATCTCGATCATGCGCGCGCCGGTTGCCTGCATGGCGAGCTGGATTTCGGCTGCCTCCAACAGATGCTTCATGAGCACGAACGCGTCGCGTGCGCTCTTGCCGACCGTGAGCACGCCGTGATTGTGCAGGATCATGGCACGGTTGCCACCGAGATCGGCAATGAGCCGCTCGCGCTCGGCGAAATCCTCGGTAATGCCTTCGTAAGGGTGATAACCGATGCAGCCGAAGAAACGCACCGCCTCCTGCGACACCATCCGCAAGCCCCCCTCCAGGCCGGCAATCGCCATTCCGGTGCGGGTATGGACATGCACCGCGCAATTGACGTCCGCTCGTCCGCGCAGAACGCCGCCGTGCAGCGTGAAGCCCGGACGATTGACGCCCGCGCGTTCGTCAAGGTCCGCGTCCATGTCGACCTTCACCAGATTGGACGCGGTGACCTCGGTCCACAGCAGCTCATGCCGCTTCATCAGAAACTTGCGCGGCTCGCCCGGCACCCGCATGGAGCAGTGATTGTAGATGACATCATCCCAGCCTTGGTGGGCAACCAGCCGGTAGACCGCAGCGAGATCGACGCGCGCCTGCCACTCCGCTTGTGAAACAGTGGGGTCGCTCGGCGCTATTGCATGGATGTTCATGGCTTCTCAGGGATCAGTTGTCGGGGATCAGGGATTCAAGGATCAGTTGTCAGCGATCAGGGATCAGGAAGCTTACCTTTTCTGATCTCCTCTGTCTTCGGTCATGCCCCGCTGATTCCTGATACCTGCTACCTGATACCTGGGAGACTGATCCCTGATGTCTGATCAGTCGAGCTCGATGTGGGCGTCGCTCGCGACCCGCTTCCACATCTTGACCTGCCGCTCCACCAGGGCACGCATCTCGGCCGGGGTTGTCGCGCGCACCTCGCTGCCGGCAGCTTCGAGCGTGCTGCGAACCTCCGGCACGGCGATGGCGCGCACCAGCTCCGCGTGCAGGCGGTCGATGATGGGTTTGGGGGTGCCGGCGGGTGCGGCCATGCCCGACCAGGACATCACCTCGAAATCCCGTATGCCTGTCTCGGCCACGGTTGGAACATCAGGAATATCCTTCCACCGCGCGGTGCCGGTCACCGCCAGCGCGCGCACCACCCCCGAGCGCACCTGTGGGATGGCGAGCGCTGCAGTCGCAACCACGAGATCGGTGTCGCCGCTGAGCAGCCCGGTCAACGCCAGCGCCTCGCCGCGGTACGGCACCGAGAGGAACTTCACGCCCGTGAGCTGCCCGAGCAGCTCCGTAATCATGTGCGAGATCGAGCCGTTGCCTGCGGTGCCCGAGCTTAGCTTGCCTGGCGCGGAACGCGCGCTCGCCATGAGCTCGGCGAAAGAGCCGAAACTGGAATCCCGACGCACACAAATGATGAAAGGATAGAAACTTGCCGTCGAAATCCAGGCAAAGCTGTCGACGGGGTCAAATTTGAGCTTCTGGTAGACAGCGGCAGTCGCGGGATGCGCGCCGGACACCAGCAGAAGCGTATAACCGTCGGGCTCCGCGCTCGCGACCGCCTCGGCGGCAAGGCCGCCAGCCTGTCCCGGCTTGGCCTCGACGACAATGGTCTGGGCGAGGGTCTTTCCCATCTCCTGCGCCAGGAGGCGGGCGACGAACTCCACATTGCCGCCGGGCGGAAAGCCTTGCAGCAGCCGGATCATCCGTGTGGGATAACCGGGCGCCTGGTCCTGCGCGGGGGCGAACGACACGAGCGCGAGCAGCATTGCAAGAACGACGAGCACTCCCGTGTAGCCCGGGTTGAGCGCAGCGAAACCCGGGGAAGAACCCGGATCGCGCTGGGCGCAATCCGGGCTACGAAAGCGCGCATTTGAAGCGGACACGGAAAATACTTTCACAGCTCGCGTCCGATGAGCACATGATCGAGCGAGAGCGCGCCGCCCCCGCGAATGAGGAAGTAGAACGCCGCCACCGCCCACATCAACGTGTATTCCAGCCCGGTCTTGTTCCAGAAATAGCCGCCGACCCGCCAGCGCTCATAGTTTGAGACAACGAGAAACACCACGATGGGAAGCGCAGCCGCGCGCGTGAGCAGCCCCACTGCCAGCATCGGGCCAAGCACGAGCTGCGTCGCCGAGATGGCGGGTGCCCACAGGCGCCCTGGGCGGTAGCCATCGTCATCAAGCTGCTGCGCAAGCTCGGCGAGATTGTGCGAGCGTATGCCGGTAGTCGGAAACATGCCGAACGTGTTGCGCAGACCGTGCGGCACCAGCGCAAGCCCCACGACGACGCGCAGCGCCAGCTCCACCCAGGGCGCGAGCGTCTCGTAAAGCAGACCAAGCTGCGGGAAGACGAGCGGAGCCGAACTCACTTAGACGCGGATCTCGCCGAGATTGATGCTTGCACCAAGCTTCGCTTCCACGGTCTTCGTGGCCCGCCCCGGCGCCGAAATCTCGAGCAGATAGCTGCCGGACTCCTCATCGAGCCGGTCGAATTTGAAGTCGCCGTAATTGTCGCTCGTGGCCTCGGCGATGATGTGTCCGTCCTTGCGCAGCGTGACGCGCGCGCCCTCGACGCACTCGACAATGCCGTCCGCTTCCGCCGAGATCGTGCCGCCGATGAAGCATTTGGAATAGCGCCAGAGGTTGCGGTAGTAGACGCGCGGGCGAGTGCCGAGCTCGCCCTTCATCACTTCGAGCCCCTGCTCGCGCGCCATGCGCCCCATCTCCTCGTCCTCAAGCTTGACCGCCCGCATGGCGCCGGTCGGGCAGGATTGCTGACCGCGCGTCTGTTGCCAGCCCTGATCGAGGAGGTGGGCGTCGAACGGCCAGATCTGGGGAATCTGCAGCTCCTCGTTCCACCAGATGTGCCCGTAGGGACAGGCGTCGACCAGATCCTTGCGCCCCTTCGCCTTCTGCGGATCAATGAGCACGATGCCGTCCTCGCGCTTCTTGACCGCGTCGCCGCCCTTGGCCATGCAAGGTGCGTTGTCGCAATGGTTGCACATGGTCGGAACGTAGGCGATGTCGATCATCGGCATCTGCCCACGCTCCTTCTGCAGGATGTTGATCCATTTGTGGCCATGCTTGGGCATCGGCGCCGCATAGGGCGACCAGTCGTTGCCGATATATTCGTCCATGGCGGCGAGCGCACACAGCTGGCAATTGGTGCACTCTGCCACGTCGATGATCATGTTCCATTTCTGCATGGGGCTACTCTCTATCGGCACAGTCTTCCTCTCCCGCAAGGAGCCCGCGGTCATTTCGCCGGGACCAGCTCCGGCGCCTTCACCGGCTCGCGCATGGGCTTCTCTTTCTCCATGCGCGCGAACGTCTCCGACATGTGCTCGGTGCGCCCATCCCACAGCTCGACCTCGACCAGCGAGTTGGAGCCGGCGATCGAGTGCGTCGAACGCGTTTGCGTGCGCTCGGGCGTAAGCAGGTTGAGGCACCCTCCCCGGTCGACCGATTTCCCCGGCTCGCCCATTGGATCGTACACCGCCGAGGACTCGTAGCCGTGACACACCCCGCGCGGCAGCCGCTGCGTCGGCAACGCCGCGCAGATCACTGCCCCGCGCTCGTTGTAGACCTTCACCAGATCGTGCCTCTTGACCCCGCGCTCGGCCGCGTCCTGCGCGTTGAGCCGCATGATCCAGTAATAGTAGCCGTCGACCTTGACCCGGTGATCCTCGATGTTGAGCAGGAACGAGTCCTTGCCGTCGCCCTGGGTGTGGAATGAATATTTCGAATGCGGCGTGAGCATCTGCAGCGGATAGCGCCGATACATCTCGCTGGAATGCGGTCCCTCCCATGACGGCTCGTATTTGACGATCGGCGGCCGCTCCGGGTCGTTGAAACGCTTGAGACTGTTGCATTCGAACTCAAGCTTGCCGGACTGCGTCTGCAGGCCGCGCAGGTATTCGCCGGCATAATCGGAAGGCAGCGGCTGCGCCTCCGGCACGTCCTTCTTGCGGTTCTCGTAGAACCAGCGGAACGAGACCGGCGCTCGCAGCTTCTCCTTCTCCGCCGGCACCACGTAGTAGCCGCGCTTGATGAATTTCCTCCACGAGATCACCTTCGGCATGTCGGAGGCGAGATAGATGCGCTTGACCCAGTCGATCTCGTTGACGCCTTCGGAGAAGTAGTTGGCAAGCCCCAGCCGCTTGCAGATTTCGTTGAAGATCCAGAAGTCGGATTTCGATTCGCCTAACGGCGCGATCGCCGGCGCCTGGAAGATGATGACGCGGTGATTGAGCTGTTGCTGGCCGTGATGCCCGTAGCCGCCCAGCCCCGCCCATTCGCTGATATCCACGCGCTCGAAATTGGTGCAGGCCGGCAGGATCACGTCGGCGAACTTCGCCTCGCCCTCAAACCAGATGGACTGATTGACCACGAACTCGAGATTGGGCGACTGATACATTCGCACCCACCGATTGGTGTTGTTCATGGTGGAGAGAATGGAGCCGCCGTACTTGTACATCATGCGCACCGGCGCATGTCCCGGCGCCGGATAGCTGAACTTTGCGAACTGGTGCTCGATCGACTTTCCGATCCAGGGATAACCCTCGGCCTTGCCGTCGGCGATCGCCTCCGGCGTGCGCAGCCGCGGGATGCGCTGATAGGGCGTACCCATGCTTGGGAGCTGCGGCATGCGCTGGTAAAGCGAGACCGGCAGCGCGGTGCCTTCCAGATCGCCGGACATTCCGCCTTCGGAATAGCCCGGGAAGTAGAACTGGAAGTCGACCGGGCAGCCCCATTGCAGGTTGCCCATGTTGATGCCGGGCTTGCCCAGCCCCTGCATTGCGGAAAGGCACACCATCACGCGCGCCCACTGGATGCCGGTCTGGTTGCGGCAGGCACCACCGTGTCCGTTGCCCCAGCCGCCCGGCGCGAGATAGACGCGCTTTTTCCCCCATTCGCGCGCCAGCGCGCGCACGTCTTTGGCGGGAACACCGGTCTCGTTCTCCTGCCATTCCGGCGTCTTCGCGATGCCATCCTCCTCGCCCAGCAAATACGCCTTCCACTTTTCGAAGCCAATTGTGTGGGTGGCGACGTAGTCCTTGTCGTAGAGGCCTTCCTTGATCCAGACATGGGCAATGGCCATGGCCATGGCGACCGACGTCGTCGGTCTTGGCGCAAACCATTTGCCCGGCAGGAATTGCGCAGACGCGTTGTAGTAGGGGTCGACGTGCACGACCTTGATGCCGAGCTTGGGATTTTTCAGCCACTGCCGGCGCACCGTTCCTTCCTGTGCGCCGTACGAGCCGGAGGTCGATTCCGGGTCGGCGGCCCAGAACACGATCATGTCGCAGTGCTTGAGGCAGTCCTCGACCGTGCCGTAGGTCTCCGACTGGCCGACGCGCAGCGTGTAGCCCCAGTGGTGCGCCGCGCCCCAGTACCAGCCTTCCCAGCTGTCGGGATTGTGGTGGATCTGCGTGTAGCCGACCGCGTTGCGGAAGCGGAACAGCGCGGAGAGGTAATAGCCGATGTTGCCCCAGGTGTGATGGGAGCCGTGCGAGACCGTCATCACGCCGGGCCCATAGGCGCGCTTGAGCCGTTTGATCTCGCCGGCAACGAGGTCGAGCGCCTCCTCCCACGAGATGCGCACATAGCCTGACTTGCCGCGGTTCTGCGGATTGCGCTCGCCGTTCGGATCGAAGTCCACCCGCTTCATCGGATAGAGCAGCCGGTCCGGCGAATAGATGATGGATTTCGCGTTCTGGCCATGCGGCGCCAGCGTCGTCTTGCGCGGCGGCGTGAACTTCATGCCGCGCGCCTCGATGGTCCACGGCGGCGGGTCGTCATCGGACAAATCGATCGGCGTCATGCGCACGATCCGGCCGTCCTTGACGTAGACGAACACCGGGCCGCCATTGGTCATGTTGCAGTAGCGCATGGCCCCGTCGGCAAGCCGGGTGCCTATCCTGAGTCCCGCGGACTGGCTCATCATGATGGTCTGGGCGAACCAGTTGGTGAGGTCCTCAGGGCCTTCGACCGTGAGCTTGAAATCCTTCTGCGCGTTGATCTGGTCGAGCCAATTGATCGGCGGCATGAGCAGGCTCACGCCCAGCGCAGCGTTCTTGAATGCCAAGGTCACGTCGGCATCGGCGCGCAGGCCGGAGCCCGAGCGCACGCGGCCGCCGCGGATTGCAAACCAGCGGCCGATCTCCTCGTCGCGCGCCTTGATTTGCGCGACCAGGTTGCGCTCCTTGAGCCGCGCTCGGAATGCGGGATGCCGCAAGGCGGCGTATTTGAGCAGCCCGCTCAGGCCGAACAGGATGACTTGGAATTGCGTCGCCGACAGCATTGATCTTTCTCCTCCCGGCGCCCTGGGTAGGGGCGAGGCATAGCGCGCCGAAGACGCCGTGAACGCGCTGATGCCTCGCCCCTACGCAATCCGCCGCAGGTCGCGCGGCAGATGGGTGAGGCATTCGTTGCCGGAACCGCGGATGACGATCATGTCCTCGACCATCATGCCGCCCCAGCCAATCTGATAATAGGGCGTCTCCACGCACAGCACCATGCCGTCTTCGATCTCGACCGCCGCGTTTGCGGGGCTGAGGCTCGGGAACTCGTGCACGTCGATGCCGATGCCGTGCCCGCAATTGCTGCGCCGGTACGCGGGCAGCGCGCCCGCCCGCACCCGCTCGACCGCCACCTTGAATAGCTCGCCCGCACTGACGCCCGCGCGCGCCAGCGCCCGCTGCGCCTCCTCGCCCGCGAGCAGGGCATCGTAGCGCGCCTGCTGCTCGCGGCTGGGCTCGCCGACCACCGCGCTGCGTGCCATGTCGGCCCAGTAACCATCGACCGTGCAGCCGATATCGAAGCGCACGAGATCGCCAGTTCGTAATTTGGCGCAAGTAGCATAGGCGTCGGCGAGCGCGGCGCGCTCACCGCCGGTCACGACGACAAACCGCGGCACGCCGCCGCCTGCGCGCATCTCGCCGGCGATGATGGTGCTCAATTCAAGCTCGGTCATGCCGGCCTTCGCCTCCGCGAAGGCCCGCTCGAGACCGCGCTCGGTGATGGCTGCGGCATGCGCGATCTTCTCGATCTCCCCGGCAAGCTTGGTGCGACGCGCTTTCAGGATGGCGGGGCGCGCATCGAAGCTGCGCTCGGCCATGAAATCTTTCATTCCTTCCAACTGCCCTGCATGGGCGCAGTCGAAGCCAACGCAATGCTGCGGCTTGATTGTCCCCGCCAACGCGGCGCGCAGCGCGTCCGCAAACGTGCTTTCCGATTTCGGCAATGTGGAGAAATCAACCTGTGCGCTGTCGCTCGATTCGAAATAGAACGTGCCATAGCGGTAGATGCAGGCGGGCTCGCGCAGCACTTCAAGCGCAGCAGCGACGTCGCTTGCTCCGGTGACGAGCACGGCCTTCTCGCGGCTGACGATCGCGGCAGTGCGATAGTCCCGCATGAGGTCGAACAGCAGGCTGCGGTAGCCGGTGAGATAGCCGACATGGGTCGGATCGATCGAGACGATGACGTCGGCGGCCTGATCGCAGGCGGCGAACACCTTGTCGCGTACCTTGCTGGCGATTGCGCTCAGATCGTCTCTGAACAGCATGCTTTCACCTCCCGGTCAGTGCGCCTTGCGGACGCACCACGGCGAGCACGGCTTCGAGCTGCACCGGCTCGTGCATGCCGTAGACGACGATCTCATCAAGGCCGGCCTCACCATAGGCGTTGAGCATGGCGCTTGCCGCTGCCGGCGTGCCGCTTGCGCAGTGGCGCGTGATCACGTCGTCGGTCGTCAACGCATCCACCCGCTGCCAGTCCTCGTGCGCAAAGGCATCCGCCAGCGCAGCCTGGTCGAGCCGCGTCCCGGCAAGCTCCAGATTGTGCGCGTGGTGCGCGCCGCGCAGCACATAGGCGAGGCGGCGGCGCACGCGCTCGTGCGCGCGATGCGCATCGGCATCGACCGAGCAGACGACGAGCGCCGCCTTCTTCACCGCCCGGCCGCCGCGTTCCTCCCCGCGCCGCACGATGTCGAGACACCAGCCAATGAACGCGGGAGCCGTGCCGGCGCTGATCACCACCCCGTCCGCTTTCTCCCCGGCAAGCTCGAGCATGCGCGGGCCCGAAGCGGCGAGCCAAAGCGGCACCCGGTGGGCGCCCATGGCCATTCGACCAGAAACGCGATAGCGCCGGCCGGCAAACGTGACGGGCTCGCCGGACAGAAGAAGCCGCGCGAGCCCGATCGCTTCGCGCAGCGTCTCGATCGGGCGCTCCGCCGCTACTCCCGCCGCTTCGAGTGCCGCCGGTGCGCCAACCCCGAAGCACAGCTGTACGCGACCGGGGAACAGCTCATCGAGCGTTGCCGCCGCCATCGCGGCGTAGAGCGGGTGGACCGTGTAGGGACTCATCGCCATCAGTACGGTGCCGAGGCTGCGGGTTGCCGCCAGCACCGCGGCTGCGGAGGCGATCGGCTCGCGACTAAAGAGATGGCAGGCAAGCCACAGGTTTGTGGCGCCGCCCGCCTCCGCCGCTACCGACAGCGCGCGCAACGCGGACGGTGGGTCGCTGCCATCGACCGATACGCCTATCTGCAACCGCGGCGCCATCCGTTCACGTGCAGCGCAGCGAGGCAATTACGCTGTCGAGCAGCGGCCGCGCCGCAGCCGACGATGCGATGGGAGAGGCTGGCATCTCCTTCAATCCCGTCGAGGTAAGGACCGTGACGACGGGTTCGGCGAAAGCTTCGCCCCGGCGTCGCGCCTCGCGCAAGGCCGCAATCCCCGCCACCCCCGAATATTCCTGCCAAAGTCCTTCGTGGGCGAGTTCACCCGCGGCCTCTGCAACCACCTCCTCGTGAAACGTAAGCGGGCGGCCTGCCGTTTCGCGCAACGCCACTGCCGCGCGATAAGAGCTGACCGTGCAGGCAATGCCGGCAGCGAGCGAGGGCTCGCCGGTGACCTCGGCGGCCGCCAGGTTGCGTGACATGGCGTGCGCGAGCGGCGCACGCACCGCCGGCTCCGCCGAGACGACCCGCGGGACTACATCGGCCACCCCCATGGCCTTGAGCTCGCGAAATCCCTTGGCGACGCCGAACAGAAGCTCGCCGTAGCCGGTTGGCAGCACGACAGTGCCGGGCACGCGGCCGCCAAGCTGGCTGAAAATCTCATAGGCGATGGTCTTGTAGCCCTCGGGGCCGAATGGATTACCGGTATGAAAGCGCGTGAGATTGCTCGCCGGCATGAAACCGGTCTCATCGACAATGCGATTGAGCGTGGGCCAGCGCTCCTCGCCGGGCACCAGCAGGAAGTCGCTGCCGAGCGCGCTCTGGAAGTGCTCGAACGCGGCCTGCGCGCCGGGCGTGGAAATGACCACGCAGCGCAGGCCGGCGCGCCGCGCATAGGCGGCCGCCGAAGCGCCGTGATTTCCGCTGGAGGCAACGGCGATCCCGCGCGCTCCGTTCGCCAGCGCCGTGGAGACGATGCAGTAGTTCAATCGATCCTTGTGGCTCCATGTCGGATTGCGGCTTTCGTCCTTGAGCCAGATCGGACCTTCAAGACCGATCCAGCGTGCGATGCGGCGGCTCGCAACGAGCGCCGTGCCGCCCTCCCCCAACGAAAGCTCCGGTGCGAGTGGCGGCAAGAGTCGCGCCCAGCGCTCGAGACTCGGCAGCGCCGGCTGGCGGAAGATGTCGGTCGAGATTTTTGCGTACTCGTAGTCGATCTCCAGCGGATACTGAATGTCCGGCGTGCTGGTGCGCGGGCAGCCACGCAGCAGCGGTGGGGCAAGCGGGAACAGCAGGGTTGGATCGCCCAGCGAGCGCTGCCCGATTGCCGCCGATGCAGTAGGGGCAATTCCCGATGCGATTCCTGGGTGCCACGTCATGGCCGGGCTTGACCCGGCCATTCACGTCTTCCTTGCGGCGCGACAGACATGGATGCCCGGAACAAGTCCGGGCATGACGACGGAGTGTTTGGGTAGCCACACCACATCATTCTGATGTCAGGGGATTTTTGGCCTGACCTCCTCGGCGAAGAGTTGCATCTGATCGAGCAGCTCGGAGACGCTGTTGGCGGCAAAGAACAGGCCGAGGAAATGCGTCACACCCGCTTCCCGCAGGGCGGCGGCGCGCGCAATCACGGTCTCGACGCCGCCGACCAGGTTGACGTCCTCCGGATTGACCGAAGCCTGGCCCTTGAGCGTCGACCGCTTGAGCGATTCAAGATGCTTGAACATCTGGCTCTGTCGGAAGCGCGCAACCGCCTTTTCCTGATCACGGCCGACATGCACGATGTATTGCGGCGCGATCGCAAGCTCGGAGAATTTCCGCCCCGCCGCCTCGGTGAGCTCCTTGAGCTCGCTCACCATGCGCCGCAGCGTCGGCTGCGGCAGCGCGGCGGGAATCCAGCCGTCGCCGGATGACGCAGCGCGCTGCAGGTGGGCCTGGTTGTTACCGCCAAAATAGATCGGCAGCCGCTGCTGTTTCGGTTTCGGAAACAGCTCCACGTCCCTGAACTTATAGTACTTTCCGTCAAAAGATGCCTCGCGCTGCGCGAACAGGAGGCGCAGCGCCTCGACCCCTTCCTGGACCATATCGCCGCGATGAACCTTGGCGGCGGGATTGAGCGCCTCGAACTCCTCGCGATAGGCACCGATGCCGACCCCGATCTCGACGCGTCCATTGCTGAGATGATCGAGCGTGGCGATCTGCTTGGCCGTGACCACAATGTCGCGGCGCATGGGCAGCACGAGCACCCCGGTGCCGAAGCGCAGTGTCGCGGTATGGGCGGCAAGGTACGCGTAGGTGACCAGCGGCTCCCAGAACCGCGGCGGCACCGGAAATTCCGCCCGCACGTAATGCTGGGTGGTCATGTGATCGTTGCCCCACACGGAATGATAGCCGAGTGCCTCGGCGCGGCGGGCGATGCGCAGAAGATCGTCGGGATTGGAAAACGGAATCGGGTAGGTCAGCCCTTCCATGCCGGTGGGGAAGCCGACGCTGAACAATGCGGTCATGTCACATCCCCGCGGGTGCGACAAACTCCGTGATACCTCCCCTGAAAGGGGAGCACAGGCGACCCTCGGCCGCCGTTCTTAGCAACGAAGAACGCCGACGCGAAGCGTCGGCTATGCGCCGAACGTAGTGAGGCGGTCGGGTGGGGTCTTCGCGCCATGCGCAAGCTCGTCGATCTAGCCCCCACCCGGTCTCGCTCCGCGAGACCACCCTCCCCCTTCGGGGGAGGGATTCTGCTGATGCTCCCCGAAATATACGCGCTCGGCTTCGTTCCTTTCCATCGCCTCCTGCATGGAGCCGGTCCAGGCAAGGCGCCCGGCCGCAAGCATGCAGCAGCGCTCGCCGAGCGCGCGCGCCAGCTCCATGTTCTGCTCGACGAGGACGATGGCAACGCCGCTTTGCCGGATGCGGGCGATGGCTGCGATGAGCACGCGCGCAATCCCCGACGCCAAGCCGGCGGAAGGCTCGTCCAGCAGCAGCAGCTTCGGATTGGTGATGAGCGCGCGGGCAATCGCCAGCATCTGCTGCTCGCCCCCCGACAGCGACCCCGCGGTCTGCGCGCGGCGCTGCTGCAAGACGGGAAAGAGCTCATAGATCGAGGCCGGCGGCAGTGGCGCGCGGCCGACGGCCGCAGTGGTCGCGGCAAGCAGCGTCTCTTCCACGGTGAAGGCTGGGAACAGTTCGCGCCATTGCGGGACGAGGGCCAGCCCGCTGCGCGCAATGGCGCTCGCGCTCATGCGGGAGATGTCGCGCCCGAGAAACTCCACCCTGCCCCGCCGCTTGGGGAGCAGCCCGGCAATGGCTTCCACCGCAGACGTCTTGCCGGCGCCGTTGGGACCCAGAAGCACCAGCGCCTCGGCGCTTTCGACCGAAAAGGAGAGATCGCGCACCGCGACCACCGGGCCATAGGCCACCGTGAGCTCCGTGACTCGCAACGCACTCATGCGGTCACCTGCTCGCCGAAATAGAGCTGGCGTACGATGGGAAGAGAGATCACGTGGGCGGGCTCACCTTCTGCTACGACGCGGCCCGCGCCCATGACCGAGAGGCTCCGGCACAACCTCGCCACGAACGGGATGTTGTGCTCGACGACGAGCATTGCGACGCCGCGCTCGGCATTGATGCGCAGAAGCAGGTGGCGCAACTCCTCAGCCTCCGCGTCGGCGACGCCCGAGACCGGCTCGTCGAGCAGGATCAATCTCGGGTTAGAGACGATGGCGCGGGCGATCTCCAGCCGGCGCTGGTCACCGAGCGACAGCGATCCGGCACGGGAGCGCGGGTGGCCGCCAAGGCCGACGGAATCGAGCGCGGCGAGCGCCTGCTGCCGCGCGCGTTGCGTGTCGGCGCCGTCGGCAAAATGATCGAGGCTCACACCCACGGCATGCATGACCGCGTTGCGGCCGAGCCCGATGATCACGTTATCGAGGCAGGAGAGCTCCCCGAATATTGCGACGTTCTGAAACGTCCGTGTCATGCCGAGGCCAATGCGATCGCGGGGGCGCCGTTCGAGCAGCGAGGTGCCGGCAAGGGTCACGCGCCCACGATCCGCTGCGAGAAAGCCCGATATGATGTTGAACAGCGAGGTCTTGCCGGCACCGTTGGGGCCGATGAGGCCGTGAATTGCGCCCGCGGGCACACGCAGGCTCGCAGCATCGACCGCATGCAGCGCCTCGAAATGCTTGTCGACGCATTCCACAACAAGCAACTCGTTCTCGCGGTGACCGCTTTCCACAGGAACGGCATGCGGCTCGAGCAGCGCCCGCGGCGGGGCAACTGATTTCAGGCGCCGCTCCCGATGCGGGCCGAGCAGTCCAGCGCCGCGGCGGATGAGCTCGGCCAACCCGCCCGGGAAGAACATCATGACCAGGATCACCAAGGCCGCGAAGAAGAGCTCCTGATAGTCGGCGACGGGGCGCAGCAGCTCGGGCAGGATGCGCAGGCCTCCGCCGCCGAGCAGGCCGCCCCACACCGAGTGCATGCCGCCGACGATCGGGTAGGCCAGCATGAAGATCGATTCCAGTACGCCGAAGCTGTCCGGATCGAGAATGCGCACCCGCGGCGCGAGCAGCGCGCCGGCAAACGCAACCGCAGCCGAGCTGACGACGAATGCCGCGGTCAGGTAACCGCGAACGCTGACCCCGAACGCCTCCGCCGCAATCTCGTTGCTCGCGACCGCCTGCAGGTTCTTGCCGAATGGTCCACGCACCATGATGGTGACGAGGAGCGTCATCAGCGCCGTGGCGCCCCCGATCAGGATCAGGAAGGACCAGTCGCTTGTGACAGCGAGGCCGAAGACCTGCGGCGGCGGCACGTGAATGCCCTCCGCGCCGCCGGTGAGCCAGGTCGCCTCGCGAATGAGAATGATGCAGACGCTCTGAAACACCAGCGTCACCATGGCGAGATTGTGCCCGCGAAACCGTGTTCCCGGAAACGCGATGAGCCAGCCGCCGGCGCCGCCGGCAAGGAGCGCAAGCGCCAAGGTGACGAGATAGGGCACCCCGAGTCTCGCAACCGCAAGCGTCGACGCATAGGCGCCGATGGCCATGATCGAGCCGGCCGCGAGCGTGATGCATCGCGCCAGCCCGACCAGCACCACAAGCGCAATGCCGACCAGCATCGATATGATTGCAACCGCGATCACGTATTGCGGATAGCTGTCGAGCCCGAGCCCGACGGCGGCGCAGAGAGAAATGAACAGGGCCGGTAAAAGGGCCGCGAGATCCGGCCGCCGCTCAGACACGGCGGCCGGACCTCTCCGGGAACAGCCCCTGCGGACGCCACATGAGGACGAGAAAAAGCAGGAGGAAGCTGATGCAGCTCTTCATGGCGCTCGACACGTAGGCCGCCGAGAGGCTCTCGGCCAAGCCGAGCAAAAGGCCTCCCACGATGGCGCCGCGCGGGCTGTCGAAGCCGCCGATCACGCCGGCGACAAAGCCAGCGGTGATGATCGCAATCGAAAGATCGACCGACACCCCCGTCACCGGTGCGATGAAGACGCCCGTCGCCCCGGCCAGCACGCCGCCGAGAAACCAGGCCAGCATGTACACGCCGTCGACCGAATATCCGCACAGCTGCGCGCCGCGCATGTTCGCCGCCATGGCGCGCATGCCTCGGCCAAGCCGCCCGTAGCCAAACAGCGCAATGCAGGCGAGCGCGGTCAGTAACGCGCCGCCGATGACCCAGGCCGTGTCCCTCGTGACAATCACGCCGGCAAGGATGAACGGAGGGCCGCTGAAGAGCGAGGGCACGGCAAGCAGCTCGGTGTTATAGGTCAGGCGGAATCCTTCCGAGATGGCGATGCCGAGGAATACCGTCGCAATCACGACGGTGAACATGTCGGCCTGCCGCAGCCGGCGCAGGATCACAAGCTCAATTGCTGCGGCGGCGAGCCCGATGACGAGCGGGATTGCCACATAGGCCGCCCAGTACGGCCACTGCCAACTCACGACCATGAGGAAGCTTGCAAACGCCCCGAGCATCGCAAACGCGCCGTGGGCGAAGTTCACGGTTTTGGTCGCCTTGTGCACCACGACGAGCCCGAGCGCCGCGAGCGCATAGAGCACACCAAACTTGATGCCGGCGAGTACGACAAATCCCAGCTGGCCGAGCATTGCGGCGATCAGGGCCTGTCGATCACGCGATAGACCTGCCACTGCCCGCCTTTCACGATGGCCGCGCCGATGCGGTAGACGCCCTGGTGGTCGGTCGGCGTGTAGCTCTCCGGAAAAGTGATATCGAGACCGCCGAGCTTGGTCGGTCCCGCGTCCTTGAGGTTCGACCAGGCATTGATCAGATTGGCGCGCGTGAGCTCGCAATTGGTGGCCTTGATCGCCTCCGCGACCACGTAGCCGGATCCGTAGCCGATCAGGTCGTAGACACTGGGCCGCCCCTGCGGCAGCGAGCCGAGATGCTTCGACAGACGCGCCTCGAACTCGCGGGTGGCCGGCGTCTGGCCGGGAAACGCCGGCGCGTTGTAATAGCCGCGAATGCCATCGGCATTGCCGAGGATCGGGATGATGGCGGTGGAAACGGCGGAGCCGTCGACCACCCAGCGCACGTTGGCCAACCCCATCTCCCGCGCCTGCTTGATCGCAAACCCGGCTTCGGAAAAGCTTCCCAGGACGAGCACGGAATCAATACCCCGGCGCTGCAACGAGACGAGCTGCGAGGTGAAGTCGCGGGCACCGATGTCGAACTGCTCGACCGCGAAGTCCGCGCCCTTCTGCCTGAGAATGTCCTGCGCTGCCTTCAAGGTCGCCTGTGGGAAGGCATAGGTGCCGGCCAGGATGCCGAATTTCTTCGGCCTGTATCCATCGTCATGGAACATGCTGATGAGTGCGGCAGCCGAGACTTCGACCGGAACGACCGCCCCGTGGAAGACGTTCTCCGCAAATGGATTGCGGATAATCGGCGTCGAGCCGTAGAGGTTATAGGTGGGCACGCCGGCCTGGCGCACGTAATCGGCTGCGGCGGCGGCACCGGTGCTCCCCGACGCCAGCACCAGAATGAACACCTTGTCCTGCTCGACCAGCTTCTTCACCGCCGCGATGCTTTCCGCCGGCGAGGAGGCGTGCTCGAAACCGAGACGCAGCTTGCGGCCGCACACCCCGCCCTTGGCGTTGATCTCATCGAACGCCAGGCTCATGCTGTCGCGTCCCGGCGCGCCGATGAAGGCGAGCGGCCCGGTCAAGGCGCCGATGGCGCCGATCGAGATTTCGGACGGCGTGATTCCGTTTTGCTGCGCGCCCGCGAGCGAGACGAACGCGACCGATCCGATGCCTGCCAGGGCGGCAGCAAAAATCCTGGAGCCGCGAACAAGAAAAGTGCGCATCAATCGTCCTCCGGCTCGCATGTCTCTCAAGCAAGCTATTCTACAAGTTCTCCCGCATGCTGAGGAGAGCATGAAAGCTCGTGCAACTGTGATGCCCCGACGTTCGCGGAACAGCCTGTGACCAGGCGCAACACGGAAGTGGCGATCATCGGCGGCGGCGCGGCGGGCGTTGCCGCGGGCCGCCGGCTTGCTCAGGCGCATGTGGACTGCCTCATTATCGAGGCGCGGCCTCGGCTGGGTGGGCGCGCCTGGACGACGGCCCTCAACGGCTTCGCGCTCGACCTCGGCTGCGGCTGGCTGCATTCGGCCGACCGCAATCCGTGGCACGCTGTCGCGCTCGCGCAAGGCCGCACCATCGACAAAACACCGCCGCCGTGGCGACGGCTCTCGACCCCGATCGGGTTTCCGCTCGCGGAGCAGGCTGCGTTCTTCGCTGCGCTGGCGCACTTTTATGAGCGGGCGGGCTCGCTTCCCGACACCGAGCCCGACGTCGCGACTGCAACATTTCTTGCCCCGCACGGGCGCTGGAACGCACTCATTGGAGCGGTCGGCAGCTACGCGAGCGGCGCTCGTCTCGATCGGGTCTCCGCGCGGGATTTTGGCCGCTATGACGACAGCGGCGTGAACTGGCGTGTGGTCGAAGGCTATGGCGCGGTGATCGCCGCACATGCGGAGGGACTCCCGGCACTGCTCGGCGCACCGGCGAAGCACGTCGATCACAGTGGGCGCACGGTGCGCGTGGAGATGGCGCAAGGGACGGTCACCGCCGAGGCGGTCATCGTCACGCTGCCGAGCGCGCTCATTGCCGAGGAGACGCTCTCATTTGCTCCACCGCTGCCGGAGAAGGTCGCGGCCGCAGCCGGGCTGCCGCTCGGGCTTGCCGACAAGCTGTTTCTCTCGCTGTCGCATGCCGAGGAGTTCGAAAGTGAGGGCCGGCTGTTCGGCCGCACCGACCGCAGCCGAACCGCCGTCTACCATTTCCGACCGTTCGGCCGGCCGCTGATCGAGGCCTATTTCGGCGGCGAGCTCGCGGCCGAGCTGGAGGCGGCGGGGCAAGCCGCGTTTGCCGAGTTCGCGGTCACGGAGCTCGTCGGCCTGCTTGGCAGCGATTTCGCGCGCCGGGTGAAGCCGCTCGCGCTGCATCGCTGGGGCAGCGATCCGTCCGCGCGCGGCTCCTATTCCCATGCCCTGCCCGGCCATGCGGATTGCCGGGCACGGCTTGCCGCGCCGGTAAACGAGCGCCTGTTCTTTGCGGGCGAATCGTGCTCGCTCCACGACTACTCGACCGCGCACGGCGCCTATCTCACCGGTGTCGCCGCCGCCGAAGCCGTGCTTGCCACACGCACCGGCAGGGTAGCATAGGCGCGCGTCTCGCGCGCACCGTAACCCACCGGAATGCGGCAGATTACGCCACGCTAATACGCCCACGGTGTTTGTCGCCATGGCGCCGCTCTCGGGACTTGTAGGGTAGGTTAGCTCATAAGGGTGCAGCGGACGCCGACCGTGGTTACTGTGCCCTCTCCCCTCGCGGGAGAGGGCTGCGACCAGATCGCAGCGAACTCGAAGGGTGAGGGGCATCTGCTCCCCTCACCCATCCTTTCCGTTGCACTTTCAGAGTTGCCCTCTCCCGCAAGGGGAGAGGGCAACCACAACCTGTCGCGGCGTTCTTTCTGACGCAGTAGAATAAGGCGCGCGTGTTGCGCGCGCCGGATAGTCATGGCTGTGTTCGGTCAGAGCCTCGCAAATCTACTGCGTCCGGCAACAGGCCCATCGGGCCGAGTACGGCGGCAAGGCGCTGGATCACGGCGGGCCGTGGTACCGAAACCTCTCCCTGTTCGAAGGCGACCACCGTAAGCGTTGTAAAGGCTTCGAGTAACTCGCCCGGGCGGAGCAGGAAATCGGGATTGCGCGGCCGACCGAATCGTTCGTTGCCGCGCGCGAAGGTCTCGTAGATCAGCACTCCACCCGGCGCGAGAGCGCGGGCAATTGCCGGGAGCAACGGACGGTGCAGGTAATTGGTAACGATGATTCCATCATAGTCATCGCCGAGTTGCCTACCGTCGTCGGTCTCCAGGTCGATCCGGCGCACCTCGCAACGCGGCCCCGCGAGCGCCAACAGTGCCGTGGTATCACGGTCGACCGCGCGCACTGCAAATCCGCACGCGCGTAGCAGGCGAACATGCCGGCCACCACCGGCCGCGAGATCGAGCACAAGACCACTTGGCTTGATCAGCCGCAAAAAGCGCTTGACCCAGGTGGAGGGACCCGTCGAAAATTGAGGCGATTGCATGCTGTCTTGCATTGGCGGCGGCCGATTGCAAATAACGAAAAGAGCCAAGTACAACGCACGGCTCGGAGGTCGTATGGATGATTCTGTTTGCGCTGCGTTGCGCCCGTGGCCACCAATTTGAAGGGTGGTTTCATGACGGCGACGGGTTCGAGGCGCAGCAGAAGGCCGGCGAGATCTCCTGTCCCGAATGCGGCGAAACCAAGATCGAAAAGGCAGTGATGGCGCCGCGGCTCGGCAAAGCGCCGCGCCGATTTGGCCGGCTAGGGCTGGGTTTGGGGGTGGCCGAAGATCCTGGATCAACCCTCCCCGCTCATGCCCCCCGTAAGCGGGGCGTCCACTAATATTAGGCGCGCGCCGTGCTCGCGCC